>Ga0172371_10012149_pt1 | contig 11382 bp, 11 predicted proteins | sample Lak12m_FD_114543 | JGI IMG/M metagenome (GOLD analysis project Ga0172371, IMG submission 114543) | Freshwater microbial communities from Kabuno Bay, South-Kivu, Congo - kab_022012_12m | ecosystem: Environmental > Aquatic > Freshwater > Lake | place: Democratic Republic of the Congo: South-Kivu...
AGAGAATAGGTCACCAGCATCAAGTCTGCGACCGTGATGTACATGAGACACCTCCTGCCCAAGATAGCGCTACTTTACCCGATTTCGGCAAAGGTGTCCAGCGATCATTTCACATCAGACGTATGCAACTAAATGAACGCGGCAACCGCCCAACAGATACGGGTTGTATCGACCACTGTTCCAATGAAGCCCCAGGTGGACAACGCCGACGCCCCGCTGATCTTCCTCAACCTGCAAGCAGCCCTACAGTATGCGGTCAAGGTTTGCCGGGGCCGGGCGTGCGGGTCGGATTTGGCCCGCCGGGGGTGCCGCTTGGTCCCGGCGTGACGCTGGGCGTGTGCGATGGGCCTGGCGTGACGCTGGGGGTGTGGCTGGGCTGCGGGGTGACGCTGGGCTGCGGCCCGGGGCCACTTTGCGTGCGCGTGCGCAGCCAGGTGGCAATGCGCACGCCGTTCTGCTGCTGTAAGCCCCCAGCCTCGACCGGCTCACCCAGGCGGATTTGTTCGGCGCCATGCAGGCGGGTCTGGCGGGTTACTTCGACCTGTTGGCCGGCAATCGTCCACGTGCCCATGTCCCCATTGCCGGGCCTGGCCTCGACCGTCCCCGAGAGGTGGAAGTTGGCTTCGCTCCCGGATGGGCTGGACAACACCGAGATCTGGACGGCCACCGTGCGCTCCGCGGTCTGCACACCGGCGATGCGGCCGGCGGCGGCGCCTCCGCGGTCTGCCAACCAGTGACGTACACCTGGGCGCCGACCTCTACCAACCCCTTTGCCTGGCCGATGGTCGTAGATGCAGTGACTTCGACGTCGCGGCCATCCACCTGCCAGTGACCGTTGAGACCGCCGGTGGGCAAGCTCTGCACGGTACCGGTGAACTGCACCTGCGGCCGGCCGCTGTTCGGCTCCTGCCAGAGAGCCTTCACCACCAGCCCCAGCAACGTGCCATCGGCTTGCAGGAGCGCGGCGGCGTGCGCCAGCAACCCCACCTGCGGCTCTCCGGCGATCAGGGTTTCGGGGGTCACGGCCACGGGGATCGAGCTGAGGCGCCAACTCGTCTCGCTGAATGCCTGGAGCGCGCCGAAGACCTCCACGTCCTCCTGGAGTTCGATGCCGCGCAGCCGGCTGACCGTCAACGTGCCGGCCGGCTCCTCCACGGCGTAGACTTCGACCCAGTAGCCCACGTCCACCGGCCCCCCGCGCTGGCTGATGGTAGTTTCGGCCGTCACCCAGAGGGTCTGCCCGGCGATGCCCCAGGCGCCGATACCGCCTTCCGGCTTGAAGACCACCGGCCCTTTGACCCGGACCTCTGGGGGTCGCACAGCGATGTGGAGCGCCAACAGGCTATCGTCGGCCTGGCGTTGGGCGGTCACATCGGCCCACGTGCCCGCGGCGGCCGGGCCACAGGTCAGCCGGACGCGGGTGGCGGCGTTGACCGCGAGTATCTGGCCGGCGATTTCCCAGGGTTCACCGGCAGCCGCCGGTACCGCGGTGATGACGCCGGAAAACTTGATATCCAGGGCCGTCTGCGGCGCGGCGAGGGTCGGCAGCACGGACCAGAGTACGGTTGCAAGCAATAAGGCGCTTGCGATCAGCCAGCGGATGGCTCGAGATTGGCGATTCATTGGGATCCTCCTGTGATGCTGAGATAGGGAAGGTAGTAGCGTGCAAACACCTTGTGAGGCGTCGCGGTCGGTGTTACGGTCGGACAGGAGGTCACGGTCACCGTTTGGGTCGCACCATTCGTGGCCGTGCTGATCGCGGTGCGTGTTGCGGTGGGCGTGGCTGTGACGGGCGCCGTAGGCGTGGCCGTTTGAGTTGCGGTGCGTGTGGCCGTCGCGGTGGGCGTGACGGTGGGCGTCGGCGACGGCGTAGATGTGGCGGTTGCGGTCGGTGTCACGATCGCCGCGCAGGCCATCACACTGACGTCGTCCAGGTAGAAGTCGCTGATGTTGTTGGCGTCGGTGCGGGCCGCGAACTGGATGACTACGGTTTGTCCCGCATAGGCGGTCAGGTCGAGGACAATCTCGTCCCAGATGCCCACCGTCGCGCTGTTGTCCACGGTCAGTAGATCGGCCAGGGGCGCGCCGCCCGGCCCGAGCAACGAGACGGTCATCGTGTCGAACGTGCCGGCGATCTCGGCGGTCGCCAGGAACCACCACGCGCTCAGGGTGACGGTCAGCGCAGCCGCCGGCACGATGATCGGCTGGCTCAACCGGTCGTCGGCGTTGTTGACGCCGGCCAGGTAGATGCCCAGGCTGCCCGTGCGCGGGTTGAAATCGCTGACCAGCTCGTAGCCCTGGGCGCTGAATTGCTGCCACCCCAGCCCGCCGGCCTCGAAGCCGCCATTCTGCGCCAACTCGGTGCAGGTGGCCGGCGCAAGGCTCAGCGCGTGCGCCGGAATGAAGCGCCCGGCGCAGCAGAGCACGAGGAGGGTCAGGCCCAGGAGTCGGCGGCTGGCTGTGAGTGGTGTTTTCATGCTGCCTCTTGGCGGCACGGTCGGAGACCGGCCTGAGCGATGGTGGCGGCACGATCGGAGACCGGCCTGAGCAACGATTGATAGGCGCTATTGTGAACCGGGCGTCGGCGTGATCGGGGTGGCCTGAGCCGTGGCAGTCTGCGCCAGGGCCGTCGCGCGCCGGCCCGGCGCCGGCGTGCCGGTGGCTCCGCTGGGCCGATCGGTCGGCGGCGGCTCGGGCGAAGGCGTGGCAGTGGGCGGCTGGCCCGTGGCAGTGGCGGCCAGAGCCGTCGCGCGGCGACCTGGCACGGGTGTGTTCACCGGGCCGCCGGCCGCGGGTGTTGGCGTAGTCGTCTCTGCGACGAGCGTCGGCGTGGCGGCCGGCGTCAGGCTGACCGTCGGCGCAGTCACGGTTGCGGTCTGCGCCAGGGCGGTGGCCCGTTGGCCGGGAACGATGGCTCGGCCGGTGGGCGTCGGCAACGGCGTCGGCGTGGCGCCGCTGCGTTCGGGTTGGGGCGCCGCGGCCGGCGTGATGTCGGCGGCCGGCGCGTCGCCGAGAGGGGCAACCGTCGGTGTCGGCGGTGAGGTCGGCTGCGCCGGGGGCGTCGGAAGTGAGCCAGAACCGGGCGAGAGGCGCTCGGCGAGCGCGGCCGCCTGGGCGGCCGCCTCATCCAAGGTCAACTCGGCCGCGCCCGGCCCGGCTGTCCGCGCCAGGGCCGCGAGCGTCTCAGCGTGGGCGGCCACGCGCCGGGTGATTGCTTCGCGTTCGAGTTCGGGCAGGGCCACCGCGTTGGCGGCCGCGGCCTGGTCACCCGCCAGGAGCGCGTCCACTGCGGCCGGCGCGACCTGCCCCGTCGTCTGCAGATAGCCCGTCACATCGGCCAGCCGGCGTTCGGCCACTTGTAGCTCGGCCGCGGCCCGGCCGGCCGGCGAGAATTGGAGCCACGCGGGCGCGCGTTCCAGGGTCACACGCACCGGATAGGCCACATCGCCGGGCCGGCTGGCTGCGACGGAGGTGACGCCGGCCGTTACGAAGATCCCGAGGATCAACATGGCGGCCACGGCCAGCCCGCGCGCCTGACCCCACCAGCCGCGCCAGCCCAGCGACTTGCTGGCCGCGCGAGCGCGCCGCTCGGCCAGGGCCTCCCGCAGGGCCACCTTCGTGCGCAGATGTTGGCCGTGGGTTAGCCGCTGCGGCCCCACGCCTTGCAGTTGCATCGCGGTGGTCAGCAGGGGCGCCAGTTCCGCGGCCTGAGCGCCGTAACGCGCCAGGCAGTCAGCGATCGTTTCGCCGGCCTGCAGGCGCTCGATGCAATCTTCCAGGATCATTTCCCGTGCTATCTCAGTCATAGTTATCTCTGCTGCTGGTCCACGGCCTGCAACAGGCGGGCCAGGGTTCTCAAGGCCCGGTGTTGCAGTGATTTGACCGCGCCTTCGGTCTTGCCGAGCCAGGCGGCGATTTCGGCGTTGCTCAACGCCTCCACGAACTTGCCGGTGAGCACCAGCCGTTGTTCTTCGCTGAGGGCCGCCATGGCCTGCGCCAGGCGGGTCCACTCCTCATTTTGTTCGGCCCGCCGTTCCGGCCCCGGTTCGGCAGTCGGGTGCAGTAAGAACTCCTCCAGGCTGACCCAGAGCGTGCGTCGCTGCGCCCGGTAGTGTCCAGCGACCAGATTGGCGGCGATGCGGTAGAGCCAGGCGCTCACCGTGGCTGCCGCATGCTCGCGGTCGAGCCGAAAGTCGCCGATGTGCTCGATGACCCGCAGGAATAGCTCGGTGGTCAGATCGGCGGCCGTGTCGGCATGCCCCAGGCGCACCAGCATGTAGCGGTAGAGCCGGTCGGCGTAGAGGTCGTACAACTGCTCTACGGCGGCCGTCTCCCCGCGCTGGCAGCCTGTCACCAGGACTATGATGAGGTCATCGGCGATTATTGGTTGCATGGCCATGTTCACTTAATAGAATGCGAAAAGCGTCACCGAGATACGGTCAAAACACAACGCTCTCATTGCATTCCTCGACAGCGTCTGCGCGAGATTTTCTTCCGAATGTAATAGGTAGGCCGTATCTCTGCGGCCAGGCCGAGCATTTATGGTAGTGAAAGACGGTGGCGCTTCCCAGGAGACGCTGGCCGGAAGCGAATAGCGGGAAGGCCGCCAGATTCTACCATCAAGCCAAGGAGAAATGCCATATGAAACGCAACGTTCGCCGCATCATCATGTTGAGCGCCGTGCTGGCGCTGATCGGCCTGCTCGTGATTAGCACGGCCGCCTTCGCGAAGGGCCTCGATGGCGCCACACAGGCGCGTTCCCAGCTACAGCCGATCGGAACGCAGGCGCAGAACGGCTCAGGTTACGGGCCGGGTGACGGCACAGGCCCGATCGGGGGCGGCGGCTTTGGCCCCGGACCTAAGGGCCAGTGCATTGATCTGAACAACAACGGCATCTGCGACTGCCTGGAATAGGCATCGTGGCGCCCGGTGCCGGCCATCGGGCATGAAAAGACCCTGCAAGGAGTCCATCTTGCAGGGTCTTTTCATTTGTGGGCATGGGAGCCCGCGCTGCGATGATTCGGATGGGTGCCAAGTTGTCCGATAGCTTATCGGCAACTCGATCCATCACGCCCCAAGTCGTAGCTCAAAAAAACACGAAATAGCGCGGCACCCGTGCTGTGAAAGCCCGATAGGATTCACCGTATCGCCTCAGGCATACCTCTTCCTCGGCCAGGATGCCAAAATGCTGCAACAGCTTGGACATCACCAGCATGAATAGCGCCGCCCCTGAACCTATCGCGACACAAATCCCCAAGAAGATGACAAACAGCGCGACGATCTGAGGATGGCGCGATATCCTGTAGACCCCCTTCGTTACCGGCTGGTTTTGGGGGGTATCTTTGAAGTTCAGCATCGCCGCCACGAGACCAGCCAGGCCGATGGCATACAGAATCAGCCCGACGATGAACACACTGGAGTGGATCTTCAAGGGCGTCAGGATGATCAAGATCAGGCAGGCCAGGGAGAAAACCTTGCCGATGATGGTGAAGCTGCGCTGCTTCGGGCTCCAGCCGGATCTGTCAAACAGCCGAGCCACCACGTCCTTGGGAAAGATCAGCAGCAAGGAACCTTGGATCAGAAAGTCAAACGCCAGGAGAAGCCAGCCGTTGAGCCAGCCGAACTTCAGTGCAGGTACTAGCTCCATGAGTCACCTCCCATCCTTAATCGTTTGGCCGAAAGCATCGTTTCGATAGTATCACCACCCCCCAGGTCATGAGAAGCGGTATTCCTACCATGATCGCGAAATGATAACCCTGTGCGGGTATCCCCCTCAGGAATTCTATCTCCCGTGGCGGAAATGCCAACCCCGATAGGATAGCTGAGTAGCTCGATCTGCAGAAGGTGAGGATGGTCGAGCACGTGAACAAGCCCAACAGGATCACAGACCCCCACCACGCCCACAGCCGTCGCAGTAACGTGCCCCAGGTGATGCAAGCCAGACCTGCGATGGTGATATCGAGCAAAACAATCCCCTGAAGACCGTACCGAAAGACGCCGAACACCGGGTACATCCCGTTGAACAAGATGAGGATGTGGAGCATGATGACGTAGAACGCATACAGGCAACTCAACACCAGGATGGGCGTGGGCACACCCTCAATCCAATACGACCGGGGGTCCTTGGTCGCCAAGGTTTGCCTGACATCTCGGCCGCGGTAGAACCGGATCAGCAGCCCCGGCAAGACCAGATAGGACAGTGCGAGAAGGACCAGTGCCAGCAGCGCCGCGAGCAGTGACAGGTCTTTGGTGGCGAGCAGGATGAAAGAGACCACGACGATCAAAGGTGCGCCGACGATCAGCCAGGCCCACAGCAGGGCCAGGGTGAGCGGCCTGACCCAGCGCCGCATCTTCAGGTGGCCATAGCCCAGGGGGATGAGCAGGGCTGCGATCAGATAGTAGCCCACGATTTGGGCTGCGATGTTGCCGAACATGAAAGAGCCGAAGCCAAACCCCGCGTAGTGAAAGCGACCGCCCTCAGAAAAGAGGTAGAAGCAGTACATTTCAAGCGGGCCCAGAAGGCCAACGGCGATGCCGCTCAACAGCAGAAGAACCCCGCTGACCTTGAACCATCGGGTGCGATCTTGATATGTCGAATTGTTGGTATTCGCATCCATGTTTCTTCGGATCCTTCCTTAGCTGCCGAGACCAAGTATGTTCCCGACTGCGAATGCGATCCAGAATACACCCGGAAGCACACCGGCTGCCAGGCCGACCCATGTCGGCCAGAAGCGATCATGGCTCAGAACAGCCCTGATGCCGATCATGACCGCGGCGGTTGCGCAAGCGATGGACGCCAGGTTGCCGCCCATTCCGGCGTCCGTGAACATTCCAACTGCGAAAGTCATGGCGGCTATGACTCCAAAGGCAAGAGTCAGCCAGCCGAGCACCATTGGTCTTGCGGATGAGCCGACAGGGCCGGGTTCACGTGCGCGGAAGACAGCGAGCACGACTCCAACGAGAAACGCGATAGTTGCCCACATGATGCACCCCCTATGTTGGCGCCTCCGCATGTCCTTCAGCCTCGGATTTGCCTCTCCCTGGAATGTAACTACCATACCCCCGGCAGCAAGCGATAGCGAACCTGCTGGCTATACGCCTGATACCCCGGCAGCTCGCGCTGCAGCATCCTGTCCTCAAGCGCGGTGCGTAGGATGACGGCCGCGATCATCACCATCCCCACCGCCAGCCCCCACCAGGAACCCAGCACCAGCGGCGCGCTCACATCGTAGCAGATCATGCCTGCATACATTGGATGCCGCACGTACCGATACGGTCCCGCCGCGACCACCGTATGCCCCCGCTCCTGCTGGATCCGCACGCGGCTCGACAGGTACGCGTTCACCTGCGTGGCCCACAACGGCAACCCGAAGGCGGGGATGAACCCCAGCAGCCCCAGGCCGCGCACCCCGAGCGGCACCTCCGACCAGCCGTATCTTCCGGCGTCCAGTCCGATCACGGCAAACAACACCAGACTCAACAGCAGGTTGAGCATCACGAGCAGGTTGTCCCACGACTTGACGTTCTGGCCCGGCCGGTCCCGTTCCTGGGTCAACTCGGGGTTCGTGCGCAGCATCCACAGGGTGGTCACGAGCGCGATCAGGAAGTAGACGATCAAGAAGGCCCACGCCATCCACCAATCCAAACGGCCGGCGGCGAGGAACAGGATGCCGCCGATGACGAGAAACATCACGAGCACCTGGAACAGATGCGCCGCCACGAAACGCGAGGACAGCCTGTCGGTTGTTGATGGAGCCATCGCATACCTCCGTCTATCTCTCCAGCAAGAATCCCAACGCCCTGTCTCGAATCTCCGCCATCGCTTTGACTACGACATTGTCTTCGACGAATTCGATGACCAGGCTGAGTTTGCCGGCGCAGGTCACCGCTCCCAGCACCAGATTGAAGTTGACCAGGGGAAAGCCTGCGCCCGGGTTCATGATCAAGCGATCGAGCTCCAGCGCCCCATACTGGCGCGGAAAATCGAGCCGGCCGAGGTTTGTCACCGCCGTGCCCGTGGTGATCCTGTCCAGCGAATCCATCCGCTCGCGCTTGAGGATGGATCGGACGACGTCATCCCGCCGGCTGAAAGCGGCCAGCTTGCCATGCCGGGCAGAGCTTGCAGGGACAAGACCGCCGAGCCGCTTGAAAGGGATGGCCTCTACGATGGTGGGGTCGAGATAGCACCACAGGAGCAAAGCGCCGAACAGGTTTTTGTCGGTGAAGAGGGGGCGCACGGCACGGTGAAACTGCCGGGCGTTGTCCCAGAAGCCGCGACTGCTGTTGTACCGGAATTTCGGAGTGACCGATCCGGCATAGAAGCCCATCGCCTCTCCGGGCGGCCTCGGCAGACGGTCGCGCAGGCTGCCGGCAACGAAGACGCTCGAATGGAAGGGCCGCTCCCCTTGAACGACGATCTGCGCGGCCACAAAGGCAGCGGACAGCGCCGAGTTGACTGTCACCTCGTTGTTCCTGCACCGCTCGACCAGGGCGGAGGTCTGCGCCGCGGTCAGCTCAACGGATAGCATCTCATGCCGGTACTTTGTCCAGTAGGCGCTGTTCAGGTCGCGATAGTCCTCCTGGTCGAACACGACTTTCTCGCCTGCCCAGCGCTTGTTCATCCGCCCGACCACGAACCTGACCAGCGCATTCGCAGACACGTCCGCCGGCATGTTGTCTCGGTCAATCGGCATCGGATCGGGCAACGGCTCTACTTCTCGAGCCGGATCTCCGAGGTGCACCAGCAGGTCGCGTGCCAGATAGGCCAGCGACAGCCCATCGCAAAGGATGTGATGGCATAGGATGACCAACTCGGACGCGCCGGCGGACTGCACCAGGATGAAGCGCACCGCCGGCCGTGCTGCGAACTCGAAGGGATCTGGGACGACTCCTGAGCCACGCGGAGCCAATGATCGTCGGACTCGCGCGGCACGGTCGCCACCGTGATCTCCCCGGCCCCTTCCGAGGTGAGCCAGGGCGTCCCGTCCTCATCCTCGATAATGCGAGCGCTGAGATTCGGGTGGCGCTGCCGCACCTTTGCAACGGCATCCCTGACCATGCTCTCGGTGACGCTGCCCCGAATTCGGGCGACCATGGTCACGATGGCGAAAGGGGAGCGCGTGAAGAATCGCTCGATGGGCGTCAGTCGTCTGCGGTATGCCTTGCTGCTGTGATTGTCTGACATGACCTTCCGCTCCCTTCTACAGTTGATCAGATGGCGCACATCGGGTGGGTCATCTGCGGATAGCGACGTGCGAAGACCTGTGCGACGAAGCCGCGGTAAGAGCCGCCTATCACGTGCGCCTGCGCGCCCCCTGCGCGGCGCAAGATGGCCGCGATACCATCCACCAGGCCAGTCATCGTCGGCACGGGCGGGTAGGCTGGCACGATCACCGTTACGGCAGCAGGCGCGCGACCTGGTACACAACGATCCCCGCCGCATACGAGACGACCAGCAGCAAGCCCAAGCTGGTCAGCGTCCAGCGCCAACTCCGCGTCTCCTGCCGCATGACAGCCACCGTGGCGACGCAGGGGATGAAGAGCATCTGCACCACCAGGAAGGCGAGCGCCACGCTGGTGGTCATTGACGCGGCCAGCACCGTGGCGAATCCCTCACCCCCGTGGCCGTAGAGCACGCCCAACGTCGCGATGGAGTTCTCCTTGCGCACAAAACCGGCCAGGAGCGCCACCACCATCTGCCAGTTCAGCCCCAACGGTGCACCCACGGGCGTCAGGAAGCGCCCGACCGCGGCCAGGTAGCTCTGCTCGATGTCGCCGCCCGGCAGCGTGTAAAGCGCCCAGAGCACGACCGACATCACCAGGATGATGGTCGCGGCCCCCTTCAGGAAGTCAATGATCCGGTCGCGTACGGAGATGGCGATGTTGCGCACGTCCGGCGCGTGGAAGACCGGAAGTTCCATGATGAAGGCGATGTGCTCGCCCCCCAGCAGCAGCTCGTGCAGGGCGAACCCGATCAAGGCCAATGCCGCCAAGTTAAGCACCGCCAGCCCCACCGCAACCAGGGGCGCGGACGCGCCGAAGAAGATGGGCGCCAGGAACGCGATGACCGTCAGTCGCGCCGGGCATGGGATGAGCGGCGCCAGCAGGATGGTCAGGAGCCGCGCCGGCCTGGAGTCGATGACGCGTGTGGCCATCACCGCCGGCACGTTGCAGCCGAAGCCCATGAAGAGCGGCATGAAGCTGGTGCCGTGCAGCCCCATGTTGTGCATAAAGCGGTCCGTCACGTACGCCGCGCGCGCGATATAGCCGACATCTTCCAGGAAGCCGAGCAGCGTGAAGAAGATCAGGAGGACCGGCATGAAGGTCAGCACCGTGCCGGCCCCCGCGATCACACCATCGGTCAACAAGCCCACGAGCCACGCCGGCGCCGCGCTCAACGTCGTTCGCAGCCACTGCGCCAGCCCGTGCACGACGTGCGCCTCCAGCCACCCCTGCATCGGCGAGCCCAGGGCGTAGGTCAGCCAGAAGGTCAGCCCCAACACGGCGAGTAGCGCGCCCAGACCGGCGACCGGGTGGGTCAGCACGCGGTCGAGGCGGTCGGTGAGCGTGATCTCGCCCGCGTGTGGCCGCCGCACCGCTGCGCGCACCATGCGGCCGATCCACTGGTAGCGCCCGCTGGCAACGGCCAGGACCGCGTCCTCGTGCTCCCGCAGGATCGCATGGACCGGCTCCCAGCGTTCACCGAGGCGTTCGGCCACCGCGACCGTGACCTCGGCGTCCCCCTGCAGCAGGCTGAGCGCGGCCCAACTCTCCGGGTAGGGCGGGGGCACATGGCCGGCGATGAGCCGCTCGATCTCTGCCAGCACCTCGCGATGATCGCTGCGAATTTGGGGGCGGCGGGGCGCGTAGGGTGCGCCATGCGCCAGCTTGACGGCCACGCCCATCAACTCGGCCAGGCCTTGCCCCTTGCTGGCGCTCATCGGCACCACTGGCAGGCTGAGCGCGGCCTCCAGCACGTCGGCGTCCACCTCGATCCCTTGCTGCTCCGCCACGTCGAGCATGTTCAGGCCCAGAACGACGGGCGCCGGCAGCGCCAGCAGCTCGGTCAGCAGGTAGAGGTTGCGTTCCAGCGCGGAGGCGTCGGCGATCAGCGCAATCACCGGGGGGCGCTCGGCCAGGATGTAGTCGCGCGTGATGCGTGCCTCGGGCGAGCAGGAGGTGAGGCTGTAGGCGCCCGGCAGGTCCACCACACGGACGACCCCGCCCGCATTCCGGCACAGGCCTTCCCGCGGCTCGCTCGTCTTGCCCGGCCAGTTGGCCACGTGCTGCGAGAGCCCGGTCAGCGCACTGAAGATCGTGGACTTGCCGACGTTGGGCTGGCCGACCAGCGCCACCGTGACCATCTGCGTCTCAGCCATGCGC
>Ga0172371_10012150_pt1 | contig 11381 bp, 12 predicted proteins | sample Lak12m_FD_114543 | JGI IMG/M metagenome (GOLD analysis project Ga0172371, IMG submission 114543) | Freshwater microbial communities from Kabuno Bay, South-Kivu, Congo - kab_022012_12m | ecosystem: Environmental > Aquatic > Freshwater > Lake | place: Democratic Republic of the Congo: South-Kivu...
ATGAAACTCGATCAAATCGGTTTCTGGTCTGAAATAAAGCTTGAGATTATGAAAAAAAAACAAACATATTATTCGGCAGACAGATGTAGGAGAGTAAGATTGTGGAGGGTTGAGTCTTAAATGCTTTATCTGTACCTTGATGAAAGCGGAGATTTGGGCTTTGATTTCTTTGCAAAGAAGCCATCGAAATATTTTACTGTTACTGTAATGCTTGTACAGGGCATGGAAAACAGAAAGAAAATTGCAAAAGCTGTAAAAAGAACTCTACAAAATAAATTCCCGAAACAAAAAAGAACTGAATTAAAAGGGTCAAAGCAATCTATAGAGGTCAAAAAATATTTTTACAAGCATACTGAGTCAGTACCATTCGAGCTTTACGCCCTTACACTCAATAAAAGACGTGTATATGATTACCTGTCACAGAAAAAAGACAGGGTTTATAATTTTATCGCAAGGAAAGTTCTTGATGTTATTCCTTTTGAGAATGCCTCGGTAAGAGTCGGACTTGTAATAGATAGAAGCAAAAGCAAGAAAGAAATAAAAGAGTTCAATGCCTACCTCATTCAGCAGTTAAGCGGCAAGATAGAACCAAGAATACCGCTTGATATAGACCACCATCTTTCCCATGAAGACCTGCCTCTTCAGGCAGTTGATTTGTTTTCATGGGGAATTTTTCGGAAATACGAAAAAACTGACAGGGAATGGTTTGATGTCTTTAAGGATAAAATTAAGTATGATGATGTTTATTTGCCATAAAAAAAAGCGTGCCCTGTGGGTGCGTACCCTCTGGCTTTGCCAACCTATGGAAGGGAACACCAAAGGAACCCACAGCGGTCTTACCGCGCAATTAAAATATGACATAACGACATCAAGATGTCAAGTGGCATCAAGATGTCAAATATATCAGACTAAGGATTATAAAAAAGGACAGGCAGCATTATCTGAAGGGACAGACAGAGGGCTGAGATTGAAATAAAGACAAGGGTGACTAACAGATGGGGTCAGACACCAAAATTGACATTTCACGAGCTGATAAAGAAATTTAGACAGGCACATTATCCGGTGAGCAGAGGGCGGGAGATTGCGATTGTCTACGACTCGTATAGTGGATAGGAAGACATGAAACTCGATCAAACCGGCTTCTGGTCTGAAATAAAGCCTGAAGAGATTGCAATAATTGAAGGGAGGAAATGAAACGTCAGTTGTAGTAAACGCCGAATACAAGACATTTTTAAAAGGGATAAAAGAGCGCATACATAAAGCCCAGTATGATGCTTTTAAATCTGTAAACAAAGAGCTTATAAACCTGTATTGGGACATCGGTAAATCGATAGTGGCAAAGCAGGAAAAGCTTGGCTGGGGGAAATCGATAGTGGAAACTTTAGCAAGAGACCTGCAAAAGGAGTTTCCGGGAATACACGGGTTTTCTGCCAGGAATCTTTGGAATATGCGTACTTTTTATCTGACTTACAAAGGTAGTCAAAAACTGCAGCCATTGGTTGCAGAAATTAGCTGGACGAAAAATGTCATTATCGTGGAGCGCTGCAAAGATGACATCCGGCGTGAATTTTACATCAAGACAACAAGGAAGTTCGGATGGACAAAAGATGTTTTGATAAACCAGCTTGAAGCAGGCGCATTTGAGCGGTATATGGCAAATCAGACAAACTTCGATGGAACAGTCTCGGAAAAATACCGTCATCAGGCAAAACTTGCAGTGAAGGATGAATACTCTTTTGATTTTTTGGAGCTTGGCGAAGAGCATTCAGAAAAAGTACTTGAGATGGCGCTTTTGGAAAATGTGAGAAAGTTCCTGATAGAGATGGGCGGCTATTTTACCTTTGTGGGCAATCAATACCGGCTGGAGATAGACGGACAAGAATTTTTTGTTGATTTGCTGTTGTATCACCGGCATCTGCGATGTCTTGTCGCAATAGAGTTGAAAGTTGGCGCATTCAAGCCTGAATATGCAGGCAAGATGCAGTTTTATCTTTCCGCCTTGAACGATAGATCAAAACTTCCCGATGAGAATCCATCCATCGGCATTATATTATGTAAGGACAAAAGCCGTACAATTACGAGGCAAAGAAGAAATCGTATATCGCTGAAGTAATCGATTCATTCAGCAAAAAATGAGATGGGGAGAATAGCGATAGCAAGGATTAAATATAGATGCAAAAAAGACAGGCACATTATCTGAAGGGGCAGAGGGAAGTTTGAGACAACATTGGCAAGCCGGACTTTTGCATCTTGGATTGCAGAACTCTTTAAAACAGGCTACGCCTTTCATCTGGTTTTTTTATGGCTGCCAAATGAAGAATTTGCTGTTGAACGTGTGGCCGAGAGGGTACGCATGGGTGGACATAACGTGCCTGAGGAGACTATTCGCAGGCGATATCATGCTGGCATTGGTAATTTTTTCAGACTATATCGCCCTTTGGCAGACACATGGTTTTTTTATGACAATTCCGGGTCTGAGCCGTGTTTGATAGCGTACGGTGAGAAGGAGCAGGAATTGCTTGTCAACGATTCAGCTATTTGGCATAATATAAAAAAAGAAATATGGCAGTAAAAGAAAAACATATAGACAAAATTGCTGAAGCATTTTCCAATCCTGAAAAAATAACGCAGGCTTTGGCGAAAGGGGTACGGGATGCTTTATTAAAGCACAAGCAGGCGGGTAATCCTATTGTTGTTTGGCGCGACGGCAAAATTGTCTGGTTTGATTCTGAAGAAATTCCTGTATAGAATTAATTGAGATCAGCGATCCAAATACTCTCGGCACTGTTCTGGCAAGGGAATCCTTAAACAAGGTTAAACATCATTGAAACTATATCAGGTGTTTTATTAAGATGAGCGAGATAAAGAGTGAAATGATAGATACAGCGCTTCTTGAGAATATAAAAAAAATATATAGAAAAATCTCATACGCTGCTATGAGGGCAGGGAGAAGCCCTTTTGATGTAAAACTCATTTCTGTTACAAAGACAGTTGGCATTAATAGAATAAAAGAAGCGATAGATTTAGGACTGAGAATATTCGGAGAAAACAGGGTACAAGAAGCACAAGAGAAAATTTCCGATTGCAGATTGCAATGTGCAGATTGTGATATAGAGTGGCATATGATAGGACACCTGCAGAAAAATAAGGCAAAAACAGCGGTAGAGCTTTTCGACCTCATCCACTCACTGGATTCTGTGGAACTTGCAGAAAAATTAAATAAACATGCTGAAAAAGCGGGTAAAGTACAGAGGGTTCTCATAGAGGGAAGACTCTCTGAAGAAGAGACAAAGCATGGTGTTTCGAGAAAAGACCTTATGGGTTTAATTGAAGCTGTTTCAGACATGAAAAACCTGAAGCTCGAAGGATTGATGACCATGCCTCCATTTTTTGAAAATCCAGAGATGGCAAGACCGTTTTTCAGAGAACTAAGGGAATTAAGAAATAGTGCCGAAGCGTTGGGGTATAAACTGCCAGAGCTTTCTATGGGCATGACAAATGATTTTGAGGTTGCTATCATGGAAGGCGCTACAATGGTAAGGATAGGAACAGGGATATTTGGAGAAAGGGGGATAAATCGATGATCGGCTTTATTGGCGGCGGGAATATGGCAGAGGCTATTATTAAGGGCATACTTGCTAAACACGGCAGGGATATAATGGTTTCCGAGCCTGTGGACAAGAGACGTGCATACCTTGAGAAGACTTACAATATTAAGACTACTCATAACAATAAAGAGGTTGTTAAGAATTGCAACATTATAATACTCGCAGTCAAGCCTCAGAATATGGATAGTGTCACCGCTGGGATCTCTGATGAAATCTCGAACGATAAGATAGTAGTATCAATTGCTGCAGGCATAACACTAGCATATCTCTCTTCAAGGCTTAAGACCACAAAGATAATCCGCGTAATGCCTAACACGCCGGCACTCGTTCAGGAGGGCATGTCCGTTATGTCAATGTGCGAATGCATTAATGATAAAGAAATGCAGGTAATAAAAGATATTTTCACGTCTTTCGGACTACTTCTGGCATTGCCGGAAAAATATATGAATGCCGTAACCGCCCTCTCAGGAAGCGGACCTGCATTTTTTGCATATTTTGTTGAGGCGATGATAGAAGGCGGAGTCAGGATGGGACTTGGGAAGGATGATGCTGCTACACTCGCTGTTCAGACATTCCTGGGTACTGCCAAATTGCTCAATACAGGCATGAATCCCTCAAAATTAAGGGAAATGGTCACATCACCTGGAGGCACCACAGCAGCAGGTCTAAAGCTTTTTGAAAACAGAGGGTTTAAGGAGATTGTTATTGCTTCAATTGAGGCAGCAACAAACAGAGCAAAGGAGTTGGGAGGTGAAAGCTAGATGTTTATATTCGCAAATTTACTGCTTGCTATAGGTAATATACTCGATATAGTGCTCACCCTCTATATGTGGACAGTAATCGTTTCAGCAATAATAAGCTGGGTCAATCCTGATCCTTATAATCCCCTAGTAAAATTTTTAAGGGCTGTTACAGAACCCGTATACAGGCCGATCAGAAGTATTATAGGGTACAGATTAGGTATTATTGACATATCACCAATGGTTGTAATACTAGCTATAATATTTGTAAAGTATTTTTTTATAAGGTCTTTAATAGAGCTTGCCTATAAATTAAAAAGCGGGGGCATTGCATGAGAATAACACCACTTGATATCCAGCAAAAACAATTTCCCATGAAGTTCAGGGGATTTGATGTAGAAGAGGTATTCGCATTTCTTGAGGTAATCCGGGAAGAAATGGAGGATTTGCTCAGGGAAAATGCATCGCTCAAGGAGAATGCGCAGAGGACGGAGAATCAAATTAAAGAGTACAGGGATATGGAAACTACACTAAGAGAGACTCTTTTGACCGCACAGCAGATGGTCGATGACTATAAGACAAATGCGAGGAAAGAGGCAGAACTCATTGTAAAGGAAGCAGAACTCAAGGCAGACACGTTAATCAGGGAAGCACAAGAGAAAGTTATAAAGATTCATGAAGATATAGTGGACCTGAAAGGTATAAGGACCCATTTTAAGGAAGAGTTGAAGAGGATGATCGAAAGCCATTTGAGGATGATCGAATTTGATAGAGAAAGAGAAGGGGATGAAGAAAGGGGAGGCGTAAAGGAAGAATGAAATATAGCGCCCTGAAGGGTGCGCAGGATATTTTTCCACCCGAAATATACATATGGCAAAAGATTGAGGAAAGTGCAAGGGCTATATTTTCTGTTTATGGCTTTCAAGAGCTGAGAGCGCCGATAATTGAATCAACAGATATATTTATAAGGAGTATAGGTGAAACTACGGATATTGTCGAAAAAGAGATGTATACATTCTCTGATAAGGCAGGAAGACGTATAACCCTACGCCCAGAAGGGACAGCCCCTGTTGTCAGGTGTTATATAGAGAACCACCTTTATACCCTGCCTGCACCCCAGAAATTTTTTTATACTGGCCCTATGTTCAGATATGAAAGGCCCCAGGCAGGCCGTTTCAGACAGTTCTTTCAAGTAGGCGCCGAGGCATTCGGCATAGGAGAGCCAAAGATAGATGCTGAGATACTCTCAATGCTCAGACTCTTTTTTGAAAGACTTGGTTTAAAAGGGCTTAATTTTGAGGTAAACTCCATCGGCTGTGAGAAATGCAGGCCTGATTATAGAAAAGCTCTCCTTAATTTCTTCTCAGTCAGGATTGAAGGACTATGTCCTGATTGCAAAAGGAGATTTAACTATAACCCGCTCAGGATACTCGATTGTAAGGTGGCAGCGTGCATAAAACTCAGGGAAGGCGCGCCCAGCATCAAAGATTTCCTGTGTAGCGAATGCAGGGAACACTTTAATACTCTACTATCTCTGCTGGAACTACTTAATATTCCCTATGTTATAAACACCGATATGGTAAGGGGACTTGATTATTACACGAGGACAACCTTTGAGATAACATGTGAAGCCCTCGGCGCTCAAAATGCAGTGGCTGCCGGGGGCCGTTACGACAGACTCGTCGAGGACTTTGGAGGTCCTCCCACACCTGCTATTGGTTTTGCAATAGGAATGGAAAGGATTACAACACTTCTAAAGTTAACAAATACGCAAAACATCCCGGTCCCAAAGGTTTTTATTGCTACAATCGGTTTATCTGCAGATAAAGAAGGTCTTGTTATTACGGAAGGGCTCAGGCAGAAGGGGATCTGGGTTGAGGTTGGATATGCAGGCAGTTCTTTAAAGAGTCAATTGAGAAAGGCAGACAGGTTGTCTGCTGGTTATGTTCTGATAATAGGTGACAATGAAATCAGTTCCGGTAAATTGAAATGGAAGAACCTCTCAGATGGAACCCGGGGCGAGATAACGTTTGAGGAAGTGTACGATTTCTTCAAATTGGTTCCCGATAATTCTTGATATAAATCGTCTTGAATTCTTGTCTTTACCCATGCTATAGTTTCTCTAACCATTTACCCCCCTTGTTTAGGTTTGTGTGGTATATTTTACACGAGGAGGGGCTTTTATACCCAATAAAAATATATAAATTCCTTTAATTTAAGACTTTTGTAATTGCCTCTTATGTTATAAAAAATCACTTATAAAATTTTTGAAGGGAACCCATATACGTGCAAGAAAAGGTCCTTATAATCGATGATGAGGATTTCATACTCCAGCTTTCCAGAGATATACTGACAAAGAGCAACTACGTGGTAAATACAACCTCAGACGGAGAGGAAGGGTTAAATCTTCTTAAAACCGATAAATTTGACTTGTTATTAATAGATATAAAGATGCCTATCAATGGCCTTGATATTATCAGGCATGTAAGAGGGGATAATAAAGAGTTACCGATTATTGTTATTACAGGTCATGGCACACTGGATATTGCTATTGATTCTCTAAGGCTCGGAGCTCAAGGGTTTTTATTAAAGCCATTTACCCCGGCGGAGCTCAGGAATGCAGTTGCAGAAGCCCTGGAAAAAACAAGATTGCTCAGTGAAAATATAAGAATGCGCGCCTTGATGCCGCTTTTTGAGGTCAGTAAAGAGTTAATAGTCGAGGTTGATCCGAAAATACTGCTTAAACTGATAGTGGAAGTTGCGGTTAAAGAGATAAATGCTGATAAAGTGTGTCTTGCATTAATAGATGAAGAGACAGGCAAGTTAAAACTAAAGGAATTTTATGGGTGCCACCCTAATTTTGTAAGTTACTTTGAAAATTTATTCACTGAAAGCATAGCAATGCCAATTTTCAAAGATAAAAAGCCTTTTCTTATTACTCCTGATGTTAACCTACCCATTGAGCTTGAGAAGGCTTTGAAGCTTGAAGGTGTGTCTTATGGCATTTATGTCCCGCTCACAATCAGGGGTACTATTATCGGCATACTTAGCGTCTGCAGGACAAGTAGTAAACATCCTTTTACTACATCAGATACCGAACTTGTTTCAGTCCTGAGCGGTCAGGCTGCTGCAGCAATAGAAAATGCACGCCTCTACGAAAAGCTTGAACAGTCTTATCTCTCCATGATAGTTACACTATCAGGTGTAGTTGAGGCAAGGGATTTGTATACAGACAAGCATATGAAGGATATTGCAGAGTACTCAGTGGAAATTGCGAAAAAATTGGGACTTTCTAATACTGATATTGAAAATATCAGAAAAGCAGCCCTTTTACATGATCTTGGGAAGATATCTGTGCCTGATCATATTCTCATGAAGCCGGGTAGACTTTCTAAAGATGAAATGGATATTATTAAAAAACATCCCTCAACTGGTGCCAGGATAGTTGAGTCAGTAGAACCATTAAAATATGCAAGAGAGATAATAAAATCCCACCAGGAGTGTTTTGACGGTACAGGTTATCCCGAAGGTCTCAAAGGAGAAAATATCCCACTGGGCGCCCGGATAATAGCTGTAGCGGATGCTTTCGGCGCAATGACTACTGACAGGCCTTATAGAAAAGCACTTTCTATAGAAGAAGCTATAGAAAAACTGGGAAAATACTCCGGGACTCAGTTCGACCCTCATCTTGTAAAAATGTTTATCTCTATTCTTGAGGAGGAAGGTGTCTTGAAGAATGTCTCCAAACATCCCCGGGAATAGAGTATGGATGTAACGCTTGACAGTATCCGGGACATAAGATTATACCAGTCAAGAATAGGGTACCGTATATTAAAGGGGAATCAATATGAGTTGCTTATTAAATTATTTAGATAATTTATAAGACAATCTGGTAATTTTTGTGTATAATGAGCACAAATTCTTTAAAGGAGGAGATGTATGGGTAAATACAGGTTTTTAGGTATTGTAATTCTTTTACTTGCCCTGCCTGCATTTGCATTTGCAGCAGGAGGTCATGATGGTCTTAACTGTACTGGTTGCCATGGTATCCATAATGCTAAGGGGGAGATAATATTTGCAGTTGATCCGAACAGGAAAGCAATCAGCCCGTGGACAAAACAGTCTTTTGCAGGAACGACCGCACTTTGTCTTGGTTGCCATGAATCCATAGAAAAAGGCGGCCTTGGCATACTGGCAGTTTCAGCTTCTCACAGCCATCCATATGGCGTTACACCAAAAGCAAAAGTTGCTACTGTACCATCAGTGTTTTTACGCGATGGAAAGTTGGAGTGTGTAGGCTGTCATGATCCTCATCCATCATGTCAGTATTATAAATATCTAAGAGTTGACACAGCAAAAGGCGCAAAAATGCAAGATTTCTGTGCTATGTGCCATCCATCAAAAGCAGACCCCAAGGCTCTGAAAGAGATGAAGATGTTTGACAGCATGGATGAAAGAAAATATACTCCATCACCTAAAAAGTAATTTAATGAGGTCGAATTAGTCATCGGTCATTGGTCATTAGTTATTGACCAGTGACCATTGACTAATGACCATGATTTGTGGATCTATTAAAGGATTTCCTTACATACCTTTCGGTCGAAAAAGGACTCGCAAGAAATACTATCGATTCATATTTTTTTGATCTCAGGAAATTTCAGGACTTTCTATTATCAAAAGATAAAGAATTTATTTCATTCTCAAGGGCTGATATAATTGATTTTATTGAAAGGCTCAGGGATGAAGGTTATTCTATATCGAGTATCTGCAGGTTTATATCTTCAATCAAGGGTTTATGTAAGTACCTTATTGTTGAAGGTATTATAAGTGAAGACCCGTCAGAAAACTTACAGTCTCCAAAAAGATGGGAAAGACTTCCAAAATCGCTAAGCATTTCTGAAGTTAAATCCCTCCTTAAAGGAAATTTATTGTCTAAGCAGTCTGCTCCCACCAAAATAAGAGACTATGTAATGTTTGAACTGGTGTATTCCTCAGGTTTGCGGGTCAGTGAGCTGGTATCCCTTAAGCTTGAAGATGTTAACTTAGAAGCTGGTTTTTTAAGAGTTTTAGGAAAAGGTTCAAAAGAACGTGTTGTGCCTGTCAATATACGGGCAATGGAAATGATAAAGAGATATATAAACCAGCAAAGGTCCGAGATTTTGAAAAAGAGGCGATCTCCTCATCTTTTTGTTACAGGGAGAGGAAAGCCGATGACAAGGCAGCGTTTCTGGCAGGCGATCAAGACCCTGGGCAGGAGGCTCGGGATTGAGATTTCACCACATACAATGAGACATTCTTTTGCGACACATATGCTCGAGGGCGGGGCTGACCTCCGATCATTACAGAAGATGCTTGGCCATTCCGATATATCAACAACCCAGATTTATACAAAGGTAACAACCGAAAGGTTAAGAAAGGTTTACACAGAACACCATCCAAGGGCCTGAAATGAGTTTATTTTGGTTTATTGGGTTGGGTTGCAACTAACTATAAAAATGTGTAAACTGAATAAACAAATTACTCTGGTACGGAGGTAAAGAATGCCTAATAGCTTAACCTTTGATAAGCTTTATAGATTTTGTGACCCTGATATGTTTACCTTTAATACAACGAATGATCTGCCAGACGTTAAAGAGACCATAGGCCAGGAGAGGGCTTTGCATGCCCTCGACTTTGGCTTGAGCCTTGATAGCACCGGCTTTAATATATTTATTCTCGGTGAGCATGGCACAGGCAAAATGACCACGGTAAAATCATTCCTTTCGCGTAAGGCGATGAACGAACCTGTGCCTCATGATTGGTGCTATGTTTACAATTTTAAGGACCCTGATACTCCGCTGGCTATCTCTCTTAAGCCCGGTGAAGCAGTCATATTCCAGAAAAATATGGAAGAACTTATCAAGATACTGAAACTTGAAATTCCGAAGGTTTTTGAATCAAAGGAGTACGAAAAACAGAAAAACAAGATGATAGAGGAGTCTCAGAAGCAACAGAAAAGCATTTTTACCAGCCTAGAGGAAGAGGCTCGGGAGAAAGGTTTTTCTGTTCGGAAAACAATTAGTGGACTGATAATAATACCTGTAAAAAAGACAGGGGAGCCATTAACAGAGGAAGAATACGAATTGCTTGATGAGAGGACAAGGAAAAAGATAGACGAGACAGGGAAGACTCTTCAAGAAAAGCTTAATGATATAGCGCGTATAGTACGGGAGAGTGAAAAGATGCTTAAGGAAGCAATCAGAAAGCTCGAAAAAGAAGCGGCTCTCGCGGCTGTAGGCCATCTCATTGATGAACTAAAGAACAAATACAGTGAATATGAGAAGATTACAGCATATTTTGAGGATGTAAAGGATAATATCCTTGAAAACCTTGATGACTTTAGGATTCAGGAAGAGCAGCCCCCTCCATTACCGTTTATGAAACTTCCAAAATCGGAGCCCACGTTTACAAGATATACCGTAAATGTCCTTGTTAACAATAAGGATTGCAAGGGTGCACCGTGTATATTCGAAAGTAATCCAACTTATTACAATCTTTTTGGGAGAATTGAGCACAAGATACAGTATGGGATTGCAATAACAGATTTTTCAATGATAAAAGGAGGCTCGTTGCACAAGGCAAAAGGCGGATATATTGTAATAAATGCCCTTGACCTTCTGAGAAATATCTTTGCCTACGATGCACTGAAACGCGCTATCAGGAATAAAGAAGTAAAAATAGAAGACGTCTGGGAACAATACAGGCTGATATCAACAACAACTCTCAAACCCGAGGCTATACCACTGGATGTCAAGGTTATCCTTGTGGGAAACCCATATCTCTATTATCTACTCTATAATCTCGATGAAGAATACAAAGAGCTTTTTAAGGTTAAGGCTGATTTTGACAGCAAGATGGATAGGACAGACGGGAATATTCATAAATACGCATCCTTTGTTACCACTTTGTGTAGAGAAGAAAAACTCCTTCCCTTTGATAGGAAAGGCGTTGCAAAGGTAGTCGAGCTTGGTTCAAGGCTTGCAGAATACCAGAA
>Ga0172371_10012152_pt1 | contig 11380 bp, 10 predicted proteins | sample Lak12m_FD_114543 | JGI IMG/M metagenome (GOLD analysis project Ga0172371, IMG submission 114543) | Freshwater microbial communities from Kabuno Bay, South-Kivu, Congo - kab_022012_12m | ecosystem: Environmental > Aquatic > Freshwater > Lake | place: Democratic Republic of the Congo: South-Kivu...
ACTTTGATGATACTATCGATGAACTAAAAGGAATGGGAGAATATATTTCTAGCTCTCAATTTACTAAAAAATCAAATACTGTAGGATTTAAAAAATAAAAAAAGTTATGAGAAAATTTTATGAAACAGATGAACTAATCTGCTATTTTGATTTTAATAAGAGAGTTATTAAAATACAGTTAAATAAACAAGAAAAGAAGATGTTATTTATATTTGCATCATCTGGTAAAATAGTTGACTTTAATGCAACAGGATTTTTAAATGAATTATCACAAGAATCAAAATCTCTATTAGCAATATATGAAATACCAACTAGATTTCGAAATGAAAATCAGCTTATTAAAATGATTAATTCTTGGGTTACAAAAGAAAAATTGCCTTGGACTGTAGTTACCGATGTTTCAAGAGGAAAAATAATGATTAAAGAAAAAGTAACAGAAAATGAATAATCAACAAATTACTTTTATAATTCCAACACGAAATAATTTAGAATATCTCAAACTTTGTTATAATGGATTAAAAAGAAATGCACCAAATCATTTTATCATGATTCTCGATGATAAAAGTACTGATGGAACATGGGAATGGTGTATTGAAAAACATAAAGAAGATAACATGTTCTTAGAACCAATTGCGGGATCATCATTACCTTCTTTAGAAAAACTCAATCCTATTGGACATACTATTCTATATAATTTTGGTGTTTCATTCTGTAAGACTGAAATATTTTCTATTCTTCATGCTGATATGGTTATTGGGCAAAATTATGTATATAATATGTTAAAATATTTACAACCGAAGGCAGTTGTAAGTGCAACACGAGTTGAACCTCCATTGCATCCAGAAGAACCAAATGTAAAAATCATAAAAGATTTTGGGCTATATCCAGATGAATTTAACCAAGAGGAATTTGAAAATTTTATTAGATATCAACAATTTGAGTTGAAATCAGCTACATCGGGGATATTTGCTCCATGGATGATGTATAAAAAAGATTTTATGGAAATTGGTGGTCATGATGATCTTTTTGCACCATATCCTTTTGAAGATTCTGATTTATTTCAACGATTTATTCTTAATAAATATGATATATTTCAATCCTGGTCGTCATTAGTATATCATTTTACTTGTAGAGGACATAAATGGACTGAAGAGATTGGGAAAGAACATGACATGTTTAAATTTTATGAAAAAAAGGCAAGAAGAAATTTCATCAGAAAATGGGGAAATTGGATTAAAAATGATATTTTTGGTTCACCAATTATTCGTCATAAATATAATATTGGAATCATAGTTAAAAATTGTTCAATTGATAAATTACATGAAATCGAACCATGGTGTTCAAATATTTATCTCGATCATTTAAGCACAATCGATCTTAAAAAAATATATATTCGAGATGAACAACCAAAAACAAAATTTGATTTATCCAGTAGAATTTTTTATATTAATGAAAAAGAACCAGATAATGATATAATAATAACAATTGATCTTGATAAAATTACTTCGAGTGTTTTTTTAAATTATTTGCTTTTTAATCTTTCTAATATGATAGATGAAGTAAAAGAACCTGGAGTATTTGAATATTCTAATATCGAGTTTAAAATTCATCAAATTAGACCAATCGAGAAATCACTGATAAAATGCAATTAAAAAACGATAAATATACTGTTAAAGCCTCTTGTACCTTCTTTGAAATACAAAGAGATAATTTGAGTAAAAAAGAAGTTAAAACCTTATTACATCGCCTGAAAACGGTAAAAAACGAGTATTGTAAAAAAGAAATCAATTACAATTATTTAACGAATAAATTTAAATATAAAAGAAAAGAACTCGAATATACAAAAGCTAATAACCCACTTAAAATAGAAATCATTAAGAATGGCTAAAAGATATTATAAAGTTCGAGTGACATTAAATGGAGAAAATATCATTCAGTTTGATGCAAAAGCAAGAATCTTTATTCCAGTAAAACAAAATTTTGTTTTTGATGAAATCATTAATATTTCTCCAATTGTTGAATTCAATGCAAATTCATTTTCTATTTTAGATGTAGATGTTTTATTCAATAATGAACCATATTATGATTGTATCGATTTCTCAATGATTGAAATAATATGCCAATCCAGAAAAGATATATTAGCAATTGCAGAAAATAGATATCAAGTTCAACTCGAAATTAAAAAAGATGAAAAGATTATTTCCAATGTACTTTTATTAAATTGTGCGGTATATCAGATTCTAAAAAAATCTATTATCATCAAACCAAATGATGCAACACTTTTAAATGAAGAGGAAAAAAAATAATGGATTATTTTATTAAATTACCAGGAGACACAAACAAAGATTTAGAGAATGATGCTAATTTTTTAGGAAATGATAATCAATTTGGAATATTTTGGACAGGAACTGGATGGAATATTCTCAGCAAAATGATTTTAGAAGGAAAAGAAGATATATTAGTTCATATCGAAATTATAAATGAAAAAGGAAAATCGTATTCTATTACTCAATTTTTAGATATAATACGAAACTTACAAATACGAATACAGAAATGAATAATAATTATATAGAATATTCAAATATTCAAAAAGTAATTGATTTTTTTAATGATATAAATGAAGAGATTGTAAGATTATTTGTTGAAGCAATAAAAGAAGGGGTTAAAGAAAATAAAAAAGAAACAGAAATCTTTTCTATCAAAAAAGAGCCAACAACAATTGAATATTCATTTGTTCTTTTACGATCTTCGTGGTTAGATATTTTAACAAAGATGACCAAGATCTGTAAGGAAAATGAATTTTATGAATATATGAATGAAATAAATAAATTAAGTCAAATTTTAAAAAAAGAAAAAAATGAAACAGTACTTTCAAGTAAAAATTCAAATAGAAACAGAAGATTCAAAAACAGGAAGAATTAAGAAACATACCGAACAATATATGGTTGCCGCAGTTTCTTGTTTAGATGCCGAAACAAAAATCAATAATCATTTCAAAGGAATTAGTAATTTTGATTTTAAAGTGATTTCGGTTTCCGAATCAAAGATTGTTGAAGTTATTGAATAAAATCTAAAAAAAACATTGGGTGATGATATTTATTAAAAAAGATAAATTTTCATCACCCAATGGCATTCATATACGCCCACCAATTATATTTCACTGGATCGATTGATCTTCATAGTGGATCTTTCACTAATGCAAGTAATCCAACTCAATCAACCGACTTAACTAATAAACGATATGTTGATACTTTGGTTGATACTATCATTTCTGGTTCAGATCGATTCATTGGTTTAAAAGATACAATTTCTTCATTTAATCAATATAGACTTTTATTTGAGACATCAGGTTCAATAAATGATAGCTCAAATTTAACATTTAATTATAATACTAATACATTTGAAGTTGGTGGTGATATTATAATAAAACCAAAATCTGCCGGAAATTATCCTCGTTTTTATTTCTATAATTCTCCCTCTGGAAGTAAATTTTTTTTAAATACTTATGCTTCTGGAGATGTTTCATTTAAATCTGGAAGTTCTGATATTTTATATCTGAGTTCTAATTTTGTACGATCAACTAAAAACATTGAAGTAACTGGAAGTGCTCATGTTCAAGATGGAGTTTATTTTGGCTCGAGTTCTCGAATATATGAAAGTCAGAGTGGAAGTTTAAGAACAAATGATAATTTTTCTATTTCTCAAGCATTAGGTTTGGGATCAAATAATGAAGTAATATTCTATTATTCATCAAGTGGAGTTTCACCAAATAAAACAGTTTTTCTTTTAGCTCAAATGGAAAATGGAGATGAAGTAATAGTTTCAAGTCGAATCGTTTAAATTTAATTTGTATGAAGTTTTCTATTGTTATTCCAACATATAATCATTGCGATGATTTACTAAAACCATGTGTAAAAAGTATTTTAAAAAATACTGATTTTGAAAATGGAGAGTTTGAATTAATTATTGTTGCTAATGGATGCACAGATGGAACAAAATCGTATATTGATTCTTTAAAAAGAAAATATCAAGAAAAGGTTCAATTAATCTGGGTTGATGATCCAATCGGATTTACAAAAGCAACAAATGCTGGTATGAAAGCAATTCATGAAGAAAGTGAATATGTTATATTAATGAATAATGATTCACAAATTCTTGATTATAAACCAAAGAATACTTGGATTGAAATGCTTGAAAAACCATTTCTTAAAGATGAAATGGTTGGACTAACAGGACCAGCAAAAAGATATGATCAATATACAAAAAAGAAATTTCTTATTTTCTTCTTGGTTATGATATCTAAAAAAACAATTGAAAAAATTGGATATTTAGATGAAATTTTCAGTCCTGGATATGGAGAAGATATTGATTATTGTTTTAAAGCTAAAAAAGCTGGATTAAAATTTATCCAAGTTCCAGATGATAATAGAGAAGGATATGAAACCGAATTTCCAATTTATCATATGGCAGAAGGAACTATGCATTCAGAAGAAACGGATTGGGAGAAAATCGGACATGAAAATAATTGGAATAAAATTGTTCAAAGAAATACAAATATCTTACAAGAAAGATATCCTCAAGAAAAAATAAGTGTTATAATTCCAACGTATAATCATTGTGATGATTTATTGAGACCATGTATAGAATCCATTGTAAAATATACATCACCAGATACAAATTTAGAATTAGTTATTTCAGCAAATGGATGTACAGATAATACCGAGAAATATATTAAATCTCTTTCGATTCCATTTGAAATTAAAGTTGCATTTTCTAAAGAACCACTTGGATATACAAAGGCAACAAATGAAGGAATTAAGATTGCAACCGGCGATTATATTGTGCTTTTAAATAATGATATTGTTTTGCTTGAACAATCCCCTAATACATGGCTAGATATTTTAAGAGATCCATTGGATCAAAATATGCAAGTTGGTTTAACCGGACCTATTCTTAATTACTGCCCATATACAAACAGACATTTTCTTATATTCTTTTGTGTAATGATAAGAAAGAAACTTTTTGAAGAACTTGGATTACTTGATGAAATTTTCAGTCCGGGATTTGGAGAAGACACTGATTTTTGTATTAGAGCAGAAGAAGCTGGATATAAATTAGTTCAAGTTCCAGTAGAATCAGAGATTCATTTTGGTGAAGGAAATTTGATGGTTGGAAATTTTCCAATTTTCCATAAAGGAGAAGAAACACTTGGAGAAATGGAAGAAACAAATGAATTATTAGAAAGAAATAGAAAAATTTTAGCTTCAAGATATAGAAGACCATTTAAATTAAATCTTGGATGCGGCGATAGAGTATTTGATGATTATATAAACATAGATTGGAATTCAGAAAAAGCATTATTTCGAATGGATATGAGAAATTTAGATTTCTTGGACGAATCAGTTGATGAAATACTTGCTTTGCATTCATTTGAACATATATCTCCATATGAAATATCTCAAATGCTACATAATTGGTTTTCTAAATTAAAACCAGGTGGTAAATTAATAATGGAATTACCAAATATCGAGAAAATATGTGAACAGTTTAAAGATTCAAATAAAGAAAAAAGATATGAATTATTAAATTGTATATATGGAACAACTCAAATTGAACATCCTCATTTGTTTGGTTGGTATGATGAAATTCTTAAAGATCATTTAGAATGGGCAGGATTTAAAAATATATCTTTTCCAGAAGAACAAGTCAAAGATCATTGGGGAATTAATTTCAGAGTTGAAGCAGAAAAAGAAGATTTAATGACCAATCTTCCTCAAGGTTGGTTTGAATTACATGATGTAAAAACATATAGAGAACTAATTTCATCTATTCCAAATGATAGCAAAATTCTTGAAATAGGTGTATGGAAGGGGCGATCATTATGTTCAATAGCCGATTTAATTAAAGAAAAAAATCTTAAAGTAATTGCAGTTGATACATTCGAAGGGACCAAAGGAAATGAGTTAGAAGAAGAAGCACATAAAGAAGCAACAGAGTTAGATCTGAGAAAAGAATTCAAACAAAATATTAAACTTTTTGAAATTGAAAAAAATGTAACTATATTGAAGACAACATCAGTATTAGCATCTAAAAAATTCAAAGAGAATGAATTTAATTTTATTTTTTTAGATGGAGATCATTCATTTGAAGCCGTTACTGAAGATGTAATACATTGGTATCCAAAATTAAAATCGGGAGGTATATTTGCTGGTCATGATTATGCTTGGGAATCTGTTAGAGAAGCAATTTATAAGTCATTTAAAGAAATGATATATAATAATGGAACTAATCAATGGTTCTTAACAAAAAGAAGAATTTATGATGGATTCATTTTCTTTAACGAATTAGATGCATTGGAAATAAGATTAAATGAATTAAATGATATTGTCGATAAATTTATTCTCGTAGAATCAACAAAAACTCATTCGGGACAATCAAAACCACTTTATTTTGAAAGAAATAAAGAACGATTCTCTAAATTTTTACATAAAATTGATCATATAATTGTAAATGATGGAGAAATGCCAAAAGGAAATGATTTTGATTCAAATTGGACAAGAGAAAGTTTCCAACGAGATGCAATAATGAGAGGTTGGAAAGATTGTAATGATTCCGATGTTGTAATGGTTTCGGATATTGATGAAATACCGTCAGCAAAATCGATTTCCAAGTTTAATCCAGAAAAAGGATTACATGTATTTGAACAATCATTAAATTATTATTATCTAAACATGAGAGAAGTTAATAATGAAGAAGAAGGAAAATGGAATTGGGCAAAAATTCTTCCATTTTCACTTGCTAAAAACATGACTCCATCTCAGATTAGATATACTGAAGCGACTTATAAGATTGAAGATGGTGGTTGGCATTTTAGTTATCTTGGAGGAACACAAAAAATAATTGAGAAAATCGAATCATATTCTCATCAAGAATATAACAATGATAAAATCAAAAAGAATATTGAATCAAGAGTTGAAAAAGGAGAAGATATATTTGAGAGAGGATTAAAATTTCAAATAATTAATCTAGATACTCTTCCAACTTATGTTATTGAAAATAAAGAAAAATTTAAACATCTTATCAATGAAAGTAACAGCAACAGTATCAACAAAAAATAGATATTTTTCAACTTTACCAACTTGTTTAACTGCTATCGCTCTTCAAACCGAACCACCCGATGAATTACTTATTTATGATGATGGTGAACAAAAAGATCTACGTGAAATTCCAATTTATCAAAATATTTTTGGTTTACTTGATAAAAAGAAAATTGAATGGCAAGTTCTTTTTGGTGCAAGAAATGGACAAGTTAGAAATCATCAACATGCAATTTCGCAAGCAAAACATGAATTAATCTGGAGATTAGATGATGATAATGTTCCAGAAACAAATGTTCTTGCAACATTAAAAAAATTCTTCAAAAAAGATAAAAAACTTGGAGCTATTGGTGGACTTATTTTATTTGGAGAAAAAGATCTTCTTCCAAGTAGTTTAGCATCAAATAAAATGGAAGATATCTTTTTAGGTTTAAACGAACAATGGTTTTTACCTAAAGAAAATTATGATATCAAACATGTTGATCATATTTATAGTTCATTTGTATATCGAAAAAAAGCAGCCAAACATGGATATAATAAGCTTCTTTCTCCGGTCGGACATCGAGAAGAAACTATATTCACGTATGAAATGAAAAGAAATGGATGGAATTTAGGTATTACTCCATTATGTATAACATGGCATTTTCAGGAATCAACCGGTGGTATTCGTGATAATACAAGGAAAGAAATGTGGGAACACGATGAAATGATATTTAAAAATTTTTTATTCGATGATTGGAATATAAAACCAAAAGATTATCATTTTATCGTTCTTGATTGTGGACTTGGTGATCATTTTGCATTTAAATCAATTCTTCCTGAAATTAAAGAAAAATATAAAGATAAAGAGCTCGTTTTTTCAGTATGTTATCCCGAAGTATTTAAAGATGATAATATTAGATTGATAAGTATATCAGATGCTCGATTATTAATGGGAGATGATATTGATTATTATAATATATATCAATTTATGGATGAGCATAATTGGAAAGATCATATTATAGATGCATTCAAAGAAATGTACTTACAATCTTAAAAAAATTAAAAAAACGGATATTTATATTGAAAAAATAAAACAGAATGAAGATACTAATTTCACCTTATAGTAAAAAAATGCGAAACAATAAGGAAAACCCAAAAAACTTTCCGTATTGGAATAAAGTAGTTTATGAATTAAAACAATATAAAAACGAAGTTATTCAGATTGGATTAAAAGGAGAAAACAAAATTAATTATGTTGATCAATTTTTAATTGATCTTCCATTTGATGAGCTTAAAAACATAATTAATGATTGTGATGTTTGGGTTTCTGTCGATAATTTTCTTCCTCATTTTTGTAATTTGATAGGCAAACCCGGAATTGTAATTTTTGCACAATCTAATCCAGAAATATTTGGATATAAACAAAATGTTAATTTATTAAAAGATAAAAAAAATTTACGTTGGAATCAGTTTGGAACGTGGGAAGATGCAGAATTCGATGCAATTTCTTTTGTTGATGCTAATATCGTAATAAGTTCTATTCTAAATTTTAATGATCAAAACATGGTATAACTAACTCTTTAGGAGACGATATTGAGACAATACATTGGAAATGTATTTTTCGGAACTTCGTTAGAAACTAAACCTAATAATGTACCAAATGATTCTCGATTTTATGAAATAGATACTAAAAAAATTAGTATTTTAATAAGCGGATCATGGGAATATTTAACAGGTTGGTCGGGTTATAGTGGTAGATCAGGATGGAGCGGATATTCAGGAGGATCGGGGTGGTCTGGATATTCAGGAAACTCTGGTTGGAGTGGTTATTCAGGTAAGAGTGGATGGTCAGGATATAGTGGTGAATCAGGAAACTCTGGTTGGAGTGGTTATTCAGGTAAAAGTGGATGGTCAGGATATAGTGGTGGATCTGGCTGGTCAGGTTATAGTGGTCAAAAAGGAAATCAAGGAAATAGTGGTTGGTCAGGTTATAGTGGAAAATCAGGATGGAGTGGATATTCTGGTTGGAGCGGCTATTCAGGAAAATTAGGATGGAGTGGATATTCGGGGGATTCTGGAAAATCTGGATGGTCGGGTTACAATGGTGAATCAGGATATAGTGGTGAATCGGGATGGTCTGGATACTCCGGTGATTTAGGTAAATCGGGATGGTCAGGATATAGTGGTAAATCAGGATGGTCAGGATATAGTGGTAAATCAGGATGGTCAGGATATAATGGTAAATCGGGATGGTCAGGTTATTCCGGAAATTCAGGATGGAGTGGTTACTCAGGAAATTCAGGATGGTCAGGATATAGTGGTAAATCAGGATGGTCTGGATACTCCAGCGATTCGGGTAAATCAGGATGGTCAGGTTATTCTGGAAACAGTGGATGGTCAGGCTATTCTGGAAACAGTGGATGGAGTGGTTATTCAGGAAATTCGGGTAAGAGTGGATGGTCGGGTTATTCGGGTGACTCTGGTAAGAGTGGATGGAGTGGTTACTCAGGAAATTCAGGTTGGTCGGGATATAGTGGAAGATCAGGGTACTCTGGTGGATCTGGTTGGAGTGGATATTCCGGTGAGTCTGGTTGGAGTGGATATAGCGGTCATAGTGGTTGGTCTGGTTATTCCGGTAATTCTGGATGGAGTGGAACATCTGGGTGGTCTGGTTATTCGGGTTGCCCCGGCTATCCAGGTGGCTCAGGGTGGTCGGGATTAAGTGGAAAGTCAGGATGGTCTGGTTATAGTGGATTCTCTACAATCGTGATGGTTACCAATGAAACTGAATTCATTGACGCATTTAAACATTTCAATTCACAAAATGGAACAATAATTCCAAAAGGTGCTATGATCATTTTTGGTGATCATATTACTTTAACTGCTGATAGAATCTTAAATCATTCAGGAATTATTGTTGATGGAAATTCAAAAACACTTTTCTTTTATAATAGTGGATCTGCCACAACATATAAAATTATAGCAACTGGATCTTCTGCTTGTGCTATTGATTATAGAAATACTACATTTTATAATTTATCTACATTAACAAACACGAACGCAATTCCATTATTTGATTTACGAAATGGAAACTCAATGCGTTTCACAAATATTCTTTTTAATAATATTACAGCAAATACTGAATCGGTGGCTGATGCTACTAACTACAATTTTAGATATTCCGATTCTAGTATTAATTCAATGGGTCTTTATTTGACTTATTGTTATCTTGCAACAAATAATCCCGATTCTTCAAATCATAGACTTGTAGCATTTTGTAATAGTCATACATATGGAGTTGCCAATGTTAATGTAATTGGTATGTCACCAGATGATGATATTACAACATCAAATGCAGGAAAACAAATTGAAATTGCTATTCCATGCACCACGTTCAGATATAATTCTGATGGATCTGGAATGTTATGGAATTTGGCATCAAATGTGGGTTCTTCAACTAGAAAAATAAATAATATCTCAACTGGATTATTAAGTGCTAATCCAATAGGATCAAAAATTCCACAATTACCAAAAACATGGCATTATGATACAACAAATTCTGATTTATATTTTTCAACTGGATTTACAAATAGTACTGATTGGATTAAACTTCAAAAAGGCCTAACTAATCCAGTTACCGGATCTGCAAGTGGATCTCAAATTACATATTGGAAGAGTTCAAGTGAAGTAACTGGCTCAAATGATTTTATAAGATCTGGACAAGGATATATTGGTATCAATACTGGAGTTCCTTCAAAACAATTAACTGTTCAAGGCGATATATCAGGGTCGGGAAGATTTTATGCTGGAACAGTTGATTCGAATAATACATCAACATCATTGTTAGTATTGAATGGACAAGAAATTGAACAGAGATCATTTGCAAGTTTTGTTACGTCATCTGGAATGGTTAGTGGTTCAGCAAGTGGTTCATTGATTACTTATTGGAAAGATGGAACAACAATTACTGGAAGTAATGAGTTTGTTAGATTGAGTAATGGTTTTGTTGGAATAGGAACATCTATTCCAAGCTCTACTCTTCATATAACAGGATCATTAAGATATGTCGATGGAAATCAAGGACTGAATAAAATTTTAGCTTCTGATTCGAATGGGTATGCAAGTTGGGTATCTTCTTCAGTTGTTTTAGGAACATCAGGGTGGTCAGGGTACTCAGGAAATTCAGGATGGTCTGGCTACAGTGGAAATTCAGGGTGGTCTGGCTACAGTGGAAATTCAGGGTGGTCAGGGTACTCAGGAAATTCAGGGTGGTCAGGGTACTCAGGAAATTCAGGGTGGTC
>Ga0172371_10012154_pt1 | contig 11378 bp, 9 predicted proteins | sample Lak12m_FD_114543 | JGI IMG/M metagenome (GOLD analysis project Ga0172371, IMG submission 114543) | Freshwater microbial communities from Kabuno Bay, South-Kivu, Congo - kab_022012_12m | ecosystem: Environmental > Aquatic > Freshwater > Lake | place: Democratic Republic of the Congo: South-Kivu...
CGCTTGCATCCCCTGTTCAATGCCTTCATTGATTTTTTGTTTCATCCGGTGGCGCTGATCCCGGGGTAGCCTGCAAGCCGTTTTCTGGTAACCTCGTAGAGTCTGCTCTTTCGGGTCCGGCTGGCCTTTATTTGGTTGTCAAAGAGAGGTGTTCACATATAAGTATTGCAACTGTCGTGCCTTATTTCTTAATAATACCAGATAGTTGCATATTATTTGCAGAGATAGTGTAGTAATATTAGGTAGTTGCGCAAAGGGGTGCATTTATTATATATGGACATTCAGAACACAATCTTGAGGTACAGTTATTTATATCTGCCAACCCTGCCTATTCTTATTACCGCCTTTCGCAACTTATTATGTAATGCGTAGTTAAAGTTACACGGTACAATTTGCTTGACCCGTTGCATGGCAAAAGTACAAGTAATTGCACAAGGTTACAGTAGAGCAAACCAGTAACACCTTTCTGGCTCTAAACAACGTGGCCGAGACCGTCAAACTCCTCGTAGATCAGCGCCTGCAGAGTGGAAATTTTTACCGAGATCTCCCAGGTTTCCTGAAGAGACCTTACACCTGGTGCAATGAAGTTTTTTGAACGGGGTATCAGGAGGGAAATCTTGTGTTGAAGCGGGTGGGGTAACGTGAAATTAACCGGCGGGATGGCGAGATGTCAGGAAAACGATCAACCTCTTTAAAGATAGGCGAGGCCTTTATCGACCTCGCCCTGATCCCCGGTCATTAACCGTACAAATTCTCGATCCACCGCACCGCTTCTACATCGCTGACCTTACCGAGATACCTTTGGGTGGTGGAGAGATTGGCGTGCCTCAGAATGACCTTGCTGACGATCTCAATTGGAACCCCTGATCTTGAGGCATAGGTGGCTGCATGCCGCCTCAAGTAGTGTGGCCTGAGATGTACCCCCACCAAGGCACCAGCCTTTTTGACCATGACCCGGGCGGCGCTATAAGTGATGGGGAAAATTCTCTGGGTTCCTTCAGCGCATCTGGCCTTGAGGTAATCCTTCAACCGTTCGGCCAACTTCTTGGGGATGAACACCACTTCGGCGCTTTTTCTGCTCTTGGGATTCTTGATGGTGAGCTTTTGATCATCCACATCCATGGCGGTGAGTTTCAAGACCTCGCCCACGCGCATGCCCCCACGAGCCATGAGCTCCAAGATGAGTCGATTTCTCGGCTTGGTAGTCCGGAAGATGATCTCGTCAATGGTCTCCTTTTCAGGGATTTGCCATCGGGCCAGTTTTCCCGGCCGAAAGAGTTTCTTCAGCATCGGGGTGTCGCAGGGATTTTGGAGCTGAGCGTCCATATTATTGCGGATGAAGTTAAAAAGGGCCTTGAGATAAGCGTAGCGGGTGTGCTTGGTGAGCTGCTTACACTCGCCGTTAAAAGACTGGTTAAGAAAGAGAGAATCTCCTCTGGCGATATGGAAGCCAGGTCGTGGTCAGGGAAATAGTCCCTGAATTTGGCCAAGATGCATCCGTAGGCCCGGATCGAATTTTTCTGGGAGTTCATCTTGTGGTAATCCAGGAACAGGTTGACGGCCTTGGATACTTTCATGCTCCACCTCCAGTTTTTGATGGCATCATGCTGATGCTGATGAACAGACGATATCACAACTTTCTTAGGAATTCCGATGAGTTTCTCTAGTGGCAAGCAATGTTGCAGTAAGTCAGCAAAGCTGGGGAGGATTGAGGCTGCATGTGCACCGCTGGTCAATCTGTTGAAAAATTTATCTTTTAAGGAACTTGTGCTATCATGCCTTCAATGAGGGGGGTCGCCCTCGATAAGGGGCTCAATAGACTGAAAAATGAGAATCCTGTTAACCTTTAGTGGCTTCCATGACCCCTATACCATGGGTCTTATTGGCCAGGAAGAGCAGCCCGGCCCCATTATCTCTCTGGTCAAATTCAGAAACTTTGATCGCATCATTCTCTTTTCCACGCCGAACACTGGAAAGAATACCTCTGATACGAAAGATGTGATTCTATTTTTGAATCCGCGCCTTGAGGTTGAAATCAAGGATATTAGCCTGATTGACCCTACTGATTATCTGGCCATTTTACAGGGGCTGCGCCACCATATCAGGGAAATAATAAATCAAGATCCCGTCGCTGATTATTTTGTGGCAGTTGCCTCCGGCACTCCCCAGATGCATGCCTGCTGGCTCTTGTTGGCGGCCAGCGGTGAACTCCCAGCCCGCCTGTTAAACATCCGGCCGCCCCGTTTCGTGACCAGGGACGTGCCTTTGGTCTCGGAAATTGATGTAACCTCACCCGAATTCCCTGTAATCAGATTAAATGTCACTCCCATAGAAGTTCCCGAGATACCCGCTGCCGATCTTCAATCTGCCATCCGAAAATTGGGGATTGTGGGCGACCATCCCGCCATGCGGAAGGCCCTGGAAACTGCGGCCTTGCTGGCCCAGTCGTACCTCCCCATTCTCATCTTGGGGGAGACCGGAACCGGCAAGGAATTGTTTGCCCGCTTTATTCACCTGGTAAGCGGCAGACCGTCAGACCGTTTTATCCCGGTAAATTGCGCCGCCATTCCTCAGGAACTGGTGGAAAGCATCCTGTTCGGACACAAGAAAGGTGCGTTTACCGGAGCCCTGTCCGACCAGCTGGGGAAATTTGACCTGGCGGATAAGGGCACCCTTTTCCTGGATGAGTTAGGGGACCTGCCGCTACCGATTCAGGCCAAGTTACTGCGGGTGATACAGGATGGCATGGTGGAGCCGGTGGGAGCCAGAAAGCCTCATCAGGTAGAGGTGCGCATCATTGCCGCCACCAACCAGGACCTGCGCCGGGCTATACAGGCGGGGAAATTTCGGGAAGACCTTTATTATCGGCTAAACGTAGGAGAAATCCGCCTGCCGCCGCTCCGAGACCGGCGAAGTGACATTCCCCCCATCGCCCTGAACATCTTGGACCGGATAAACGCTCATTTTAGGCGCCCCAAACGCCTGGCGCCTAAAGCACTGACCCGACTCCAGGCGCATTCCTGGCCCGGTAACGTCAGGGACCTGGAAAACGTCCTGGAACGTTCGGCCCGACTTACCAGCAAGGAGGTACTGGCGGCCGATGATCTGCTTATTTCCGAACCCTTGGCCTCTCCAGACCCCCTGGCGATGATCCCAGAGCCGTTTGCCGGCTTCTCTTTAGAGGAATTTCTTTCCCAAGCCCGCCAACAGCTGGTTCTCCGGGCCATGGAAAAAGCCTATGGCAATCAAAGCGCCGCGGCCAGATTGCTGGGGCTTTCCCCCCAAGCGGTGCATAAATTTCTGAAAAACAGTGATTGAAGTTTCAACCTGAGTTGATTGCCTTTCAACCCTGGTTTAAAATATGGCTTATATGAATAAGTTAAAGGCAACCGGGGAAAGGGCAAATATCCTTTATAGTTATCCACTTCATGAAGATGGCATACTGATTGCATTCTAATTGCTCAACAAACATTAAGATTCAACAGGTGTCAACATGCTGACCGAATTCCAATTAACCAACTTCAAAGCCTTCGGCGGACCGGAAACCATCCCCATCCGTCCCCTCACCCTTATCTTCGGGCCTAATTCATCCGGCAAGAGTTCTATTTTTCAATCCATCCTAATGCTCAAGCAGACCCTTGATCAATCGGATAGTTCCCAGACGAGACTTTTATTTAAGGGGAATCTCGTTGATCTGGGCAGTTATAAAGAATTAATCCACCGCCATGATGTCCACAAGTCATTTTCCTTTAGAGTGACAATGCCATTGGTGAAAGACTTTGAGAACCTTTGGGATATGCCTGTCACTTTAATCGACGATCTTAGAAAAGAATTTGATAATTTAAAGGGATGTATTTCAGAATATCAGTCGATAGGTATGACTATTAACTTTTTATTTGATCAACAGTCTTTTGATATAATTGTAATCAAGATTGAGCTTTATTTAGGAGATGATAATAATCCATTAATTATCTATAGTAATTTTGGAAAGTATACCAAATTAGAGAGCATTAATAATCAGCATAAATTTTGGTTAAATGATAGTGTCAAAAATATTATTGCATCATTTACGAGTGATTCAAAGTCAAAAGAGATAGATGAGGAAATGATTGAGACACTCCGGGGGGAAGAGTCACTTACAAATGAACGTCTACTTGATATAATTAACATATCCAAAGAAAAGAAAAATAAGTTGTGTAATGAAGAGAAACGGCCATTTTGTTGTCGAGAATCTGATCTCTTATCCTTAGATAAATACCTCCCGGTGGCTCTAAATAATCACTCTATAGAAGAAATTATCTCAGAATATTCAGGCTATGACTCTGATGATGCTGGGAATCTTTCCTTACTGACTCTTGCTGTGGCGGAATTATTCCGGCGATTTCTCACTAAAGTTCAATATATCGGTCCTCAACGCGAGTATCCGGAAAGGGTTTTTAGTTTCAGCGGCATTCAGACCCAATATGTTGGCAAATCGGGAAAGTTTGTGCCAGACCTCCTCATCACCGACCAGGAACTGAAGGACCGGGTGAACTACTGGTTTGGGCGACTCAAGGTGGAATACAAGCTCGAGGTATTTCCCCTGGCTAACTCCGCAGCGCAAATCTATGACCTCTTTACCCTGCGTCTTATGGACACAAAATCCGGTCTTGGGGACCCAGATTCCGGGGTGCTTGTCGGGCTTTCTGATGTTGGTTACGGCATCAGTCAAGTTCTTCCGGTTATTATCCAAAGCCTTATCTCCAGGGAAAAAACTATTCTCATCGAGCAACCAGAATTGCATCTACACCCCGGCTTGCAGGCGGAGTTGGGGGATATGTTTATTGAGTCGGCGCTTGGTGAAAGGAGGAACACATTTTTAATTGAAACCCACAGCGAGCATCTGATTTTACGCATAATGCGGCGCATGAGGGATACCTTTAACGGAACCCTTCCCAAGGACTTGCCACCTATTAGACCACAAGATGTGGCTGTGCTCTATGTAGAGAAAGATGGCCCCCAAAGCATTGTTCGCGAAATGCCTTTGAACGAACGGGGGGAATTGGTGAAGGCATGGCCCGGAGGATTCTTTGAGGAAGCCTTGGAGGAGGTTTTTGCCTGATATGCTAGTGGAATATGCCTTAACCCCCGACATTTTTGACAACTCCTGCTACAGCGATAATATCTTATGCCGAACGATGCTTCAGCATTTAAAAGAACCTTTGCTACAAGAGGCATTAGTCAGGGATCTTCGGAATGGAGAATGGAGCAAATTTGTTAATGAAAATAAATCATTTAACCTGATGGCAAAAGAACTATTAAAAAAATTAAACGGCAAAAATAATAATAGATTAATAATATCTCCAATAGCGATAGATAAAAAGCCACAAAATTATGAGGAATGGTGCAAGGAGGCGGTGGCCTCTCATGAAAAAAATCCTTTGAAAGGAATAATTGTTTCTAAATCTATTAAAGAAAAAGAATTTAAGAGTACTAAATTGATAGGCTCGATCGAAAAGCTTTATGACTCTGAATGGTGGAAGGAGAGATCATCATCCATTAGGGTGTCCCGGACAATTGAAGATTATATTGTTAAGCTCAGCTTAGTGCTCAGCCATGCAAAACACCTCATGTTCATTGACCCCAATATTGACCCTGACCGAGATAATTATTGGGACTTTTACCGGTTGCTTATGGGGGCCAAAAGACCTGATCCCCAGCCAAAAATTGAAATTCACCGTAAGCATTATAGCGGTTCTGGTAAGAAAACGGTACTAATCGATAACAATGAATGGGAAAAAATATTCAGGAAAAAATTAGCAGATAAATTGGCAAGTGCAGGGTTAAATGCGGAAGTGTTCCTGTGGAATGAATTCCATGATAGATACCTGATCACCGATATAATTGGCATTAATTTACCATATGGATTCGACACTTCACCCAAGCTAAATGCTAAAACTACCTGGTGCAGATTGGGTCGCGATGATAGAGATGAGGTCCAGAAAGAGTTTACCCCGACTTCTTTAAATCGCGATAATTTGAAGCATAGGTTTTTTATAATTTCTTAATAAATAAAACTGAGACAGACAATATTATTTTTAATTATTCTTGTTTTTTTGGGACAACCCTTGACGGTACGAGGGGTAATGAGAGATTGTGAGGAACACTCGGCCCGGCGGTGAAGCCTGACGGAGTTCTTCATGTGGTGTTTTAAGATCCTCGCTGTATTGATGAATGTAAGCAAGAAAGGAGGACCGTTTATTCCCGACGACAATCTCTGGTTTGACCTCCCCGAGGAGGCCGAGGATCTCCTCGAGCCAATTCTGGAACCCTATGGACAGGCACCGGGATGGTACTTCAATAAGATCGAGTTCGACCGTCAGCACCCCCCATGGGCAATTGCCTGTCTCGACCGTGTGTACCCCATAGCTGGTCACATAGCCACTACCAGACCCCCTGATGCTGACATCTCCTTCATGACCTACAAGTCGATTCCACGTCCTATTCCTTCCGACTTCGTAGCCGGCGTTGGCGTGCTTACATTTTTTCGAAAGAGCGGCCTCCAAAGTGCCGCCGATAGATCGCCCGTCTACCAGGCAGTGTGCGAGGCGCTGAGCGATTGCTCAGTTGAAAGACGGTGGCTGGCTCTTCTCGACCCTTTGCCGAAGGAGTGGCTTGCCGAGGTGATGCAAGGCGATCGCGAGCTTTGGCTCTCCACGCGGAAATTTGAGGATAGTGGCTAAATTCTCGCTTTGACGAAAATGGGGAAGGATAATGCGGCCGGTTTTGACAATATCTCAGAAATTGTTTGCCATGCTTTTAACTCTGGTCTTGTTGCCGCCGCACCTTGCGCTGGCGCTGACGCCGAGCCAGGTCTACGAGCAGGTGAAAGACTCGGTGGTGGTGGTCAAGGCCTACGACCAGAAGGGTAAACCGGTGGGGCTGGGCAGCGGGGTCATGCTGCCGTCCGGCGACGTAATTACCAATTACCATGTAGTCAAGTCGGGGGTGCGGTGCACCGTGGGCCGGGGCAAGAAAGTCACCCCGGCCACCTTGAAAGGGGCCGACGAGGACAAGGACCTTGGACTGCTCACCGCCCACGGTATAACGGCCAAACCGGCTCGCCTGGGCAGAGCGGCCAGGCTCAAGGTTGGCGAGCCGGTTTATGCCGTGGGCGCGCCGCAAGGTTTGGAACTGTCCCTGTCAGAAGGGATTATCTCCCAACTGCGTGGCGGCCCGCCGCCCATTATTCAAACCACGGTGGCGATTTCGCCGGGTTCCAGCGGCGGCGGCCTGTTCAACGCCGACGGGGAACTGGTGGGCATCACCACCTTCTACCTGAAGGACGCCCAAAGCCTGAACTTCGCCCTGCCGGTGGAGTGGATCGTCCAGGTCGCCGGGAAAAAAATTCGGGAACACCCAAGAGCTGAATCGCCTGTCGCTCCTGACCCGGCCGCGAGACCGAAAGAGGGCTGGGGAGACCGGGCAAGGGCGTTGGAAAAAGCGCAGAATTGGCCGGGTATGCTGTCCCATAGCCGCCGCTGGACCAAGGCGGAGCCGGGCAACGAATTAGCCTGGTGGGCTCTCGCCTTTGCATACGGAGAAATGGGACGTAACCGCGAGGCCATCGAAGCTTACCGGGAGGCTTTGCGCCTCAAGCCCGATTTTACTCCCGCCTGGTACAACCTCGGGGTTTCATACCGTGAGCTTGGCCGTTACCAGGAGGCCATCGCAGCCCTCCGGGAAGCCCTTCGCCTCAAGCCTGATTTTGCCTATGCCTGGCATAACCTCGGCGCTTCATACGGAAAGCTTGGCCGTTACCAGGAGGCCATCGATGCCCTCCGGGAAGCCCTTCGCCTCAAGCCTGATCTTGCCGTGGCCTGGTACGGCCTCGCCGCTGCCTATGCCAATTCAGGCAACCGCAGCGCCGCCCTGGAGGCGGTCAAGGAGTTGCGGCGCTATGACCCGCAGAAAGCGGAAGAGCTTTTCAACCTCATCATGAAGCAGTAATGCATAGAAATAAAATGCCTCGATTTTATCTCAATATGGAATTGCCAGAACTTTAAGCAATTTTTTCCATCTTCAGAGGTGCAATATTTGAGTATGGAGGAACCAATCAAATGCTACAAATTTATACTAAGTTCAGAGACAATATATTTGAAATGGAAGCCTTACCAGTTTTCGCACTTGCTGTTTTAGCTGGCATTATAGCATTCATTATATTAGTTGTATTTGGGGTTGAATCTATTATTATATATAGTTTATTAAGTGTAATAATTGGCAGCTCTTTCACCAGCTTCGCATCATTGCTTATTGCAAAGGAAAACCGTCGAGGACAACTTCTTGCAGCATCTCTCGACAAGAGGCTGGAGACTCACCAAACGGCTTACGCTTTGTGGCACGAAATCGTAGCATCGGCAGTTCGCCATCCAGACTCAAGAGGGGATATTTTTAGTGAGGCTGAGAAATTTTGGAAAAACAATTGCTTATATCTTGATCCTGCTTCTAGAAAAGCTTTCCGGGATTGCATAATGTTCGCATCATCACACTTCGGTCTGCTTCCCCCGACAAAAGAGACCTCAATGTCGATACGAGAAAGTTGGGATATTATAATAAAGCCCGGTGAATTGCTTGTTCAAGGGGTGGCGCTCCCTAGCCTATGCGAAAAAGAATATCTCAATGAATTTAAGAAAAGCTGAGAATTTGCTTCAACAGACTAATATCAGGTTAACACTTTTTGGCATTATTTGCCGGTAGGGGCGGGTTTGAAACCCGCCCCTACATGGCCTGCCCTTCTCCCGCCAGCCATTCTTTCAAGCCCGCGACAATCTTTTCTTCCCTCGTTCCAAAGTTGTACTTTGGAACGCAGATGGATGCCAAGCTCAGCTTGGCCGACAAGGGCATTCCCAAGCACAGTTTGGGAATGAGTCTGTAACTACATCAAACCATTAATGCAAGCTACCTGTATCAGCACCTGGAATAAAAAAGTTATGTAGCGGAGATATTTACCATATCTGCAATTTAAATTCCACTATCCCGCTTTATTCACGAAGGAGATGAGCAGGTCGTTTTCGCGGGGTTTTATTGAGGTATAAAGGTGTGAGGGAGGCTGAAAGAAAACGGAAAAGCGCCTCAAGGTGGTATTTCCTGGTAGAAAGCCCACCAGAGACGACCTCAGGGTTGATGTTGGGCGCACCTATCCCCCAGGGTTAAGTACAACGGCTGGGGGAAGCGGAATTAACCGGGGCTGGCCCGGAGGTTTTGCAGCAGCCCGGCCAAGAGGTCGCGGTAAGGATATCCCGAGGCTAGGTGCACCCAGATGCGGCGGCTGGTCTCTCGGATGCGGGCCCCGATCTTCAAGAGCTTGAGGCGCAAGGTATTGACCTGAGCCGTAGCCAGTTCCGTCCCCTGGAGGTGGTGGCGCAGCAGCCAAAACAGGCAATAGGCGGCGGTGTGGAGCAGCAGCCGGAACTGATTGGCCAGGAAGCGATGGCAACTCAGGCGATCGGCCTTGATCTCCAGCTTCAGTTCCTTGATGCGGTTTTCCACGTCGCCCCGGAGCACATAGATGTCGTCATAGACAAACTGGGGGTTGCGCACCAGGTTGGTGACCACGAAGCGCTGATTGGCGCCCAGGTGGGTATATTCCACTTTGGCGATGATCCGCCGGGGCTGGTCCCAGGATTCCGCCTGGTAGCTGAAGGAGGTGAAGAGCCGTTGTTTCTCCCCCGTCTCCTGGTACTGGCGTTGCGCCTTTGCCAGGAGCGGCGCGGTCTCTGCCAACAGCCGGTTATTGGTGATGAAACCGATAACATAACGGGTTCCGGGCTGGTCTTCCAGATAGCGGTAGAGGGCGGGCACGGCAAAACCGGCATCGGCCCGAAAGAGGATCAGGGCCTTGGGATAGGTCTGCCGCAGCTTCTGGATCAACCTTTTGAGCACTGCCAGGGCCCCGCGGGAGGAGTGGGTGTTGCCAGGGCGCAGCACCGCGGCTAGGGGGAAGCCGTCGCGGCCGTCGAAGACGAGGAGTGGATGATACATGTGCTCTTCGTAATAACCGTGGAAAAAGCTGAGTTGCTGCTGGCCATGGGTGGGGTCGTCGGTGGCGTCCATGTCCAGGACGATGACCTTCCGGGGGCCGGGATGGGTCTTGAGGTAAAGCTCCAGCAACCGGTCGGAGAGGCGGCGCAGGTCCTTGGCGGTGACCCGGTTCTCAAACCGGGACAGGGTGGGCTGGGAGGCCAGGTCGCCGTCACTCTCCGGGGCCTTGCCGGCCATGATCTTGAAAGCCGGGTCCTTGGCCAGGGTGGCGGCATCATTGTTGTCTTCGTACCCCTGGGCGATGGCGAACAAGCGTTGTCTCACCAGGGTCAGGAGATCATGCTTAACCTTGTGGCCATCCCGAGGATCATGGAGGCAGCGGGCGGCGTTTTCAGCGATGCGGTAGCGCTGGTCCAACTCCCGGAGCAACAGGCCGCCGGCATCGGAGGTGATCCGGCCCCCGGCAAAATCGGCAACTACTTCCTTGGAAAAAAGGCTTTCAAACCTGAGCTGGTTATGGCAGACTGTTTCCATAGGGTATCCTGTCTGAGAGGCTGTTTGTTTGGCGACTTCAGCATCTTAGCAGATACCCTATGCTTTTTTAAGCACTTTTCGTGAATTTTCCGGGCTAGATTGTAAACTTTACCCCTCAATATCAATCTGATGGATCTCGAATAAATGCTCAAATAACATGCAGCGCCATGTCGAACTCTTTATAAATCAAACCCTCCTGGCTCGGCTGGAAACACAACATCTCGCAGAGCCAGGTGTCCCGGGAGACCTGGCGTTTTTTAGAAATAGCGTCCTCAATGCTGTAAAAGCCGTCGGCGTGCCGGGCCTTGCCCTGGCAGTCCTCCCAGAGCTCGCAGTCATCGCAAACCCGCCACTCCGGGCATTTCTCCATGACGTCGAAAATACACCACTTATAGACCTTGTAGCCGCTCCGGGCCGCCTCGCTGATGACTTGATTCATCAACCCGTAGGTCCGATGCATAGTGCTGAATATCTGCACGCTGGCCTTAATGCCGCGTTTGGTTTGCGGTACCAGCAGCGCCGCCTCGTAAATATTCGGATCCATTTCGTCAACTTCGTCCAGCTTGATTTTCTGGGGGTGGGCGCCGCGGACACTCTTGGATGAGGCGGTCAGGATTTGAATGTTGCTCTGGTTGTTCAAGACCGTCCGGTGGGCCAGCATTTCGCCGCGCAGCAGATGCCGGAAGTCCTCGGTTACCATACCCCAGCCGTCCCCCTCCCCGGTCAAGTGCTCGTACATGCGTTTGCTTTGCTCCTGAGAGCCGCCCAGGATCTTCGTGGCGCAACCGATCTTAAAGACCGTATCCAGCCAGGTGGACAAGGCC
>Ga0172371_10012155_pt1 | contig 11378 bp, 6 predicted proteins | sample Lak12m_FD_114543 | JGI IMG/M metagenome (GOLD analysis project Ga0172371, IMG submission 114543) | Freshwater microbial communities from Kabuno Bay, South-Kivu, Congo - kab_022012_12m | ecosystem: Environmental > Aquatic > Freshwater > Lake | place: Democratic Republic of the Congo: South-Kivu...
ATTTGAGAACTATGCAAGGTCCATAGAAACTTTGTCGCCCAAGGGATTGTGTGAAATCTTCTTGCTGTACAAGGAAGATATCCCCCTTTGTGGAGCTGTACTTTATGTGTCGAACAATTTTCTGCGTGTGAAACGAGGTTATTGGTCTGCCGGCTCCGCCACGCAAGAGGCTAAAAGGCTCGGTGCGCCGTTGCTGCTTCAGTGGATGATAATAAAATGGCTAAGAAAGGGGCATTATCTGAAGTATTTTCTGGGGGGACTAGACCCTGAAAATTCCCAATCAGGTCCAACATTGTTTAAAATGGGATTTGGAGGACAAATTATCAAGGGCAAGCACATTACTCATAGAGCTGCCCCATTACAGCAGATGTATCAACTTGGGCGAGTTATGTACACGCTTATGCCAATGAAAGGCAAAATCTTAAGTCTGATAGGCGATAGGTGATAGAAATTGGCTGCTTCTTTCAAAAACAGAATCTGCATAGTCTTTGATGATGAAAAGGGCGAGTTTGCTGCGATGAGGTACCTACGGTGGTTTTATGGCAAAATGTACAAGATACCGCTGTCGGAAGTCAAACTTAAGGATTTTGCAGAACTGAAGCTTGAAGAAAATGGCACGTTCACTTACTCGACAATCTTCATTTTAGCGGCAACTATAGAAGATGGCTTCATGTCAAAGATTCAAGAGGCCAATGGCAAGATCCCCTTGGTTTTGTTCCACGATGCAGTCTATCCCATTTATGACGACATTGGAACTAGACCGATCTTCAATATTAAACCCTTAAGCAGGGTTGAAGAATATGTAAGGAACGTAAAAGTTGAGGACAAGCTTTTTGGTTCTGAAGTTTATTACCCTGCGACCACCGACACTAATCAGCATGACACTTCGGAGGACAAAGATGACTTCATACTTGTGGAGCCGCTGGAGCAAAAAAATGAGACGCGCCCCCTTCTTTCACTTAACAGCAAGCCGGTAGCCACTGTTTGCAAGGGTAACGTGTACATTGGACAGCGTGGCATCTTGGTACCGAGAGAGGATCTTCATTTAGAGTTTAACAGACCTGTATACTACCTCAGGATTCTTGACAACCTGTTGAAGACCTTGCCCACCGGTTATGTCAGATTCAAGTTGCCTAATTGGCCCGTAGGGTTTAGGATTGATGACCTGCCATTGACGACGGAGCAGTTGTCCTCACGAACTAAGACGATGGATTACCGTTACCTTTCTTCCCTCTTAGAATTGTTTAAAGCTCACGATGCAACGTTGACGTGTGCGGTGGTTCCCGCTTATGTTGATGTTGAGGGAAAGATAACATCTTGGGATGATATAGCTGTTGACAAAGTTCAAAGAATATTAAGCGTCCTGAGGGAGTTTTTGAAGATTGGAACTGTAGAAATAGCTTATCATGGTCTCACTCATGTGACACCAGGTTATGAATCTTGGACAAAGGCGGGTATCAGACAACTAATTGGCAAGATTATGGTGATTGGTAGAATTATGGGAAAGAGACCAATCTTGTATCCGGAGTTCTATGACGTCAATAATAGAAAGGAGATACCGTACGAGGTTCAATACAAAAAAATAAGTGAAGCAAGGAAAATTATTAAAAAGTCATTTATGGTTTCACCGAAGGTCTTTGTCCCCCCTGCACACTATTGGGATTCAAATACAGAGAATGTTTTAGCAAAGCTGCACATTCCTTACATCTCATGTGATATGAATTTCTACTCATATGAAGCGGGCAGTGTATATAGAAAGAACCCATGTCCTATGGGTGATAGGGGCTATGCCAATAACACTTTGCTTTGCGTCTCTACCCTTCTCACAGGTTCAGCTGGAAGTTTTGAAGAATCTTTAAAAGTCTTTAATGAACTGGGGATACCTCTTATTTGGAGCTCTCATAATTACAAGATACAACTTACGTATGATTACGTTGTGAAGTTATTCTCATTGATAGATAAATACACTGACAAGAAGTACATGAGTTTGAGCGAACTTGGCGATAATTTACTAGGATTCGAAGAATCCGTTTTGGACGCGACAATCAACGAACATATAATTAAATGCATAATCAATGCTAAGATTCCATTGAGGGTCGAATGGCATTGTCCGCAAAGTAGAACTCTGGAGATTTTCGTGGATAATTCAAGAATTGAGGCTCCAGATCAGATTATTGTAGTACCGCAAGGAAGACATGAGATTTCAATTATTGTGGAAAGCGGTCGGAAGTCTCATCCACAATAAGAATTCAGAAGTCTCAAGATGGATTACGTTGTGATTTTTTGAAGAGTGAAATTTTTGACATCGGGTTAAGATTGGGCGCCTCGCTGACCGTAGGGCTCGTTACCGTATGGTCCTTGGAAGTACTCCAACTAAAATACGCTCTGGCCTTCACGCTTTCTCTTGCGGTATTTGCTTTGATGAGCCTTTACACTAAATACGACAAAACATTTCCTCTGACCTTAAACAGAGCCAACATCAGCGTAAGAATGTGGTTGTTGAGTTGGTTTTTGGCTATACTGATCGTCATTCTAATCAAACCTTTCGAAACATCTTCGCAGTTTTTGCTGTGGACTGAAATTCCTGCTCTCATGTGGCTTCGACTAATAGCGATTTTTTCACTTACTACTATCTATCCCGGTTACGCGTTGATGCGCATAATTGTTCGAGGAAGCGTTCTTCGATTTCTGGAAAAATGCATTCTTTCGACTCTTCTAAGCATACTAATATCTTCTACTGTGGGTTTTGTAGGAATACTAATAAGTAATTTGATAGGAACTACAAGTCTTCTAATTCTTCTTTCTGTGAATATCTTCTTGCTAATACTAACAAGTTACTTGGCAAGACACGATTTGTTTGGCAAGTCAAGAGTAAATCATGTTGTAAGTATTAGATTAAGAGATATAACTAGTGCTTTGTTGTTATTTGCTTTAATTGCATTCATATTGCTTTCGACGTATTCCGTTAACTTTCCTAACAAACTTGTTCCCACAATTGATCCGTGGTATCATTATGGAAGCATTTTAAGGGCTCTTAATGGAACGCTATTTTCATTTGTATCGACTTTCTACTGGTTTTACATGTACGTGGGCGTTTTATTATACGGGACTGGAGGTGCGCTCGTCAACGCGTACATGACATTATTCGTTCTGTGTTCTCTTCCCATCTTATGTTTTTGCCTTATGTGTAGTAGGTTTTGGAATAAGAACAGGGCATTGGTGGTCACATTCATTTTTGCACTTTTCTCTGGTTTTGGAGGTATTTATGTGGATTATCTAAGACTAACTTCTGGACAAGACATAAACTGGATTGGTGGTTTTGTTGCAAATAAGACTTTTGACATCTCCCAGGGTGCTGTCAGTTTCCATTTCTACATATATCCTGCGCTCATAGGGTTCTCCGCGTTTTTCACACTAATTTGGTTGATTTACGATAGAACGTTACCTAGACTATCTAGGATTGTTCTTATATCAGCGATTTTTACCCTCGGTTATTTGACCCATGTTGCAGAAATGTACATTTTTCTAATGGTTACTGCATTTTTGCTGGTTTTTTCTAGAAAGAATATCCCAGACCTGAAATGTGTGCCTTATGGATTGGTTTCAAGCTTAATCGTGATAGCTACGGTTGACTTCCTTGCACCTCAGAAAAATTATGGTTTTTACCATCTTCTCTACGGCTATTTTGAACCTGCTGTTGCAGGATTTCTTGGCATGGTGGCTCTCTTGTGCATAATTCCATATTTAAGGTTGAACTTATTCTCATCTATTGGCGAGTTTGCGACAAAAGTAGCTGGGAGATTATGTTTGCCTATTGCAGTAACGGCAACTTATCTTTTAACCCTGGGTGTAATAGTATGGCTCTTTCTATATCCTACCTTTAGCATAGGATATACTGGGGAAACGTTTGTTTGGTACCTTTATCCCATTCGGCTAGGGATTGCATTGTTTATGGCTGTCCTTGGAGCTTACCAACTTTTAAGAATCCGAGAGTTTAAGACTCTTAAACTTTCGCTGATCATTATACTAGTCTCTGTAGGTTTAGAGAGAGTCTTAAGTTACTTTATTACTGAAAATATGATGCAGTTCGTCCTCTTTTCTCCTGTAAGAATGGTTGAATTTACTTGGGTGGGCATTGCTATGCTTGCCACTCCGATTCTGGAACTTCTTCTTAAGCAAATTGCAGATAAGGATCTTGCTAAACGGTTAACTAACCACAGCTCGATTAGGAAATTCTCAATTGCTGGCTTACTAATTATGATAATTACAAGTGGTTCTTCTTCAACCTTATACAATGTACAAATTCGATCAACACCCTCTATAACATTAACTAATAGCGAGTTAGAAGCTTTGGATTTTCTGCGAAATGAGATACCACCAAACGTCACCATATTAGCTTTGGGTTATTCTGTAAACAAAATAAATGATTTCGGTGGACGCTATCCAGTGATGTATTATCAGCCTGCCATATTTGGTGCAGAAACTTTCGAGGCATTCGTCGACATAATGAACTATAACCCATACAATCTTTACGCTCATTTTCCCATAAAGTATTTTTGGCTAGCCAATTCTGATCTTAACGAACTCAAAAAATTCGAAAAGGGATACTTTGTAAGTTACCTACTGAACTATTTGCCTGTTGTATACAAGAACGACGAAGTAACCATATTCAATATACCTTCTTTTTCTACTCCTTCAGAAGATTCGGATTTGGCGGTTGTTACGAATCCTTCAGCCAATTCAAATCAAGAACCTGTTCTTGAAATGCTGTCGTTGGCTAACTTAAGCTACTTGACTAAATTGGACTTTGAATCTTTCACCTCAGCAAACATCACACGAATATTACCAACCGACCCAAGTCTTTATGCGCAAAACGATTTACCGTATACGATACCTAAAAATTCTGTTTTTCAAGAAAAGATTATAGTATTCAATTCGTTAGGGGTTAAGGCTAAACCTAACTTCAATGATAAAGGTCCAACTGTTTACGAAACGTTCTCAAAAACTTTCTTGCGCACAAGCTATCAATATCTATCGCCAGAAAACATAATCTTTTACTTAGATCTAAGCGGCGCAACAAAGTATAACGTTACTAGCTATCCTACTGCTTGGCGATTTATGAACATAACGTCGACTGAAGGACTTGTTGAACCATCTGTAACCGACGTTAACGCCTTCGTATACCTGAATGCCACTATTCCCAACAGAACATACCGTGTATACTGGACTGTGAACGGTTTGTATCAGCCAGTCGGCTGGAGAGAAGATTATTTCCTTAAAGGCTGGTCTATATCAACTAACAAGCCTGAAAGTGGCAATATAACTGTATTCAGCAATGGCACAATTGCTACTATAACCTTTAATGCTTCTACCAAAAATGTTTGGCAGTACTTCACAATAGGTATACCAGCAATTGACGTTCAACAATATCCCTACTTGATTTTTAAGGAGGAGACTAATTCCTCTGATTATAATCTTGGGTATCTCCGTGTGGTTAGTGGAGGTTACACATATTTAATTAGAGATTGGACTATCGAAAATAAGCCGCCAAGTCATCCTTGGAAAACCTACGTTTTCGATTTGAGTAAAGCTATTCCTGAAAGAAACGAGGCCCCAAAACTGCCAGAAGGGCCAATAACCCAGATTTCTTGGACTGGCTACTCAACTGGGGAAAACGGCGGAACAGCAAAGCTGCATCTAGATTACATAATGCTAACAAGTCAGACGCCTATTTTATCAGCAAACATTACCATATTCAACGACTTTGAAGATGGAAACGAGGACAAAACAGTGTATAGTGGCACCTTTAGCAAGAAACTATCTGTAGGTGAGTCCTACAGCTTGCTAGAGGACGCGGATTACCTGGGCATCGCGCTTTATGGAAACGGATATATCAACGGCGAGGCGTTCAATTACGATTACTGGGAGTACCATTGGGTTGAAGGAAACAAGTTAAACATTACTTCGAATGGTAACTGCTACATAGACAAAGTTGCTAATGTTCGAATTGACCCAGCATTCGAGAATCGGGCGCTGGACGGAATTGAGAATCCATTTCTTTCGAAATTTGAAGAACCCTTCGGAGCTTTTACAACGTTTCTTGCTGTAGATTTTTCGTCAGTAAAGCAAAAGCAGGTTGTAAACGGGATAATAGGACCCGGCGGGGAAGTAGCCTTTCCATTTATAGAAGTGCCTCTATTCTATTCTCATGATACAGACGTCATACCAATAGCCTTTTACATGAAAGATGGTGAACCTGTATCGCCTTATGCCTTTTCGAAGAAAACCGGCGACCACGAAATCATATATGTGCAGGTTCATCCATACTTTGATGCTTTTCAGCAAAGGGCTGGGACTGATGAAGGCAGAGAGATGTTCACGAAGCTGGGTGACCTAATTAGGGTTCTAGGCTTGCCTTTACCAAAATATCGGTCACCATCAGAACCCATGGGACGCGCAATACTCTATGGACAAGCACTCTTAACAGGAAACGTGACAATTCGTCCAGACTTCTTCTATATCCCAGCCTTAGACGCTCGCTTGAGTTCCGCTATTGGCTGGAAGGACGACGCATTCCTAGAAGGTTGGTCTGTCGACACTGTAGGCAATGGAACCGCTAACGTTAATTCTAACGGTGATACACTCCAAGTTACTTTTAATGCCACGGCTAAATTCAATACTAACTTGAGACTTCAAATTCCAAATGTAGATGTATCTCAATATCGTTACTTGATTTTTAGGGAGAAAATTGAAAGCAAATCCTACATGTTTGGGTACTTAAGGCTGATGATTGGGGGCTACGTTTATTGCGTTCGGGGCTGGACTAGCGAAACAATGGATCCAGGCCATCCGTGGAAGACCTATGTTTTTGACCTATACCAAGCAGTTCCAGAGCGTACAGATGCACCAACTCTGCCTAAAGGATCCACGAGCAAAATATGGTGGTATGGAGGAACTGAAAAAGGCGGGTTCACAAAAATATACTTGGACTATGTGATGCTGGCTAGTTCACCCCTAACTCCAAATTATAGAGAGATAATAGCCTCTTTGGACCTTTCAGAAGTCCACTCAGTCTTCATTGATGGCGTCCCTACCACCGAAAGAACTTTCGTCAACATGAAAATACTCGATATGCAAACCATAGGTAACTTCAATTCAACCTTCACAAGCACGGAAGTAAAACTTACTCCTCCGGGCTTAGGTCACTACTCCAAAATAGTGTCCAATGAAACACTCACCCTAACCTTATGGTTAACTAACAATTCAAAAGTAAGCTTCACCGCACTCATCGGAGGAAAGTCAAAAAAAATCACAATTAATGACGGCAAAATCAATTTGAACTTAATTTCCCCTAAAGAAGAATTAGTCGCCTACATGAGCAATGCTCAAGTTTCAGCCAAGAGCTACACTAAATTTGAAAAAGCTTTCATAAGCTGGCCTTACATAATATATAACCCAACACTTCCAATGGTAGTTAACGGTTCCGTAACCTTTAAAGTAAATATGATGGATCAAGATTTCTCTTTAATTTCTAAGCTTAAGATAGAAGGCGATTACAAGACGCTAACACAACAAGTTACATGGAATGAGTGGAATATACCCTGGTTAGAAGTGCTATCTTCGCCTTATCACCTCTTAATAGTTTCAACAATAGCAGCGACACTAATAATATATGAAGTTAGGAAAAAATTGCGTTTCAAGATCACATTAAGACTTAATTAAATCAAGAGTCTTGATATAAAATGAAAATTGCATTCTTTGTTCACGGCTACCTTCCATGGGATGCTTATGGTGTTCCAAGATACGTGGAGCAACTGGGAGATTATTTAGCTCAAGAAGGACACAAAATCTTCATTTTTGTTGTTGGAAGACCGAACCTACTCAAGGTTGAAAAACCTAAACCAAACTTGACAATTTATCGGACGAGTTACATTGACATGCCATCAAAGAGAATAAAGCCATTTTGGAGTTCCGTTTTTTATACCGTTGGTAGTATATTAGAAGCTTCTAGGCTGGTCAACAAAGAAGGTATTCAGATTCTTCATGGACACACATATCAATGGGGTGGTCTACAATCCGCTTTAGTATCAAGAGTGACCGGCAAACCTTGCATAATCACTATTCATGGCTCAGGGCTTGATGCATACTCTGAAAAACATATGCCTCGGCATCTCGGATTTCTCCGCTTGGCTAACGTTATAATATGCCAAAAAACATTAGCTGTAAAAAAGTTAAAATCATGGGGCTTCCCAGAGAAGAAGGTGATTTTACTAAAAAATTTTGTTAATACTGAGAAGTTTAGACCTGTTGAGAAAAGATCTCAAAAAGAACTATTCGTAGTGAGCTTTATTGGAAGGATGATAGCATTTAAAGGTCCTCAGATTCTCTTGGAGGCCGTCCCCTACATCCTTTCCAAATATCCCAATACCGTTTTCCAGTTCGTAGGCGAGGGGATTTTAAAGGAACATCTCATATGTAAGGCGGCATCAATGGGCATTAGCAATAATGTAAATTTCCTAGGATTCCGAACCGATGTGGATGAAATCCTGAAGAACATCGACGTATCTGTTTCGCTATCACCATATGAGAACGTTTCAGACTTTGCTCTTCTTGAGGCTATGGCAACAGGTGTACCGGTCATCGCTACTGATGTTGGAGAAACTAGAACTATCGTAAAGGATGGAGAAACAGGTCTTCTGGCAAAATGCGACTCAAAGGATGTAGCTGAGAAGATTATAAGAGTGCTGGATGATCGAAATCTAGCTTATAACGTGGCTAGAAACGAAAGACAACTTATAGTAAAAGAGCATAGCTTAGAGGTCCTCGGTAAGAAATATGAGAAAATCTATCGGAGTGTGATCCAAGAAAAAGCAATATTATGAGCCGCATTTTATTTGAGCGTTTGTAGTTTCGATGTTCTTTCCTTCACGATTTCTCCTATGGATTCTTTTGGACTTTTCATTTTTCTAAGTTGGAGGAGGTTCATAGCCTTATTTACATTGACTTTTATTTGCTTTTTATCCTCCTCACTGAAAAGGTTTGACTGGCCAGTATCTATAACCTCTATTCTAGGATTCGATCTGCGTGAATGTAATATTATGGCATCTTTTACTATTTCAGCTAACTCAATAATTGTCAGTGGCTCAGGATAATACACATTAAATATATGAGCTAAGCTATTGCCCTTCTTTTCAATATGACCGGTCATTATCTTCTCAGCAAAGCTCTTATATGCCATGCACACATCGCCAACATCAACGTAGAGCATCGGCCTGAACATGCTGTGTTTAAAAGGCGTTATAGGCTTACCCTTTAGTCCATTTCCAATGAAAATATTCGCGGCTGTCTTCTCAGGCATACCCTCGCCAAGCACAGTACCCATCCTGATGATGCCAAAAACCTTCTCAGATATCTCATCATAAAACCTCACAACAGACTCCTGAGCAATCTTAGCCAACGCATACAACCTAGCCCTATCCTCAACCTTATCCGGCCTAAAACCGAACTCCTCATCAATCACCCCCTTTAACTCTCTTTCACCAATAGTGTGCCACGAACCCGCCAAAATCAAACCTTTAATACTGGAGCTTTCATCAACAGCTCGGCACACATTTTGTGTACCCAAAAAATTTACTTCATAACCAAGCCTCTTATTCTCATTTATCAACGGTATTTGGACTATAGCAGTGTGAATAACCAGGTCGAAGCCTTCAAACGATCGCTTTACCTCATCAAAATTCCTAACATCACAAACCTGAAACTTCACATTGTCCTTAAACTTATGCTTAGGTGGAGTGATATCAATAAGTCTAACATCAAAAGACTTAGCGAGAGAATCAGCTAGAGATGACCCGATAAAACCAGATCCTCCTGTAATTCCTATCGCCCATCTATGAGATCCCATAAATATACAACTCCATTACCATAAATTACCCGACTCTCTTTTAACATTTGTAATTTATCATTCATGTTTCAGCAAACACCACTCCACAACCGACATAGACAGAACCTGAACGCCATTTAAGCTGAAGAGGTTCAGCTCGACCATTCTTTTCAAGCTGTGGTGAATGGTGCGACCCAAGCCTAAACACGAGAAGCCTATAAAGGAGAAGGCTGGAAAACCCAAGCCAGTACGGCGTCGTAGTCTTCGACAAGAACGGAGACATCACCAGATTCGTCGAGAAGCCCAAGGACCCATAAGCAACTGGGCCCTCATAGGAATCTACGTCTTCAACGACAAAGTCTTCGACGCCATCCGTAAGATAAAGCCCTCTTGGAGAGGAGAACTTGAGATAACGGACACTATCCAGACGCTCCTCACAGACGGAGCCAAGGTGAACGTGCAGAAGGTCCAGGGCTGGTGGAAGGACACCGGAAGACCAGAGGATCTCTTGGAGGCGAATCAGCTCTGCCTCAACGACATGGAGCCCTATAACAACGGTAAAGTGGATGACTCAGCCACCATAAACAGCCGTGTGGGGATCGGAGAAGGTGCCATTATCCATGAACGAACCACCATAAGAGGCCCCGCCGTCATCGGCCGCAACTGCGTCATCGGCCCCAACGTATACATTGGCCCATACACCAGCATAGGCGACAACTCAACGATTCTGAACACAGAGATCGAGAACAGCATCATCATGGAAGGGGCGTACATCGACTGCGGCCGCCGAATCACAGACAGCCTCATCGGCCGAAGAGTCCAGATCCTCAACAACGAGAACAGACTACCTAAAGGCCACCGCCTAATCCTCGGCGACCAATCCACCATCACCCTCTAAGCAGACTCAATTTCAGGGGTGATCCGATAATCAGGGATCAACGCGTCCGTCCAGCAACCTTAACTCTCCGCATGTCTTCTTCACGAAGACACTCTCCCTGTGTTTCCGAGTATCCCCAAGAATCCTGATTAAATTCTCGTCCAGCTCCTCAGTTCAATCGAAGCAGTTCAGATAGGCTTAAAATAACAGGCTGCACAAAACAATACCAGACTCACTATGGCTACACATAGGTTCACAGCCATCCTTGAACCAGCCGAGGAAGGCGGCTACGTGGTCAAATGCCTAGAGCTACCAGTGGCGAGCCAAGGAGACACCAAGGAAGAGGCCTTAACCAACATAAAGGAGGCCGTCGAAGGCTACCTGGAGGTCAAGGCGGAGCTTCTCCGAGGCCAAGTAAAGGGGGAGAGGGTGGAGATCATTGTCGAAGCTCCCTCTACTGTCTTGGCGTGACGTAATCAAAGCTCTGACCCGGGTGGGGTTCAGGGTCGTAAGACAGAGAGGGAGTCATCTGATTCTAGTGAAAGAAGAAAAAATAGTGCCTGTTCCGAAGCACAAGGTGATAAAGAGGGGTCTGCTGCAGGCGATCATAGTCGAGGC
>Ga0172371_10012156_pt1 | contig 11378 bp, 12 predicted proteins | sample Lak12m_FD_114543 | JGI IMG/M metagenome (GOLD analysis project Ga0172371, IMG submission 114543) | Freshwater microbial communities from Kabuno Bay, South-Kivu, Congo - kab_022012_12m | ecosystem: Environmental > Aquatic > Freshwater > Lake | place: Democratic Republic of the Congo: South-Kivu...
CCACCATGCATTTAATTTTTTCTCTCGCTCGTGCTTGCAATAGAGCAGGGGACTTCTTCCGCCAAAGGCGGATCCGCCTTTGGCGGAAAGCCCAAGGTCGCACGTTCGATTCGTGCTCGGGGCACCATAGTTGTAGTGCTCTCATTATTCCCGACGTGTCAGGGAACTTCTTCCAAAATAAAAAGCAACCTGTCACGCAGGTTGTTTTGATTTCGGGCAGTCAATCAACAAAGTAATCCTCGCTCAGGTAAAGCGAACTCAAAGGATCCAGATCGCGCAAGGCGTGTTGCGCAGATACCTGAGCATGTTGAAAGCGTCCAAGAAGAGAAGAAACGTTGTGGGTGCGCGGATCAAAATCCACTTCAATCAATGGATGTTCGGAAAACGAACACAAGCGAATCACATGAACTCCATGACCCAAAAGATTTCTTGAAAATTCAGAGGCGGCCGTTGTGCACTTTCCCGCCGGCAACCGCACATAGAAGTACTCGCGTGCGCGAGAAACACCTACAGGATCGAAAGGGATGTCAGGCATGAGGCACCTCGTGAATAAAAATAAGCATAACAAATTTTCACCGCACGTCAATAAAAAAACAATCGCCATCTTTTTCAGAGAGCGATTATTTAATGTTGTTATCCCAAACTTTTTCCGTGAAACTTTTTATGCACATCCTTCATTTGATTGTTGGTAATGTGTGTATAAATCTGTGTGGTGGTGATGGAGCTGTGCCCAAGCATGGATTGCACAGAACGAATATCCGCGCCTGACATCAACAAATCCGTGGCAAATGTGTGGCGCAAAGAATGCGGTGTGATGTGTTTTGTAATCCCGGACGCGCTCACATATCGCTCCACCAAACGTTGGATAGAGCGTGGAGTGAGAGGCGATTGTTTGCGCCCGCGCTTGGCTCGATCATGCGACACAAACAAATGCGGCGATGTGTCTTTTCGTTTTGCCAAGTATTGTTTCAGGGCGTCTTTGGCAGTTGATGATAAAAAAACCACGCGCGTTTTTGATCCTTTTCCACGAATCGTAAATTCGTCGCGGTGCAAATTGATAGAATCGATTTTCAAATTGGATAATTCAGACACGCGCATGCCGGTTGAAAACAACAGTTCCAAAATAGCCTTGTCGCGCAGCGAGAGCATCACATCTTTTTCCTTTATTGGCGCTTTCAACAATCGATCAAGTTCATCCACTTCCAAAAACGCCACCATGCGCATGGGTTGCTTGGCAAGTTCAATTTGTTCTGACGGCAAAGATTTTACATCGTTCTTTGCCAGATACTTCAAAAACGATCGAAGCGCAATCAAATGATAGTTTTGTGTACTCTTTGCCAAAGGCTCATTTTGATTTCCACCTCCAATACGATTGAGCCACATCCGATATTGGTGAATCATGTCCCGAGTAATCCGATCCGGTGTTGGATTGTGCGCAAACTCAGCCAATCGCCCTAAATAAAATTCATAATTGTGAACTGTTTTCAAACTTCGCCCGCGCTCCACCTCCAAATATTCCAAAAATTCTTTAATATACTGATCCATTTTTTTCATATCGCAGATATTATACGACACATCTTGACACAAACAAAGGAAATCCCACGACCGAATCCATAAACTATGATAGAATATTTGGTACGTGGAATATCCACACACCTTCTTATTCATCTTTATCCTAATTTATGGATGAACACTCACACTCAACAAAAAAAGTTTCTTTGTTCGAGGTTCTTGATGCCAAAACCGCTTTCTGGATTGGTGTCGGAACCGCCATTTTGGGGCTTGGAACCCTTGGCTTCGTTGTTCTTGGAACCTGTATGCTCAAAGGTTCTTGCTCAGTAAGCGGCCTTGGCTCGGTCGTAAACACAAACACAGTCGGAACCAATGACCCTGGAACAAACTCAGCCCCGGTTCCATCAGGAACCGTTCCAACCGTCACAAACGATGACCACATCAAAGGAGACAAAAACGCAAAAATCACCTTAATCGAATATTCAGACTTCCAATGCCCATTCTGTGGCGCTTTCTATCCAACCGTGAATCAAGTTTTGGAAAAATACAAAGGAAAAGTCCGATTGGTCTATCGACACTTCCCATTATCCTTTCACCCAAATGCCCAACCGGCAGCTCTTGCAGCAGAATGTGCAAATGAACAAGGTAAATTCTGGGAATTTGCAGATGCCTTCTTTGCTCATCAAGATAAATTGGGAGATGATTACTACAAAGAACTTGCCCAAACAAACAAACTCAATCTCCAAAAGTTCAACGATTGCTACAGCTCAAAGAAATACTTAAACAAAGTTCAGGCCCAAGCAAAAGCCGGAGGAGATGCCGGAGTTGATGGAACCCCTGGAACCTTTGTGGTTGATCAAAAAGGAAACGCTATCCCTCTTAAAGGAGCGGTTCCATTTGAATCCGTGGCAGCGGAAATTGATAAATTGCTAAAATAAGCAAAAAGAATAACACAAACATGCCTAAATTAGGCGTGTTTTTGTTCTTGACAATTCAAGGGTGTTTTTGTACAGTATTGCCATAATTCATTGGCTCTTTGCTAGGTTTTGGGGCTGAGCTCCCATTACTTTGCAAATCAGCACGAACAAACAATCCTATGCTCGATGTCAAAAAGAAACAAAAGCTGATTGAAAAATTTCGTACGCATGCTTCAGACACAGGTTCTCCTCAGGTTCAAATCGCTATTTTGAGCGTGGAAATCGATGAGCTGACCAAGCACTTGCGAGATCACAAAAAAGATTTTTCATCACGCCGAGGTTTGATCAAAAAAGTAAATGAACGACGACGATTGCTCAAATACCTTGAACGAGAAGACCAGAAAGCATTTTTGAAACTCAAAAAAGAGTTAGAGCTGAAATAAGTTGAGCCCTGCCTTTTTCTGGCAGGGTTTTACGTACCATTTTTTTCTCTCAATGTTTCGTTGTTTTTTACAACCCTTTTTTTTCGCTAATCCCTATTCCCTCATCGCTTTTTTTATATGAAACACCTAGACCAACGTGTTGGTGTCTTTATCGACACGCAAAACATGTATTATTCCGCTCGTCATCTTTTTAAACGGAAAGTTGATTTCAAAAACATTGTTGAAGACGCGGCCGCAAATCGAAAACTGATTCGCGCCATGGCGTATGTCATCAAAACAAAAACCGCAGAAGAACAACCGTTTTTTGATGCCCTTGAAAAAGCCGGCATTGAACTTCGAGAAAAAGATTTAATCGAATACGCCTCCGGTCACAAAAAAGGAGATTGGGATGTTGGATTAACCATTGATGTTGTCCGTATGCTTGATATGCTGGATGTGATCGTGCTTATTTCCGGTGATGGTGATTACATTCCGCTTATCAATTTTGCTCAATCCCGGGGTCGTATTGTGGAGCTCATGAGTTTTGGGGAAACAACTTCCTCAAACCTTCTCGAAGAAGTGGATGATCATATTGATCTTTCAAAAAACAAACAACGCTATTTGATCGGACCAACCCCTCGATTGGGAAAACTGTTGAAACGTGTTGCCCCAAAACAAATGGATGATGAACAAGAGGATGAAGACGAAGAAACAGAAACGCAAGGCAATGATGAACCTATTGGATTTTTCATGGAGTCACCAAAAGAAGATCAAGAAGATTCACGCGAACGTCGTCTGGAATTTTAATGACTATTTTGTGCCCACAACTGGAGCACTCCAGTTGTGCCATAAGCTAATCATTAACCTCCTGTGGAAACAGAGAGATTTCGAGTCATCTCGATGTCTTATGCTTCCACAGGAACCCCTATGAAACAAACATTTGAAACACAGTGGGGAGGAAAAACCCTCACGATTGAAGTTGGCAAATATGCAGCCCAAGCAAATGGATCTTGCCTTGTTCAATACGGAGATACGGTCGTTTTGGCAAACGCCACCATGAGTTCAGCAAAAAAAGAAGGTATGGATTTTTTTCCACTCACCGTTGAGTACGAAGAAAAAATGTACGCAGCCGGACGCATTAAAGGATCACGTTTTATTAAAACAGAAGGTCGTCCAACCGATGAAGCCATTCTTGTTGGTCGATTTATCGACCGCGCGTTGCGACCGCTGTTTGATCAAAGCATCCGCAATGAAGTTCAGGTGATTGTCACTTGTCTTGCCTTTGATGGAGAAAATGATCCAGATGTGTTGGGACTCATTGGTGCGAGTTGTGCGCTCGCGACGAGCGATATTCCATGGGCCGGTCCCATCGGATGTATTCGCATTGGCCAAATCAATGGCGAGTGGGTCATCAACCCAAGTTATGAAGCGCGAGATAAATCGATTTTGGATTTATCCTTTGCCGGAACACCGGATTCCATCATCATGGTGGAAGCGGGAGCAAACGAAGCCTCAGAAGAAACCGTCTTGGATGCATTCTGGTTTGGACAAAAACATTTGAAACAACCAATCGAGTTAATCAACCAAGTGGTTGGGGCGATTGGAAAACCAAAACAAGATGTAACCTCACCAAAAACAGAAGAAGAAAAAATCTTGGCAGAAACACGTGAACGTATTGAAGCGCTCGCTCGTCCATTTATTTTGGAACAGGTGAAGGAATTATTTTTCAAAGCACCGCAAGCCACAAAATCAGAACGCACGGCCCAAAAAGCAGAACTGAAAGCTCGCACAAAAAAATTCTTGCTTGAACAAGAAATCGAAAAAGATCAAATTGCCTTTGGTACGAACATTATGATCGATGTTTTGGAAACCGAACTTACACGTGCCGTCATCGAAGAAGAAAAACGTGTGGACGGAAGAGGGCTCGATCAAATCCGACCTCTGCTTGCCGAAGTCCAAATGCTGCCTCGTATTCACGGAACCGGACATTTTATGCGCGGAGAAACCCAAGTACTCACAGCCGTGACCCTTGGTGCCCCTGGCGATGAACAAACATTGGATGGAATGGAAACCGTTGGAAAAAAACGCTACTTCCATCACTACAACTTTCCTCCATACTCTGTTGGCGAGGTAAAACCCATGCGTGGCCCATCACGTCGCGACATTGGTCATGGAGCCCTTGCAGAAAAAGCATTGCGCCCAATGATTCCAGACAAAGAATCTTTTCCCTATACAATCCGTGCGGTTTCAGAAGTCTTTGGATCAAATGGATCAAGCTCTATGGGATCAACCTGTGGCTCGACCTTGGCTCTTATGGATGCCGGTGTTCCGATCAAAGCCCCGGTTGCCGGAATTGCCATGGGTCTTGCCTCAGATGAAAAAGGACGATTCAAAGTCTTAACCGACCTTCAGGATTTGGAAGATGGCGAAGGAGGAATGGATTTCAAAATTGCTGGATCAAAAAATGGCATCACAGCCATTCAAATGGATACCAAAACACATGGTCTTTCAAAAGAAATAGTGATACAAGCGGTAACAAAAGCAAAAACCGCACGCATGCAAATCTTGGACGTCATGACAAAAGCGATTGCAGAACCTCGTCCGGATTTGTCTCCTTATGCACCACGCATCATTACCTTGCGCATCAATCCTGAACTCATCGGAAATGTGATTGGTCCTGGCGGAAAAATGATCAATGAAATTATTGCCACAACCGGTGTTCAAGCGATTGATATTGAAGATGATGGACTCATCATGATTACATCAAAAGATGCGGCAGGTGCAGATAAAGCAAAAGAATGGATTGAACAGCTCACGCGCGTGGCAAAAGTTGGGGAAATTTTCAAAGGAAAAGTTGTGCGCATCATGGACTTTGGTGCCATTGTGGAATTTTTGCCAAAACAAGACGGGATGGTTCATGTAAGCAACATGGCCCCATGGCGTGTTGAAAAAGTAACCGATATTGTTAAAATGGGGGATGAGGTCATGGTAAAAATCATGGAAATCGGTGCGGATGGAAAAATCAGTCTTTCTATGAAAGAAGCTCCGGGTAATGTGTATCCGGAACGACCGGCCCAATCAGCTGATACAAGAAACCGAGGCCAAGGAGGAGATATGCGCCAAAAGCGCCCGCACACACCAAACGGACGGCCTCCTTACCCACCAAAACGAAATGCAACGCCTTAACATTCCATTTAGTCGAACAGCTCAAACAACCCGCCCATCACAGCGGGTTGTTTGGCACATGGTGTTTGGAATCGCTGTTTTTGCAGCTCTTGGGTATGGTATTTCTTGGTTTTGTCTATCAGGTGATGCCCTTATTCGAAAAATACCGGACCAAACAACAACCACTTTACGTTTTTTTCTAAACAAAGGCACAGCAGGGGAATTATCAGAGACGTTTTCACAAATACCCCTTATCTCAAACAGAAATATCACACTTGCAGATCTTTCTCCTTATCTGAAAGGTGAATTTGCTTTGTATTTAACAGACACAGGTACCTATTCCATGGCAGGAAAATTCAAAACAAACAAAGATTTTGAAAAGTTGTTGGGAAGCTACAACATTTCCTATACAAAAACATCAAGAAACACCTATTATCTATCAAACAAACCGGAATCACTAACAAAACAACATGTTTCAATAAAATGGCTTCCCACAATTGTTCCACCTTGGAAAAAACATATAGCGGAAATCGTTCAAAACAACAAAAGAGGAAACATTATTTCAAGTAAAGATGGGTGGAGCGTCTCCATTCCAAGCAAAAATACTCCCGGCAAGCAGATCTCGTTTCAACCTGAAGGGCTTGTTGCATATTTGTCTACACCAGTATTGCCAAAAAATAATACAGAACCAATGTTTCGTTCATTCTCTGTTCTGTTATCCCCACTTTTTGAACATGGGTTTGAATCCACATTTACAAACATTTTTCAAAAAAATTTACGAATTTATATAACAAAAACTGGGGAATCCGAACATTTTCTTCTTGTAAGTGATTCAAAAACTCAAAGCGACCAAATATCAACATTTTTAAAAGTCGTGGCAGCTTTGCAAGAACCAAAGCTAAATCAAGTTGTTTTGTCTGATCAAAGCATTTCAAAAGAAATGGTTGTGGATCCATCCAGATTTTCCCCTGAACAAACAACCATATCCGGATTTTCTGTCTTGCGATTAAAATTAAAAAACCAAACAATTTCGGCAAGTATCAGTAAAAATGATGAGGTTTTGTTTACGAATGATGAAAATTTGATTAGAACCTTCAAAGAACAAAAAAAAATGAACCTAAAAGATGTTTGCTTTGGCAAACAAGCATTTTTATTAACAAATCAAATTCAACATCAGTTCTCAAATCAATCGCAAGTGATTAAAAATCAACTTTTGTTGGCAATTTCATCAAAATTTACAAAGATCGGCGTTGAAGAAACAAATTCAACAACCAAAATACACCTATGTAAATAATTCTGTGGATAACTTCTGCATAAGTTGATAATTCTGTGGATAACTTTTTAGAAAAAACCAAAGGGTTCAATACAATATTTACACGATTCACAATTTTATTCGTAAAATGAGCCAAGAGTTAAGAGTTGACCAAAGTGATTTTTTTTGGTACTATATATATGCAATGAAATATTGCTTCGTTCATTCCCAAGTCTCAACTGTGGATTTCATAAGAAATCCTGTTCTCCTCTGTTCAGATACAAAACAAAAACAAAATGAATATCTAGGTTCGCTTGCACTATAGGGTCTACCATGATCCTCGCGAGCAAAACCATTGAATGGAAGAGAAAATGAGCACAATCTTCTTCTGGTATGGAAGACTGTGCCATAAAGGGCGTCGAGTTTTGAAACACATAATAGATGTGTAGCAAAACCCGTCGCCTTGCATGGCCAATTCCGTGTCATTTTGGGCCTTCGGGCCCTTCTTTTTTTTTGGAAATAAACATGCTATGCTTTCCGTATATTGATGAATACCTATATGAACAAAACTTTGGTGGAAAAAGCAAAAACATGGCTTTCGGATGAAAAAAACCGTCTGGAAACAGAACTGTCAAAATTTTCTCATCGAAATCCAAAATCAACGGAAAATGTACATGAAGCAAATTTTCAAAATCTTGTAGATAAAGAAGATGAAAATGCCTCAGAGGTGGCACAGTATTCAGATAACCTTTCTCTGGAAGATGAACTGGAAAAAGCTCTAAGAGATGTTGAATCTGCTTTGAAACAAATCAAAAAAGGGGAGTATGGTGTTTGCAAATACTGCCACCAACCAATCGATGAACGACGATTGATCGCAAGACCAACATCAAGTTCGTGCATTCAATGTAAAAAAACTTTGACTCAAGAAGTGTGAAAAAACCAACATCAATTTACTGGTTCCTGATTCCATCGGCCTTATTGGTTTTGGGGGATGAATGGATCAAATTTCTTGCCCTTACCAAATTTCCAAGCGAATCAGATGTCACCTCAAATTTCTTTGCGCTTGCTGTGCACAAAAACTTGGGGCTCGCGTTTGATTTGCCGTTTCGTGTTTGGTTTATTGTGCTCATTTCCATTGTGCTTGGATATTTTCTTCTTGAAATCGCTTACAAAAATTGGAAAACACACCCAGCCATCACCTTTTCAAGTCTTCTTATTGTGACTGGAGCGCTTGGAAATTTGTATGATCGCATTGTTTATGGCTTCACAGTTGATTATTTAATCTTTTTTGGAAGAAGCGCCATAAATCTTTCAGACCTCCTCATCATCTTTGGTGTTATCTTCTTGCTTGTTTCATCCAGAAAAACAAAATCGCAAACAGAGTCATTGACAAACGGATAAATTTCAGATAACCTATTTGTATAAATAACCTCCCAATCAATTTGGGGGGTTTTATGTTTTCTATTTCTTCAAGTTCATTTCTCGGCATTGAAGCAAAACCGGTTACCATTGAAACAGATGTCTCATTTGGCATGAGTCAATTTACGATTGTAGGATTACCGGATGCTTCCGTCAAAGAATCCAGAGATCGTATTCGCTCAGCCATCAAACATTCAGGTTTTTCCTTTCCAAGAGGTCGGATCACGGTCAATCTTGCGCCAGCTGACATAAAAAAACAGGGGCCTATGTATGATTTGCCCATCGCGCTTTCAATTTTAGTCTCACAGGGCACAGTCCCATTTGAGGCCTTTGATACATCCGTTGTGATTGGTGAATTAGCCCTTGATGGATCAGTCCGGCCCATCAAAGGCGTTCTGCTTTCAGCTATCATGGCAAAACGTCTTGGATACAAAACCTTATACGTTCCAAAACAAAACACAAAGGAAGCTTGTGCTGTTTCTGGATTAACGATTTTAGGTGTTGAATCCATAAGACATCTCATCGATCACGCACAAAAACGATCTGTGATAGAGCCGACAACCGAAACAATCTCTTCATCATCACCAACATTTCCGGTTTGTTTTTCAAGCATCCAAGGCCAAGCTTTGGCCAAACGTGGATTGGAAATCGCCGCAGCCGGTGGACATAATGTGCTTCTTTCCGGACCACCAGGAACCGGAAAAACTCTTTTGGCGCGTGCCCTTCCATCTATTTTGCCACCGCTTACAACCGATGAATCCATTGAAGCAACTTGCATTGCTTCCATAGCCGGTATTTTAGATTCAACCGAAGGGTTAATTTTGCAACGACCGTTTCGTGCACCACACCACTCATCATCAGCCATATCTCTTGTTGGTGGGGGATCCTGGCCCATGCCCGGAGAAATCAGTTTGGCTCATCGAGGTGTATTGTTTTTGGATGAACTCCCTGAGTTTCCACGCCATGTCTTGGAACATTTGCGACAACCCATGGAAGATGGATTTGTCACGATTTCGCGTGCGCATGCGACGGTTCGATTTCCGGCGCGCTTCACGCTTGTCGCTGCCATGAATCCGTGTCCGTGCGGATTTGTTTCTGATCCAAACAAGCCGTGCGTGTGCACACCAAACCAAATTCAGCTTTATAAAAAACGTTTGTCAGGTCCATTGCTTGATCGGATTGATTTACAAATTGAAGTTTCAAACATACCGGCAGAAACACTTTTTCAATCATTTGAATCAGAAACATCAGAGGTGATTTTAAAACGCATTCTTGTCGCAAAACAAAAACAAGCGGATCGATTTTCAGAGTCCACTTGTTTATCAAACGCAGAAATTGATGCCTCACATTTTCGTGTCTGGTGTGCACACACAAAAGCGGCCCAATCTCTTTTGTTGCAGGCATCACGTGCTCAATCTCTTTCTCCAAGAACCATAACCAGAATCTTAAAAGTAGCGAGAACGATTGCTGATTTACATCAAACGGATTCCATCGAAGAAATACACGTAGCCGAAGCTTTGCAATTTAGACAAATCGCAGAACCTTTACGTGGTTAATTTTCGATAAACATAGAGCGCAACCAATAAACAAATCCAACCAACAGCCATTTGATCCAACCGTCTCATGCGCTGTTCATATTCTTGCCAACTCGCCCAACCTCCACGCTTCCACGAAAGCCGATTTCCATACACAAAACACACACCGAGCACCACAAATCCAACAACCGGCACTAATGAAAGCAAAAACCATCCATACAGTCTTGCTCCAAACGTCCAACCCTGCGTAAAAAGCAGCGCTCCAAGCGATGGTCGTTTCAAAAACCGTTCACGAAGCGCTTCATCCGGCTCCATCACCAAATGAAACCCACATGATCCACATTGTGTGTTCCATGTTTGCACCAGGGCTTTGCATTTGTCGCACGTTTGTTTCATACAAAATCAGTATACCTAAACAGAGCGTTTTTTGTCGCTTTGTTTAATGAATATAAAGCAATGGGTTTTGCCGCACACCGTTTTTAATCACTTCAAAGTGCAAGTGCGTTCCGGTTGATCTTCCGGTTGATCCGGATTGGGCAATTTTTTGTCCTCCGGCAACACTTTCCCCAACCGAAACCATCAATTTTGAGTTATGTGCGTAGCGCGTCACAAATCCATCCCCATGATCCACTTCAACCGTTAATCCATATCCCCTCCTCCATCCTGCATAAACAACAATTCCTTCACGCGAGGCAATACTAAACGTGTTATAGTCTGCATCTATATCCAATCCTGTGTGCTTCCAAGAATAATATTGTGTGATCACACGCCAGGTGGTTGGCCAAACCCAATTTCCTTTTCCGGTTGAAGAACCTCTTGGCGCCGGACTGACAAAAATATCTTTAACAGAAACCGGTTTACGAACAATCTGTGTTGGTGTTGAAAGCGGCTCTGCCCCTGGAACCAAAATTTGATCACCAACTTTCAATGATTCACCGGATTTTATGTTATTAACCGAATGAATTTTTTCACTGTCAACATCATAAAGTTTGGCGATTTTTGAGATGGTATCTCCGTTTTTAATTTTATAAAGAATGCCATCTTCCGGAAGAATCGTGAGTTCATCGCCCGGACGAATGGTGCTGCGAAGCGTCAAATTGTTGGACCACAAAATCGTACTGACACTTAAACCAAATTTTTGCGAAATCTGCCCAAG
>Ga0172371_10012157_pt1 | contig 11378 bp, 11 predicted proteins | sample Lak12m_FD_114543 | JGI IMG/M metagenome (GOLD analysis project Ga0172371, IMG submission 114543) | Freshwater microbial communities from Kabuno Bay, South-Kivu, Congo - kab_022012_12m | ecosystem: Environmental > Aquatic > Freshwater > Lake | place: Democratic Republic of the Congo: South-Kivu...
TGACGCCCTGGTGGCGCATCTCCCGGAGGAGCCGCTGGAGGTCCAGGGACTCGGGGGTGGTCACCGGGGCCGGCCAGGTGGCCGCGCCGACGCGGTAATTCACGGTGCCCACCACCCCCACCCGGCAGCCGGCGGCGCCCAGGATGGCTTCCAAAAGATAGGTGGTGCTGGTCTTGCCGTTGGTGCCGGTAATCCCCACCAGGGTCAGCTCCCGGCTGGGGTGGTCATAAAAGGCGGCGCTGAGATGGGCCAGGGCCTCCCGGGCCTGTGGCACCCGGACCACGGTGACCCCAACAGGCGGGGCCAGCTCCTGCTCGGTGACCACCACCCGGGCGCCCTGGGCCAGGGCGGCGGCGAGATAGAGGTGGCCGTCGGTGCGGCAGCCTTTCAAGGCCACGAAGACCCCGCCGGGGACGACCTCCCGGGAATGGTAGGCGACGCCGGCCACCGGCACGTCAACGTCCCCCTGCACCCGGCAGCCGGCCAGGCCGTCCAGGAGCGCTCGCAAAGTCTTGGGGGTCACCACTTCTGTCGCCACGGGGATTTTCCACCCATACCCATCTAGAATGCCTGGGGAGACTCTCCCCTGATCTCCCACCCTCGTCTTGCCCGCCTTTTGGGAAGAGGGCGGGGTCGGAAATGAACCCTCAAATGTTAACTAGAATAATTACCGCACCGGATTGGTTATCATCCAGCAAATAAGGGCAGGCGCCAAGGCCTACCCTTTTCGTAGCAGTCAAGTTGGGACTGACACTGGATATCAAGACTCACCGCCTGATGAATTAATAGTATACAAAACTTATCAATCTTGGCAAGGCCCCAGCCCGGCCCCCTCAGGAGCTGGAGTGGAATTTCACCACGCAGGTGGCCCCGGGGGTGATGGCGGTTCCGGGCGCCGGCTCCTGACTGACGGCCATGCCGCTACCCTCGAAGCGGCAGTGCAATCCCGACCGATTCAACAGGGTAAGCACCTGACGGATGGTGTACCCCTTGAGGTCAGGCATAACGGTAATCGGCCCCTGGGGCAGCTTCAGTTGGGGAGGCGTAAACTTCACCTCCGGGTCCGTGGCCGCGGCTGCCGGGGAGGCCAGGAGGCTCGCCAGCACCGGTTGGTTCTTGTCCTTGGGGGGTTCCTTGGGATAATAGCCCATGACCCGCAGGGATTGGGCGGCGATTTCCCGGAAGATGGGGGCCGCCACCACCCCCCCATAGATGGCCCCCTTGGGTTCTTCCACGACCACGGCGATGGCCAAGACCGGGTTATCGGCGGGGATCAGGCCCATAAACCAACTGTTGAATTTGGTGTGGGAATAGGCGCGGCCCACCACTTTTTGGGCCGTGCCGGTCTTGCCGGCCACGGTGAACCCGGGAAGGGCCGCCTCCTTGGCGGTGCCGCCGGGTTGGGTCACCGTCTCCATGATCTCCAGCATCTGCCGGGCGGTGTGTTGGGAGAGGACCCGCCGGACCGGGCGGGGCGGGAAGTCTTGCACTTTTTTGCCCTGGGGACTGACGATCTCTTTCACCAGGTGGGGCTCCATGAGCACCCCGTCGTTGCCCATGGCGGCCAGGGCCAGGGTCATCTGCAGGACCGTAACGGACACGCCCTGCCCGAAGGCCAGGGTAGCCCGGTCGATGGCCGACCGGGCCAGGATGATATTCTTCACCAGGCCGGTGGTCTCTCCGGGGAAGAGGATACCGCTGCGGCTGCCGAAGCCGAAATCATGGAGGTAATGATCTATCCGCTTGGGCCCCACTTTGAAGCCGATCTTGGCGGCGCCGATATTGCTGGATTTCTGGATGATCTGCTGCACCGTCAGGGTGCCGTAGGGATGCGCATCATGGATCACTTCGTTGCCACCCAGGTACCAGACGCCGTTTTCACAATGGAACTTGTCCGTGGGCTTGACCACCTGAGCGTCCAAAGCGGAGGCGGCGGTGAAGATCTTGAAGGTGGACCCCGGTTCCAGACAATCCGTCACCAGTCGGTTGCGCCGGGCCGATTCGGGGAACTGGAAATAGCGGTTGGGATCCATGGCCGGGGTCTGGGCCATGGCCAGGATTTCCCCGGTTTGGGGCCGCAGCACCAGGGCCAGGCCGCTGGCGGCGTGCCATTTTTCCACGCCCGCGGCCAGTTCCTTCTCGGCGATGTACTGGAGGGTGCGGTCCAGGGTGAGGACCACGTTGTTGCCCATGACCTCCGGATCCCAGGCTTTTTCGCCGGTGACGACGATGTGGCCCCGGGCGTCGGTCATCTTCCAGCACTGTTTGGGTTTGCCATAAAGCTGTTTGTCATACTGGAATTCCAGGCCTTCCAGCCCCTGGCCGTCGATGTTGCAGAAACCCAGGGCCTGACCCGCCAGGGCCAGTTGCGGATAGTAGCGCTTGGCCTCGGGAATCAGATAAACGGCGTCCAGGTCGGTGCGGCCGGTGATTCTGGAACTCCGAATCCTTTGTTCTTCGGCGGCTTCCCAGGCCCGGAAGGCCTCTTCGCGCTCCGGGGTGAGCTGGCGTTTGACAAAGACAAAGGGACGGGCCCGGGTGAGGATCTCTTTTAACTCCCGGACATTAATCCCCAGAATGGGGGCGAGCTGGCGGCTCAGGCGGCTGGCGTGCTGGACCTGGTTGGGATGGGCCACCACGGAGGAGACCCGGGTGCTGACGGCCAGCTCGGTGCCGTTCTTGTCCAGGATCATGCCCCGCACCGGCAGGATGGGGCAGAATTTCTGGTACTCCCGGGTGGCTTCTTCCCGGAGTTCCGGTCCCCGGATGACCTGGAGGTAAAAAAACCGGCCACCGACCCAGAGGCCGAAGACCGCCAGGGCCAGGGCAACCAGGCCGATGCGCAGCCGGATCCATTTGCCGATGGCGGGATTCACGGCAGATTCACGACCTGGGAGGGCATTGGGGCCCCCATGTCATACTGGGCTGCCAGTTGCTCCAAACGATGGATGGAGGTGAGGCAGGCCAGTTCAATCCGGAGCTTGCGGTTCAGATCCAGATATTGCTTCTGGATCTCCTGCGCCTGGGAAATCTGGTAGCTCTGGGTGATGTATTGCAAGTCGGCCCAGGCCAGGAACAGCGAGGTGCAGAAGACTCCGGCGGTGGCCAGGACCACCACGGTCACCGCGATCCGGCTCCAGCGCCAGGGGTGGCCGACCTTGCGGTTCTTGGAGATGAACACCTGTCCAGCGGAACTCAATCGGAGCGTCAGATTGTTGGGCATCCCCCTTACCTCCAAAGTTAGTGGGCCATTTTCTCGGCAATACGCAGTTTGGCACTCCGGGCCCGGGGATTGGCCTTCACTTCGGCCGCGGTCGGGGCGAGAGGTTTGCGGGTGAGGCGAACCATCACTCCGGCCCGCTCCCAGGCCGCCATGCGATGCTTGACCAGCCGGTCTTCCAGGGAGTGGTAGGAGATGACCACCAGGCGCCCGCCGGGTTCCAGCCAGGCCGGGGCGTGCTCCAGAAAGACGGCCAACTCTTCCAACTCCATGTTTACCGCAATCCGCAAGGCCTGGAAGACCCGGGTGGCTGGATGCAGTCTCCCCCTGCGCCCCCCGGGTCCCTGGGCCTGTTCCATGACTTTGACGAGCTGTTGGGTGGTCTTAAATGGGTGCCGGCGCCGTTCCTGCACCACCAGGCGGGCGACGCGCCGGGCCCGGGGGTCCTCGCCGTACTCCCGGAAAATTCTCTCCAACTCGGCCTGGGAAGCGCGGTTCAATACCGTGGCCGCCGTGGGTCCCGGCCCTTCCGGGTCAAACCGCATATCCAGCGGCTCATCCCCGGCGAAGGAAAAGCCGCGTTGGGACTCTTGCAACTGGAAGGCCGACAGGCCCAGGTCCAGCAGGATGCCCGCCACCCCGGCCAGCCGGGCCGATTGCAACAACTCCCCCAATTGGGCGTAAGAACGATGGAACAGTTGAAACCTGGAGGTGTGGTGAGCCAGCCGGGTGGCGGCCGCCTGGAGAACGTGTGGATCCCGATCCAGGCCCCAGAGCTCCCCCTCCGGGCCGATGCGGTCCAGAATGGCCGCGGCATGCCCCCCCTCACCCACGGTGCCATCGACGTACAGGCGGCCGGACCGGCAATTGAGGCCCACCAACACCTCCCCCACCATCACCGGTGTATGCACCGGATTGTGGCCTGTGATTAGATCAACAATGCGCGCAACGTCCCTTCATCGCTGGATTCTTCCTGCGGTTGACGATGGGACTCGCCAATACTGCGGTTCCAAATTTCGCAAGCCATGATGGCTCCCCCTTGGTCCACTTGCCGGCGGCGGGGGGCCGGCCGGAGTGCACCGGGCCGGTGGCCGGCAGCTCTCCCCCAAAGAGTTTCAGGCAGGTTTGCACCACTGCCGCGTCATAGAAAATCCCTTGATTCCGGGTGATTTCTTCCAGGGCTGCCGTCAGCCCCAGGGAGTCGCGGTAAGGGCGATGGGAGCACATGGCCTCCATCACATCGGCCACGCCCAGGATCCTGGCTTCCAGGAGGATTTCCTGCCCCCGCAGCCCGCGAGGATAGCCGCTGCCATTGAGCCTCTCATGATGTTGGAGGATAATCTCGGCCGTGCCGCCGGGAAGCTTGACGGGCTTCAGGAGGTTATACGCCACCTGGGGATGGGTCTTGAGCAGGGCGAACTCCAGGGTGGTGAGTTTCCCGGACTTGGCCAGCAGCTCCAGGGAGATGGCGATCTTACCCAGGTCGTGCAGGGTGCCGGCTATCCGGAGGTCGCGGAGGCGGTTTTCGGCAAGGCCCATCTCCCCGCCGATGGCACAGGCGATCTGGGTTGCCCGCCGTTGATGATAGACGGTATATGGGTCCCGAGCCGCAATCGTGGACTCCATTACCTGAATAAGGGCCTCCATGACCTTTCTTCCCCCCCATCACCGGCGTAGGCCCCGGATGATGCCCTGCGACTAGATCAGTAATTCGTGCAACATCCCTTCATCGATGGATTCTTCCAACTGCTTGCGATGCGATTCAAAGGTGGTGCGGTCCCAGATCTCAAAACAGCGGATGGCCCCCACCAGGCACACTTCCCGGCTGAGCCTGGCATAGTCCCGGAGATTGGGGGGCACGAGAATGCGGCCCTGGCGATCCAGGAGACACTCCTCGACCCCGGAAATCAGGAAGCGCTGAAAGGCCCTCAGGTCTTTGCGAAACAGGGGCTGCTCGGCAAATTTGGCCTCGATTTTACTCCACTCGGATTGCGGGAAGCCCAGGACGTAACCGCCGAAATTGGTCAGGATGATCTGGCGATCCTTGCGCTCCTTAAGGATCTCCCGGTAGCGGGCCGGGATGCTGACCCGTCCTTTGTTATCCATGGTGTGGAAGTAGCTACCGGTGAACATGATGCCCCATTAATCCCCACTCTATTCCACTTTTTCCCACATGACGCCAAAATATGCCCTTTCTAAGGGCAATGTCAAGAAAAAAAGAGCCAAAAAAGAAAAATTTTCCCAGAAAAAAACTCCCGCAGGTGGCTCAGGGCCGGGAAAAGGGGGGGAAGGAGGATCGTGGACCCCCGTTTCAGGGGTGCCGGGAGGATGGCGGCGGGGTTCGCCACCCCGGGGCAGAGTCAGGTCAATAAAGCTTATTATATAATAATATCAGATGGATATGTGAGAAGAGCCTGGGGGTCCGACAGGGGGAGTGAACTTCCAGGGCGCCAGGGGGAGGCCAGCGCCGGCCCGGGGGGCAAGATGGCCCGCCGCCGGCGGGATACCTCAGGGTGAGGTCTGCTGCCGATGGTCCAGGTAGCTCTGCAAAATCAGGACGGCGGCGAGCTGATCCACGACCTGGCGGCGGCGCCGGCGGCTGACATCGGCCTGCACCAGCAGCCGTTCGGCCGCGGCGGTGGTGAGACGCTCGTCCCAGAAAATGACCGCCACGCCAACGACCTCGCCCAGGGCGCCGGCAAACTCCATGATTTCCGGGGCCGCGGCCCCGGGGCGGCCGTCCATGTGACGGGGCAGGCCCACCACAATTTGCTGCACGTCGTAGTCCCGGGCGACCTTCAGGAGATGGTCCAGATCGGCCTGCCGGTCCCGGCGGACCCAAACCTCCAGACCCTGGGCGGTGATCCCCAAAGGATCGCTCACCGCCAGGCCGATGCGCTTGGCTCCCAGGTCCAGGCCGAGAATTCGCCTGACTTCGCGCTTGGGGAAGGACTGGTCCGTTTCCATAACTAATCCTCAGAAAGTCCCGGGGCGGCGGCCGACTCAACGGCGGGCCCTCCCGAGGCCTGGAAGCCTGCCATGATCCCCAGTTGCACATGAAAAAGCCAATTGACCGAAGGGAAGAGGAGAGAGTCGTAGCTCAGGGAGTGGATGGCGAAGCCGATCAGGACCAATACCCGAGACCAATCCAGGATAGAGGGGTCCGGCCGGGACCACAATTTTCGACTATATTTTACCAGGATACAGATGACCAGTCCCAAATATAATACCGTCATGACGGTTCCCAGTTCGACCAGGGCGGTAAGCGCCATATTGTCGAAGGTTTGCAGGGTGGCCACCGCGTAGGGAAAATCACGGAGAGCCTGATTCCGAACCGGATAATTATTCAAATATTGATCATGGGTGTAAGACCGCAGGCCGATTCCCATGATCGGATGGGTTTTCCAGATGTGCATGGCAAAGTCATATAATTCCAGGCGCTGCAAGATGCTCACATAATGCGGCGTGTTCGGGTCCAGGCGGGCAAACATGCGTTTGGCTTGCAGAGGCAGTATCAGGGCAATAGCCAAAAGGATTGATATTACAAGGTACCTCTGCCGGCGGGCCAGGTAAATCAGCCCCACCGCCAACATCGCGGCCAAGGCGATCCAGGTCCCCCGCTTGTGGGTTAAAAAGATCAGGAGGCCGCCCAAAAGGACCACCAACCAGCCCATCAGCTTCAGCCGGAAATTTGGCGAGAGGATCAGGCGAACCGGGCCGGGTGACAGGAGGATGATCAAAGTCCCCAGGGGAATCGGGTGCAGGACAAAGATCTGGAAAACCCCCGGACCGTAAGGGCCTCGGGCCAACCAGAAAATAATTTCCAGGCCGGCAATGCCGGCCAGGCAGGCGGCACAAAAGCCGTCAAACACCGTGCGGCGGTGCTGGTCGGTAACTAACAACATCGCCGCCCATAAGGCAAATATTCCGGTAAGCAGAAAGGTTCGCATGTGATCAAGGGATTTGGATACGTCATCACTTAAAGATGTATTAGCTACCCCAAGAATTATTATCGAGACTATCAAGATTATTTCCAGACGATGTTCTCTATTGGTAAGCACCTGCCAGGAGTACGCCAGGCATAACACCAGCCAGGGGAATATATAGATAATGATTTTAGTCCAGTTACGGAAATGTCGGCCCAGAACATTGGGAGACCAGAGGAGGATAATGTAAGCCCCGGAAACCAACAGAGCATAGAAGGCAATTTGATTGAGTCGAGAGGGCTTAATGATTGGGGAGAAGTATTTCATAGAATATTGAATATTGGCGTTGGGTTTAATCGAGATTTTCTAATAAGATTGATTTAGGGGTTAACGTCTTAAGTTCTTGGTTATATGATGCCCATAGCTGATCAAAGTTCTGAATTATTTGTGATATATTAACTCCTGAAGAATCTGTTAAATAATCTGCATTATTATGGGAGAGCTTTGATTTCGTATTTATTTTAATGTCATTAATTAAGGCATTCAGATACTTCAATTTTCTTTCCAAGCCAATCCGGGTTCTTTTCAGTGCGTAAATATTGAGGTGCCAGAAAATCTTGGGTGATAGCCACCTGAGAGATTCTGAAAAGGGGAAGCGGAGCAGCCAGTCCTTCGAGATATTATCTTCCGGGCTTCTATGCGCCAGAAACCACTGAAGGTAAGACACTCTAGCCTTTAACGATTCAAGATTCTTCTCTATTTTCCAAAATTCCAGTTTGGCCAGATCGAGATTAAATTCCAAATACTTTTTGGGGAAAAAGTAATCTTGCAGCTCGGGAAGCTCCAACAAGCCCTGGGCCAGGACCAGCAGGAGCCCGGCGGTAAGGAGAAATTTCCCTGATTTTAGGAAACCAAAAGACATATCATCGAGATGCAAGTTTTTTATAGATAACCACCGGCGGCAGAGGATTTTCTGCCGGAATAAACCGATGTTCGTAGGGATCGGGGTTGTTCCCAAACACCTGGTCTTCAAAGGGCAAAACCACCGGAGCATAACCAGGGGTCGTGGCCAGAATTTCCTGGATTAAACGTTCGGATTCATTTAATTGATAGGCGCGATTCCACCGGGTATACCAACGCAATACCATCCAGTCGGGAGGTTGGTCTAATTTAATGTTCCCCTGCAGTCCTCCCAGGACCTTAAAGGGAGTGTAGAATTGCAGCGGCAAATCATCATAGGTAATCAGGATGACTTCCCCCGGGTGGGCATGAGTTTGGAAAAACCGGATGAGGTTGTATGTCACATCGGGATATCCCGAGCCCAGTTCGGTAAGGAAGAGTTTCAGGGGGAGGTTGGGATACGTGAGCATCTGACGATCATTGAGCACAGAGCGGTTGGTGATATGAAGCCAATCCATGGGTACCAGATAGAGCCAGTTGGTAAAGAGGAGGAGAACCCCCAAAAGCACCCCGGAAACTTTATAATAGCGCCAGGCTGCACAGACAACCCAGCCCAGGATGATGGCGCACAAGGGGTAGAGGTGCACCAAATAACGATGCTCGCATTGAGGAATCAGGGTCAAGAGGAAGACGTTGCCCACAATAGTCAGGCTCAGGAACAAAATAAACCTTTCCCCCGGTTCTGCCGGAAGGGCGGAGCGGGTCCACAGAATCCGGCGCCATCTCCACAGCAAGTATAACGCTATTGGCAGAGGTATTAGATATTGAAAAAGGCCACCAACGTAGTTTTCGAAATTTCCTGGAATCACCGATGGATTTATTATTGCTGATTGTTGTTTAATTTTATATAATAACATGCCAGGGAAAATAAAACATAAAGTTAAAACCATAATTAATAAGAATTTTCTTAAGTAAAAATATTGAGGATAAAGCAAAAATGCTGCCAGTAATGCGGGAACTACAAAACTAAAAAACAGTAAATAATTGGTATAGAATAATAATACTATAGAAAAGCATAATAGCAGAGCTGATAAAAATCTCTTCTGCCAGTCATCCATAAAGGCGTAAAGACTTATCAAGGTGAGGAGAGCCCCCAAGCTGTAATAGCGGCATTGGCGGGCATACAGGAGAAAGGGGACCGAGCTGGTCAAAAGGGCCGCGGAAATTAAGGCCCAGGGGCGGTCGCCAAAATTATGGCGTACCAACTGATAGACCAGGATGATGCAGGCCAGGCCCAGCAGCGCGAAGGGCAGACGCCCGGCGTAGGTAGTGAGGCCGCCGAGGCGAAAAGCCGCCGCGGTGACATAGATTTGCAGCCAGGGGGACCAGCGCCAGAGAAAGTTTTGGTCATACTCGTGGCCCTGTTCCTGGGAGATGATATTCACGCCGTCGTAAGCCCGGGGCACCCCATATTTCAAGACATTTCTGGCCAGACAGGCGGTCTCGGCTTCGTCCTGCCAGAAAGGCCGGTTATCCAGGCCGAAAAGCAGGAGAAAGGCGCCGACGGCCACAATGATCGCGATGGGAGAAAGCAGACGATTTATCCGGTTCAGTGAGTGGTTCATGACTTTGAGCGCGGGAGATATGAGGTAGGTGAGTGGGTCCACCCCTCACCTGGGGAAAGAATGCCGACGCGAGACGATTTCATGTTATGTCATTTCCCCGGCGGTTTCAACCTTTTTAGGTGGAGAACCGGGCCATAACGGCCCCGATCTTTTCCCGACTATTCGGACAGCAGCCAGACGGCGGCCACGGCCAGGGCCAGGCCGGCCAGGTGGCGCAGGGTCAGGGCCTCTTGGAGGAAAAGCCGGCTTAACAGCACGGCGACCGCCGGATAGAGGGCGGTGAGGGGCACCACTACCGTGGCTGGGCCCCGGGCCAGGGCCTCGAAGAAGAAGAGGAGCCCCACGGCCATGGCAATCCCGGCACCCAGGGCGGCGCCGACTCCCCAAGGCTGCCAGACTACCGGTCCCAGTCCTCCCGCCAGGAGGTAACCCACCACCACCAGATGCCCGGAAATGGTCAGGAGATAGGCTACCTGGGAGGGCAGGTGCAGGGAGGCCACCTTGGCCAGGAAGCCCCACGCGCCCCACAACCCCAAAGCCAGTAACGAAAATCCCAGCCAGTTCATATCCCTTCCCCGCCCTTGCCAGTCATCGGTCTTTCATCTAATATACGAAACTATGCCACGGCACAAGGACCAACTGCCTTTTGATCCATTTCCGCCGCCATGGGAGGCCAGTCTGGGGAAGCGGTGCAGCATGAGCCCGCCGGGGGCAACTCGATGAGGGACCGGGTACTCCAGGTGGAGGGCGGGGCGCCTGGTCATTTTTGGAGATTAAAAAACGCTTTCGGCCATATATACTATTGCACAAGCTCCTGGTAGAATCTGCCTAAACCAACCCATCGCCTGAGGACCGGGCATGATGGCAAAGATCGTGGGCCACCGGGGAGCCCCGGTGGAGGAACCGGAAAACACCCTGGGCTCGTTTCAGCGGGCACTGGCGCTGGGAGTGGCCGGGGTGGAGTTGGACGTCCAGCTCACCAAAGACGGGCGCCTGGCGGTGATCCACGACGAAACCCTGGACCGGACCACCAACGGCAAAGGAAGGGTGAAGGACTTTACCCTGGCGGAGCTCCAAATGCTTGATGCCGGCCGGGGGGAGCCGGTGCCCTGCCTGGAAGAGGTCTTTGACCTGGTTAGGGGTAAGGCCCACCTGCTGGTGGAAATGAAGCAGCCGGAAGCCGCCCCGGCCTTGCTGGGCTTCTTCCGGGACCACCGGGCCTTTGAATTCGCCCAGGTCATTTCCTTCTGGCACCCGGCCGTCAAGGCCCTGAAAGAGGCGGAAAAAAGGCTGCAAACCGGTGTCCTGATGGTGGGCTGCCCGGTGGACCCCGCGGGCCTGGCCCGGGCCGCCCGGGCGAGTACCCTGGTCCTGAATTATCGCTACGTCAACCGGGAACTGGTGGAGGCCGCCCACCGGCAGGAGATCAGGGTCATCGCCTGGAACATCGACGCTCCGGCAATCCTGAAGCCTTACCTGGCCATGAACCTGGATGCCATTTGCACCAACCGGCCCCGGGAGATTATTTTAGCAGTTAGCAGTTAGCGGTTAGCGGTTAGCAGTTGTCCATAAGCCTTTGGGCTTTCCCCTAAATCATGAAAAATATCGCGTCGCCTTAGGCGGCGGCGAACCATGTGGCCGTAAGCTTTAGCTTGCGCCAGCCCAGGCTGGAAAGCCTGTGCCACCAAGAAATTATGAATGACACCA
>Ga0172371_10012158_pt1 | contig 11377 bp, 9 predicted proteins | sample Lak12m_FD_114543 | JGI IMG/M metagenome (GOLD analysis project Ga0172371, IMG submission 114543) | Freshwater microbial communities from Kabuno Bay, South-Kivu, Congo - kab_022012_12m | ecosystem: Environmental > Aquatic > Freshwater > Lake | place: Democratic Republic of the Congo: South-Kivu...
ATCCAATTCGCTCCGAGCATGTGATTGATGATTCCGGTGGGGGCGAAACCTTTTTTGAGTCTTAGTTTGAGTTCGCGCATCCTCGGCATGACGGCAGCTACGTCGATCAAGCTGTTTGATCCCGGAACAGGGACATGGGTACTCGCATAGTAGCCCCGTCCTGAGTAGTAGGCAGCTGCTGACGCCAGGATGAGGGCTGCCTGATCCATCCTAACCTTCACGTTCGGGCAGGACCCTGCTGCCATCTTTCAGTATGGGGCACATGATGATGTTGTCCTCGATGGCCACTTTGGCGCGTGGCTCAGTTGGCGGAGGAGCTTGAACAGTGATTGCATCTTTTGGGCACGCAGCTGCACACTTGCCGCATCCGTCGCAGTTGATCATGAAACCCGAGACAATCTTGTGGTCGATCTCTTCCAGGCGCCTTGGAACTAATTCCGACAGATCCGGTGATTCCTTGTTCATGAAGCCCAGCACGTTGGGGCCGTGGTTTAAGCATACCTTCACGCACTCAAGGCAGTCGATCGCATTCCCACACGCGTTCTCGTCTACCACGACCGTGTAACGCGGAGTCCAGTGTCCTGACATATTGCACCTCCTGTATGCTCGCTTACCAAACGTCAACGAGACCTGGAAACGTTGTTCTATCAACGAGACTTATAGCTTCCGTCGGACATACGGCTCGGCACAAGCCGCACCCATAGCACTGACTGATGTTGATGCTGGTAAGATTATCCAACGGAGACCTTCTCATGGCACCAAAAGGACAGCGAGGCACGCACAGGGGGAATTTCTGGCATCCGGCAGCGCATCGCTCCCGGTTAACTCTGGCCACGTACTCGCCTTTACGCTGAGCATTGGTGATGCCGTAATGTGCTCTGAATCTGGTCGGCATGCAATCGGTTTCCAGGCAGTGACAGATGCAAATGGGAGGCTTGCCGTCCGAATCCACGCCACAGTCCCAGACAGAATGCACCAATCCCTTCTTGTCCATTTCGATCTCGAATTCCTTGGCTTCCTCGCGGGTGAGAATGCGATTGTCAGTCTCCCAGGTCCTCTCCTCCTGAATGCGATCGGCCGCAGCCGGGAAAAACAAACAAGTTAGCGCTTCTTCGTGTCCAAAATAACGGCGGCATGAGCAGTGCCCGAGATTGAACCTGTCTCCCTGCACCAGGTCAAGAATCTTGAGCGCGTCTTCGAGAGGGACAATTTGTCCCTGATGTTGCACTACCATAGCCAGCGCAACATTGAATTCGCCGGGGTAATTGTAATCCGGCAAGAGTGCTTCACTGTCTCGGACCGCTCCAAGTTCGAAGGTGTTCTTGTCAACGCCCGAAAGCATGTAGAGAGAAGTGGAGTGACCAGGCCCTTCAAACAGTTCCGGATTGTAGTTGTCGGGATTGAGATACCATTTGGTTCCGTTGCCGTATTCTGCGCAGTATCGACACATAACGTCCTCCATCTCTAAGTAGTCTTGTTCATATGTTCCACCACCTCAATCTGCATACAGGGTGTCCATCAGAGCAGCATATTTCTTGAAAACCTCCTTTCGCTTGACCTTCATGGTAGGCGTAAGATCACCATCCTCAATCGAAAGATCCCGGTCCAACACTATGAAATTCTTGATGGTCTCGAATCGCGCCAGCCGCCGGTTCTTTGCGGCTACGATATCCTCCACCAGTTTGCGGATCAGGGGATGAGTGACCAATTCACGGTATGATCCCCAGATGTTTAGCTCCTTGGCCCTTTCGGCCAGTTCGTCCGGATCGAGCGTGATCAAGGCTGTCAGGTACTTGCGTCGGTCTCCATAAACCGCCACCTGACTAATCAAGGGCTCTTCTTTGATGAGACTCTCAATTGCCACAGGCGCAACGTTCTTTCCCCCAGCCGTAATCAGGATGTCTTTCATCCGATCGGTAATCAAGAAGTACCCGTCCTCGTCCACGACGGCCACATCACCCGATTTCATCCATTCGTTCCGAAGAGCATCGGCCGTTTCGTCCGGCTTGTTGTGATAACCGAGCATCACATTGGGACCTTTCATGAGTATCTCGCCTTCGGAGGACAGCTTCGTAAGGCCTCCCGTGTTGGGCCATCCCTCCCCAGGCCATTGTTTGCCTACGGTACCCAGTTTTACGCTCCCAGGCCGATTGGTGGTGGCCCCGCCTGTCTCCGTCATGCCGTAGAGTTCGTATACCGGAACTCCAATATTCCAAAAGAACTCGTTGATTTCTTTGGACAGCGGCGCTCCTCCCGCAACGAAGAATTGCAGGTTTCCGCCAAGGATCATCCTCCTGATTTCTGAGAAATTGTGAGCGTCGAAATGGGCCGCCTTTCTTAGGTCATCCTCGCAAACCTCCTTACCTTCAAGAGCCCCTTCGATTCTGGCGCGTCTGGCAGTCTCCAGGGCCTGCCGAAAACCATCTGATGACAAGTCCGCGAGGATGTCCACCTTGCTCCAGACCGCGGAATATATCTTTTCGAGGAGCCTGGGTGCGGTCCTGGTGTAATGCGGTTTTACGAAGGAGAAATCTTTGACTATGGTTTCTATGTCGCGAGCGAACGCGATTGTTACGTCCCCACGGTAGATATCCAGAAATGGACCGGCGAATTGCTCGAAAATGTGCGCCATGGGCAGAAACGACATGTCAATCCATCCCGGCTCGATGGGCATCCAGGCAGCGCCGGTACAAACGGTGTAGGTTATGGCTTCGTGGGTATGAACAGCCCCTTTCGGGACACCCGTGGTCCCTGAGGTGTAAATGTACGACGCTATGTCGCTGAGCCTGCCCGCGGCCACCGCATCTTCAAAAGCCCCGGAAAACTTGGCCTTGTGACTTTCACCCAACGTGATGAGATCGTCCAGAGTCATACAGAGCGGATCATCTCCGGCCCCACAACCTATGGTGATCATCTTCTTCAGTTGCGGGCTCCGGTCTTTGAGCCGCAACAGCCCGTCGCGTCGCTCTCTCCCTTCAACAAACGCGAAGCGCGATTCCAAATCGTTCATGATGTATTGGGCTTGCTCAGGGAGATTGTTGGGATATATGCTTCCCGTCCGTGCGCCTATGGAGAGCAGGGCCAGGTCACAGATCACCCACTCGGGCCTCGTTCGTGACATGATGGATATTCTGTCACCCTTTTGCGCTCCCAAAGCCATGAGTCCCAATCCCACATTCTTAACTCGGTCAGCGACCTCCCCCCAGCTCATTTTCCTGATCTTCCCGCGGTGGGAGAATGGTGGGAAGTCCCCAGTCACGTGAAAGATGAACAGGGGGTTGCTGCAGCGCTCCTCAACCCTGGCCCAAAAGATTTGTGCAATGGTCTTATCTGTGTCTCTCATGACACCTTTCCACGAATCTCTATGCAGCATTCAAACGAGGTCTAAGCGGGAAACTTGGCCCCCGATGCGGCTGTGAGATAAGAACGGCTCTACACCTCATTTCCATCATCATCGGTCCGGGTGAACTGGTAGTTGCACTCCACCATGGCGTTGTGCTCGTTCCAGGAGTTTAGGGCCTGCATCATCTTGAACAACTGAGTCTTCTTGCCTTCAACCTTGTAATCCGGCGAAGCAAGCGCCTTCAGAGGACTCATTTCTCCCTTGTTGAGTTTGGCCATCATCCCAAAGGGGCAAGAGAAGCGAGTCACATAGGAGTCGTCGTATGGTTCATCTCTCAGTTCCTTCCACGGCGCTGCTTGGGCCTTGAACTCGACCTTCGTGCATTTCCCGTTTTCCCACTCCCAGGTTGCGAACCGATCCTTTCCATCCGGTCCGTCCCACACGCGGAACATGAACTTCCCATTGAGCTTCCTTGCCTTTTGTTGGTGCTTCTCCGAACCATTGAGAAGATCCCGACACGCTTCCAGCCATGCCTTTCCGTAATAGGTGATCATTCAACTTACCTCCTTCCCTTCTGTGAACCTGTTCGTTGTTTCGGTGATGACCTCTAGCCACCTGCTGCAAGAGGTATCGTCCAGACATCATCGCCGTCCTGCAAGACGGTGACGAGAGTAGCTCGCCGGCGATTCACCACAACGAGGTGAACCTTGTCGTGCGGCACGCCATAGACGTCAAGCAGATCCCCCACGGTTGAAGCCTCCGGGATCTCTACCTGTTCCGATTTTGCCTGACATCCCGCTCGATAGTAGCCTCTGAGTGGGCCGGATAGTCTCAAGGAAACCCGGATCATCGTATGCTCAGCTCATGAAGCTTCTCCTGTGTGGGCAGCCCTTCTTGATCCCATCCTCGAAGAGCGTAATACCGGTTCAACATTTCCTCCAGTGGCACCACGTTACCTTCTCCGATGCCCGAAGTATGGGGCTCCTTCGTCAGCCTGTCCGGCAGGGTGTCGTTTTGTCTCGACAGCCCCAGTCGCCTGTTGAATTCCCGCTCCAGATTGAATATTCGCTCTCCAAGCTTCCGTACGTCTCTCTCGGAATAATGTTCTCCGACTGCAGCGCTGTAAAAGTCGGCCAGAATCTCCGTGCCTTCCTCCATGAGCATGTATGGGAAGACACACACACCGCATGCATCGGCGAATGCGGTTTCATTCTGACGGCTGATTACCATTTCGGGCTTTCCTTCCGGCCGAAGTGGATCCATGGGTTGCGGGATACCGTTGATTTCCGGTTGGATGGTGTTTCCGGTCGTGTGGTTGCCCCCTTCAGGAGAGGTGGCATACAGCAGTCCTTGCCCAACCATCGCACGCGGGTGATAGCCCGCGAATCCCTGACCCTTGGAGCCCATGAACACCTGAGGCGCCCCATACTTCGCCGCGAGATATGCGCCTCCTCTCCCGGCTTCCGTCCCGAAGCCCTTGCCGGTACCAATCATTTCGAGAAGCCGGATGCAGTTGTCTCCGTCTCCCCATGTCAAAGGAAAGCCAATTTCCGCCTCCTCTATGAGACCGAGGTCTCTCAACTCCATGAGAGTGGCCAAGGTGGTGCCGGCGTCCATCGTATCCATGCCCATTTCATTGCAGAGGTAATTCATCTTGGTCAGAGTACAGAGGTCGCCGATGCAGATGTTCGATCCCAGGGAAAAGATAGTCTCGTATTCAGGTCCGTCCCCGCGGCCTTGATATTTTGAGTTTGCAGGCAATCGCGTGTTGCGCCCGCAGTTGAGACAACAGCCGTAGCAGGCTTTGCTCCGAACCAGGGTCCGATCTATTATTTCAGCCCCATTGATTAAGTCCGCGGACTCAAAGAACCCCTCTTGAAAGTTTTTCGTGGGCATGATGTTGTTTGCGTTCATCACATCAGCGAACAAAGGAGTGCCAAATTCGCCAAAGGCAATTCCGAGATCAGCCTTCTTGATGTGGTCGCCTATGGTCAGCGCCCTGAGGAGCTCTTCCGGATCGGCGACTCTGACACCTTTGGTTCCTCGACAAGCTACCGCTTTCAGCAACTTGCTTCCCATGACCGCGCCCACTCCGGAACGTGCAGCAGCTCGCTCGCCGTCATTGATGATCGCCGCGAACCGTACAAGATTCTCGCCCGCGGGACCTATGCAGGCAATCCGCGCATTCTTGTGGGTCTCACGCTGGATTGCCGAACACGTGGACCTGGTGTCCAAGCCCCACACGCCCGAAGCGTCACGGATTTCCACATTATCGTCGTCGATCCAAAGATATACCGGTTTGACGGCCTTGCCCGTGAATACGATCACATCGTATCCAGCGCTCTTGAACGCGGCCGGAAAGTATCCCCCGGAGTTTGAGCAACAAATGGTTCCCGTGAGAGGACTCTTGCAAACCACCATGTAACGGCCCGAACTCAGTGCGCCTGTCAACGTGAGGGGACCGTTAGCAAAAAGAAGCATGTTTTGCGGGCTGAGCGGATCGCAATCAATCTGCAATTCGTCGAAAAGTATTTTTGTGGCGAGCCCTCGCCCCCCGACGTATGCCTTGGCCAGTTCCGGATCAAGCTCCTGCTTCACCAGCGCTCCCGATGTGAGGTCTACACGCAGTATGGTGCCCATCCATCCGTTCATAGTCTTACTTCCCCGTACACCTGCGTCTGTTTCCGACGAGTCTCCTCGTCCCCGTCGACCAAGGACAGGGCCCCTACCGCACATGCCTTCACGCACAGCGGATCATCACAGACCTCGCATTTCACTGCGAGGTCGCGCACGAGGAAGATACAGTCAAAGGGACAGGCTTCCACACAGCTCGCGCAGCCCACGCATAACGCATCCTCCACTAGCACGACGCCTGTAGCGGCGTCCTTGGTTATCGCACCCGTGGGGCATGCCGGAAGACAAAGAGGATCTTCACACTGGAGGCAGACATGAGCTACATACTTGGTTTCGTCATCGTTCGCGGTTACTCGAATTCGCGCGATGGAGGGCCGATACTCGAAGATGCCCTTTTCACCGAACGCCAAAGAGCAATGTAGCTCGCAGAGGTGACACTGCGTGCATCGTTCCTCCTGAAAAGCGATTCTCCTGCCCAAGATTCAACCTCCGATGCATCTCTTAACAAGTCGCTCAAATTCCGGGGTTCTGCTAATGCCAACGGGATTGAAAGCCATGCACGGATCTTCCATGCTTTCTTCTATGAGCCGTTCGACAACCTGTTGGTCAGTGGGAAATCCATAATCGCTGTAGGAAAGCTTGACATCAACGCTTCCGTAGAGTTGCTTGAGCCGCTCGATGGCCTTCTCGCCCAGCGCCTCGCCGGACAAGCCTTCGTCGCGGACACCCAGTGCCCGTGCCACGCTGGCGTATATCTGAGGGACCTCTCGCATATTGTATTCCATGACGTACAAGTTAGCGATCCCGACCGCCAATCCGTGATGAAGTTCATGCAGCGCGCCTGCGGTGTGCCCGATGCCGTGGTCCGCTCCCGGAAGAGCCGTCTGAAAGGCTATGCCGGACATGCATGAAGCAATCAGCAGCTTCGAACGGACGTCGAGGTTTGTGGCATTGTTCTGGTACGCCTCCTCGAGATTGTCGGCGATCATTTCGATTGCCCGTAGAGCCAAGGCGCTCGAGAAGTCCTGTCGGTCGACGGAAACGAGTGCTCCAATTGAATGAGTTAGCGCGTCCAGGGCAGTGGCAGCGACCAGTCTTCGTGGCAATGTCTTGGTCAGCTCCGGGTCGAGCACGGCAACCTTGGGAATGAATTTGTAGTCGCCGATGATCATCTTGCGTTTATTCTTGCGGTCCATGACCACGGCGCCCCACGTAACTTCGGATCCCGTGCCGGCTGTAGTGGGAAGGCACACGATCGGTTTCGTTTCCTCGGGCACAAGGTACAGCCCTACATAATCCTCCAGTCGTCCGGCGTTGGCGTCCAGGACGGCCGTGGCTTTGCAGGCGTCCATAACGGAACCGCCACCCAGTGCTATGAAGAAATCGATCTCCGAATCCGCTGCCTGCTGGGCCATTTGGTAAACCTGCTCGCTGTCGGCCTCCTCAAGTACGTTGTCGAATACGGACACGGCCTGGAAGGGGCTACCCTTCAACGAGTCGAGCAGGTAGTCCAACAGCCCGGCTTGTTTCACTCCCTGATCGGTCACCACCATGGCCTTATGCTTTTCGTCAAACGTCCAGTCAAGTGAGAGATCGTCTCCCAGATCTTTCACCTTCCCGTTCCCGAATATGATTCGAGTAGGGTTCCACCATTGAAAGTCCATGCTGTGCAACGGGCTGTTCTGAAATATGAGGCTCATGTCCTACCTCCTTCAAAGGGTTCTCTACGGTTGGCGTCGTGATTCAGTCGCGGTGCAACATTCGGGCCAGAGGTTGGGATGTGACATAACAATTTCTCAGCATTTCGGCTGGAGTCCCTGGGCTCCACACCCAAGACTCGACAAGCGGTTCAGTTTTCAGCTTTGCTCGGTCAGTTTGCTCTGAAGTGGAATCGATTCCTACGGGCGGGTGAAGTCAGCTGACCGCACAACGTCCCGCATGGTCGGGGCATCTGCAGGGTTGGATGTATTGGAGTGAAACGAGTGTCTCATCACGAGACAAGTGCATCAACACGTGACAGTCTTCTCCACGGTTATGTTGTACCTGTTCATCTTGCGGTAGAGCGTGGCTCGAGAAATGCCAAGTTGTTGAGATGCCTTAGAGAGATTGCCATCGCACTGTTCCACGACTTTTCTTATGGCGACGCGTTCTATCGTGCCGAGATTCGTGTCAGGGTCAGGCCGAGGTTGAGCGAGCGCCTCCAGCCGAGGGCGGGCTTTCATCGGCTCTTCCTGAGGGAAATTATTCACTTGCAGGATTTGGCTTTCCGAAAGACTGACCGCTCGTTCTATCCAGTTGAGGAGCTGCCGAACATTGCCCGGCCAAGGCTGGCTTTCAAGATAGGCCAAGGCTGCTGGCGACAGTCCATAAACCTCCTTATTCAGTCTTCGGCTCACTTGTTCGATGAATCGATCCGCAAGGACGGGGATGTCACCTTTTCGTATTCGCAGTGGCGGAACTCGGATTTCCATGACGCACAGCCGATAATAAAGGTCACTCCTGAAGTTTCCACGAGACATTTCGTCCTGCAAATTTTGATTCGATGCCGCTATGATCCGTGCCCTGAGCGAAATGTAGTGTTTCCCGCCAAGCCGCAAGAATCGTCTTTCTTCAAGCACCCTTAGAAGCTTGGCCTGCATGTCCGGAGGCATACAGTTAACCTCGTCCAGGAGCAGGGTTCCATCACAAGCGAGCTCAAGCCTCCCTGGTTTTCCCGATCTCAAGGCTCCCGTGAAAGTTCCGGGTTCATAACCGAAGAGTTCACTCTCAATAAGGTCATTGGGTATTGCTGCGCAATTCACCCCCAGGAAAGGTCCCCTGGCGAAGGGACCGGCATTGTGGATACCCTGAGCAAACATCTCTTTGCCCGTTCCAGACTCACCGACGAGCACTACGTTGGAGGCAGTCTTCGCTACTTGTCGAGCCAATGCGATCGTGTCTACTATTTCGCGGCTTTCGCCCCAGATGTCCTCAAACGTGTAACGGGCTTCGAATCCTACCATTTTCTGCATGAGCCGCTGAACAGCCTTGAATTCCTTCAGCAGGAGCAGGTTCCCCATTGGATTTGATTCCTGATCAAAAATGGGCCGGATGGTGGTAAGGAAGCGGCTTTGGTCCGCCGACTCCCGCAGCAGAATTTCACGGTCTTCAAGCTGGCCGCCTCGGTTGAGCACCTCCACAATGGTCTCGTTGCCGACGAGCGACTGAATGTTGCTTCCCTCGATCCCTTCCCGCGACACTCCAAGAATCCGTTCCGCCGCCGGATTCATGTGAGTAACCTTATGTTGTTGGTCCAAAATAATCAGGCCCATCTCCATGGTCTGGGTGGCTGCTCTAAGATACTCGCCGGCAACGCGAGACCGCTCCAGTTCTTTGGTCAGTCTCAGTTGGTTTTCAATGACCTGGGCCGCAGCCACAATCATGCCCAAAGTGTGGGGATGCTTGAGCGCGGTATCATATGAAGAGGTAATATCGAGGCATGCAACAATGTTGCCGAATTCATCGTGTATGGGTGCGGCGGCGCAACTGGCCACATGTATTGACTCCAAATAATGCTCTTCGGCTACCATCTGGTACGGACTGTCAAGGCGCAGTGCAATCCCTGGAGCGGTAGTGCCGCAAAATCGTTCATTAAAGCTACTCCCGACCACGGCGTTCTTTGCCTGACAGTATTCCCAGATCGGTCCATCCCCCAATGCTTCCAGAATGAACCCGCACTGATCGGTGAGAAATACTACCATCTCCATGGATCTGATAAGTTTGTACAGCCCTTGGAGAAATGGCCTCGCTGTCTTCATCAGGAAATGCTTTTCCTGAAAAATGCGCTCCTTGTCCTCGGCGTTGAATTCGGCACAGATATCCGGCGCGTATGGATCGAGGCCGTAAGACTTACACCGCTCCCAGGACTCGAGGATTTCTTGCCTGACCAAGTCGGGGTTCAGCGTTCCGTGGCTGACAAACTGTTCCCACGCGGCCCTCAACTCTGCTCTATCCGGATTAATCTCGGATTGCCAGGTTCCAGGCATGGACATCTCCTTCCGCTTCGCACTGTTACCGGCCGCCGATCGGTGAGATGCACTGACATAAGGACGAACAATTCGTTACGGCCCAGAAAACCGCACTTGAAGATTCCTGCCCAATTTTCAAGGATCACCAACCACCAACAGCCAGGAACACAGCGCTTCTCCTCGCAGTCAGCCGCAGTAAGATCATTAACTCAAGAAGCTATCTTACCCACTAACCACAGTACTCAGCCCTCGCAACGACGGCGACCGCCCACCGTGGTAAACTTGTCGAGGCATCCAGAAGTTACAATAAGTTGCACACAAGGGAATGTCGGTGATCATGTAAGCGCGTACCTCGCATTTGATCACGAAAGCTACATGGAGCGGGAAGAGTCCGGCGAAGGAAAATTCGTGCCTGTCCATCACCATCCAAGACGGTTGCCGAGTGGAAAGGCTGCTCTCAGTCCAGAACTTTCATCCACCTTATTAATAACATAGCGTGTTGGTGTCAGTTTGGCAAGGACACGGCTTTCCTTCCCCTTGGCTTCCTCTTTTCTAGAAAAGCATTCATGCTTTCTATTCGGTCTTCAGTGGCGAAACCGAGGGAGTAGCAACGAGCTTGAGGCTGAAGAGCCAAACTCATATCCTCATGCTCCGCTGCACGGATGAGATCGGCGTCTGGGCATATACTGATTGCCAATAAATATGTCCGTTTGACCACAAGATTGGCAGCGCCCCATGGAACGAGTTCCTTTCCGTCTCCCCGGCGAAGGCCGGGGTCCAGGATTCTGGCTGGGATGAAGAGCCTGGATTCCGGCTTCCGCCGGAATGACGCAATAGTGCCCTGCAATCGGAAAATAGTTTTGGCAACTGGCATATGCGCGAAATGACAACCTCACCCTCCCCTTGGAAAATTTCCTTTCTGTTGCGTAATGCTCCTCGACGCTGGCTTTCACTGCGAAACGGCCTTGTAGAGCATTTGCCGGTCCGCGTCATACAAAGGGACGCTGAGACCGGAAAGGGCGTCTGCTTGGGCAATCCCATGCCCCATGGTTCCAGCGCCGAGCGGTCAACTTCTTGATTTCTGTGAGTAAGCTCTGCTCTGAATCTACAGAAAGACGTGAGACCTTTCTCTTTCTTGCCGGAATGCCGTTCCGCAAGAGCCTTGACGATTCTGCCTGCGGTACCGTCTCCCCACAGCTTACGCCACCTTAGAGGTCCAGTCATTGCGAGGCATATTCAGTAGACTACTGACCCAACATGGTACATGTCAAGAAGAAATCCCCATTACTCATTTTGCCAACCAGCAGGCGAGAAGAGGCCACAGGACGTTACTGATCAAACGACATGGATCACGGGCGCGGAATGTCTCTCGACGAAACTCCTTGACACATTC
>Ga0172371_10012159_pt1 | contig 11377 bp, 8 predicted proteins | sample Lak12m_FD_114543 | JGI IMG/M metagenome (GOLD analysis project Ga0172371, IMG submission 114543) | Freshwater microbial communities from Kabuno Bay, South-Kivu, Congo - kab_022012_12m | ecosystem: Environmental > Aquatic > Freshwater > Lake | place: Democratic Republic of the Congo: South-Kivu...
CCAGGTATCCGATCTTACCTTTTACCCTGGCCTGTTCCCTGTCTGATGTGATCAGTTTGTCTAACCCAAACAATACCATACTTTCTCCTTCCTCCTTGGTCCTTTCACCTTAGATGTAAATATCGTACTTTTGCCCCAAAATCTACACTATGGTCATCCTGGAACAGGTTAAGGAGATGGCGGAGCGCGGGGAAGCGCTCAGGAGGTATCTTTGACATCGATGTCAAGCGCGCCGAATTAAAGGAAGAGGAAGAGAAAACCCATGCTCCGGGTTTTTGGGACAATCCCAAAGAAGCAGAAAAACACATGAAGCATATCCGGAATCTGAAGAGCTGGATTTCGGCGTATGACAGTGCAACCGGCAGTATAGGCGACCTGCAGGTGATGTATGATTTCTACAAGGAATCTGAGGCCAGCGAGGAGGATCTTGACAAGCAATATGCTGAGACCGGCAGATTGGTTGAAGAGCTCGAAACAAGAAATATGCTTCGCAAGGAAGAGGATTCCATGGGGGCCATCATGCGGATCAATTCGGGTGCCGGCGGAACCGAGAGCCTCGATTGGGCCGGGATGCTGATGCGCATGTACATACGATGGGGCGAAATCAATGGATATAAGGTAAAAGAGGTTGATTTTCAGGCGGGTGACGAGGCAGGTGTGAAATCGGTCATGCTTGAGTTCGAAGGGGATTATGCCTACGGATATCTGAAGGCAGAGAACGGTGTCCACCGGTTGGTCAGGCTTTCGCCTTTCGATTCGAACAACAAGCGGCATACCACTTTTGCTTCGGTGTTCGTTTCTCCGGCCGTTGATGATACCATCGAGATCGAGATCAATCCTGCAGATATTGAATGGGATACCTTCAGATCGGGCGGCCATGGGGGCCAGAACGTGAACAAGGTTGAAACGGCCGTAAGGCTAAAACATATTCCCACGGGCATCGCCATCGAGAACAGTGAAACCCGCAGTCAGCTGAAGAACAAGGAGAATGCCATGCGTTTGCTGCGTTCCCAGCTGTATGAACTTGAGCTGCGTAAGCGGATGGAAGAGCGGCAAAAGGTTGAGGCTACCAAAAAGAAGATCGAGTGGGGATCCCAGATTCGCTCTTATGTGTTGCATCCTTATAAAATGGTGAAGGACCTTCGCACCGGTTTTGAAACGGGAAATACCCAGGCCGTACTCGACGGTGAGATCAACGGATTCATCAAGGCGTTCCTGATGGAATTCGGGAAAGATCTATAACAGGGGGTGAGGGGTAAAGGGGGTAAGGGGTAAAGGGGGTAAGGTTATTCGTAGGGCAGGGTGAACCAGAAGGTTGAGCCTTTTCCCATTTCCGAGGTTACCCAGATTTTACCTCCTAAGAGTTTGACGAGGTTTTGTGTGATATTCAGACCGAGGCCGGTGCCTCCGAATTTGCGGGTGAGACCGTCGTCGATCTGTTCAAAACGTCTGAATATACGCTCCTGGTCAGCAGCGCTGATGCCCATGCCGGTATCCTTGATGTAAAAGGTGATTTGTCGGTCGGCGGGGGTTTTGAAACCAACCGTGACCGATCCTTCTTCCGTAAACTTATATCCGTTGTCGCACAGGTTTCTGATAACCTGCTTAAAACGCACCGGATCCGTATGGACCGTAGCATTCTCATGCCCTGATGGAATTTCAAACCTGAACTGGATATCCTGTTGCTTTCTGGGGGTCTGTTTATCGACCACGTCAGACTTAACCTCCTCGATAGTCTTTTTAATCCCGACGGTTTCTCGTTTAATTTCCAGCCGGTTGCTCTCAATTTTGGCAAGGTCGATGATGTCGGAAATCAGACGCATCAGACCCTCCGAGTTCTGTTTGATCAGCTGAATATAACTGAGTTTCTCCTCCGGGAACAGATCCTCGATGGTAAGAAGGTCACTGAATCCCATGATGGCATTCAGCGGAGTCCTGAGTTCATGACTCATGTTGGCAAGGAAGGATGATTTGAGCCGGTCGCTCTCTTCGGCCAGTTCGCGGGCCTTAACCATTTCAATTTCCGTAAGCTTTCTTTCGGTGATATCGGTGTGTGTTCCCACTGCCCTGAAGGGAGTTCCGTCGGCGGCACGGTCGATACAGCTGCCCCTGGCCTGGATCCATACCCAGCTCCCGTTTTGGTGACGCATTCTGAATTCAAGTACCACCGGCTGATTTTCCTCGAAGGCTTCCCGGAACGATTTGAATACCCGGTCGGCCTCCAGCGGATCGATCAGGCTTCTGAATGTTTCCATTGAGGAAGCGAGCTGCCCTGGCTCATACCCCAGCTGGGTAAACCACTGATCGCTGAAAACCATTGTGTTGTCCTTGAGATTCCAGTCCCAGATACCGTCGTTGATCGCCCGCAGGGTTAGTTCAAACCTCTCTCTCGACTTCTCAAGTTCTGCCTCTCTTGCCACCTCTTCGCTGATATCTTTGATAAATCCGATGACTCCGCTGATCTGGCCTTTGGAATTCTTCAGCGGAAGATATTTCTCGAAGGTGTAGCCTTCGCGCCTGCCTTCCAATAAATATGGTACAGCCCGGGGTTCAGAATATCCGCCTTCCAGGGTTTTCCTGATCGTGTCGGCAATCCTGTTTTTATGGAGGTGGGGGAAATGGGTCCAGAGCTCTTCCTTGTAAAGGATATCCTCCTTTTTCTTCCCGCTGATCTTCTCCATTTCACGGTTCCAGTAGATCACCTTGAATTGGCGGTCGAGCACCAGGATTCCCTCGTCAATACTGGTAAGAATATCGTTCATCAGGATCTGGTTCTCCACCAGGCTCCTCTGGGTATCCTGCATCACCTGTTCCATTCTGGCCCGCTGGGTGTCCATCTCCCGCAGGGTGGTCTCCTGGGTGGTCACCTCATCCAGAACGCCGACAATATATTCAGCGTGCTGGCTGTCATGGACGCGGAACAGCTCGATCAGGATCCAGTGGTCGGTCCGCGCGGTAAACCTGCACTTTCCGGTCACCCGCTTTTCTTCCCCAACCAGGAAGGAGTCAAACAGGTCACCGCAGGTTTCGCGGTATTCCGGTTCCAGGTATTTCAGCAAATCCCTGGGCTTCGCAACGTGGCGCTCCTCCAGGCCGGTAAGTTCCCGGAATGCCGGAGAAAGGAAGATGGTTTTTTTTGTGTCGAAAATCCAGAAGGCCTTAGGGATGGTCCTGGTTAAGAGCTTTAGCCAGCCCTCCTTTTCCTGTGAGTCTTCGAGCTTGATCCGGTCGCCGATCCACTCCCGCTTGAGTTTACGGTACTTGGTACCCCTGATCACATAAGCGATCAGGAGGATCAGAATGACCAATCCCGCACCACCGAGCAACCACCCTTCCGGGGGTATTTTCTGAATAAATTCTGTCATGTACTTGTGAAGGAAAAAATACGACTAAACCTGAAAAATCAGGGAATCCGTCCGGGGGTTTTATTAACAGGATTGTTAACTTTATGTGTCATTTTAACCTGAAAAACAGCCATGGAATTTCGTACTGAAAAAGACACTATGGGACTGGTTGAAGTCCCGGCAGATAAATACTGGGGAGCACAAACCCAGCGCTCGATCAACAACTTCAAAATCGGTCCCGCCGGCTCGATGCCTCGGGAGATCATCATGGCATTCGCCTATCTGAAAAAGGCTGCTGCCCTTACCAATCAGGACCTGGGTGTGTTGCCTGCCGAGAAGGCCAAGCTGATTGCTGATGCCTGTGATGAGATCCTTGCCGGAAAACTGGATGACCAGTTCCCGCTGGTGATCTGGCAAACCGGCTCAGGCACCCAGTCGAACATGAACCTGAACGAGGTGATATCCAACCGCACCCATGTGTTGCTGGGCAACAAGCTGGGCGAAGGCAAACCTGTGATCCATCCCAATGATGATGTGAATAAGTCGCAGTCGTCAAACGATACCTTCCCGACGGCCATGCACATTGCCGCCTATAAGATCCTGATCGAGACCACGATCCCGGGCATCGAGCTACTTCGTAACACTTTGGATGCCAAATCAAAAGAGTTCATGGAGATCGTCAAGATCGGTCGGACGCATTTCATGGATGCCACCCCGCTGACGCTTGGCCAGGAGTTTTCAGGCTACGTATCGCAAATCGACCATGGATTGCGGGCGTTAAAGAACACACTGGCCCACCTCAGCGAGCTTGCCCTTGGCGGCACCGCAGTGGGAACGGGAATCAATGCACCAAAAGGGTATGCGGAGAAGGTGGCTGCCAAGATCGCGGAACTGACGGGGTATCCGTTTATTTCAGCCGAAAACAAATTCGAATCCCTTGCAGCCCATGATGCCATTGTTGAGTCCCATGGCGCACTGAAGATGCTGGCCGTGAGCTTCATGAAAATCGCAAACGATATCAGGGTCCTCTCATCCGGCCCCCGAAGCGGTATCGGTGAGATCCATATCCCTGAAAATGAGCCGGGATCCTCGATCATGCCAGGAAAGGTTAACCCCACCCAGATCGAAGCCCTGACAATGGTGTGTGCCCAGATCATCGGAAACGATACCGCCATTTCGGTGGGAGGTATGCTCGGGCATTTCGAACTCAATGTGTTCAAGCCGGTGATGATTGCCAACTTCCTCCAGTCGGCCCGCCTGCTGGGAGATGCCTGCGTTTCGTTCAATCATAACTGCGCAGTGGGGATCGAGGCCAATTTTAAAGTGATCAACCGGCACGTGGAGAACTCCCTGATGCTGGTAACGGCACTGAATACCCATATCGGATACGAAAAAGCCGCCGAGATCGCCAAGAAAGCCCATAAGGAGGGGACCTCTCTCAGGCAGGCTGCTATGGCACTGGGTTATGTGACCGATGAGGAGTTCACCGCCTGGGTGGATCCGAAAAAAATGGTCGGGAATCTATAGGGCAAGTCTGATCGCATCCAGCGTTGCCGCTGTATCCGCACGGTTCACAGATCCCATGTGGCCGATGCGGAAATAGCGGCTTTTGATCTCCGGCAACAGGCCGCCGGCAAGGATGATCCCATATTCGTTCACCTTCGAAAGGAACGCCGGACCGTCGGTCCCGGCCGGGAAATAGGGGGCCGAGAGGGTGTTGGCTGAAACCTCCTCACGAACCGGAATCATTTCCAGACCCAGGCTCTTCAACCCATCCCTGAACATCCTGCCAATATTGCGATGGCGCTCAAACCTGTGTTCCATTCCTTCCCTGAGGATGCCTGCCAGACTAACCTCCAGGGCGGCAATCAGGTTGACTGCCGGGGTGCCGAAATAGGAGGGCTTGCGGTTCTCATACGCCTCCATGACCGGCAGCCAGTGGGTAAAATCCGAATAATAACTGCCGACCGGTGTTTTACGGAACCTGAATGCCCCGATCGCTTTCGGTGAAAGCATAAGGAGGGCCAGACCGGGCGGTACGCCAACTGCTTTTTGAGATGCCGTGAGCACCACATCGATGCCCCATTCGTCCTGCCGGATCTCTTCACCGGCCACCGAACAGACACCGTCGAGAATGGTAAGTACTCCATGTTTCTTACCCAGCATCCCTATCGGTTTGGGATCCACCCTGACAGCCGTGGAGGTGTCAACGTGGGTGAAAGTCATTAGTTTATACGAGTCCCGGGCAAGTGTCCGGTCGATCAGGCCGGGATCCACCACATCGCCGGTCTCCGCCTTCAGGAGGGTCACCTTTGCGCCGTATCTTTCCAGAAGCTGTGCAAACCGGTCGCCGAAATAGCCGGTGGAGATAACGAGGGCTTTGTCGCCCGGCTCCACCAGGTTGGCACCTGCGGCATCCATGGCCAGGGTCCCGGATCCGGCCAGTATGATCGGCTGACCAGAGGGTGCGAGCCATACTTCTCTCATCATTTCGAGGCTGCGGCCGAAGGTTTCGATAAAATCACCAGCCACATGACTGGTAGTTGGGGCTCCCATGGCTCTCATCACCGCCGGTTCGAACTCGATCGGTCCGGGTATCATCAGTAATTTCCTGGATTTCATGCTGATTAATTAAATCGTGGTATCTCTTTCAACAGCTCAAATAGTTTGGGCTTCAGGCTTTCTTCCAGGGGTAGGAGAGGTTTTCTGCCGGGCCCCCCGTACAATCCGAGGTAGTCCATAGCTGCCTTAAGGGCCGGTACTCCCCATCCGCGGGTAACGGCCGTGTTCAGGGCAATAGCCGATAGCTGCTCACGTCTGGCGGTTTCATGATCCCCGCGCCGGTAAGCGCTGTAAATGTTAATGCATTGTTGGGGTGCGATATTGGCAAGGGCCAGGATGCCTCCGGAGGCCCCGATAGATAATGCCGGGAGCAAAAATCCCGCTGACCCGGCGAGTACATTGAAACCCGCTTTTGCCCCATGCAGGATGGCTCCCATTTTAACCACATTTCCGCCGGAATCTTTGACCCCGATGATATTCGGATGCTCCGCAATGGCCAGGATCTGTGATGCCTCCAGATCCATCCCGGTGTTTGCGGGCATGTTATAGATAATGACCGGAACCGGACAGCTATCAGCCACCTCATGGTAATGGGCAACCAGCGCCGTTTGGGTCATCTGGCCTTTGTAATAATAGGGATGAAGGATCAGCACCGCATCGGCGCCGGCTTTGGCGGCGGCAACTGAAAGCGCGACCGTTTGCCGGGTGGATTGACCACCGGTGCCGGCAATCATCAGTTTGTCATCGGGAATTGCCTCCCGGCAGGAGTGATACACCTGTTTTTTTTCTTCATCTGACAGATGGATCAGTTCGCCATTCGAACCCAGGACCAGAAATCCTGCCAGATCAAAATTCGATAACCTGCGCAGGTTATCCTGCATTTTGTCAACTGCCAGATCCCCGTTTTGCCTGAAGGAGGTAGGGATAGGCGGAAAAATCCCATTGATCAGCATGTCGTTTATCAGATTGATTATAACCAGGGTACCTTGGGCGACCGATAGAAATGAATTCCCAGGGCTTCCATACGCTTGCCGTGTTTTCCGAGTCTCACCCGGTAATCATCCCACGATCTGAGTTCAGCCGGGGTCCATCCGATCTCGGCATAACCCGGCAGTCGAGGAAACATCATGAATTCTATATCGTCCATTATCTGAACGGTTTCGCTCCACAGTGGCGCCTCAACCCCAAGGATATCTTTCCCGGATATTCCGGGGATCAGGGTTGCCGGATCCCATATATAGGCCGTGTCCACCTCAATATATCCGGCCCACTTCAGGCCGAGGGTGGTGGTGGAATCGTACTTCATGTCGAGATAAGCTTTCCGGGCTGGCGAGAGAACCAGTTTCGATCCCTGGGAAGCTGCCTTGATGGCGTTATCAACCTTGGCCCAGTGCTGTGAAACAGTACCCTGTTTCAGTGTGGCAACGGCAATATCGTCCCATCCCATGGTTTGTTTGCCATGTGAGGCAACAATTTCCTGAACCCGGTTGATAAACGGTATGTAATCTTCCAGCCGTGTTACGTGCGATTCGTCGCCGCCGATGTGGATCCAAGGTCCCGGGGTAAGGGCAGCCAGTTCACCAAACACATCGGAGATAAACTTATAGGTAATCTCCTTGCTTGTGCACAGGGTACTGAATCCCACCTCGGTTCCCTTGTAAAGCCGGGTGGCCCGCCCGCTGCAGTTGAGCTCAGCATAGGAAGCCAGTGCCGCATTGGTGTGCCCGGGCATGTCTATCTCCGGTATGATCGTGATAAAGCGGTCTGCAGCATATTTAACCAGGTCAGCGTATTCCTCCTGGGTGTAAAATCCTCCCTTGCCGCCTCCAACCTGCGTGCTTCCTCCATATTGGGCAAGGTTTGGCCATGATTTGATCTCGATTCTCCAGCCCTGGTCGTCGGAAAGATGAAGGTGCAGCCGGTTCATTTTATATCGGGCCATCAGATCGATCAGCCGTTTGACATCCGCCGCCGGGAAGAAATGCCTGGCAACATCCAGCATGGCTCCCCTGTAGCTGTATTCTGGAAAATCCCGGATGGTCCCTGTGGGCAGGAATATGGGCTGTTCCAGCGGAGTTCCGGTTTCAACCGAAGGCGGGAATAACTGAAGCAGCGTCTGAATCCCGTAAAAAAGTCCGGCTGGTTGCAAGGCACTGATATTGACCATTCTGTCGGTGATGTTCAGCTCGTAACCTTCCTCTCCGGCCTGAAGCATCGTGGTGTCAATGATCAGGCAGATGTTTCCGCGCGCGGGTTTTTTAGTCTGATTGACCACCGTCGTGATTTTGCCGCCCAGCGAAGGATTGATCTTCCCAACCAGATACCCGGCGGCAAATGTTGCTCCCGGGTCATCGGTATTTACATAAATTGCTGATATCCGGTCCATTGCAAAACCAGTACCTCCCGATTCAACCGATACCGGCCGCGGAATGATCGCTTCGCCGGCAAGGTTGGTGGTTACCGTCGGGGCCTGATCGCAGGCAAAAACAAGGAGCAGGAGCATGGCGCATCCTGCTGAGCTCAGTAAAAACCTTTTGAAATTCATGGCATGGAAATTTGCCATGAAAATAACTAATTGAGCCGGTAATGGGCTTTCAATTTCTTTGAAAAGAAAACCAGCCCCGACAGGATGGTCAACAACCCGACCACCGACAGGATGATGGCGAGCCGGGTCCAGTCCTCACCGGTCTCCTGCCTGGCGGAAATATACCCCAGCATCGACCTCACCCACTCAAATCCGCCCAGGATCAGCGCTCCCTGGATCACCCTCACACTCCATGCCCTGCGCACAAACAGCAATCCAAGCAGGATAACCGGCAAAACCACAAGCAAATCCCTGTTCATTCTTGAAAAATGGGCTCCAAGAATCAGCAGGCTCAGAACCACCGGAATCAACCTGCCAAAAACGCTAAAGAAGTTTTTCATTATTATCCCGTTTGAGGCAAAAGTATTCGAATCTGTATTTCGCCTCTGTAACAATTGTTACAAGAGGCCATCCTTTCCCCCTCACCCCCTCAACCCCTTATCCCCTGATAAAAGTCATCCCCCCCGATTTCCCCAGTTCGTTTTAAAAGGGTAATTTTGCGCCCAAATTGAAACTCTTTCATTATGGGACCATCCAATAAGAGTGAGAGCCTGTTCAATGAATTTCCACCCATCTCCGCCCAGGAGTGGGAACAGGTGATCCTCAAAGATCTCAAGGGTGCTGATTATGAGAAAAAGCTGGTATGGAACAGTCCGGAAGGAATCCGTGTTAAACCCTATTACCGGTCCGAAGATCTTGCGGACTTGGGGCATCTGGAATCACTTCCGGGGGAATTTCCTTTTGTCAGGGGCAATAAGGCCAGCAACAATTCCTGGCTGATCCGGCAGGATCTGCTGGTTGAGGATTACGGTGAGGCAAGGGAAACTGCCATTGACATGATCTCCAGGGGAGCCGGATCGATAAACTATCAGATTAATGATGATCATACGGTTAAAGGAATCCAGACGCTTTTATCCGGACTTCCGCTTACGGAGATTGAGATAAATTTTGAGGGTTTTGACCCTGAGGTTGTCCTGGATGCCCTCGACGAAATGGTATCCGGCGGAAAGCTGGATCCGGTCAGTTTCAGGGGCTGCCTTCAGTTTGACCCAATTGGTGAATTCAATCTCACCGGCCGGTTCGATGGTGAGGAGGAAATTTACGATCTGACCTCAGAATGGATCAGCAGGGCTGAGAAATATCCCGGTCTGCGGATCATCGGCGTGAATGGCCGGTTCTTCCACAATTCAGGCGCGACGATTGTTCAGGAACTCGGTTTCAGCCTGGCTCAGGCCAATGAATATCTGGTGGAAATGACCGATCGCGGACTGGATCCGCTTGAAGTCAATCGCCGGTTATCTTTCCATTTCTCTGCCGGATCCAACTATTTCTTTGAGATAGCCAAGTTCAGGGCTGCCAGGATGCTCTGGTCGAGAATTATGGAGGAATATGCAGGGATTCCGGCAACCGGAGCAGAGATGTACGTTCATGCCGAGACCTCTTTCTGGAACAAAACGGTATATGATCCGTATGTGAACCTCCTCCGTTCCACCACCGAGGCTATGTCTGCTGTTTTGGGCGGGGTCACCTCCCTGACGGTCCTTCCATTTGACCTGACCTACGAAGAACCAACCGCTTTTGCCGAACGGATTGCCAGGAACCAGCAGATTCTCCTGAAGGGGGAATCCAATCTCGATAAGGTTATTGATCCGGCTGCCGGGTCCTATTATATTGAGAATCTTACCCAATCTATAGCGGAGGAAGCCTGGAAACTTTTCCAGGAGATTGAGAAAAGAGGCGGGTACATCGAGGCGTTTTATGATGGCTGGATACAGGATGCCATTGTAACCTCGGCTATCAGCAGGGACCAGAATTTTGCCCAAAGGCGTGAAGTATTGCTGGGTACCAACCAGTATCCGAATATCAATGAGGAGATGTATGAAAGGGCCGACCCGGATATTATTGTTTCGCCGGTTGCCGATGCCGCTGAGGCTGAAGCTCAGCCGCTGAACCTTTACAGGGTTGCCGAACCTTTTGAGCAGCTCAGGATGGAAACTGAGAAGTCGGGTAAGCGCCCCGTTGTGTTCCTTCTCACCATCGGAAATCTTACCATGCGAAGGGCCCGGGCCGGTTTTGCAACCAATTTCTTCGGATGCGCTGGCTACCGGATCATCGACAGCAACGGATTTGGAACCGTGGCCGAGGGTATGAACGCCGCCTCTGAATCGGGGGCTGATATAGTGGTTCTATGCTCCTCGGATGATGAATATGCCCAGTTCGGACCTGAGTTCGGAACATTGGCAGCCGGGAAATTGATTCCCGTTATTGCCGGGTATCCGAAGGATCTGATGGATGAGCTGAAAAAGGCTGGCATAAGTCAATTCATCCACATCCGGAGCAATCTGCTTCAAACTCTCCAGTCGCTTAATAAACAGATCTTTAAGAGCTGAAATTATGAAACCTGATTTTACCAGAATATCCTTCGGGACCAGTGCAAAAAGCAGTCCGGTTGAACAACAGGAGCAGAAGCCCTGGATGACTCCCGAGCAAATCCCTGTGAAGCCAATATATACCAAAAAGGATCTGGAGGAGATGGAGCATCTCGGTTATGCTGCCGGATTGCCGCCCTACCTCCGCGGGCCCTATTCAACCATGTACGTGATGCAGCCCTGGACGATCCGGCAGTATGCGGGATTTTCAACCGCTGAAGAATCCAATGCATTCTATCGCAGGAACCTTGCGGCCGGACAGATGGGGCTGTCGGTTGCCTTTGACCTGGCCACGCACCGAGGATACGATTCAGACCATGAAAGGGTGGTGGGGGATGTCGGCAAAGCCGGTGTTGCCATCGACTCGATCCTGGGTAGGAAGGTTTGGTTTGACCATATCCCGCTCGACAAAATGTCGGTTTCGATGACCGTGAACGGAGCCGCTCTGCGCGTGATGG
>Ga0172371_10012160_pt1 | contig 11375 bp, 8 predicted proteins | sample Lak12m_FD_114543 | JGI IMG/M metagenome (GOLD analysis project Ga0172371, IMG submission 114543) | Freshwater microbial communities from Kabuno Bay, South-Kivu, Congo - kab_022012_12m | ecosystem: Environmental > Aquatic > Freshwater > Lake | place: Democratic Republic of the Congo: South-Kivu...
CCCCACGGTCATGGCGTGTGATTGCTGTCCAGTTTTTTTACAATGGTTACTTTGCGCCCTCCCAGCGTGTATTCCAGGCTTTCGCAGAGATGGAAGAGCATCGAGATTCCCCGCCCGTGTTCATCCAGATTCAGCTTGGGTTCGGTTTTTACCCGTCTCAGCCAACCCTGATGGTCGAAACCGCTGCCATCATCCTGGATGCTGATTGTGATCTCATTTGCCAGATGATCGATAGTAAAACTGAAATGAATTCTGCGTTTGGCGATCTCCGGCAGTTGTAAACGCTCGGTGATCAGCTTTTGCTGCTCGCTGTGATCCAGGATGCGCTCATCGTGATTCAGCCCCAAAGTGCCGTGGATAAAGGCGTTGTAAACCATCTCGTCCACACAGATCATGATCTCGTTCAGGGCATGGTGCGAAACTGTGATGTTTTGACGCAGGAAGGAACTGAAAACCTTGGACAGGGCGAATTGCGAGAAATTGCATGGATCGATCTGAAAGCTGAAATCCGATCTGTCCACATTATTGAAGAATTCCCGGAAATTGCTGTGATTCTTTTTGCGTTCCTGTAAGCTGAGGATGGAACGCAGCATCTGTTTGCTGTCTATAGGTTTGCGAATAAAATCGGAGGCTCCCAGCCTGATCGCTTCGATGAAATAGTCGTGATCCAGATATCCCGTCATGAGGATCACATCCAGATCCCTTTCATATTCGGTGCGCACCCGGCTGAGGAAATCCAAGCCTGTCATGCCGGGCATTTCGATGTCGCAGATCACCAGATCAAAATCGTCGGAATGGATTCTGCGCAGGGCATCGCTGCCGTTATTAGCCGAACTGACCTCATATCCGCTGACCTTAAGAATTGCTGACAGACTGGTTACGATCGCCAGGCTGTCATCCACGATCAGAATGCGCGTTTTCTTCATATCACCCCAGATTAACGGTGAACAGCTGGTTCAGCTTGAGCATGGAAAACAGTTCATACACGCTGTTCGAACTGCGAACCACCTCAATTTCGCCGCCGGTGGAGATAAAATCTTTGTAGAATAAGAGAATTTTACCAATTCCCGTGGAACTGATATTGCGACAATCCAAAAGGTCAAGCTCCAGAATTGTAGCTTTCGATGCCAGAACTTCAGACAGTTTTTCCTGCAACACATGCGCATTTTCGCTGTTTAAAATGCCTTCGATCTTCATGCTGGCTACGTTGTCGGTGATGGATAGATCAATACTCATCTGATTCTCCTTCTTGGACTTTTTAATAATTTTCATTATCCTCTGCTTTCCTTTTGCTGTCAAGTGTTTATTCTGCAAAGCCGCGAATGCGCTTTAGAACCGCATTTTGCACATTCACCGGACTGATCTCGTAGCTCTTGAATTCCAGAGTGTAGATCGCCCGTCCCTGGCTTAGCGAACGGATGCGGGTGGAATAACCAAACAGCTCGGACAGCGGAACGTCTGCCACGATCTCCTGCTGGTATTCGTTATGCCGGCGCATCACCTCTATCTTGCCACGCTTGGCGTTGATATCGCTGATAATATCGCCCACAAAATCATCGGGAGACAGCACGGTAAGCAGCATCACGGGCTCCATGATCACCGGATCGGCTTCGCGCAATCCTCTGCCGATCGCCATACCCGTGGCGATCCGGAAAGCCAGTTCACTGGAGTCCATTTGATCATAGTTTCCGCCAATCAGTTCGATTTTTATGCGTTCCACGTTTCCGCTGATCAGGGGACCGTCATTCAGCGCGTTCAGAGCGGATTCCTGAATGGCATTCCAATATTCGGAGGGTATCTGTTCCCCGGAAACCCGGTTCACAAAAACGTTTTTCTCTTCCTCAGGCAGGTCTTTTACGGCGATGGGAGTCAAGCGAAACTGCACGGAAGCATAGTTGCCCTTGCCGTTCAGATCGCGCTGGAAAACCTCTGAGCACAGCACTTCGCGGGTGATGGTTTCTTTATAGGACACCTGCGGATTGCCCACATTCACTGCCACCCCAAATTCGCGGCGCAACCGGTCAACAATGATGTCCAGGTGCAATTCACCCATGCCGGAGATCAGGGTTTGACCGCTGTCCTTGTCCACATGCACCTTGAAGGTGGGGTCTTCCTCTTCCAGGCGGTTCAGGGCAATGCCCAGATTTTCCTGATCGGCTTTGGTTTTGGGTTCGATCGCCACTGAGATCACGGAATCTGGGAAATGCATGCGCGACAGCAGGATATCTAGGTTGCCATCGGTGATGGTATCACCAGTAGCCAAAAACTTCGAGCCCACAAATGCGCCTATATCACCGGCATGCAGATTGTCGAGGTCGTTTTTCCGGTTGCTCATCATCTGCAGCATGCGGGAAACCCTTTCCCGTTTGCCATTAGTTTGATTTATAAAGCTGGCGCCTTTTTTCAGGGTTCCGGAATACACCCGCACGTAAACCAGTTTGCCCACATATTTATCGATCTGCACCTTGAACGCCAGAGCCACAAAAGCGCCGTTGGGATCGGGAGTGATGCTCAGCGGTTCGTGGGTGCCCGGGGTAAAACCTATTGTTTCGCTGATGTCCAATGGCGAAGGTAGAAAGTCGCAAACCGCGTCCAGCAGCAGTTGCACGCCTTTGTTTTTTAGCGAGGAACCGCACAGCACCGGCACAAAACGATTGCAAACAGTGCCTTTGCGAATGGCGGAACGTAGCAGCTTTTCGGGGATTTCCTCACCTTCCAGAAACAGCATCATCAGTTCGTCGCTAAACTCACTGACCGCTTCCAGCAGGCTTTCCCGCATGGCTTCCGCCTGGGCAAGGCAGTTTTCCGGGATCGGGGACAGCTTTATCTCGCTACCTCCGGTCAGCGGATCGAAATACCAGGCTTTCATGGTGATCAGATCGATCACGCCTTCAAAGCCGTCCTCCTTGCCGATGGGGATATTGATCGGATGCGCAAAGGGGGTCAGCCGTTCGTGGATCATCTGGATCACGCGCTCATAATCAGCGCCGATCCGATCCATTTTATTCACATAAGCCAGGCGCGGAACGTGATAGCGATCTGCCTGATGCCAAACGGTTTCCGATTGAGGTTCCACACCTCCCACCGCACAAAACACGCCTACTGCGCCGTCCAGAACGCGCAGGGAACGCTCCACTTCCGCCGTGAAATCCACATGCCCGGGAGTGTCGATAATATTGATCCGGCAGTCGTTCCAGAGACAGGTGACGGTAGCGGAAGTGATGGTTATCCCTCTTTCCCTTTCCTGTTCCATCCAGTCGGTAAAGGTATTGCCATCATGCACTTCGCCCATTTTATGCAGGAATCCGGTGTAAAACAGGATCCGTTCGGTCGTAGTGGTCTTGCCGGCGTCGATATGCGCCATGATGCCGATGTTGCGTATTTTGGAGAGCGGACTGTCCGCGTCGCTGTTCATAATGAAAAATCCTTGTTATTGGTTGGAAGTCAAAGAAATTGACGGCTGTTTGTTTGTCCACATAAAAGTAGCGCTTCTGCCTTTTGCACATGCGGGAAATGCGGGATCAATACGCATAAAACACGGATTCGATCCGTATTTCATGCGTAATGACTCCGTAATGCAAGCAGGCGCGAATGCTGGTATTGTGTTGCGCAGCGAAACGATAAAGGGTCTGGAATGCTGCTAAGGGTTATTCATACCTCAGAGCGTCGATGAGGTTCAAATTGGCAGCTTTGGAAGCCGGATACCAGCCGAAAAAGATCCCGATCGCCATGGAAAATCCCACGGAAAGAAATACCGACCAGGGAGTTACGGCTACACTCCACTTCATGGCGTTGCCCACCACTTCCGCAGCGCCAAAGCCCAAACCGATGCCCAGGATGCCACCCATGATGCTGATCGACACCGCTTCGATGATAAACTGTAGCAAAACATCACGCTTACCTGCGCCTACCGCCCTGCGGATACCGATCTCTTTGATGCGTTCGGTAACCGACACCAGCATGATATTCATGATCCCGATTCCGCCCACTAATAGAGAAATCCCGGCAATCGAAGCCAGCAGAATGGTCATGGTTTTGGATACGCTGTTCGCCGCTTCCGCCAGATCGGTTTGTGTCCGCACGGCAAATTCATCGCTGGTAGTGCCGCGATGCCGGCTTTGCAGCAGGTCGAGGATGTCCTGCTGAACCATGGGGATGGCTTCCTTGCTTTGCGCTGAAACCAGCACCATCATATTGCGCCAGTGTTGTCCCAATAGTCGGGTGAAAACGGTTGTATAAGGTGCGATCACGGTATCGTCCTGATCCATGCCCATCACGTTCTGACCTTTGGCTTCCAGCACGCCTTTCACGGTGAAGGGAATATTGCGGATGCGGATTATCTTATCCACGGGGTCAACCCCATTGAAGAGATTGTCCGCCACAGTTTTACCGATCACACAAACTTTTGCTCCACTCTCCACGTCGGAGGCATGGAAAAGGTCGCCGTCGCTTACCTTCATATCCCGGATGTAGAAATAATCCACATCCACACCCATAATCCCGGTGCGCCAGTTGGCTCCTTCGAACTTTAGCTGACCGTAAGTATTGTAAACCGGCGAGGCATAAAGGATATTTTTCACCTGATCATGGATGGCTTCCACATCCGCCACTTCCAGCAGGTTTCCGGTTCCGGCGGCTTGACGGACATTGGACGCCGACTGTGAAAAATTGGTGGTAACCATGATCACATTGGTGCCCATGGAATTCACCTGGTCTTCCACGATCTTTTGAGCGCCTTTGCCGATCGCCAGCATGGTGATCACAGCTGCCACTCCGATGATGATCCCCAGCATGGTGAGAAAGGTGCGTGTCTTGTTGCGCAGCAGCGACTTAAAGGCAATGCGGACTATTCCTAATATCGACATCAGTCCTCCTCTGCCAGTTGGGGCAATTTTAGCAGATCGTCTGCTGCCTGACGGGGATTGGGGTTCTTTTTATCGCTGATGATCCGTCCGTCCCGAAAGGTGATCTGCCGTTCAGCATATTGGGCGATGTCGTTCTCATGCGTTACCAGCAGGATGGTTTTTCCTTGTTTGTGAAGCGCCTGAAAGATCGCCATCACCTCCACGCTGGTGCGGGTGTCCAGATTGCCGGTGGGTTCGTCTGCCAGCAGAAACATCGGATCGTTCACGATCGCCCGGGCGATAGCCACTCGCTGCTGCTGACCGCCGGAAAGCTGATTGGGAAAGTGCTTTGCCCGTTCCGCAATGCCGACTATCGACAGGGCGTGCAGGGCTTTCTCATGCCGCTGATGCAAATTGCAATGCCGGCAATAAAGCAGGGGCAGTTCCACGTTTTCCTTGGCTGTGGTGCGCGGCAGCAGATAAAAACTCTGAAACACGTAGCCGATCTTCTGATTGCGGATCAGGGTAAGTTCGTCGTCGCTCATCTCGTGCACCGGGATCTTGTCCAGCAGGTAGGTTCCGCTGCTAGGCTTGTCCAGGCAGCCGATGAGATTCATAAAGGTGGTTTTGCCGCTGCCGCTGGCGCCCATGATGGCGATGAATTCGCCCTCATCGATGCTCAGGTCTATCCCCCTCAGGGCATGCACATGAATGTCGCCCATGATATAGGTTTTAGTCAGCGCCTGGGTGCTAAGTAACTGTTTAGACAAGATATACCTCTGCGCTAAAAGCGGCGTCCCATACCCGGTCCGGTAGGTGAGTTGTTGTTGTTGGTAGCCTGTTTGGGGTCTTTGTAGTTCACTCCGGTTACCAGCACGGCATTGGCGTCGATGCCTTCCACCACTTCCACGAAAGCTCCGTCGGAGATGCCGGTTTTCACGGGCACGGGCTTCGGGGTTTTGCCGTTCAGCACCCACACAACGCTGGTGCGGATCCGGCGGGTTCCGGAGCCATTGCCGGGAAAGGCACCCTGGGGCAAGCTGCCTGGTTTGCCGTTATTGCGGTAGGCGGTAAAACGGGCTTTCAGACTGTCGGGCAGCGGTTTGCGGTGGTCATTTTGCATAGCGGCTTGGGGCTTGGCAGTTACCGGTTTGCCTGGTTCGGGCTTGGAGGCAGTCGGAGCTTCTTTGGCAGCATCCGCTTTGGCTTTTTCCATGGCGGCAAGCATGGCGTTTTTACCGGCGTTCAGCAGTTCGTCATCCCATTTCAGTCCGAAAAGTTCCCAAACCTCTTTGCTGGGTTTGAAGCGCGTGGCGGCTTCCGGAATGCGCAGCACGTTCTGTTTCGCCTGGATGACAATCGTAACGTTGCTTGTCATGCCGGGAAGCAGCCTGTGGTCAGGATTGCTGGCATCGATGATCACGCTGTAGGACACCACATTGTTATCAGTTTGGGGATTCAGCCTGATCTGCTTTACTTCGCCATTGAATTTCAGGGAAGGATAGGCGTCCACGTTGAATTCCACCGGTTGAGCCAGTTTCACTTTGCCGATATCGGCTTCGTCCACATTGGCGGTGATTTGCATCTGATCGAGGTTATTGGCGATCTTGAAAAGGGTGGGGGCATTCATGCTGGCTGCCACGGTCTGACCTTCATCCACATCGCGGGAAACCACCACTCCGTCGATCGGGCTGGTGATATAGGCATTGTCCAGATTCTTCTGGGCGCGCTGCAGGTTAAGTCGTGCATTGGCAACCGTTTCCTGCGCTGTTTGATATTTGAACTGGGCTTTTTTCAGGTCATATTCGGCAGACATGTTTTTCTTGTAGAGTTCCGCCAGAGTGTCATAATCCAGTTTGGCGTCCTGCAGTGCGGTATTGGCTTTTGCCAGGTCGCTTTTGGCGCCTTCCAGATTGGTTTGCAGGATTTCGGTATCAAGTCGAGCCAGCAGTTCGCCTTTGCGTACGCGGTCGTTGAAATCCTTGTAGATCTTGTCAATTTTGCCGCTGACTTCGGTTCCCACGCTTACCAGAACGTAAGGATTCAGCGAGCCGGTGGCGGTAACCACTTCTCTGATATCGCCGCTGGTGGGTTTGTCGGTGCGCCATTCGGGCTGGTTTTTCACTTTGCGGTAGTGGCGCCAAACCAGCAGGGCAGCCACAATAAGCGCTATTAGGACGAGATATTTGATCAGCTTTTTCATTATTTTTCCTATGAATTCAGGGGCTTACCACTTTCCGAGCACAGGCTGCGAAAGCAGATTGCCGATCGCTTCCTGTTTGGCGATGATTTGGTAGCGGTTGTTGTTGTAGGCGATATCGGTGTCTATGTAATCCGTGCGGGTTTTATCCAGTTCCAGAAGTTCTATCAAGCCAAGGCGATAGCGTTCTTCCGCCTGTTTGATCTGTTCGCGGGACTGGGCAAGTTTTTCCGAATAGAGCTCGTCCATGCGCTTCAGATAATCCAGTTCCTGCACGGCAGTGGCGTAATCCCGGTTTATCTGGTCGCTTTTTTCCGCAATGGCAAGCTGGGAAAGCTGCCGGCTGATCCTGGTGCGGGTGGAGTTTTCGCCGTTTTTAAAGTAATTCAGCAGCGGATAGCTGAGCGACAGCCCAACCCCATGAATGGTGTTGTAGGTATCAAAATCGAAGTTTTCGCCGCTGACCTTGCGGTCAAAATTGTAGCTGAGATTCAGTTTGGGATAGTTGTCCAGCTTGTCCTGCAGCTTTTCCAGGTCGCTGCGTTTCAGTTCCTGCTGCAGCAGAATGATGTCGGAACTGGTTTCGGGCTTGCATTCCGGCAGGGGTGCATCGAGATTCAGCTCCAGTTCCGCTAGGGGTAAGCCCTCGTCCTGCATTTGCACCAGGGCGAACAGCTTGCTGCGGGCATTGGAAATGGTATTGTTCAGCTGCATGATCGCGATATTGGAATTCAGCACGGCGATTTCGTTCTGTTTCACGTCGAAAGGCGTGTTTTTGCCCAGCTGCAGCAGCACTTTGCTCTGTTCCCAAACCCTGGTCTGGATCTGCAGATTTTCCTGCAGCGAACTTAGCTGGCGGGTGGCGCTCAGCACTTCGAGGTAGGCGCTGAACACCTGATAGGCATAGCTTCGTTTGGCTTGGTCGAGTTGTAAGCCTGCCTTGGATTTGTCCAGATTCGCATAGCGGTAATTGAAATAGCTGGCGTCGTTCAGGCTGATGGTCTTGCTCAGCGAAAATCCGGCATAACTGCTCAGTTCGCTGGCTCCAGGCAGGGGATCGAAATCGTTGTTGACCCCGGCATTTACGGATGCTTCGGGCAAGAGATTCCATTTCGCCGAACTGAGCGAGGACTGTGCACTTGCCAAGCCCAGCTCGCTTTTCTGCACACTGAAGCTGCGCTGTAAACCAGTGTTGATCAGCTCGTCCAGCTGATACTGCTGTGCCGCCAGAAACACTGGCAACAACAGGATTAGTAAAATGACAGGTTTCATTTTCCCTCTTGTAAACGGTATATTTCAAAAGATAATAAACTACTATACAGACCTCAGCACACGCTATGACTATCCATACTATATACTATCCGGAGCGCATTTTCCCGCAAGATTTTTCTTTGGCAACGCAAACTCTGTGCAATTTTTCACCGTTTCCTGCGATCCCCTCCTTTACCCATCCTATACCCACCATACAAATGTAGGATGGGATATAAACAGGAACACTACCGGACGGCTAACTGACAAACTGGCAAAGGTCAGGACATAAAATAGTCGGGTTAAGGCAACAAGGATCAACAACTTTGGTATCAGTTGGGTATTTCTGGCTGGGTGAGATAATCAAAGATTTTAGTTGTTAATCCCAGATGTAAGTTTAAGAGCCGGAACTGCTTACCGGATACAGTGTGCAACGTTTCCCATTTCGTAATGCCATCATATATTCTTACTGCGAGTTCGGCTTCGGAGCTATTCATAAAGATGAACAGGGATTTCATGCTGCCTGTTTTTCCGGACTTCACTTCGATCGGGATCAATTTTCCCTGCCAATCAATAAGAAAGTCAAGCTCAGCGCTGGAATTGGTAGTTTCCCTCACCCAGAAACGCAGTGTGAAGTGATATCTTTTTTGCATTCCAAGTAGTTGCTGTCCAACGATTTGTTCCATGGCAGCGCCTTTGAAGATGGACAGCAGATCGATATCTCCATAATACTTGTCCTGAATGCCCACCACATAATTTACCATTCCCAGATCATAAGCCAAAAGCTTGGGTTTCCTGCGCAGATTGGGTAAGGCGGGAAGGGACAGGGCTGTGGTGGGGTTCAGCAATTCAAAGAGATTCACTCTCGCTAAAAGGCGAAAAGCTTGTTTAATGGTGCTTGCCCGTTGTTCGCTACCAGCAAAATTGGTGAATGTAATTTGCTTTCCAATCTGATAATAAGCTGCCTGCATGATTTGCAGGATAAGCTCCTTCTGATTATCATGGGTGGCGTATTTTCCCACATCGTCGGTAAATGTATCTATAATGGAAGCTTGCACCCTGCGAACCGGAACGATGTCCCCAGTTTCCTGCCAGATCTTCACGGCTTCCGGCATACCTCCGACCATACAAAACTCGGTGAATTTCTCTTTTAGAATCGGATAAATATAATCAGGAAAAGGAATCTGAGCCATGCTACCGACCAATTGATTCATCCCGATCGCATTCAAAAACTCATCAAAATCCAGGGGATAAACCCATAGATATTCGATCCTGCCTACCGAAACCTCCAAACCTCCCCTGGCTAAATATATCTCCAACAGCGAACCCACAGCGATGACATATAGCTCTGGCATCAGTTCATGAAAATATCTCAAACTAAGCAGCGCATTGGGGGAATACTGAATCTCATCGATAAAGAGCAACACTCTGCCATTCTGGTTATCAATATTCCTGGCGATCTTGATCCTGTTGTAAAGTTTATGAACCTCTGTTCCGCTGAAGAACAATTCCCGATCCCGCTCCTGCTCCAGGTTCAGTTCGATAAATGTGTCAAACTGCCGGGCAAAAATCCTTACGGCAGTAGTTTTGCCAACCTGACGGGCTCCCCTGAGGATCAATGACTTGCGGTAGGGCGAATTTGCCCAGATTTTCAAATCATCTACCAATTTTCTCCAGAACTCCATGGATCATCTCCCTAATACGTAATGAATCATATATCTTGCGTTAAAGCATTTATGTCAAGACATTTCTTGATCGGCTTTGTTCAAAACCAAGGTTGATTTTAGTCATTTTCAGCTCAAAACCAAGGATGTTATGTGTGCTATTACTGCTCAAAACCAAGGATGTATGCTATTGGATTCTATGCCACACCCAAATATCGTTACCGTTTGTAGGTTTGTATATATAAGAGTTTGAACGGTTATTCCATAACCGCTTATTTAGCTGTCAAAGACAAACAAACATCTGGCAAAGCAGGCTCAATGGATTACTATTTTTGAAAAAGACTACACCCCCGAGGAGCCTATTATGCGCCGAATATTGCTCTTTTCTATGTTGCTGTTGATGTTGGCAGCCTGCCATACAAATCAACCTTTCACCCCTGAGGCACAGGGCACTCTGCCCATCAAAATGAATCTCGAACCTGCTTTGCAGCATGGATTTAACGTTACCAGAGTAGCGGTAACCATCACCAAAGGCAGCTTTACCCAATCCCAGGATCTAATAATCACGGGAAATCAGGCGGCAGGCAGTTTTACGGAGCTGGAACCTGGCACTTATGCCATTGATGTGCTTGTGTATGATGGTCTTACTTTGATCGCTACGGGACAGGGAACCGGAACCGTGGAGCCGGGGCAAAACTCGGATGTATATATCACCCTGCACTTTGTGCCCGGCGGTCTGGAGATTGTGATTGGCTGGGGACTGCCATATCAGGACTGCCGCAGAGTGCTTTTGGTTGGCAATAGCCACACCTATTTTAACGGCGGGGTAGATACCCATCTCCAGGCTTTACTGAATGCTGTGCATCCGGAATGGAACGCCGTTGTTTCAGCTCAAACCAATGGCGGTTATACCCTGGAAAATCATTACAACGATCCCAATACCCTTGCTGCCATCCAAAACGGCAATTGGGATCTGGTGATCCTGCAGGAACAAAGCAGCCGTCCCATGGAAGAACCGGAGCTGTTCTATCAATATGCTGTCCAGCTAAACGGGATCATCGCCCAATCAGGTGCTATGACCGGATTTTGCATGACCTGGGCTTGGCGGAATAATCCAGAAATGTTCGTTCCGATCCGCGATGCCTATTACTACATCGGCGCTTATCTGGACGCCCTGGTAGCCCCTGCGGGAGTAGCTTTTCACAATGCCCTGGCAGAACCGCACTGCCCGGAACTTTATGCCGCAGATAATTATCATCCCAGCCTCAATGGAACCTATCTGGTTGCCTGCGTGATGCTTGCCGAGATCTGGAACCTGAATCCGATCGGTAATAGCTATGTTCCCGCCGGGATTAATGCGGATGATGCGCTATTTCTGCAAACTGTGGCTTGGGATACGGCTCAAAGCGCAAAAAGAAA
>Ga0172371_10012161_pt1 | contig 11374 bp, 8 predicted proteins | sample Lak12m_FD_114543 | JGI IMG/M metagenome (GOLD analysis project Ga0172371, IMG submission 114543) | Freshwater microbial communities from Kabuno Bay, South-Kivu, Congo - kab_022012_12m | ecosystem: Environmental > Aquatic > Freshwater > Lake | place: Democratic Republic of the Congo: South-Kivu...
AGATTTTTTTGAGATTATTAATTATTATTTCATTTCAGTTGCATTCGTTGTTCTTTATGGACTAGGACAAAAGTTTTTTAATTTCCCTGCTGTCCAGACTATGAATCCTGAATATGCTAAAGGATATCTTCTTTATCTTACTCCTGAGGCTCGTATTTCATCAACTTTTGCTGGTCATTATGATCTTGCATCTTACTTAGTCTTTGCGATTCCATTGATAATCAGTTTTTATTTTTATCGTAAAAAAAACAGTTTTTTAATCTTATTTATTGCTGCTTTAGTAATTCTTATTTATACTTCTTCTCGTATTTCTTTTGGTGCTTATGTCGTCGCAACTATTGGCTTTTTAATCTATATTAGAAAATACTGGTTTATGCTTTTTGCTATCTTACTAACAGCAGCACTGATGTTTACAACGGGTGAATTAACAAAACGCTTTTTAAAAACCTTTCAAGTCCGAAGAATTCTTGTTGATGAAAAAACAGGAGCAGTTTACATTGGTCAAAAGATCACTACAAAAGAATTACCAGCTGGTAGTTTTTATCTTAAATTAAAAAATCAAGATGGTACTGATAATTTAGACGCACTCCGAAATCAAGTGGTTTTAGAAAAAAGTATTGAAGCTACTCTATCTGGAGAGATAAATTCAGGAAATGTTGATAAATATGCCGCTACTTTAGCTGCTAATCTAAAACCAGTCAATACAGTTGTCTCTGATATATCTTTTGCTACTCGACTACAGATTGAATGGCCACGAGCGATAAACGCTTTTAAATCGAGTCCCCTTTTTGGGACAGGACCTTCTTCGATTACTGAGGCAACTGATAATGACTACCTACGTTGGATAGGAGAGTTTGGGATTCTTGGAACCGCAAGCTTTTTATTTATTATTTTTTATATTGCCTTTAAATTATGGAAAAAAAGTTTAAAAATAATAGTTGAAGAAAAAGTTGTATTATTAGGTTTCTTATTTGGTTTAGCTGCTTTGTTATTTAATGCTTCATATATCGACGTTTTTGAAGCGTCAAAAGTTGCATATATCTTCTGGATAATTACTGGTCTTTTTATAGGTTACGATTCACTAATTACTAAAAAAAATGATGAAAAAAGTTGACTTTATAGTACTATTCCTTATTCTTTTAATCGCAACAATTTTAAGGCTTTATAAGATTAATAGTCCCTTAGCTGACTTTCATAGTTGGCGTCAGGTTGATACTGCAGCGGTTTCCAAAAACTTTGTTAATAATGGTTTTGATTTACTTCATCCTAAATACGATGATCTATCAAACGTTCAATCAGGTTTAGATAATCCTCAAGGTTATCGTATGGTGGAATTTCCAATTTATAACGCGATATTTGCTTTTCTTTATAAAGTGATGCCTTTTTTTTCACTTGTCGTATGGGGAAGACTCACAAGTATATTTTTTTCGCTAATTATTATTGGGATTATATATTATCTAAGTTTAAAAGAGGTCAGTCGTAAAACAGCTATATTTGCTTCTTTAATATATGCGATATTTCCTTACTTTGTTTTTTTCTCCCGAGTCATTCTTCCTGAGACAACCGCATTAAGCATGGTATTTATTTCAATATTTTTTCTTTACATTAATCCCTCTTCAATTATATTTATCTTTCTATCAGGGCTATTTTATTCTTTATCAATATTGATCAAACCTACTGCCATATTTTATGGCTTAGCTTTATTCTATATATTTTTTAAAAAAACTGGTTTAAGTATTTTTAAAAAACCAACAATATACCTTTATTTTTTTCTTACTATTTTGCCACTTTTTTTATGGAGAAATTATATTAAATTATTTCCAGAGGGAATTCCTGTAAGTGAATGGTTAATTACAAGTGTCAATACAGGTGGCCAACTTCAAAATATATTTTTTAAGCCTGCCTTTTTTCGTTGGATTTTTTTTGAGAGAATTAATAATCTCATACTTGGTGGTTATTTAACAGTTTTTTTCTTTATTGGTGCTTTATTAAAACAAAAAAGATTTTTATTACATAGTCTATTAATTTCTGCCTTTACTTTTATCTTTATTTTCCAGGGAGGCAATGTTCAACATGAATATTATCAAACTCTAATATTACCTGTGTTAGCTATTTTTATTGGAATTGGCATGTCTTTTTTCTTGACAAAATCAAAAAACTTTTTTTCACCAATATTCTTAGGATTAATTATCATTATAACGATTAGTCTATCTTGGTTTTTTTCTTATTATAAAGTAAGGGATTTTTATAACTATTCATCTGACCTAATACAGATGGCTAAAATAATTAACAGTCTTACTCTTGAGTCTGATAAAATTGTCACCGATCAAACAGGCGATACCACTCTTCTTTATTTAGCTAATCGTCGTGGTGCCCCTTCTGTATTTAAAGAACCCTGGGATTTAAAGGCGCTTGGATATACATATCTAACTACATCGAGTCAAGATATGATAAACAAAATGATTGAAAATAATTATAAAAAAATCTTTCAAAACAATAAATTATCTATCTTTGCCCTATGAAGATATTAATGGTTACGCCATATGTCCCCTATCCACCGTCATCGGGAGGACAGATACGAACTTTTAATTTACTTAAACATTTAAGTGTTAATAATGAAATAACCTTAGTGGCTCTCTACAAAAATGAAACTGAAAAGAAATACTATTCTTACCTAAAAAATTTTTGTAAAAAAATTTATCTTTGTCAAAGACCTGAAAAGCCATGGACAATAAAAACAATTTTTAAAACTATTTTTTCTTTATCACCATTTCTTGTCGTAAGAAATTTCTCATCTGATGCTAAAACAATTATCGAATCTTTATTACAAAAGGAAAGCTTTAATGTTATTCATGCAGAAACTTTTTATGTCATGCCTCATATTCCCCAAACAAAAATTCCTATTGTCTTAGTTGAACAGACTATAGAATATAATGTCTATAAACATTTTGTAAATTCCTTACCATTATATTTACGAATTCTTCTATATTTTGATATTGATATTTTTAAACTTAAATATTGGGAAAGATATTATTGGAAAAAAGCTAATATAGTCATCGCAGTTTCATCACCCGATGAAAAAATAATCAAAAAAGAGGAAAAAACCATAAAAACATCAATCATTCCAAATTGCGTCGGTGATGAGATGATCGTTAAATCACTTCAAAAAAAAGATTTAAAAAAGCCTATTATATTTTTTCAAGGTAATTTTTTCTGGTTACAAAATGTTGAAGCCGCACAAGAATTAATAAAAAATATTTATCCACTATTAGTCAAAAAAAAGCCAAATATTAAGGTAGTTATCGCTGGGCAAAACGCAAAAAAAATTGGATTTGTAAAAGAAAAAAATATTCAAATAATTGATATTCCTGCTGATGATATTAAAACGGTTCATCAATTATTTAATCAAGCTTGTTTATTTATTGCTCCGATCTCAGGACCAGGAGGAACAAGGCTAAAAATACTTGCAGCTATGGGTTCTGGAATACCTGTTGTTTCAACTCAAACAGGCGTTCAGGGACTTGATGTTATAGATAAAGAGCATGTCTTAATCGCAAAGGGTCCTTTAGATTTTGTTAATAAAATAGACAAGATCTTATCAAGTATTAAACTTTATGAAAAAATAAGAAAAAATGCTTATGAACAGGTTTTAAATAAATACCAATGGAAAAATATTGCCGATACACTTGAGACGCTTTACCGAAATTTATAATTACTTATAATTTGTGATAAAATAATGACATTATGGTAATCGGAGTTGATGGTAATGAAGCAAATGTCAGTCAAAAAGTTGGTGTATCAGTATATACTTATAATCTTTTAAAGTATTTTTATAAAAAAGCAAATAAAAATTTAAGGTTTATCATATATCTGAAAAATCCTCCCTTAGGTGACCTCCCTTCAGAAAATAGTAATTTTAAGTATAAAATTGTCCCTGGATCGCTCATTTGGTCACAGTTTTTTTTACCTGTTAAGCTTTATCAAAAAAAAGAGATCGATGTTTTCTTTAGTCCAGCTCATTATGCGCCATTTTTATGCCCAGTTCCTTCAGTTGTCACCATCCATGATCTTGCCTATTTATCTTATAAAAAAGACTTTTTACTAAAAGATTTAATTAGATTAATAATCTGGACTAAATATTCCGTAAAAAAAGCAACCAAAGTAATCGCTGTTTCTAACTCAACTAAAAAAGACATCGTTAAACTCTATAAAAAATCTCAGAATGAAATATCTGTGGTTTATAATGGTTATGAAAAAACCTCACCAAAACTTCTTGATAAATTTAAAATTAATCATATCTCCAATCCCTACATATTGTATGTTGGTACACTTCAACCAAGAAAAAATATTCCTATTCTTATTGAGGCTTTTAATAAATTCAAACAGTTTTATCCAGAATTCAAACTTATTATTGCAGGTAAAAAAGGTTGGCTATACGATAAAATATTTAGAAAAATTACTGAGCTTGGTTTAGAAAACGAAGTTCATTTTACAGATTTTATAACTAACAACCAACTTATTTTTCTTTACGAAAATGCTTTTTGTTTGGTTATGCCTTCACTTTATGAAGGGTTTGGACTACCTATTATTGAGGCGATGAGTTTTGATTGTCCTGTCATTGCTTCTTTAACTTCTTCATTACCTGAGGTCGGAGGAGATTCAGCCCTATATTTTGATCCTAATAATTATTTTGACCTAGTTGAAAAACTAACACTATTGAAAGAGCACCCTAAACTTAGACTAGAATTAATTGAAAAAGGAAAACATCAAATTAATAAATTTTCCTGGGAAAAATGTGGTGAAGAAACACTTTCAATAATTAAATCTGCTGTTTTAAAATAATTTAAAAAATGACTGTCAAAATAATTAATAATATTGGAGATAAAGAACAAAATAAGGTTTCATTTCATCCAATGCAATCTTATGAGTGGGGCATAGCAAGAAGCGCTTTGGATACGCAGATTATTAAGCTTGGAGAATATACTAATAATAAGCTCATCAATCTATTTCAAATGACTCTTCATAAGTTACCTCTTCTCAACTATAAAATCGGATATCTTCCCAGATCAGTATGGCCATCTCACGACGTTATTACCTTTCTTTATAAATGGGCTAAAGAAAATAAGGTAATCTTTATAAAAATTGAGCCATATATATATAAATCACAAATATTAAATAACAAATCACAAATGAATTCTAAATTACAAATATCAAAACATTCACTTTTTCCAAAGTGGACTCAGATACTTGATCTAAATAAAACTGAGGAAGAAATCTTAAAAAATATGCACTCAAAAACTCGTTATAACATAAAACTTGCTCAAAAAAAAGGAGTTACGATTAAATTAATGGATAATGAACAAGGTTTTAAAGATTTTTCTAAACTCTATTTTGAAACATGCAAAAGACAAAAATATTATGGTCATAATGAAAAATATCATCAAATAGTATGGAAAAATTTAAAAAATAATATTTCGCACCTTTTAATTGCATATTTTAATAATGAACCACTTGCTGCCTATGAACTTTTTTATTTTAAAGATACTTTATATTATGTATATGGTGGCACTTCAATAAAATATAGAAATTTAATGGCTTCAAATTTATTGATGTGGGAAGCAATCAGAATGGCTAAAAAATTGGGAGCAAAATATTTCGACATGTGGGGATCACTACCTCCAAATTATGATAAGAATCACTCTTGGTCTGGTTTTACTCGATTTAAGGAAGGTTATGGAACTAAGTATATTGAAATGGTTGGTAGTTTTGATTTGGTTGCTTCTCCACTCTTATATAATATTTATGGAGTAATTTACAAAATCCGCGAACTATTATTATCCTTATCAAGAAATCTTTTTTAAAACTACCTTTAATACTTGATCCATATGATCAACGTAAACAAACTCTAAACCTTTTAAAACATAATCAGGAATATCTTCTAAATCTTTTTTATTGTCTTTTGGCAAAATAACAGTTTTTATACCAGCTCGATGTGCTGCTATAACTTTTTCTTTTACCCCTCCTATTTCCAATGCTCGTCCGCGAAGTGTAATCTCGCCTGTCATTGCAACTGTTCGAATTGTTGGTGTCTTAGTTAAGGCTGAAATCATTGCTGTTGTAATTGCAAGACCAGCAGACGGCCCATCCTTTGGCACTGCACCTTCTGGTACGTGAACATGAATGTCTATTTTGTGATAAAAGTCTTCTTTTAAACCAAATTTACTATATCTTGCTCGAATATAAGATAAGGCTGCCTGACAGGATTCTTTCATAATATCGCCTAGTTGGCCTGTTAATGTTAAAGATCCTTTTCCCGGCATTATGGCAACTTCAATAAATAAAATGTCACCACCTGCCTGTGTCCAAGCTAAACCTGTTGAGATACCTACTGTATCTTTTTCCTCAATCATCTGAGAAGAATATTTAAAAGGTCCAAGAAATTTACTAAGGTCATTTGGGCTCACTATTTTTGATTGATATTTTTTTTCGACGATATCTCTTGCAATTTTACGCATTAAGGTCCCAATCTGACGCTCTAGCTCACGTACGTCAGTCTCTCTTGTATAACGTCTAATTAAGGTTCTTATAGTCTGATCTTTTATAGATACTTCTTTTAGACTTAAACTATGTATATCTAATTGTTTTTTTGTTAAATGAGTTTTAGCAATGTTGTATTTTTCATCTTCAGTATATCCAGGAAAATGAATAATCTCCAAACGATCAAGTAGGGCACTTGGAATCGTATCTAAGATATTGGCTGTTGTTATAAAAAATACATCTGATAGATCAAAATCAACCTCAAGATAATGGTCTGAAAACGCATGATTCTGTTCTGGATCTAAAGCTTCAAGTAAAGCAGAAGATGGATCGCCTCGGTAGTCTCTTCCAATTTTATCGATTTCATCCAACATAAAGACTGGATTTTTTGTCGCTACCTGTTTAATGCCTTGAATAATGCGTCCTGGCATAGCGCCAACATAGGTACGCCTATGTCCGCGTATCTCTGCCTCATCACGTATACCTCCTAGCGACATTTTGACAAATTTACGACCTAGTGAGTGGGCAATAGATTTTCCAAGCGAAGTTTTTCCAACGCCCGGAGGACCCACAAAACAAAGAATCGTTGGTTGATTACTCTTAGTATTTTTTTTAGCCTTTCGAAGCTCAAGAACAGCTAAGTATTCTAAAATTCTTTCTTTAACTTTTTTTAAACCATAATGCTCGTCGTTTAAAACTTTTTCAGCACCTTTGATATTTACGTTATTGTCAGACACTGTACCCCAAGGCAGTTCTACTAACCAATCTAGGTAATTTCTAATATAAGATGTTTCTGGATTAAACTGTGACATTTGTTTAAGCCTCTTTAATTCTTTTAGAGCCTTTGCCTCAACTTCTTTAGGCATCTTGGCTTTTTTAATTTTTTCGCTGTATTCATTGATGTCTTTATTGTCATCTTTCTCACCAAGCTCTTCTTCGATTGTCTTCATTTTTTCGCGAAGTATACTTTCCTTCATGCCTTTTTCAAACTTCTTTTGGGTCTTTGAAGATAGAGAGAATTCAATTTCAAGAACTTTGATTTCACGATTAACATAATTAACTTCTTTTTTTAAACGATTCTTTAAGTTTGTTTCCTCAAGTAGTTCTTGTCTCTCCTCAGGTTTAAGATCAAGAACAATTGCCATCTGGTGAGAAAAATTTAAGGGACTTGCTGTATTAAGAATATTCATTAAGAAAACAAAGTCAACTGTCTTTCCTAAGTTGATGGCTTTTTTGATCTGAGTTGAAATATACTTTACCATAGCCTTAACCTCCTCATCATCCGTTACCTGTTCTTTCAAAATCTCGACCTTGGCCTCAAACCAAGGCTCAACTCTGGTAAAAGAAGTTATCTTTACCTTTTCAATTCCTTTTACCATAGCATTAATCTCACCTTTTTCTCCAACAGCTGTTTTCTCTACAGTTGCCAAGACACCAATTTTATGTAGATCATTTATAGTTGGGTTATCTTGAGTGGGGTTTTTTTGTAATAAAAGAATAATTTTTTTATCTTTTTTTAACGCTTCATTAATAGCAGCGGTACTTTTTGGTCTTCCAAATATCAAAACATTATCAGTACCTGGAAAGACTATCCCATCACGTACAGCTGATAAAGGATAAATAGATTGTCCTGACGCTCCAAGTGTAAATGCCATATTATTTAGCAGTATAACATACTAATTGCTAACTGTCAACCTATAGTATTTATAGCTTGATTTGACCTTCTAAACCTTAATTATCGTTCAAACTATTTTATATAAAATCAGTTAATACACTGTCAATATCTTCAAATCTTTTTCTATTAATTAATGTGTCTTCTTTTAATTGATTTAACTCTTCTGTATATGTTGGTCTTGTTGTTTCATAAATTATACCTAATGGAAATTTTTCTTTATTTATCTCTAAACTTTTATTAACTGCGTTTTTAAAATTTGAACTATCATAATCACTGGTTAATTTATAGGTTCTTTCTTTGTAATACTGGTAGGTATTTATCTTATTAAAACTAACACATGGTTGTAAGATATTGACTAATGAGAATCCCTTATGTTCTATTCCTTTTTTAATCATCTCAATCATATGAGGCGCGTCGCCAGCAAAACTTTGAGCGACAAATGTCGCTCCGCTTGTTATGGCTAAAGTAATTGGATTTATTGGTATTTCAATAATTCCAGTTGGTGTAGATTTTGATTTGTATCCACGACTGGCAGTAGGCGCTACCTGGCCTGTCGTCAAGCCATAAACACCATTATCATGGGTGACGATTGTTATATCATGATTACCTCGACAGGCATGTAAAAAATGATTTCCGCCTTCACCATAACAATCACCATCCCCTGCTATTACAACAACAGGGAGTTTATGATTAGCTATTTTTATTCCAATTGCTGTTGGTACAGACCGACCATGTAAAGAGTGAATAGCATAGGCATTAATAAAATCATTCATATTTCCCGAACAGCCAATACCAAATACTAAGGCAAGATTGGACGGATCATAGTTCATTTTTATTAATGCTTGTTTTAAAGCAATACCTATCCCCCAGTTTCCACAACCTGGACACCAGGTTGGTGAATAACCATTAAAATCTTGTAGTGTTGACATAATCTTTATAACTTTATAACTTGAGAAACTATTTCCTCTACAGTGATTGGTCTTCCATCATATCTTAATATTCTTTCTTTTATCTCTACGCCTGTTTCCTGTAATAGTAACTTTCCAAACTGTCCCCAGGAATTATTTTCTACTAATATGTATTTTTTATTATTTTTAAATAAATCTTTAACTTTATTTTTATCTAATGGGTAAATATGATTAAAATGAATAAAGGCTGTCTTCAATCCTTTTTTGTCAAGGTTTTTTTGTGCTTCAAGAATGATACCTTTTGTTGATCCCCAAGATACAAAGACATAAGTCGCTTTATTAATATCACCATATATTTTTGGTAAACAGAAATCTTGTTTTAAATACGTTGTCCATTTTTGTCCTCTTTTATTAACCTGTTCAAGACGATACTTACTTTCTTCAGTTGTATGACTATCCTCAAGATGTTCGTAAGAATTCGCCTGATAAAAACTACCTGGTGTACCTGGTATTAATCTTTCAGAAATTCCATCTTCTGTAATTTGATATCTGAGGTAGTTTTTCTTTTTTGTATTAACAATCTTTCCTTTATCTACTTTATAATCTTTAAAAATCTTATCTACGACTTTTTTTTCAATGCTTTTATGGCCTTCTGATAAATACATGTCACTCATAACAATAACAGGTAGCTGATAAATATCTGCGAGATTAAATGATTTGGTGGTGAGCTCAATCATCTCTTGCTGATCACCTGGTGCCAAAATTATCTTAGGAAACTCTCCATGTCCGGCATGTACTGTAAAAAGTAAGTCACCTTGCTCGGTCCAAGTAGGCATACCAGTGGCTGGTCCAGGTCGTTGCGATAAAAATATTACTATTGGAATTTCTGTTACCCCTGATAAAGAAACTGTTTCGACCATTAATGCAAAACCACCTCCTGAAGTACCAACAGAAGACCTAACCCCTGCAAAAGAAGCACCTAATGCGGTATTAATAACCGATATCTCGTCTTCAGCATGTCTTACTACCATTTTGTTTTTTTGTTGCCATGAAGCTAAAGTCGCAAGAACAGATGAGGATGGAGTCATTGGATATGCACAGTAAAAACGAGAGTCGGCAATCACAGCTCCTAATGAAAAAGCATCATTACCAGTAATGACCAATTTCGGTAATATTTCGGTCTTTTTACTTAACCACTTTTTAGTTAAATTTGAAAAATTCTTTGTTACTGCCTCATATCCTAACTCGGCAAATTTTTTATTAAAAGAGATTACTTCTTCACCTTTTTTCTTAAACTGTTCTTCGATAATATTAAGCAAAATATTAATATCTCCACCGATTACTGCTATTGAAGCGCCAAGTGCAATGGTATTTTTCATTACTGAAGATCCCTTAAGATTTGAAATAATCTGATCAAAAGGCACATGAATTTTTTTATATTCACAATCTAACTCAAACTCATTCTTATCATAGATAATCAAACTCTCCTTCAACAAACGGTGATTATGCTTTTCAAAGGTTTCTTTATTCAAACAGACTAAAATATCAATCTTATTATCAAGACATACTGCGTCTTGGTCACTTACCCTCACCTCGTAAGCATTATGTCCACCACGGATTAAAGAAGGGTATTCAACATAATCAAATATATTATATCCTGAACGTGTAGCTATTTTCGAAAAGACAACTCCTGTTGTCATTACTCCAAAACCAGCTTCACCCCCAATTTTCCATGTAAAATCTATCATATTATTTTGGAAATACTCGATTACCTTTTTCATCTTCAATGATCACAGCTGCAACAGGACAGGCTTTTGCGCCTTCAATAATTGTGTCAATTGTATCTTGATCGGTTGTCTCTAAGATCACGGCTTTTCCTTCACTATCTAACTCATAGGTATTTGGCGCAACAGCAACACAGGTAGCCGCACCAATGCAGAGTGATCGATCAACCCAAACTTTATACTTATGAACAATCACCGGTCCTGATGGTTTAGTAGAATCTTTTAATTTACTCATATTCTTATATGTTAAAGGTTGAATATTATTTTGGCAACACTAAATAGTCTTTGATTTCATCCATTTTTGATAACGCTCTTCTATTTGCTCTCTTCCCCTTTTTATCCTATCATGTTTTGCCTGAAGATCAGCTGAAATAGGTTTTTTATTATCAACTAAGTATTGGTAAATTGCCTCCGATAAAGCGTCGATTGCAAGTAAAGAACAATGTATTTTTATTGGTGGTAAACCTTCA
>Ga0172371_10012162_pt1 | contig 11373 bp, 9 predicted proteins | sample Lak12m_FD_114543 | JGI IMG/M metagenome (GOLD analysis project Ga0172371, IMG submission 114543) | Freshwater microbial communities from Kabuno Bay, South-Kivu, Congo - kab_022012_12m | ecosystem: Environmental > Aquatic > Freshwater > Lake | place: Democratic Republic of the Congo: South-Kivu...
GCGGCCACAAGCGCGCCTATGATGTAGAAAGCTCAACTGGCTGGGGTATTGTTTTGGGCGCGGTTTTAGACGGCATTCCCGAATCATTAGCTCTGGGTATCGGTTTACTTTTAAATCCCAAATTGGGCCTTTTGGTTTTAGTCGGCATTGTTTTAGCCAACCTGCCGGAAAGCGTTTCTTCGGCGTATGACTTAAAAAAAGCGCAAAAAAGCCCGCAAGAAACAATTTTAACTTGGTTTACCGTAGCGGCGGTCAGTTTGATTTTCGTTTTTTTGGGATATTTGGTTTTTGCTAAAATGTCACCAAGTGTTACCGCGACCTTTGAAAGTTTGGCCGCTGGCGCAATTTTAGCCATGCTCGCTTCTACTATGATGCCCGAGGCTTATAAAGAAAGCGGATTGGGCGCGTCTTTAGCGACCGTTGGCGGTTTCTTAACCATGTTTATTATTTCCAAATTAGGAGTTTAAATGAAATTGATCGTAGGATTAGGCAATCCCGGCGAAAAATACAAAAATACCCGACATAACATCGGTTTTATGGTTTTAGATGAAATTGCCAGAAAAAGGGGAGTGGTTATGCGGCTGGAAAACCAGTTTGAATCGGAAAAAGGCGATTTTAATATCGGCGAAGAACGAGTGATGCTGGTCAAGCCCCAGACTTTTATGAATAATTCCGGCGAGGCGGTTAGTAAACTCAAAAACTATTATAAAATTGATTCCGAAGATATTTGGGTTATTCATGACGATGTGGATTTAGAATTGGGTAAAATCCGCATTGTTTTAGGCGGCTCGTCAGCTGGCCACAAAGGCGCGCAATCTGTTATTGATAATATCGGCACCGACCGGTTTTGGCGAATTCGCGTCGGTGTCGGAAAGTCTGATGGAATTCCAACCGAAGATTGGGTTTTGCAAAATTTCAGTCAGAATATAACCCAAATAATTGACAAAACTGCAAATATTATGATAGACTCTTTAAGTAAAGAGATAGAATCTCAAACAATTAATATTAATTAATTTTTGCGGGAGTCCGCCCTAGCGGACGTTAGAACCGCTAAAGGACAAAAATGGCCAAAGACAATTTAGACGAACTACTCGAACAAGCTGAGGAAACCCTTGAAAAGGGCGGGGATTTAGGTGAAATCGAAACCGAACATCATGGCAAGGTAAAAGAGCACGAAAAAAAAGAATCGGTTGAAGATAAAATCAAGCACGCCAAGATGGAAGCCGGTCAGGAAGAAGTGACAGAAGACACGCAAGAAGCGGTTGAAGCAGGGGAGACCGAAGAAAAACCCCGCTCCGCCAAGGCTTCGCGGGGCAAGAAAGGCAAAGCCAAAGTTCGCGGAGTTAAATATATCAAAGCTTTGGAATTGGTTGACCGCAATAAAAAATACGAAATTGCCGAAGCTCTGGAATTGGCAAAAAAAACAAGCTTGACAAAATTTGACGGCAACATCGAGGTTCATATTCGTTTACAAAGCAAGTCTGGCAAGTCGGAGCAAATTCGCGGTATGATTTCTTATCCGCACGCAACCGGTAAAAGTCTTAATGTGGTGATTTTAGACGATAAAATAATTGAAGAAATTGCCAAATCCGGCAAAGTTGAAGCGGACATCTATTTAGCCACGCCGGCCGATATGCCGAAAGTCGCGCGGCTTGCCAAAATTTTAGGTCCAAAAGGCAAGATGCCGAATCCGAAGTCTGGCACTATCACTGACGATCCAGTCAAAACTAAAGCGGAATTAGAAGGCGGCAAAACCGAATACAAAACCGATTCTTACGGCATTATTCACCAAGTGATCGGTAAGGTCTCGGTAAAAGTTGAAGATTTGGAAGCCAATTACAAAACTTTGATTTCCGTTCTGCCGATTGAGAAAATCACTTCTATTAATCTCTCGGCAACAATGGCTCCGGGCATTAAGATCCAAAAATAGACTTTAAGATCTACAGACTTTTAGTTGAAAACTAAAGTCGCTGAAATACTTTGCATTATAGACTTATAAAAGACCGCTCAAGATAATATCAAAGGCGGTTTTTAGGTTGACAAATATTAAAAACAATATATATTCAAAATAGACCAATACTTTTAAAGGGGGATGGTAATGAAAAATTTCTTTTCTTGGTTTTTAGGTTTATTCAAACCGAAACCATCTCAGCCTTCACGTCAGCCAATAATCTACACTTGCTCTAAATGTGGATCTACCGACAACAAATGGATTCGAGAAGAAGTTGATCCCGAAGGATATTCTGATACCGGTGGCTACATTGATCATCTAATCTGTGATGATTGCGGATGCGTGATTCATTCTATGAAACATTTAATCAATTATCACGCCTAATTTTATGGTCATCAGCGCTCTAACCGGCGCTTTTTTTGATGTCTAAACCTAAATCTCACCTCGTAGGATAAAGTCGCTGAAATTCCAAAAGGAATTATAGGTGAGAGTTAGGTGAGAGTGGTCAAATATTCAAAAAAGCGTTGACAAAATACATTATCTTATGATAAGAAAGCTTGACAAAATCGTCTGCCTTTGTTAAGATATATTTGCCGTAGAAAACAGGCTCCGCCAACTGACGGATTAATTTCCTGTTGAGGCAAGACATCAAATTACTATTTTTGATGTATTGGCTCGCGGCGCGAGTCTTTTTTAAATTTTTCATTTTGCATTGTCATTTTTCATTTTGATTTTTGCACTTTGAAATAGGTGCTAATGCACCACGGAATTTTTCTAAGAAAAATATAAGGAGTATAAATATCATGCTTTTAAAACGCGCGGACAAAGAACAATTAGTTGCCGAAATGGCTGATAAATTAAATACGGCGAAAACCGTAGTTTTGGTAAACTATCAAGGTCTAAAAGTCAAAGAAATTCACGATCTAAAAAAGAAATTACGGGAAGCGGGCATTGGTTTCCAAATTGTAAAAAACACTTTGTTAAAAATCGTCTTAAAGGAACAGGGGATTGAAATTCCGACTGAAACACTGGACCAGCCGGTTGCCGCTATTTGGGGGATGAGCGATGAAGTTGTGCCAGCCAAAACGACTGTTGCTTTTACTAAAGAGGCGGAAAAGTTGCAAATCATTGGCGGAATTGTCAATAGCCAATTCGCCGATATTAATACCATTAAACAATTAGCCAATCTTCCTGGTCGAGAAGAATTATACGCGAAATTAGTCGGAACCTTAAATGCGCCTATGAGCAGATTAGTTAACGCTCTACAAGGCAATTTAAGATCATTAGTTTATATTTTAGCCCAATATCAAACCCAAAAAAGTTAAAACATTTTAGAAAGGAATCAAAATGGCAGACGAAAAAGACATTAAAAAAGAAGAAAAAGAGGCGGAAAAAGAAGCGGAAGCCGCGGAAAAAGTAGAAGCTTCCGAAGAAGCAGCGGTTAACGCTGATCCCACCGCCGAAGAAACCGAAGCGGTAGAAGAAGCTGCTGGCGCGGAAGAAACAACTCCGGCCGAGGTGGAAGCGGTGAATACTGATAATGAAACCGCTAAAGAAGCGATCAAAGAAATCGCCAAAACAGAGCCGACTGGCAAATACAAAGATTTAATCAAAACCATAGAAGGTTTAACCACTTTGGAATTAGCCGATTTAGTCAAAGACTTGGAAGAACGATTCGGTGTTTCCGCCGCCGCCCCGATGATGATGGCCGGTGGTGCACCAGTAGCAGGTGCGGCTGCGCCAGCTGAAGAAGAAAAATCTTCTTACACTTTAGTTTTAGCCGATGCCGGCGCGCAAAAAATCGCCGTCATCAAAGCTTTACGTGAAATTAACCAAGAGTTAGGTTTAAAAGAAGCTAAAGATTTGGCTGATGGCGCGCCCAAAGAAGTTAAAAAAGACATGCCGAAAGCCGATGCCGAAGAAGCTAAGAAAAAGCTTGAAGCCGCTGGCGCCAAGGTTGAGCTTAAATAAGAATTTGTTACTAATTGTTAATAATTAGTAAATAGAAAAACCGTCCGCGATAACATCAAAGGGCGGTTTTTTGGATTGAAAAAGAGCTTGAAAAATGCTAAAATATTTTAGATATGCAATTTAAAGTCAAAAAACAATCTAAAAATAAATTACGCGCCGGCGAAGTCAAAACTTCACATGGTTTTTTCACAACACCCGTTTTTATGCCTTGCGCCACGAATGGCGCGGTCAAAGGTATTTCCATTGAGGAGCTAAGCGATCTTGGTTTTAAAATTATTTTGAATAACACCTATCATCTATATTTACGCCCCGGCGAAGAATTGGTTAAAAAAATGGGCGGCGCCCAAAAATTTATGAATTGGCCTGGCGCGATTTTAACCGATTCCGGCGGCTATCAAGCGTTTTCTTTAAGCGATAGCTATAAGGTTTATGGTGAAAAAGAATCTTTAACTAAAGTGGTCAAAAGGGGGGTATGGTTTCGCTCTCATCTTGACGGGTCTAAACATTTATTTACGCCGGAAAAGGTAATTGATATTCAGTTGGCTTTGGGTAGCGACATTATTATGCCCTTGGATTTTTGCCCGTCGGCCGACGCTTCTTACGAAGAAATCGCCAAAGCGGTGGAGACTACCAACATTTGGTTTAAGCAGGCGTTTGAACATTTTCAAGAGAAAACCAAAAATTTTAAAAACAAACTGGCGATTTTTGCCATTATTCAAGGTGGCGCTTACCAAGATTTGCGCGAAAAATCCTTTCAATTTTTAAGCCAATTTCCGGTTGATGGATTTGCAATCGGCGGCGTAGCCAACGGAGGAGAAAGTAAATTGAAACAAAAAAAAGCCATTGAGTACACCATATCATTTTTGCCCGAAAATAAGCCAAGATATCTTATGGGAGTGGGCGAGCCGGAAGATATCATCTACGCCACTAAACAGGGAATAGATATGTTTGACTGTGTTTTGCCGACGCGTTTAGGCCGTCATGGAGTAGTTTGGACTACCGCTAACTGGCGCAAATTTGCCAAAACCGACCTTCGGAAATCAAAACATCAAACTGACAAAAATCCAATAATGGCAGGTTGCGGTTGCCAAGCGTGCGTATCAGGATATAGCCGAGCTTATCTTCATCATCTTTTTAAGTCTGGCGAAATGTTGGGAATGCGCTTAGCTTCGCTCCACAATCTTTGGATTTTGGCGGAGTTGATGAAAAAAATTAGAAAAGATATTTAATTTGTGATACTATAATAATGAAGGAGCGGTGATGAATTCACCTACAGGGGTGCCAACGGCGCCTAATCTTGAAAATAAACCTATGCCACCCGAAGAACGTTCCGGCGAATTAGCGATGCCGCCTGACGCTCAACCAGAGGCCTCTGCTGGTCCCGAACCTCAACCGGAAAAAACGCAGGATAATTTTTGGCAGAATTCTGAACCGAACAGTTTAACGGTTGAAATTCCCGCTTCCGGCATTCAAACCAGTTCCGAAACTATATCCGAAGATAAGATTATCGAACAGGACAAAGAACGCGTTAGGCAAGCGCGCCAATTAGTGGAGATGGAGCCGGCTAGCGCGCAAGACGTGATTAATTTAGCTAAAAATGTTGATAGTATTATAAATGCAGATGAAATTATCGGATCCTGAGCCTATTAAAGGGAGGGGCAATGGAATTTAATTTTTTAATTTTTTGGCTCATCGTAGCTCTGGTGTTAGGGTTGATTTTTATCATCTATAAAATTATTGACGAACATAAAAAAGATTTAGAAGTTAAAAGATTGCTTAATACACGGGTTTTTCTGGTTACTTTGCCTAAAGAAATTCATCAAGCCAGCGAACGCGAAACACCTAAAGATTTTCGCCAGCTCATTGCCATCGCCGAGCAAATGTTCAGCGCTTTTGCTGGTCTGTACTCTCACGACTTAAGCAATAAAATTCTGCAAGATCAAGAGCAAATTTCGTTCGAAATTGTCGCTCAGAATAATTTGATCTCTTTTTATATTTCTTGCCCCAAGATGTTGGAAGAAATGGTGGCTAAACAGGTTCAAGCTCATTATCCGGCGGCGCATCTTGAGAAAGTTTCTAATCCGAATATTTTTAATTTACCGAGTCAAACTGCCCCCGCACCCGCCGTACCCGTGGAAATTGCTTGCGCCAGCCTTAAATTAAATAAAAAATTTATCCTGCCTTTAAAAACCTACACGACTTTAGAAAGCGACCCTCTAAACGCCATTACCAATACAATGAGTAAATTAGGGGAAAATGCCAATGCTGCGGTGCAAATTATTATTCGGCCCACTAACGATGATTGGCGTATGGCTGCGACCGCGGCCGCAACTAAAATTCAAGAGGGAAAAACCTCGATTGTCTCAGATAAATGGTATGTCAAAATTGTTCACAGCCTTTTTGGTTTTGTGTCTGACGCTGTTCATGCCAATTCTTCTAACGAGGCAAAACCGTTGTCATTAGATAAAGATAAATATAAACCTTTGACGCCAATACAGGAAAGTTTACTCAAAGCCTTAAATGAAAAGGTGGCAAAAAACGGGTTTAAAACCGTAATTCGTTTGGTCAGCACCGCGCCTGATCGGCCAACCGCGGAAACTAATCTCAGAAATATTGCCGGCGCTTTTAGTCAGTTTGGCACACCGGAACTAAACAGCTTTAAGGTCAAAATGGCCGACTTCACCTTAGCTAAGGAATATATTTTGCGACGCTTTACGGCGAAAAGTATGATTTTAAACACCGAAGAGCTGGCTACGCTTTATCATTTGCCTAATCAAAATATTGAAACGCCCAATATTCGTTGGCTTTTAGCTAAAGAATTAGCGCCGCCGACTAATTTACCGACCGAAGGCGTTGTTATGGGTAAAAGCGTTTACCGCGAGGTTGAAACACTGGTGCGAATTGCCGGCGAGGACCGCCGCCGGCACGTCTTTATGATTGGTAAGACGGGCACAGGTAAAACCACTTTATTTAAAAATATGATTGAGCAAGATATGTTAACGGGAGCCGGTTGCTGCTATATCGATCCTTTGGGCGATGCGATTGAAGATCTTTTGGGCAAAATTCCGCCAGTAAGAATGAAAGACGTGATTTTATTTGACCCTTCGGATACAGCTTATCCATTAGGGCTTAATATGCTGGAATTTCGCAATCCTGAAGATCGAGATTTTTTAATCCAAGAATGTATCGAAATTTTTTACAAACTATTTGATCCCAATCGAACCGGTATGGTCGGTCCTCAATGGGAACATTGGTTTCGCAACGCCGCCTTAACGGTAATGGCTCAGCCAGAGGGCGGGACATTGATCGATATTCCGCGGATTTTTACCGACGATAGTTATCGGACCAAATTAGTTTCTTATGTTACCGATCCGTTAGTCAAATCTTTTTGGCAAGAACAATTAGCCAAAACCGCGGATTTTCATAAATCAGAGATGTATAATTATTTTATCAGTAAATTTGGCCGTTTTATGACTAATGATCTTATGCGTAATATTATTGGCCAGAAAAAATCATCCTTTAATATCCGTGAAGCGATGGATTCGGGTAAAATCGTGCTGATTAATTTAAGCAAGGGCAAGATCGGCGAGATGAACTCCGCTTTATTGGGTATGGTGTTGGTGGCCAAAATTCAAGTAGCCGCTTTCTCGCGCGCCGATATGCCAGAAGTGGAACGCCGCGATTTTTATCTCTATGTTGATGAGTTTCAAAACTTTACCACCGATACTTTCCGGACTATTCTTTCCGAAGCGCGCAAATATCACTTAGATTTAAATGTGACCAACCAGTATATTGCCCAATTGACCGAATCGGTGCGCGATGCGGTTATCGGCAATGCCGGCACCTTGGTTGCTTACCGAATCGGCGCGTCTGATGCGGAATTTTTAGCAAAAGAGTTTCCCGGTGTAACCGTAAACGATATGACCAACTTGGATGCTTTTAATACTTATGTTAAACTATTGATTGACAGCACCCCGTCGAAGCCGTTTAGTATGAAAGGCATTAAAAGTCCCATTGAGTCCAATGCCCAAATCCGCGATCAGGTTAAAACTTTTTGCCGTCAAACTTATGGCCGGCCAGTAGCGCAAGTAAACGCCGAATTTGCTTCTACCTTAGAAGTAGGCCATAATCTGCCGCCGGCAGGCGCTAACGAACCAATTAAAAACCTTTGATAATTATTTAAAATTAAAAATTAAGAATTTAAAATTCACTCCGAAGGAGTGCCATGGAACATGATGATAAAAAATTAAGCCAGCTGAGGCATTTATTAGAGGATATTGAATCCAAAGTCCAGTCGGTAAAACGAATTTTATTTGAACAAGTTTATCAAGAAGAAGCCGAAAATTTAGAAATTATCCAACATGGCCCGATTACAATTATTGAAGGGGTTTTTAACGGCGAAGAGATGATTGATAAAGACGGTCGCAAATACGCCGTAGCTGCTAATTACGCTTCCAAATCCAAATTAGTGGCGGGCGATAAATTAAAATTAACGATTGCCACCGATGGCTCATTTATGTTTAAACAAATCGGTCCGGTTGAACGCAAGCATTTAATCGCCAAATTAACTCAAACGGGGGAGAGGTGGCTGGCTGTTTGCGACGGCAAAAAATACCAGGTCTTGCCGGCATCGGTTAGCTACTTTAAAGCCAAAGAAAACGACAAAATCACTATTTTGGTGCCCAAACTCGGCGAAGCCGATTGGGCGGCGATTGAAAATATTTTGGAAAAAAATAAATAAAAAATATGTGGGATAATCTTGCCCTGAATTTACTCAGAATCTTAATCTTGCTGATTTTAGTCGGCGGACCGATTTTTATTATTGCTCAAATCTTTCGTAATCGTTTAAACAATCAGAAAGCAGAATGGTCGTCAAAATTGCGTTTCGTGATTTTAAGAATTTTAGTGCCAAAAAATAATGAAAAAACGCCGTTGGCGGCCGAACAAATGTTTTCTGCTTTGCATGGTATTTTCCATACTGACAATGAATATCAGGATTACATTAGTTTTGAGATTGCCTCGCGCGATAAATATATTTATTTTTATGTCTGCGCGCCAACCCACTTGAAGGATTTTGTTCAAGGCCAAATTTATGCCCAATACCCCACAGCCGAAATTTCCGAAGTTGATGATTATACTCAAGACGAAATCGAGCATCTTCACGCTGGCCGATTAAAAACATGCGGCGCGGATTTGAATTTAATCAACCCCGATGTTTATCCGATTAAATCGTTTGTAAATTTTGAGGTTGATCCACTATCCGCTATCACGAGCGTGATTTCGAAAATAGAAAGTGAAGAGCAAATTTGGATTCAAATTTTAGTTAAGCCTGTGGCGGACGATTGGCAAAATAAAGGCGTCAAATATGTTAATGCGGTTAAATCAGGCACTTTGAAACAAAAAAGTCTTTTAGAAGAAGTCTTCGGGCTTTTTGGCCGAGCTATTGCCGCGATTTTTACAGCAATTTTTACCGGGGCCGTGCCCGAATCGGAACGCGGCAAAAAACCCGACGAGGTCAAGCTTTCCGGCAATGAGGAAGCCGGGCTCAAGGGTGTTGAAAACAAAGTTACAAAGTTGGGTTTTGAAACCAAAATTCGATTATTCGCTTTAGCCGGCAATGAAAATACGGCGCGGGCTAAAATTACCGAATTAGTCGGAGCGTTTAAACAATTTAATTTATTAAATTTAAACGGTTTCCAAGTCGGTAGTTTTGATGAATCCATTAATTATTGGGAAAATTATCATCAACGGCTTTTTTTGGAAGAGGGCTATATTTTAAATACCGAAGAATTAGCCAGTATTTATCATTTGCCTAGCCAAAGCGTGGCCACGCCAAGCATTGTTTGGGCGGGTAGCAAGAAAGGGGAGCCGCCAGCGGATCTGCCGATCGAGGGCAATGTCGATGGCGCGGATTTAACTCTGTTCGCTAAAACCGATTTTCGCCACTTGCAATATAAATTCGGTATTAAAATTCCCGATCGGCGCTACCATATGTATGTCATTGGCAAAACCGGCACCGGCAAATCCACTTTATTGGAAAATATGGCTATTAACGATATTCGGCAGGGTCGAGGCGTGGCCGTGGTTGATCCGCATGGCGATTTAATTAACCATATTATGGAATATATCCCCGAAGAACGCATTAAAGACGTTGTTTGGTTTTCGCCAGCCGATCGAATGTTTCCGCCGGCTTTTAACCCTTTGGAAAATGTCAACCCGGATTTAAAAAATAATATCGCTTCCGGTGTGGTCGGTATTTTTAAAAAAATCTTTGGCGAAAGCTGGGGGCCGCGGCTGGAATATATTTTACGCAATACGGTTTTAGCTTTGCTCGAAGTGCCTAATTCCACAATGTTAGGCGTAACACGGCTTTTGGTTGATAAATCTTTTCGCGACAAAGTAGTTTCGCAAATCACCGATCCGGTAATTAAAGATTTCTTTGTCAATGAATTTGAACAATACGATCCAAAATTCCGTACCGAAGCCATCGCTCCAATTCAAAATAAAGTCGGTCAATTTTTATCGAGCTCGACCATTCGTAATATTATCGGCCAACCTAAATCCACCATTAATCTTGACGATATTATGAATAATGGAAAAATCTTTTTGGTTAATTTGTCCACCGGCGAAATTGGCGAAGACGCCTCGGCCTTGCTTGGATCGTTAATGATTACAAAAATCCAATTAACGGCTATGAGTCGAGCCACGATTCCCGAGGACGAGCGGCGCGATTTTTATTTATATGTTGATGAATTCCAGAATTTTGCCACCGAATCATTTGCGACAATTTTAGCTGAAGCGCGAAAATATCATTTAAACTTAATTATGGCTCATCAATATATTGCTCAAATGCTTGAACCGGTGCGCGACGCCGTAGTGGGTAATGTGGGGACGATTATTGGTTTTCGTGTCGGCGCGCCGGACGCCGAATTTTTACAAAAAGAATTCGAGCCGATTTTTGACGCCAACGATTTAGTCAATTTAGATAATTATCATATTTATGTCAAAATGAGTATCGACGGTGTTACTTGTCCGGCTTTTTCCGCGACGACCTTGCCGCGTAGCGCGACTAAGTTTGGCTACAATCAAAAGATTATCGATTTTTCGCGGCAAACTTACAGCCAGCGCCGCGATTATGTCGAAGCGCAAATTGCCAAGATTTCCGATTTACCTAAAGTTGAAGAAATTTTAACTAAAGCTGAGAAAAAGTTAATTCCCAAAATTCCGTCCAAAATAGGGGAGACTTATTACCGCGAAATTCAAAATCCTGGCGATATTCGCTGGTATTTGGGCGGGGGCACAGTTGACCAACCTTTGACCGAAGAAACCGTGCAAGAAAAAATTCAAAAAACCGAAGAGAAAGCCACCATTCATGAAGAAAGATTAGAACAATGGCAAAAAGAGCGTTTAGCGGCTTTAGAGCCGAGTGCGCCGGCTGAAAACAGTAAGAC
>Ga0172371_10012163_pt1 | contig 11373 bp, 11 predicted proteins | sample Lak12m_FD_114543 | JGI IMG/M metagenome (GOLD analysis project Ga0172371, IMG submission 114543) | Freshwater microbial communities from Kabuno Bay, South-Kivu, Congo - kab_022012_12m | ecosystem: Environmental > Aquatic > Freshwater > Lake | place: Democratic Republic of the Congo: South-Kivu...
AGAAAGCTGCTTCGGCTTCTGAACGATTTCAGCGTTTCTCATTCATCGGAAAGCGGTAATTAAAAACTTTACGGAATTAGCTTTTCTACTTTTAATTTTACTTTATAAGTATCGAGTTCAATTTGCTGCGTTGAAATTGGGATAGGTTGTACTTCGAGTAACGTTATTTTGTAACTGTTTTTGTAGGTCTTTTCGTTAGACGGAAGTGTAGAGTTTAAATCAATGTTATCGCTTTTGTTTAACAGAAGAACGATATGAGCATTCCCTTCCCAAACGCAGATTACATCTTTAGGACATCGTGTATCTTCAGGAACAGAACTAAATTTTATAACAAGGGCTTCCCCTTTGATTTGTATTTCGTGATTAAACGAAAGAAGAAATTCATCGCCTAAATTTATCTCTTCTTCCGTTAAGGTACTGCTAACCGGATTTGATTTATCAAGACACCCTGTATTGAACAAAAATAAAACCGCTATGAAAAATATTTTCTTCATAATAAGAAACCTTCATTATTCCTAAGCCAATGTTATTATTTTCTCTTATTAAAATCAAGTTTACAATTCACCGCCAAACATTGTGCGCTGAAACATATTCAGAAATTAAATTACATGGTCAAGGAATTATTTTAACCGAAATGTTGTTAAGCCTTTAATCGAACTAATTTTGATGCGTAGTGAATACACAGACTATCTGTGGTAAGAGTAGACAAGCAAAAAGTTTATTATGAATGAATTACCTTTGCTTTAAGCTGCCGATTTCAGAATTTATTAAAATTTAATGTATATGCACTTAGACCTTCAATCAATTATTAATTACGTCACTCTTGGCATGATAAGCCTTTTTCTGTCAGTAATTATTTTTTCACTCTTAACCAACAAAGTGATTTCATATAAGAAAAAAATTGAAGAGGAAAGAATACAAAAACTACACCCCCAAAAAACATATAAGAGCAGCAAAGTTCATACTTTTTCAGTGCCAAAAGATTATTCCGTTACTCCCCAGACTTTAGAACCATTTGAACAAAAGAAAAAAACCTTTGAACGATTTGAAATAGTGAATGAATCATTAAAGCGAACGGAAACAACTTTTTTAAGCGGTAATTGGAAGTAAGATGGAAACCTTTCTTAATAGTACCCTCGAGAGGAATCGAACCTCCGACCAAAAGTTTAGGAAACTTCTGCTCTATCCACTGAGCTACGAGGGCAGATAATTATAAGCCGCAACGCAGCTTACTTGAAACTCCAATTTTCCCCTCTTAAAACTCCTTACTTTGTACTTTCAACTTTTTACCTACAACATTGTCTTCTTATGCAGAGCAGAATACTATTCTTAAAACTTCTTACTTTGTACTTTCAACTTTTTACTTTCTACTGTATTGTACCCCCAGTAGGACTCGAACCTACGCACACGGCTTCGGAGGCCATTGCTCTAATCCACTGAGCTATGGGGGCTTACATTAAGTAAAAGACAAAATTGCCAGCAAAGAAATAATTCTTCAACAACATTAAAAATTCAATGCTAAATTACTTAATTTTGTATTGAAATTAAATTTTCATTTTATCTATTATTGATTTTAGAAACCATAGGAGAAATAGTATGACAACAATTATTGATGTAAGAGCCAGAGAAATTCTTGATTCACGCGGAAACCCAACCTTAGAAGCCGAAGTAGAATTAGAAAGCGGTTTTATTGGTCGGGCTGCTGTACCAAGCGGCGCTTCAACCGGAGATTTTGAAGCTTGTGAATTACGTGACGGCGATAAAACACGCTATCTTGGCAAAGGTGTTTTGAAAGCCGTTGACAATGTCAATGAAAATATCGCCGAAGAATTAGTTGATTTTGACGCGCTTGACCAAACGGGGATAGATGAGTTGCTTATTGAACTTGATGGAACTGAAAATAAATCCAATTTGGGCGCTAATGCCATTCTTGGAGTTTCGTTAGCTGTTGCAAAAGCGGCAGCACAAGCTTGCGGGTTGCCGCTGTACCGCTATATCGGCGGAGCGAACGCAAAAGTTTTGCCTGTTCCGATGATGAATATTATTAACGGCGGAAGCCATGCGGATAATAATGTTGATTTCCAGGAATTTATGATTATGCCCGTTGGTGCAGAAGATTTTGCCGACGCGTTACGGATGGGATCTGAAACATTTCATACGCTTAAATCAGTTTTGAAAAAACGTGGCTACAGCACTGCTGTTGGAGATGAAGGCGGTTTTGCTCCAAACTTAAAATCAAACGAAGAAGCAATTGAAGTAATTCTTGAAGCTATTCAAAAAGCAGGATACAAACCGGGAGAAGATATCGGTATTGCGCTTGACCCTGCAACAAGTGAAATGTGGTTAAAAGACAAAAAAGTTTATCAATTTTTCAAGTCCGATAAATCAGAAATGTCTTCAGACCAAATGGTTGAGTATTGGGCGAAATGGGTAAAACAATATCCTATTCTTTCAATTGAAGACGGTCTTTCTGAACATGATTGGGATGGTTGGGAAGTCTTAACAAAAAAACTCGGCGGAAAAATTCAATTAGTCGGTGATGACATTTTTGTTACTAATCCTGAAATATTAGCCCGTGGAATTCAGCGCGGAATTGCTAATTCAATTCTTATTAAAGTAAATCAAATAGGAACACTTACCGAGACGCTTGATGCAATTGAGTTAGCTAAAAAGAACGGCTACACCGCAGTAATCAGTCATCGTTCAGGCGAAACCGAAGACACAACTATTGCCGATATTGCCGTTGCTACAAATGCCGGACAAATTAAATCCGGCTCCGCAAGCCGTACCGACCGTATTGCAAAATACAATCAACTGTTACGCATTGAAGAAGAACTTAGTCTTTCAGCAAGTTTCTTAGGGCTTGCAGCGCTTAATTACAAAGCGTAATCTTCAGTTTAAAGAGCGGAAACTATTTCCGCTCTTTTCATTTCTTATTAATTGAAAAAACATGATTGGTGAATTTGCCTCATTATTAACGGCGGCGCTTTGGTCGGCTACTTCGCTTTTATTTTCCGAAGCGGCAAACAGAATTGGCTCGCTGCAGTTGAACATTAACCGCTTAATTTTTGCAACGCTGTTGCTTGCCTCCACTATTATGTTATTTGGTCTCGATTATCATCTTTCAAAAAATCAATTTATTTTTCTTGGACTTAGCGGAATAGTAGGATTAGTTATCGGAGATAGTTTTCTCTTTAAATCGTATCTCTACATTGGTCCGCGCGTTGCAATGCTGCTGATGGCGCTTTCACCGGGAATGGCATTTTTGCTCAGCTACCTATTTTTGGGAGAAATTATTAGTCTGCTTGGGTTAATTGGAATGGTCATCACCATAGTGGGCATTGCAGTTGTTGTTCTTGAAAAAAAAGTGGGCATGATATCAAAATATACCATTACACCATTTGGGCTCTTTCTGGGTGTTATGGGAGCTCTCGGGCAAGCCGCCGGATTGATATTAGCGAAAATGGCTTTTAATCTTGGAGAAATAAACGGATTTGTTGCTACGTTCATCAGAATTTTTTCTTCTGTAATTATTTTCTTCCCGATTGTTTTGATTTTTAGGAAATATAAAAATCCAATCAACTTGTATAAAAAAGATTTAAAAGCGCTTGCATTTACCTTTGCCGGAAGTATTGTTGGTCCGTTTCTGGGCATAACATTTAGTTTGATAGCGGTTTCACACACGAAAGTCGGAATTGCCTCAACGCTTATGTCAACCATGCCGATAATGATGCTGCCGATGATGCATTACTTTTACCATGAAAAAATTTCTGCGCGCGGATATATTGGCGCAATAACAGCGGTTGCAGGCATTGCAATTTTGTTTTTGCATTGATTAAGAAAATCGAAATTTACTTTGGGAAGTGAAATGCGCTTCTAAAGATTTTTCTAACGGAAGGAATACTGTTTCTTACGTTTGGCGAAAATAATAATTTTTATAAACATGAGATAAAATGCACACAAATCAAAGTAAAGTCATTCTGCTTATTGCAGATATAAGCGGCTACACAAATTTTATGATTGCAAATCGAAATACAATTTCGAAAAGTCATAAAATTATTATCGAACTTATTAATACGATAATTGCTCATATCGAATTACCGCTTGAAGTTGCTAAAATTGAAGGAGACGCGGTTTTCCTTTTTGCGTTGAAAGGAAAAGATGAAGCGGAATGGAAACAGTTATGCAAAAAAATAGGGGAGAAGCTGATTGCTTTTTTCGATGTCTTTTCGACAAAAGTAAATGAATTGCGTTCCTCGGTTTTGTGCAGTGAAAATACGTGTATTGCTATCGAAACCTTAAAACTGAAAATTGTTGTTCATACCGGCTATGCAGAACTTGTCTCTTTCGGAACCTTTAAAGAACTCTCAGGGATTGATGTAATTCTTGTTCATCGGCTGCTTAAAAATTCGATAATTGAAAAGGAATACATTCTGATGACGGAGTCTGCCTGCTCAGAGATTATGTTTCCTAAAATAATTTGCATCGAGACGGGGCTTGAAAAATACGATGATATGGGGGAAGTAAAAACATTCGTCTATTTCCCCAAAAAACATAAATAAAAAAGACGCAGATTCTGTTGCCAAAATCTGCGTCCCATAGTTTTATTTATTTGCTCTTGTTCGGATAAGCAGGCGCAGCCGGAATTTTATTTTCCGCTGTTTTTAATTCTTCAAGCGCAACTTGAATGGCTTTATCCAACTGTTGATCAACGCCCTCATATTCAAGCGCAGGATCATTATCTACGAAAATATCAGGGTCAACGCCGTAGCCTTCCATAATCCATTCTTTTCCGTCAATATCGTATCGCGAAAATTCAGGGCGGTTTAATACTCCGCCATCAACAAACGGAAGAGTTCCACGAATACCAACGACACCGCCCCAAGAGCGTTTTCCGATAAGTTTTCCGAGTTTCGCTTGTTTAAAACGGTATCCAAAAATATCGCCGTCGGAAGCAGAGAATTCATCAATCAATCCAACTTTTGGTCCAACGTGCATTCCTCCCGGGTCATAAGTTGGAGCAGCATTTCTTGCGATGCCGACCATCGTCCATTCTCTTTTCAACCGCTCAATGATCATCGGGGAAACATTTCCGCCGCCGTTGCCTCTATCATCAATGATTAAAGCTGATTTGCGTAATTGCGGATAATATAATTTTGAAAATTGATTCAATCCGTTTACGCCCATATCCGGAATGTGAATGTAGCCGACTTTGCCGTTGGTAGCTTTATTTACTTTTTCGATATTGTTTTGCACCCAATTATAATAGTACAACGGCTGTTCATCATCGGTTGGAATAACAACGGTTTCGCGGCTTCCTTCCATTTTGGGCAACGCATTAATTTTTAGTGTTACTTGTTTACCGGCTTTATTTACCAGCAGTTGATATATGTTGCTCGCTTCGTTTACCGGCTTACCGTCAACGGCTAAAATATATTCACCTTCTTTAACATCAACCCCAATTTCCGATAACGGAGAACGGGTGGCTTTATCCCAATTTTGTCCTTTAAGAATTTTTGTGATTTTATAGAAACCGGATTTATCTTTCTCTAACTGTGCGCCGAGAAGACCAAGTTTTATTCTTTCCGGTTTTGGGTAATCGCCTCCACCGACGTAGGAATGCCCAATATTCAATTCGCCAACCATTTCGCCGATGATGTAAGTTAAATCTGCGCGGTGGTTTACATATTTTACAAGTGGTTCGTATGTTTTGCGGACTTTCTCCCAATTATTTCCGTGCATGTTCGGGTCGAAAAAGAAGTCGCGCATTTGCCGCCATGATTCATTAAATATTTGTTCCCATTCAGCGGTGCGGTTAAGATTCATTTTTAAATCTGAAAGATTTAATTTTTCTTTCATTTCAATTTTTGAAGCCGGAAGGTCAATAATTGAGTAGGAGTTTTCAGCGCCGATGATCATTTTCTTTTTATCGGCAGAAATTTCATATCCGTTTACATCGCCAAGTTCGGTTTCTTTTTGTTTTTCAAAATCAAACATGAAAAGTTTTGGTTTGCGTTCAGAGGCGCTGGTGCGGATATAATAAAGTTTTGTTCTGGCAGAATTTAGATCACCATAATTTCCTGCAGAAGTCGGAATTTCAACAATTCGATTAGTAATTCCATCGGCATCTACTTTAACTGAAAGCTCTGGTTTAGTTTCTTTCTTCTCTGATTTTTCAGTTGATTCTTTTTTATCAACTTTCTTCTCATCTTTTATTTCTACTTCATCGCTCTTTGGGGCGAATGGAGATTTTGTATCTTTTGCCAGCGTAATTAAGTAGAGCTTCGACATATCAACATAAGCATGATTCCACTCTGTCGAACTGTAAACCGGCGAAAAATTTCTATCCGAAACGAAATACAAATATTTTCCGTCTTCGCTAAAACACGGGCTGCCGGAATCGTACCAGCTATCAGTTGCCGCAAAAGATTTTTTGTCAGCAAGAGAATAGAGATAAATTTTTCCCATTCCTTCTTCTTCGGGCTTAGGGTACGCGATCCATTTTGAATCGGGTGACCAAACGGCTCCGGTAATTTCCCAAGCGGTTGCTTGTTCTACTAGCGCAACGTTTTTAGATTCAACATCTACAAATTGCAAACGGAGTTTTTTATCATTCCATAAAATCTTTTTACTATCGGGCGACCAGGCAATGTTGAACTTATAAGTGTCCGCTCCTTTTGTTAATTGAACCGGTGTGCCGCTTCCATCTTGCGGCATAATATAAATTTCGTTATCGCCCGAAGCGTCTGAAATGTAGGCGATCCATTTTCCGTTGGGCGACCATTTTGAACTGCGTTCATGCACCCCGGAGGTGTTTGTAAGATTTCTTGTCGGTCCGTTTTTTTGCGGAACGGTGAACAATTCTCCGCGCGAACCAAACAATGCGCGTTTGCCGTCGGGAGAAATTTCGAAGTTAGTAATTGATTTAGAAACATCAAGTAATCCGCCTCTGCCAAGGCTGAAGTCTTCATTCAAATAGATTGGAACTTTCTCAAGTTTTTCTGATGCCAAATCGAATTTGTAAATGTAGCCGCCGTTTTCAAATACAATTGCTCTATCGCCGATGGAAGGAAATTTTACGTCGAATTCAGTAAACGAAGTTAGCTGTTTTGTCTCTTTTGTATCGAGCGCGTAAGAAAAGAGATTCAATGTTTTGGTTCTATCGGAAATAAAATAAATTTTGTTTCCGCTCCACATCGGAAAAATATCCTGCGCCGGATTGTTAGTTATGTTCTCTGTTTTTTTTGTTTTGAAATCATAAATCCAAACCTCGTCAGCTTGTCCGCCGCGGTAGCGTTTCCATGTTCTAAATTCACGGAAAACTCTGTTGTATGCCAATTTTGTTTCATCAGGAGAATAAGAGCAAAAACCACCGCGAGGCAAAGGAAGTCGCGATGGCAAATTCCCTTTTGTATCAACTAAAAAAAGTTGTCCTTTGAAATCATTAAATTCAATCATTCGCGAACGGAAAACAAGTTCATCATTATTTTTCCATGTCATCACAATGTTATTCGGGCCCATTCTATCAGAAACATCATCGCGGTTTAAGGTTGCCGTGTAGGTTAGCCTTTTCGGAATACCTCCTTCGGAAGGCATCAAGTAAACTTCTGTATTGCCGTCGTATTGTCCCGAGAAAGCGATTTGTTTTCCGTCTGGAGAAAATTTTGCAAACATTTCAAAGCCGACATCATTAGTTAATTTACGCGCTGTTCCGCCGCTTGCGTCAACGGTGTACAAATTGCCGGCGTAGGTAAATACGATTTGGTTGCCGTGAATAGCGGGGAAGCGTAATAATCTTGCTTCTTGCTGTGGGAAAATTTGCATTCCGAGAAGAAGTAAAGTGAACAAGAGGGATAATCGTTTCATAGATAACCTTTTTAATTAATTAGATTTAGTGAAAAAATTTTAGTAAAACTTAGCGGTTCAAAGCTGTAATAGAAAGCGTTTAATGAAGAGCGGTAAAATATTTTGATAGAAAGTTCTATTTATTTTTTTGTTGCACCGCTCGTTTTTCTTTTAAGAACCATTCATTATCTAAGTGATTAATCTCCGCCACTTCGCTCAGCCAGAGCAGCTCGCGAGGCGCCGGATCATCTTTTGAGATAACCAATTTTAGGCACTCGCCAATAAATTCTTTTGCAACGTCGGGTTTAGAAAATTGAATTGGCGTGTTGGGGACAAAATCGTTTGCAAGAATGTTTTGCATAGTTTCGTTGGTGAAATCCTGGCTAAATCCAAATCGGGTTGATGCATTAGAGATAATGTCTTTTTCTCCATCATCAATTTTATTATTCATTTTTGCAACAATTAAAAGACCCTTTAAATAGTTGCTTTTATCTAATACGGTGAACAATTGGTTGCCTCATTTTATTTGGTATAGAAACTTAAGGAATTTGTTTGTTGATAGAAAAGAATATTTTTTGTTATCCTTTCAAAGTTTGTAATTTACATCCGGTTGAAATCTTTTAATTTAACTGAAACTAAAACTAAGCCGAGGTTGCCGATATGATTTTAAAATCAGTACTGAAGAAAAAAGAATTGCGCAATCAATTCTTTTCATTCTGCTTTTTTTCACTTTTTCTTACCTCAAATTATGGGCAAGAGATTCCGGTTAACAAATACGGGCTTCAAGTTGTTGCCGATACGCATCTTTATCAAGCGCAAACAGAAAAAGACAGCGCAAACGCATTAGTTAATATTCAAACGTATATTCCTGGAATAATTATAGACGTTCGTTACGCCACCGAAAATAATTTTGCAAAGACGAAATTTTATGAAAGCGGGAAAGTTTTTTTACGGTTACCTGCCGCAGTAGCGCTTAAAAAAATACAAACAGAATTGCTGAAACAAAATCTTTCACTAAAAATATTTGATGCTTACCGCCCTTATTCTATAACAGAAAAAATGTGGGAATTTGTTCATGATGAGCGGTATGCCGCAAGTCCCAAGACAGGTTCGCGCCATAACCGCGCATGCGCCGTTGATGTTTCACTGGTTGAACTAACCACAAAAACAGAACTTGAGATGCCAACTCCTTACGATGATTTTACCGAAAAAGCTCATCATGATTATAACGATTTGCCTGAAAATATTTTAAAGAACCGCGAACTGTTAAAAGCAATTATGGGTAACTATGGGTTTGCCCCACTTGATTCCGAGTGGTGGCATTACGATTTTATCGGATGGAAAAATTTTGAACTGCTTGATATTCCGTTTGAGGAATTAGAAAAACAAAATAGCAATTGTAAATAGTACGGTCTTGTTCGGAACTAATCGCTTCAAAATAGCATTATACAAGAAGTAAACTTTAATAAAGCAAAGCATGAAAAAAGAAATCGAAGTAACACCGTCAACATCAATAAAAAAATATAAGTATTACGATTTTATCATGGCGGCATTTGTAACAATTCTGCTTTGCTCAAATATTATTGGCGCCGAGAAAGTTGTTTCCTTGTTTGGTTTTACTTTTGGCGCGGGAATTCTATTCTTCCCGATCAGCTATTTCTTTAACGATATTTTAACTGAAGTGTACGGTTACGCCCGTTCGCGCAAAGTTGTTTGGGCAGGATTTGCGGCGCTCGGTTTTGCATCTCTTATGTCGGCGGTTGTTGTCGGTCTTCCTCCGGCGTCTGGCTGGTTACATCAAGAGGCTTATGCTGTTGTGTTTGGGCAAACAACAAGAATTGTTTTAGCCTCGCTTACTGCTTTTTTCAGCGGGGAATTTGTCAACTCGTTTGTGCTTGCCAAAATGAAACTCTCTACCAACGGAAAGCATTTATGGATGCGTACAATCGGTTCAACGGTTGCCGGTGAAGCGGTTGATTCGCTTATCTTTTACCCCATCGCCTTTTATGGATTTTGGTCTAACGATCTTCTCTTAAAAGTTATGATAACTAACTATGTCTTAAAAGTTCTCTGGGAAGTTCTTGCAACACCGATGACGTATAAAGTAGTAAACTTACTAAAGCGAAAAGAGCAAGAAGATTTTTACGACCGCAACACAAACTTTACTCCGTTCTCTATCGAATCATAAATACAATGACCGATGAACAGAAAGTTTAACGATTTGATTTGGCGGGTAATTTTATAAACTCAATTAAATTTTTTACTCAGATTTTTTTTTGAACCATAAAAATTCCTTCTTTGTTATGATAAATACCACTCCAAGGATGATGAAAACGGAAGCAAAAATAACTCGCGAAGTAATTTCTTCTCCGCCAATCATCCAACCAAGAACCACAGCAATTAATGGATTAACATAAGCATAAGTTGAAGTTCGCGCAGGACCAGCCGCCTCTAAAAGCCAGATGTATGCGGTAAATCCGATTACAGACCCTGAAGCGATAAGATAAAAGAAAGCGGCGATTGATTCTGTAGATAAGTTAGTGATGTGAAAATTATTCCATTCGCCGAAAATAGTTCCTGTCAAAACAAGAAGAATTCCACCGGCAAACATTTCCATAGCAACTGTAAGAAATTTTGATTTTGGTAAATCGGCTTTGCGCGAATAGACCGAGCCTGCAGCCCATGCGCACGTTGCAAATAACAACGCTCCAACGCCAATCGGATTAACGTGTTCGCCGGCTAAAAGTGAAGTTGGACTTACCATAACAATCAACCCAGCCAATCCTAAAAATAGTCCGACTATTATTTTCAAAGTTGGTTTATTGCCATGTGGGTGAATCCAATCAAACAAAACCATCCAGATGGGTACGGTTGCAACAATGAGCGCCGTTACCCCGGAAGGAACAACTTGTTCAGCCCAAACTACTCCGCCGTTTCCGCCGAGCAGTAATGCGCCGCCAACGATAAATGCATCTTTCCAAAAAGCTATCTTAATTTTTTCTTTGCTAAATAACCTTGCTATTCCAAGCATTATCAAAGATGAAATGAGAAAACGGAAACCAGCCATCAAGAACGGAGGGAAAGAAATTATCGCGAACTTTATCGCTAAATAAGTTGAGCCCCAAATAATATAAACTGCTGCAAAAGCAGTAACGAGCTGTAAACGAGAAGGGATTTTTTTATCCAATTACATTCTGTTCTTATTTTGTAACGTTAAAATGATTGACTTAATCCCATAAACAGGCGGTTAGCCGTTACGCTTTTTTCAGAAACAAATTCATAAACAAAATTAAGGTAAAGAGTTCTTGTTAGTTGCCACCGGAGGTCTGCATCCAAAATATTTTGAGCGATTCCATCAGAAGTATTTCGTGCAAAAAGATAATCCACTCTTCTTAAACCAAGCCCTGCATTAAGGTTATCAACAAAAAAGTTTTTGCTGAATTTTATTCCGTACGCAAATCCATTAAGAAAATTGCTTTGCAAATAAGTGAAGTCAGCAATAAACGTGAACTTCAGTTTTGTTACTTC
>Ga0172371_10012165_pt1 | contig 11370 bp, 12 predicted proteins | sample Lak12m_FD_114543 | JGI IMG/M metagenome (GOLD analysis project Ga0172371, IMG submission 114543) | Freshwater microbial communities from Kabuno Bay, South-Kivu, Congo - kab_022012_12m | ecosystem: Environmental > Aquatic > Freshwater > Lake | place: Democratic Republic of the Congo: South-Kivu...
AACACCGCGCGCGTGCCGGGTGGTTCCACGGGTGGCAGCGCGGCTTCTGTGGCGGCCGGCGAAGCCATCCTCTCGCTGGGCACCGATACAGCCGGTTCCATCCGCCAGCCGGCGGCTTTCTGCGGCGTGGTCGGATTGAAACCCACCTACGGGCGCGTCTCGCGCTACGGCCTGATCGCCTTCGGTTCCTCGCTGGATTGCCCCGGCCCGCTGGCGCGCAGCGCCGCGGACGCGGCCTTGATGCTGCAGGCTATCGCCGGCCCCGACCCGCGCGACGCCACCGCGGCATTGGTGGACGTTCCCGACTATTTGGCCGCGTTGGGGAAAGATGTTAGCGGCATGCGCATCGGGCTTTCGCCTGATTATTTTCAGATCACTTTCCCGCAGGCGGATGGCGCGTACGCGCAGCAGACCGTGCCGGAGGAAATACGCGCGGCAGTGCTGCGCGCGGCCGAACTTTACCGCGCCCTGGGCGCCGAGATAATCGAAGACGTGCCCATGCCCAACACGCGCTACGGCATCCCGGTGTATTTCGTCATCAGCCGCGTAGAGGCGGCTTCCAACCTGCACCGCTATGATGGCGTGAAATATGGTTACCGCACCCGGCAGCCGGTGCGGGAATTGCAGGACCTGTACCGCAAGTCACGCGGTGAGGGTTTCGGCTTGCAACCCAAGCTGCGCATTCTGATGGGTATGTACGTCAGCGCCGCGCAGTACAGCGAGCAATATTACCGCCGAGCGTTGCGCGTGCGCACGCTGATCCGCCGTGATTTCGAGGAGGCTTTTGACCCGTGCGGCAAGTACCGCCTGGATGCCCTGCTGACCCCCACCACGCCCACCAGCGCTTTCCCGATCAAGGACGTGTACGGCGATTCGGTGCTGATGCAGTATGCCGACCAACTGACCGTACCGGCCAACCACGCCGGCGTGCCCGGCATTTCCTTCCCCGGCGGGCTGGACAAGGATGGCCTGCCGATCGGCTTGCAGCTGCTGGGACCGGATTTTTCAGAAGCGACGCTGCTGCAGTTGGCGCATGCTTATGAACAGGCCAGCGCGAAGGCGGACTGGTGCGTCAAACGCCCCGCGGTTTTGGAGGAAAAATAACATGACCGCCTACGAAGCTGTGATCGGGCTGGAAACGCACATCCAGCTCAACACCCTGACCAAGATTTTCTGCGCCTGCAAAGCGGATTCCTGGGAGGACGCGCCCAACAGCAATGTCTGCCCGGTCTGCACCGGCTTGCCGGGCGTGCTGCCGGTGCTGAATGAACGCGTGGTCGAAAAAGCCGTGCTGCTGGCTGAAGCCATGCGGGCTGAGGTGCAGCCGGTCTCTTATTTCGACCGCAAAAATTACTTCTACCCGGATCTGCCCAAGGGCTACCAGATCTCGCAGTTCGATATGCCCATCGCGCTGGGCGGCAGCCTGGAGCTGCCCATCCCGGCCGCGGCTGACCCGCAGGGCAAAGGCTACGTGCGCACCGTGCGCATTCACAAGCTGCACATCGAGGAAGACGCCGGCAAGACAAAAAATGAAGGCGGCGAACGCCAGGTGGATTTCAACCGCTGCGGCGTGCCGCTGGTGGAAATGGTCACCGAGCCTGACTTGCGCACGGCTGACGAGGCTGCCCAATACCTGATCCGCCTGCGCCAGCTGCTGCGCTGGCTCGGCATCTCCGAGGCGGACATGGAGAAGGGCAACCTGCGCTGCGACGCCAACGTATCCATCCGGCCAATCGGCGCCATGCTGTTGAACGAGAAGACAGAAATAAAAAACGTCAATTCCATCGACTCCGTGCGCGAGGCTATCCGCAAAGAGATCGAGCGCCAGACGCGCGAAGTGCAGGCGGGCAACGCCATCCAGGCCTGGACGTTGGAATGGGACCAGGATGCCGGCGTGCTGCGCAAGATGCGCTCCAAGGAAACCGAAGCCGATTACCGTTACTTCCGCGAACCCGATTTGCTGCCGCTGCGCGTCAGCGCGGAATGGAAAGCCGTCATCCTGAAGAATTTCCCCGAGCGGCCGCTGGAACGCCGCGCGCGTTTCATGCGCGAATACAATTTACCGGAATACGACGCGGACATCCTCACGCTGGAGCGAGCCCTTTCGGAGTATTTCGAGGCAGCTGCCAAAGCCTATGGCGGCGACCCCAAAAAAGTCTCCAACTGGCTGATGAACGACGTGCTGCGCATGATCAACGAACAGAATCTCAACCCGGCCGCCATGCGCCTGACCCCGCAGTACCTGGCGGAATTACTGAAACTGGTGGACACTGGCAGCATCAACATCACCACCGGCAAAGCCCTGCTGCAGCAAGTGCAGGATTGTGGCAAAGCGCCGTCTAAACTGGTCGAAGAGCAAGGCCTGGCGCAGGTGCGCGACGATGCGGCCATCCGCGCGGTGTGCGAGGGCATCATTACCGCCAACCCGAACGAGGTGACGGCTTACCGCGCCGGCAAGGAGACCCTGATGGGTTGGTTCGTCGGCCAGGTGATGCGCGAAATGAAGGGTAAGGCGAACGCCAAACTGACCCAAGAGGTTTTGGCGGAATTGCTGAAATAAAGAAGATATCGATGGGTTTCGCTTTGTTCAACCCATCCTGCAAATAGAAGCAGATCAACGCAGATTTACGATTTCTGTAGGTCAGGTATTCATGCCTGACTGTTTCGAAAATACGGTTATAGCAAAAAATCCGCGCAGGAATGTGTGGGCTACAAGCAGTCTGTTATTAAGATAGGTAGTTCAACCATTCCTGTAATATAAAAAAAAGCAAGCTGGTGAAAAGCCAGCTTGCTTGTGCGGTAATAAAAACAATCTTATTCGCCTTCTTTGACCTGCTGGGCCAAGTAGTTCTGGATGCCGACCTGCTTGATCTGGTCTTGCTGGGCTTCCAACCAGTCTATATGATCTTCCTCGTCTTTCAGAATGCTTTTAAACAACTGCTCGGTGCCGTGATCACCCACGCTGCAGGCCAGCTTGATGCCGTCGTTATAGGACTGGATGGCCTCGAACTCCGCTTGCCAATCGTTGGCCAGCTGTTTTTCCACCGCGTCGCCGATCGTGATCTTCTTTAAATTGCTGACCACGGGAGAACCTTCGAGGAAAAGAATGCGCGCGATTAATTTCTCGGCATGCTTCATCTCGTCAATGGCGCGTTTCTCGACCGTTTCCGCCAGGCGGGTGTAGGCCCAATTATCGTCCATCTCCGCATGCACCATGTACTGGTTGACGGCAGTCAGTTCGTCGGACAGCAGATCGTTCAATTTTTCCAATAATTTCTCGTTGCCTTTCATTTTTCCTCCGTCGGTTTTTTTTATCAGATACGCATATTATAACATTTACGCCTAATCAGAGAAACAAAGTCCTAATTAAAATATACCGCGGATCATCAATAGAAAGCCGAACAAGATCATGGGCAGGCCGATTGGGGCAGCTATGAAGGTCAGGATCAGCACGCCGCCCGCAATCATGATCACCAGGCCGAGCACGGCAGCCAACAAACGGCCGGTCAAGCGCAGGGTCCATTCGACCAGCTCGAACATCGCCCGCAGCGGCCACAAGAACCAGGGTGTGTGAATTTTTTCGCTATGCATGCATCCTCTTTTCAAGGATATATACGCACGCGATGTAAAAAGGTTGTAATTTCTTAAAATTCGCAACCCCGCATTAAAAATAGCGTATATGTTTTAGAATAACGGAACAGGAGAATGAAATGACTAACAATGATGTAAAACGACTGTACCGCTCCAGGGATAACCGCATGATCGCAGGTGTTTGCGCCGGGTTGGCGACTTACGTGGATATCGACCCAACCATTGTGCGTTTGCTGTTTGTGTTGGGCTTGTTCGCGGGCGGTGCCACTTTCTGGGCATACCTGGTGATGATGCTGATCGTCCCCGAGGAGCCATAAACCATGCGCGCTTCGACATGAAAACCGGCCTGATTCAGGCCGGTTTTTGTGTTATTTTGGTTGACTTTCTTCTATTGGCTTATTCAGCGGGCAGTGCCACCACGTAAGCCTTCCAATCCAATTCAGCCAGCGAGCGGATTTGCGGGTATCCGCGGCGCATGCGGTGCAGGCTGTAGCGCATGGCGGTCAGTTGCTCCCAAACCTGGCGGGCGGCTTGCTCGCCGTGCAGTTCGATCAGGAAGATCGGCCCCGCTTCAGCCATAATGCGCTGCATACCGGCCAGCGCCATACCTTCGCCGCCCTCGATATCCATCTTGACCAGATCCGGTTTCGGATTCTTTTCCCTGAAAACAAAATCATCCAGCGCCAGGCCGTCCACTATAAGGGACTGCTCGTAATGCGCTTCCCGGCCGGCGGAGCCCGCCGCTTTACCCATGGCGCCCGAATGGTGCATGAAGAAAGCCACCGGTTTACTCGCCGCGACTACTGCTGCGTGCCGGATGGAAATACGGTTTCCGAAGCCGCTGAGCACAAGATTCTGCTTCAGGCGTTGAATATTGGCCGGCAGCGCTTCAAAAGCAAACACTTTTCCGCCGGGCGCGCTCAGGCGCGCGGCCATCAGGCTGATGTAACCGATGTTGGCGCCCACGTCATAAATGGTCATGCCGGGGCGGATAAAGTGGCTGGCGGCTGCCTGCAGGTCGGGCTCGTAGGTTCCCAGCCAGTAATCCTTTTCGCTTTGCAGGTCCAGCGCCATGCGCAGGCCGGCCAGCAAGCCTCCCGCGACCTCCACTTCATGGATGCCGAGCGGCGCGGCTTTGTTCAGAGAACGCCGCAAAAATGCTGCCAGAATCGGAAAGCGGTAGAGTGCTTTTTTTATTGAAGCTGGCAGCGCGCGCGCTGACCAGCTGGCTAATCGCAGCAATGGGTTCCTGGATGCGCTCATAGGTCCATTTCCAGTTCGATCTCGTCGCGGATGGGAATGCCGTTTTCGCCGATCAGGGGGATTTCCGGTTTAATCTGACGCGAGCGTTCCAGCGCGCCGGCGCGCAGCTCCGCCAGGCGGAATTCGCGCTTCTGGTAAAAAGCCAGGGCGTTGATATTGTCGTTGGTGGTGACCAGGTGCAGGCGCGTACAGCCTTTGGCGCGCGCGGCCTGCTTGATGGCATCGATCAGCAGCGTGCCGATGCCTTGCCCGGATTGAAAAGCATCCAGCGTGGCGATCTCGCAAGCCCTGCCGCGGATGATGTAGGTCAACATTCCACAGATCTGCTCCCCGCTCAACGCCAGGAATCCCGGCAGTTCAGCCGGATAGAACATTTCACCGCGCACCACCATGCGCTCCGACCCCCAATGATCGATGACCAATATCTTTACCTGCGCATGGTCATCGGGCTGGATGGGACGGATGAAGATATCTTTCATAGCGCAACAGAAATTCAAGCCGGCCAGGCGTCTTTCAGACACGCGAGCGTTTCGCACAAATCTTCCGGAAGTACGCGCGCTTCTGCGACAGAGGTCATGAAATTGGTATCTCCAGCCCAGCGCGGCACCACGTGAAAGTGCACGTGCTCGGCCACGCCCGCCCCGGCCACTGCCCCCAGGTTGGCGCCAATGTTGTAGCCTTCCGGTTTGTACACCGCGTTGATGACCTCGATGGACTGCTGGATGAGCGCCATGATATCGGCGGTTTCCGCATTCTCCAATTCAGCCAGCGTACCCACATGTTTATAAGGAACCACCATTACATGCCCGCTGGTGTAGGGATAACGGTTGAGGATCACAAAAGCATGCCGGCCGCGTTTCACGATCAGGTTTTCTACCCCATCCTCTTTTTTAATGGCATTGCAAAAAATGCACCCGGCGGGTGCCTGGGGATCCCGGATGTACTTCATGCGCCAGGGCGACCAGATATGCTCCATGATCAATCAGCTCCTCGATTTGGACTTTCAGCCCCAATTCTAACGCATAACTCCTCCCAGATTGACATTCACTCTCAGAGCAGGTATCCTAACCGTATGTTAACGTTTGAGACTGGACAAAGCCCCCCTGTTTATTCGGTGTCCGACCTTACCGCTTACATCCGCGCGCTGCTGGAAAGCAACGAAAACCTGATGGATGTGTGGGTGGCGGGGGAGATTTCCAACCTTTCGCAGCCCAAGTCCGGACATGTGTATTTCACCCTGAAAGATATCAACGCCGCTTTACGCTGTGTGATCTGGCGCGAGCAAGCCTGGCGGCTGAAAGGCGCGCTGCGCGACGGCATGGCTGTGGAAGCGCACGGCTATATTTCGGTGTACGAACAGGGCGGGCAGTACCAGTTGTACGTGGATGGGCTGCGCGCGGCTGGCGAAGGGCTGCTTTACCAGGAATTCCTGCGCCTGAAAGCGGAGCTGGAAGCTGAGGGGCTGTTCGATCCGTGGCGCAAGCGCCCCCTGCCGCCCCTGCCGAACGTTATCGGCATCGTCACTTCCCCCACCGGCGCGGCATTGCAGGACATGCTTAACACGCTGCGGGCGCGCTACCCGCTGGCGCAAGTGGTGCTGGCGCCGGCGGCTGTGCAGGGCGAGGACGCGCCGCCCCAAATCGTGGCCGCCATCCAGCGCCTCAACCTGGAAATTCAACCGGATGTGATCATTCTGGCGCGCGGCGGTGGATCGCTGGAAGACTTGTGGGCTTTCAATGACGAGCGCGTGGTGCGGGCGGTGGCGGCTTCACGTGTGCCGCTGATCAGCGGGGTGGGGCATGAGACCGATTTCACGTTGAGCGATTTCGCGGCCGACCTGCGCGCGCCCACGCCCACCGGGGCGGCAGTGCTGGCGACGCCGGACGCGGCCGATTTGCGCGCTGACCTAAACGCTTCGGCCTTGCGCCTGCGGCAAGCCGCAGGGGAAAGGCTGTCCCGATTTTCGATTGATCTGACTGAAAAAAAACATAGGCTGGAGCGGCAATCGCCCGAATGGCGCGTGCGCCAGGGCATGCAATACCTGGATGGACTGCACCAACGTTTACTCCTGCTTGGAAGCCACGCCCTAAAATCCCGCCGGGCGCGCCTGGCAGCCTATGATGAGCGCCTGGAAAGCCTGGATCCCGCGCGCGTACTGCGGCGCGGCTACGCCTTGATCCAGGATGAAAAAGGGCTTCTCGTTACTTCCATTGAACAGGTAAAATTAGGACAGGAAATCAACGCGCGCGTGGCGGATGGCTCAATGGGTGCGCGCGTGCAGTGGATTTCCAGGAGCGAAAAGGAAGAAACGGATTAAGGTATGCCGAAAACGAAAAAGGCACAGGGAGAAATGACCTACGAGCAGGCTCTGCAGGAACTGGAAAGTATCCTGGCCGAGCTGGAAGGTGAATCGCGCGGGCTGGACGATACCATGGCATTGTTCGAACGCGGCCGCGCGCTCATCCGCTACTGCCAGGACTTGCTGGATAAAGCCGAGCTGAAGGTGCGCACGTTGGGTGAAAATGACAAGATCGCGGAAATCGAGGAATAGAGATAGATGCTGAACGATTTAGTCCATAATCAGGTGGTCATCGCGGCCGTGCTGGCCTGGGTGATCGGGCAATTCCTGAAATTTCCGCTTGAATATATCTTAAATAAACGCTGGAATTGGGGCATCATGTTCAGCGCCGGCGGTTTGCCCAGTTCGCATTCCTCGCTGGTGACGGCGGTCACCATAACCATTGGTTTACAGGAAGGTTTCGATTCGGCGGTGTTTGCCTTGTCCGCGGCGATTGCCATGATCGTGATCTACGACGCGGCCGGCGTGCGCCGCCAGGCCGGTATCCACGCCGAACGCATCAACGAGATTATGAAGCATTTTTTTGAAAGCGGCCAGCTGCCTGAAAAAGAATTAAAGGAAATGCTCGGTCACACTCCTTTTGAAGTGATCACCGGCGTCTTGCTGGGGGTGATCATCAGCCTGGTGATGTACTGGTGCGGGCAACCCTAATCCGGATAAAGACGTTTGATCACTTGTTCCTGATCCAGTCCGCTCTTGCGGCTGGCTTTGATATCCTTCCAGAAGAAATTATCATAGCGCCTTGAGCGCACCAGGATGGGCATGGGTACGCCCCAACCCAGCAGCAACGCCTCTTCCTTGGGCTGCAAGCGCGCGAGCATGCCGCGCAGCGCTTCGCGCCCGGCCAGGCCGGAGAGAGCCGCGTGGATGTCGTCCTCATCGCCCAGCCAGCCGCACACGCGCGTACCCAATTGCGACATGACCTCGTCGTAGATCTGCGAAGGGCGTTGGTCGATCACCAGCAAGGTGACGTAATACTTGCGCATCTCGCGCGCGATGGTGCTGAAAGTGGTTTGGGCGGCCATTTCGCGGTTGAGCAGCTTATGGGCTTCCTCAACTACGATCACTAACGGACGCGGTTCCGTGCCTTTGCCGCCGCGGAACTGGTTGGTCAGTTTTTCCCACTCCGCGCGGATGCGCCGCGTGAGCAGGTTGGAGATCAGCAGGTAATCCAGGTCGCTTTCGAAACCGCCGAAGGATAGCACGATGTGTTTGCCCTTTTTCAGCGCTTCCATGACTGCCTGAATGCTGTCGCTGGGTGGATTTTCGATGATGTACGGGCGGTTGAACAGGCGGCGCAGTTTATCATGCAGGCCTTCAGCGGCCATCAGGTTGACGCCGTGCTGGTTGGCCCAGAAAGCCACGCTGTCCGGGGCAGGCACCTTCTTGCCGTCCTCGCCCTCGACCAGCGCGCCGCGCCGCATTTCCTTGAAAGCCTGGAACCATTTATCCCGTCCGAAGGTCTGCACCAGCGCCTCCAGTACGGTGGGGGTGGTTTCTTTGAGATTGAGTTCTTGTGACAGCAGCTCAACGTCTTCCGGCAGAATATCGCGGTAACCCAGCACCAGGTTGAAATCCGGCATGCTGCCGCGGATGGCCGCGCTGGCACCCACGCCCACCACCTGCACCCGCGCCGCGCCGAAAGCGCTGCGCAGACCGCGTACGTTCTCGCCGGTATCGGAAGCGGTGTCGTCCAGGCCGTATTCGTTATGCATGTCATACACCAGCACCGAGGCGCGGTTGCGGTCGATCAAGCCGGCCAGCAGCATGCGCGTCAGGAAGGATTTGCCTGAACCGGTGGCGCCGAAAATACCCGAGGAGCGTTGGATGAGCTTATCAAGGTTCACGCACACCGGATGGTTCTGCTCGCGTGTAAAACCGATTACGAAGTTGCCTTCCTCGCCGGGTTTACCGAAAATCTCGGCCACATCGCCAGCGCTGGCCAGGAACGCGTCCGCGTGGTGCGTGGGGATGGATTTGACCGGCTGGGGTCGCGGTTCTTCCCGTTCATGCGCTTCGATGGCTTTACGCCAGGCGCTGAGCGCTTGCGGATCGCTGGGTTCCTGTTCCAGCATCAGGGACGGCAGCACCACCAGATTGGTAAAGAGCGTCTGGCGCTCCAGCAGGCCAGCCAGGTTTTCCGGCAGGCGGCTGCGGCTGGGTTCCAGCGCGTAGCGCAGGTCGAGCGCTTGCAGCTGCAGATCGGTGGCGATGCCATAGAAAATCCAGTCGCGGCTGGAGATGACGATAAAGCTGCCCTCCTGCACTTCCTGCGGAGGAACTTCCAGGCGCACGTGCAGATTTTCTTTCAGTCCGCCGCCGGTTATGCTACCGATGTGTTTTCGTGAATCCAGCATCTCTGTCATGGGCGTTTTTCCATCCTTTCTCCAGCCGCTTGCGCCAGTTCGCGCTGCGCATCCGCCAGGGTTTCCAGAACGGGCAGCAGCCGGTCATAATCGCTGCGCAGCATGGTGATGACGCGCGCGCATGCCTGCTCCAGCCAATCCGGGCGGCCATGCGCCTGATGGGCGCGTCCGGCCTGCAGCAGGTGAGCGGCCAGCAGATCGGTGGCGGGCGCGTCTTGCGCCTCGAAGATGTGGCGCAAGTAAGCGAACTGGCCGCTGGCGGTAAATTCCATCAGATCATGCTCGCCGCACAGGTGCATTACATCCAGCGAGAGCGGCGGGCGCGGCGGCAGCAGGTGGGAGATTTTCCCGCCGGAACGGCTGCCGACGAACAACACGGTCATCTCCACCGGAACGTTGCGGTTCTGGCGGTTATCCTGGATGACGGCTTCAGTGACGGCAGGCGTGGTGACCAGTTGCCGCACCAGCCCGTCATCGTCGATGTGAATGTCGCTGATCAGTCCGTAAGCGGCTTGATCCTCTTCCAGCGGGATAACGACCAGGGAACCGAAAGGCGGAAATGGCTGGGAGGGTGGGCAGCCGACCACGCATTGCCTGGTGTTGGATCGCAATAGACGACCGATGACAAATTTTTCCATTTTCACATCCTGGTACGGGATTGCAGCGCCTTGGCTGCTTGTTTGTTGGATACCCGGACTTCGCCGGCGCCATGCTTGCGCAATTCGAATTGAAGCGCGTTTTGGAGCTGCTCTTTCTCTTCAAAGTGCACTACGGCGGTTTCATGGGCGCGGTGCAGTACGTAGGGGTAAGGCCGGCTGCCCATCAGGCGGCATTGCTCCAACAGCATATACTGCAGCTGGTCGACGCTTTGCGGATCACGCGCAACCCAGGCGGGAATCTCCACCCTGGCGATGGCGGGTTTATTTGAATTGCTGACGTTCAGGTAGAAAAAGTGCAGGCGCAGATCATCTTGATAATGCGCGCTGGAGGAAGATTGCAGCTCAAAGATCGCTGAACGGTTGCCGGGCGGCAGCAGCAATTCCATCAGGTAAGTATCCGGCAAAAGAGGCTGTTCCTTTGGGGCTGCCTGGCTGTTGACGAAGATGGTCAACATTTGCGTGATGGTGGTGGATTGCGGGCGGTCGATATAGCCGGCCAGGGTGAGCCCTTTTTGGGCAAGCTGGGCCATGGCAGCGAGGTAGCGCTTGAATTCCGGCATGAATTGGTCGCCCTGGCGCGGTTCGTGATACAGCTCCAGCGGACCATCGCGCAGCGCGATGACCGGCCGGATTTCTGATGGTTGGAATTGATTCAGGATGTTCAATTCGGCCACATCGCGTTTCAAGCTGACCAGGTCTTCGCTGAGCAGCTTGAATTCGACGCCAGCGGGAGAATCATCCAGGATCGTCGATTGGGTTATGATCTCAGGCGCCTGGCCGCTGGCGCTATCCAGCGCGACCAGGCCGATATTGATCAGCGCCAGCGGCACGGCGTCGTGTGCGCTGGGGACGATCTGCGAGCCGTCCACCGCCAACAGGAAACCATCGCCCGGCCCGGAAGCGGGGAAGGTCAGGTTGATGGGATCGCCGGCCGGCAGCGCGCAGCGTGTCTCTTTATACTGTTGGCAAGCAGCACGCAGCGCATCTTGAGGGGCGGCAGCGCATCGGCGCAGCCATTCCAATAGTTCGGTGCACTGCTTTTCCATTTCCGCGCGGGCAATAGACGCCTTTTGCGCGTAATCGCGAATTTTTGGCTGGAGTTCAAGGTAATTGAGGAGATTGTTGAAAAACA
>Ga0172371_10012168_pt1 | contig 11369 bp, 15 predicted proteins | sample Lak12m_FD_114543 | JGI IMG/M metagenome (GOLD analysis project Ga0172371, IMG submission 114543) | Freshwater microbial communities from Kabuno Bay, South-Kivu, Congo - kab_022012_12m | ecosystem: Environmental > Aquatic > Freshwater > Lake | place: Democratic Republic of the Congo: South-Kivu...
GGCGACGTCCTCAGGATACCCGTCTCGGAGGACCTCATCGGCAGGATATTCAGCGGCAGCTTCCAGCCCCTGGACGGAATGCCGCCCATCATAGGCAAGGAGAGGCGGGACGTCAACGGTGGCGTCATCAACCCAGCCGCCAGGGAGGTCCCCAGGGAGTTCATCCAGACGGGTATCAGCAACATCGACGGAATGAACAGCCTGGTGCGCGGCCAGAAGCTCCCCATATTCAGCGAGTCGGGGATGCCGCATAACCAGCTGGCCGCCCAGATCGCCAGGCAGGCCACCATCCCAGGCGCCGAGAGCGAGTTCGCCATAGTGTTCGGCGCCATGGGCATCAAGAACGAGGAGGCCGCGTACTTCAGGGAGGAGTTCGAGAAGACCGGCGCGTTGAACAAGAGCGTCATGATCCTCAACCTGGCAGACGACCCCCCCATCGAGCGCATAGTCACGCCGCGCATCGCCCAGACCGTCGCCGAGTACCTGGCCTTCGACCTTGGCATGCACGTGCTGGTCATCCTCACGGACATGACCAACTACGCGGAGGCTCTTCGCGCCATCAGCATCGCCCGGGAGGAGATTCCCACCAGGAAGGGGTACCCAGGGTACCTGTACAGCGATCTGGCCACCATATACGAGCGGGCCGGCCGCATCAAGGGCAAGCCGGGCAGCGTCACCCTGATGCCCATACTCTCGATGCCGGCGGGCGACATCACGCACCCCATACCGGACCTCACAGGCTACATCACGGAGGGCCAACTCCTCATCCAGAGGGAGCTAAGCCTCAGGGGCATCTACCCGCCCATGAACGTCCTCCCCAGCCTCAGCCGCCTCATGAAGGACGGCATCGGAAAGGAGACCACCCGCGAGGACCACCAGGACGTGAGCAACCAGCTCTACATGGCCTACGCGGAGGGCACGAGGGCCCGCGGCCTCGTCCGCATCGTTGGCACCGTCGGCCTCTCAGAGCGCGAGCGCCAGTGGCTCAGCTTCGCCAACAGGTTCGAGAGGGAGTTCGTCCACCAAGGCATATACGAGAACAGGACCATCCAGCAGACACTTGACCTGGCCTGGAGCCTACTGGCGGACCTCCCAGAGGAGGACCTCATCAGGGTCCGCGAGGCCTACATCAAGAAATACCACCCCAAGCACAAGAGTGAAGCCTAGGCATGTCAGCCACGTCCGGCGTCAGGCCCACCAAGGGCTACCTGATGGAGACCAAGACGCGCATCCAGGTGGTCGAGCGTGGGACCGAGTTCCTGAAGCTGAAGCGCGACCAGCTGGCCAAACAGCTCACCGAGTCCCTGGACGTGCTCCGGGGCCGACGCACGCTGCTCCTGAAGAACCTGAAGGAGGCTTATGGTGCTCTGACGGCGGCCTACCTGAGCTTGGGCCCCATGGAGGTGAAGAGCCAGGTGCGTGCCATCAGGAAGCCCCTGACCCTTGACGTGCTGCCCCGCAGCGTCATGGGCGTGGTCTACCCGTCCGTGAGGGTGAAGGACAAGCCGGAGATCGCTGCGGAGCTCGACATAACCCTCGCCAACGCCGCCCAGCAGGTGTACTCGATCATAGAGGAGCTCATCCACCTGGCCGAGTTCGAGGAGCGCGTGGAGCGCATAGCCCAGGAGCTGGGCACCACCAACAGGAAGGTGAACGCCCTGGAGAACTTCGTGATACCCGACATGAAGGCCATAATAAAGTTCATAGAGGACAAGCTGGACGAGGAGAGCATGGAGGAGCTTGTCAGGACCAAGCTGATAGGAGGTGCCAAGGCATCCAGAAGATGAAGCTGGGCATAGACTACGTGGTCCTGAGGACCCACGCTCGTATATCCGACCTCCTCGACAAGGACCAGTTGAGGGTGCTGGCCGAGGCCCCCGACATAGCGGAGTTCCTGGCCAGGCTCAGGGAGACGCCCTACGGCGAGGTGACGGTCGCCATGGACGACAAGCTGGCCTTGAACCTGGAGAAGGTGTTCATCCAGAAGTTCATCGAGCGCATAGAGAGCATCGTCGCCATCACCCCCACCAAGATGGGGGACTTCCTGAGGGCCTACTTCGACCTGCGCTTCGAGGTTGTGAACCTCAAGCGCATCCTCAGGGGCAAGTTCACGGCGTCCACCGAGGAGCAGATAAGGGAGTCGCTGATCCCCATAACGCCCTACCTCCTGGACAGCTACGACCCCCTGATGAAGGCGGCGAGCCTGGAGGAAGCCGTGAAGCTCCTAGAGGGGACCCCCTACGGGGCCCTCGTAGAGAAGCTCGGCCTGTACAAGGAGTTGGACGCCCTCTGGCCCCTTGAGCTGGCCCTCAACTACATCTACGCGTCCAGGACCCTCAGCCTTGGCAAGGAGCTCCCATCCAGAAACCAGCGCATAGTGGACAGCCTGGCCAAGTTCGAGACCGACGTGGAGAACATTCTCGTGGCTTTGAAGCGTCGGGGCCGCAAGGACGTGAACCTGAAAGAGATATTCCCCGTCACGTACTACGTGAAGCTCAGCGACCTCAAGGCGGTCATCGAGGCGGAGAGCCTGGGCGGGGCCATTGACGGCCTCGAGGAGCCCTACAGAGGCGTCATGGAGCCCATAAAGACGGGGGACATAGCCCTGGTGCGCGCCATGGTACGTAAGGGCAAGTACGAGACGGTAAGCAAGGCGCGTGCGGGGGACGAGTACGGGTTCAACGTGATACTGGCGTTCCTCGTCTACAGCGAGATAGAGAAGGACAACCTGGTCGGTCTCGCCTGGGGGGAGGTCCAGGGCCTCGGCAGCGAGGAGCTCATGAAGTACATCGTGATTCCCTGGGGCTGAGCCCCAACCATTTATTTCCCCCCGGCCCCCATTCAGTCCCATGGACCAGAAGTGGGAGACCGTATACTTCGAGAAGCCGGGCAGGGAGAACACGGAGGAGACCCTTAGGCTCGCCAAGGCGCGGGCCGACAATCTGGGCATCAGTAACATAGTCGTGGCCAGCTACACCGGGTACGTGGGCGCCCTGGCCTCGGAGACCTTCAAGGGGCACAACCTAGTAGTGTCGGCTGGGATGATGGGCTTCCAGGAGCCCAACAAGGCCAGGATGGACCCGGAGAACCTGGAGAAGATCGAGGCGAACGGCGGCAAGGTCTTCTACCACCTACACGCCTTCGGGGGGCTGGGGCGCGCCGTGAAGAACAAGTTCGGCGCCATCCAGGTGGACGAGATAATAGCCAACACCCTCAGGCTCCTAGGACAAGGCGTTAAGGTGGGCCTGGAGATATCGTGCATGGCGGCGGACGCCGGCCTCATAAGGACCGACGAGGAGTGCGTCTCCGTGGCGGGCAGCGGCGGCGGCGCCGACACCGCCATGGTGCTGCTACCGGCCAACACTCACAGGTTCTTCGACGCCAAGATACGCGAGATAATCTGCAAGCCCCGGTGAGGCTACTTCACCAGGACCGTCTTGGCCCACCACTTTATCATGGGTGCCATCATCATGAGCCAGGTCAGGAGGAAGTTTAGGACCTTGAAATCCTCAGGTGTCACGTCTGATACGCTCCACTGTAACCTATATCACTGTTCTATATTATAGTAACGTATTGCTAATAGGTACTCCGCTGTTAAACGTAATGCTAACAACCGTATCTCACATGTGATCAGGATAAATTATTACAATAATGTGATTAAAAAAAGGTGAGATGGGACAAGGAGTTAACATAGGGGTATAAATTGATCAACTTCAATTTATGACGGAAAGGTTAAACAGCATTGATGGTGACCGATATGGGGATGGATAAGCCGATGGGGCAGCTGACGAGAATACTGAGGGAGTCTATGGAGAGGCTCCACGGCGGGGACCTTCTCGCACTGACCGTAGTAGGGGCCATGCCGTACCCCATGAAGGAAGGGAAGTACGTGGTGACCTACAACCTGAGGCTGATGGGCCGTCCCTCCATCATGCTGGCCAAGGTGGTGGTCGACTTGGTCAGGGGCGATGTCGATGAGTGCGAGCCCGGGCTATTATAAGGGCGCCTGAGGCGGGACGCGGCTTTATTTAACCCCCTGCCCAATATACGGGGCATGAGGGTCAGGGTCTCCGCGGACGTCCTCGACGGTGTGCTGGAGCTGGCCATGGGGGCGCACCCTCGGGAGATGATCATGCTTCTGCGGGGGCGGATCTCTGGGAAGGCCATCGAGGTGGATGAGACCCTGTTTCCACCCATGGGTGTGGGGGGCCGGGGTTTCGCCTCCTTCCCGGTACACATGCTGCCCATCGACTTCACCATTGTGGGGACCGTCCACAGCCACCCCTCGGGCAGCCTCAGTCCCTCAGTCGGCGACCTCCACAACTTCTACGGCAGGATGATGATGATCGTCGGCCCGCCCTACGACAGGGCGTCCGTGGCCGCATACGACAAACAGGGAACCATGATGACGGTCGAGGTGCACAAGTGATGGGCTCTGTCCGCGTCGGCGCCGCCAAGTTCATCTCACTGGTCTTCAACGCGCCCTTCCTGGCCGCTTGCACCTTTCTCTACGCCTACCTGCACGCCAGCCCCAAGCCCGGCTACGAGCTGATGGTAGCGGCCGCCTTTTTCTCGGCCATACTACCCGTCCTAGTCATCCTATACATGAAGAGGAGCGGCATCGTCTCCGAGATGATGGTGAACACAATGGAGGACCGGACAAGGCCCTTCTTGGGCGCCTCGGCCAGCTACCTGCTGGGCTTTGCGGCCCTCAGAGCCATGGGGGCCCCGCCCCAGATGGTGTACCTGATGGCCTGCTACCTTGTGAACACCCTGGCCATGATGCTCGTTAACCTAAGGTACAAGATTAGCGTCCACGCCGCGGGGGTGGCAGGACCCGCGACCTTCCTCGTCCACCAGTATGGGCTCGCCTTTTGGCCATTCCTGCTGGCGGCGGTGGTCGTCTCTTGGGCGCGCTACAGATTGGGTATGCACACCCTTGGGCAGCTCATCTGGGGGCTCCTGGCCGCCGGCCTGCTGACGTACATGCAGCTTGAGCTCTACCCGCTACTCATCCCCCCGTGATCACTGGGAATATGGTCACACTGTCCCCAGGCTCCAGCTTGGCCGAGTCCCAGAGACGCCTACCGTTCACTGAGACCCCCACGACCCTCCTGTCATAGGCGTACAGGGTCTCCTCGCCGAGCCCGGCTATGAACTCCCTCAGCGTGGAGGACCGGCCTACGACGAGCCTCACAGGTTTAGGGTACAATGGTGGATCGTCCCCGCGGCTACAGTTATCCCTTGCCCTGCTCCCTGCGGAGCGTGCAGAAGCGCCTGTACCAGGTGTCCACGTTGTCCCTGGTCACGTGGTCTCCGTGGTGCCTGAAGCCACCCTTGAAGCCCTGGGGTATGTGCATGAGCTCGTGGATGAGGGTCCTGTCCTGGGACTCGGCCGGATAGAAGTCGAAGAGCTCATGTATAACCTCGATGATATACGTGGGCTCGATGCGCATGGCCTCCTGCCATATCTTGCCGAGGCCGTGGATGCGGGCTATGGTGCGCTTCGCGTCGCTGCCCCGGCTCCTGACGCAGTATATCCTGTTCAGGTCGACGTGGTCGAAGCGGAGCAGCTCGGTGATCTCCGTTATGCGCCGCTTGATGTCTGGGGCGTCGAAGTACTCGATCATCCGACATATTATCGCGTCGGGCGGTGTTTTTAAAGGTAAGACTTTAGTATTGGATGGATGATCCATCCAACTATATGGCGTTGGAGCGGGGACTTAAAGGCACACAGCGCACCGCCGTCGCGGCGCTGCTCGCGGCTTCAGCCATAGCCACCAACTACCTCTTGGTGGGGGTGGTAAACGTGAAGCTCATGGACCTCATCGTCTTCACGGCGGGTTTCCTCCTGGGGGCAGGGGCTGGGGCCGGGGTCGGTGCATTGACGTGGCTGGTGTACGGGACGTTGAATCCATACGGTTTCAGCTTACCCGTGTTGGGAGCCACTATTGTGGGGGAGACTCTGTACGGGCTGGCCGGTGGAGTTCTCAGAGACCGGCTGGAGCTCCTGGGCTGGGGGCCGGACGCGCGACTGGCCGTAGTAGGATTCCTACTGACCTTCTTGTACGATTTGGAGACGAACGTGGTCTCGGCCTTGACGGCGGGGGTACCACTCGCCGTTGCCTTGGTGGGTGGGGTGCCCTTCGCAGTCGCCCACGAGGCCAGCAACGCAGTGTTCTTCTGCTTTGGGTTCCCGCCCCTTGCCAGCAGCTTGGAGAAGGTGTTGAAAACTTATGCTAGGTAAAAGAGGCCTGACTTGGATCGCGGCCGCGCTCCTGTGTACTACGCTTGCAGGTGGCGCTGCCTCAGCTTACTTCTACACTCGCCTTGTACAGGTGGAGGCTGACTACAGGCGCACCCTTGACGACCTGGAGCGGCTGACCATCGTAGTGGACATCATGTTGGACTACGGTAACGGGACGGTGGTTTGGTTCAACGGGACGAGGGTCGCCGCGGGGGAGACTCTTCTCGACACCACTTCGCGGGTGGTGGACGTGCTCTACACGGTTACGGAGTTCGGGGCATTCGTAGACGCCGTGAACGGGGTTAGTGGTGAAGAGAACCACTACTGGATATGGTTCACGTATGAAGGCGATTGGGTGATGGGCCCCGTGGGAGCAGACGCATGGAGGCTACACGATGGCGACGTTGTGGCATGGAGGTACACGGGGTTCTAGGGGGCATGTAGCTTGAGGGATGTTACGGTGCTGGCTTCACTAGTAGACCGTGTTGCCCCCGGTAGGCTGCCCCAGTTCGCGGAGGCCCACGTTGTGAAGGCGCTCAAGATCATAGGGGCGGAGGGGCCGGGGCGGAAGCAGCTTGCGGTGCGGCTGGGGCTAGGTGAGGGAGTGGTCCGCACCCTCCTGGGGAGACTCATGGGTGCAGGCCTCATCACAACTAGCAGGTCGGGGACAGCCCTCACGGAGGCTGGGTGGTTACTCCTCTCCGGGCTCGGAGGAGCGATGCAGGGGAAGCCCGTGCCGTGCAACGAGCTGACTGTGGCCATGTGCAACTACATGGTCCTCGTCCGCGGAGGCGCCCAAAAGGTCAGGTACGGCGTGGAGCAGAGGGACGCGGCGCTCCTCGCGGGCGCTAGGGGTGCCACAACCCTCATCTTTTTCGGCGGCGAGTTGCAGGCACCGAGTCTGGATAGCAGGGTCGACCCGGAATTGAAGCGGGCGATCATGGAGCTTGGGCCGGTCGACGGTGACGCAGTTATCCTCGGTTCAGCTGACACGGCGTTGGGAGCCGAGATCGGGGCGTACTCGGCCTCATTCACGCTACTCGTAGCCTGATTGGGCCCGTTCATCCAGGGGTTCACGTATAAATGGTCTGGTTCCCTCAGCCATATTTAGTTCACATGAAGCTAAGTGACTGCGAGAAGATGGCCGAGGAGTTTGTCCGAGGCAAGAGGAAGGCCAAGAAGGTCAAGGTCACGTCTGTGAAGCAAAAGGACCCTGTGGCCTTCGAGGTGAAGGGCTATTGCGAGGACACAAGGTTCAGTATCGACATCAACAGCGACTTGGCTGACGTGATCGGCTATGACTTCATGGACGATCGCGGCGGCTTTGAAACCATCCCCAAAGAGCTGTCAAGGATACCCTGACCCCACAAACTCTTTTTTCCATGTCATATTACTGGGTCTCCTTCACGAGCAGCAACACGAATTATTATCCTAGTATTTCATCCATACATATTTGAGATATGCCGATACCGAAGTGGATAGCCAGGATCAACAAGCACTTCACCAACAGGCTCTTCCTCCTCTTCGCAGGCCGGATAACCCCATTCGCAATAGTGAACCACATGGGAAGGCACTCCGGCCGCGGCTACCGGACGCCGGTCCTGGTCTTCCCATCGGAAACGGGGTTTGTGTTTGCTCTCACCTACGGGCGAAAAGTGGACTGGGTGAGGAACCTGATCGCCTCAAGCGGCGGGAGCCTAGAGTACAAGGGAGAGGAGGTCCCGATATGCTGGGCGAGGCTAGTGAAGTATGCTGAGGCGAGGGAGATGTTCCCATTCTGGATTAAGCCATCACTGTGGTTCATCTCGCTGGAGGACTGCCTGCTCGCAGAAGCGTGTAAACAGAATACCCTTGTTAGTGATGGTTAAGCCTCGACTTCCCTGGGCTCCTTCACGAGCAGCAGCACGAGCATGCCCGTGACGAACACCGCGGCCGAGAGCACGACCCAGGGCAGGTTATGGTCCAGCCTGTACAGGTAGCCGCTGAGGAAGGTGCCAAGTGTTATGCTCGCCATGGCCACTATCCCCGTGGCCCAAGCCCCGCTTGTGACCCAGACGCCCCCGCCCCCGATGGCCGCGATGAGGCGGCCCCTCTTGCTCCTGGGCGCCATGTCCGTGAAGAGTGACTGGATTGCGGGGTTGATGAACGTATTGGGTATCGCCGACGCGGCGAGGATGAGCGCGACGTCTGTGAAGCTGGTGGCCCTCAGGAAGAGGAGGCACGGGACGGCGCACGCCATGAGGCAGAGGCCCGCCACCCTCCTCCTGCTGAGCCTGTCCACCAGCCGGCCCGCGGGGAAGCTCAGCACCACGTTTATCGAGCCCACCACGAGGGCCAGGAGACCCCACTGCCTGGTGTCGAGGCCGATGACCTCCGTGGCCCGGACGATCCAGAAGGGGGAGACCAGGCTCACCGAGAAGGTGGCCAGGGAGACTAGGAGGCCCAGCTTGACCAGGTCGCGGGGCGCCGTCCTAAGGGTGGTGACAACGTTCCTGTAGGATTCCATGAGCAGGTGGGGCACGTTGCCAACGGTGATGCGTACGCCCTCGTCTCTCCTATCCAGCGTCTCCTTCAGGTAGCGGAGCCGCAGCGTGGCCACTATCAGCGCCACGAAGAAGCCCAGCGCGTAGAGGCCCTTGACGGCCGGCTTCACTCCGTAGGTGTCTATGAACCAGCCTCCTATGAGGGGGGACGCGACGCCGAAGGCCCCGGGGATGGCCATGGTGGCTGCGAAGCCGAGGCCTCGGCTCCCCGCCGGGATGCTGTCCGCCATCAGGGCCTGCATGGCCGGTATGTAGAAGGTGACCAGGCTCTGCATGAACATGCCCACGGCCACCCACTGCCAGCTGTCCGTAAACACGAAGATGAGGAAGGTGCCCGAGTAGACGAAGGTCATGTAGGCCATCACCTTTATCCGGCCCTGGTAGTCAGCAAGGTAACCGCCCAGCGGGTACAGGACCATTGATGCCAGGTTGCCTACGGCCATGACCTGTCCCACCGTCTCGTACTCTCCGCCCAGGGCCATGACGTAGAGGCTGAGGAAGGGCCAGATGATGTCGATGCTCATCCTCCAGAGGACGCTGCAGACGGTGAGCACCAGGACGTTGCCCCTCATGAGCCTGAGGACTTCGGACAAGGATGACTCTTTCAAGGGGACGACTCTAGGGCTATAAACTCACCTCAATCTGGGTAACGCTATATGAGATGAGGTAACCTTCTACCCATGTTTCACTTCGGCTATGGCTCCAACCTGAACCAGGGGTTCCTCAGGCAGTACTGTCCCAGCGCCCGGTTCGTCATGAGGGCGTACCTCTCCAACTACGAAGTGCAGTTCCGCTTCTGGAGCAAGAGGAGGCAGGGCGGCATCAGCACCATCATCGAGAGGCCCGGGGCCCTGGTCCACGGCGTCATCTACGAGGTCCCTGAGGATGAGCTGAAGGCATTGGATGTCTTGGAGAGCGTACCCCAAGGCCTCTACACGCGCGAGGCATTCCTAGTGCTTGGCGAGGACGGAGAATGGCGCGAGGCCGACCTCTACAGTGTAGCCAGGCCCCAGGGGCCCTTCACCCCGTCAAGGGGCTACGTGGAGCTGATGCTGAGCGGCGCCCGTGAGCATGGGCTGGACCCAGGCTACATCAAGAGGATCGAGGCCCTCTACGAGGGGTCACTTTGACGTCTCGTAGACGACCTGGCCGCTCACGATGGTCTTGAGGACCCTGGCCTTGAGTATCTCCTCGGGGTCCCCTGTGGTTATGTCCCTGTCCAGGACGATGAAGTCGGCCAGCTTCCCCAGCTCGATGCTCCCCTTGGTGGCCTGGGTGCCCTCCAGGTAGGCGGCGTTCCACGTGTAGGCACGCAGCGCGTCCATGATGCCGATGGCCTCGTCTTTGCAGAGGACCTTGCCGGTCCGGGACTTGCGGGTGACGCAGCCGTAGATGCCTGTGAGGGCCCAGCTGGTGCCGAAGCCGTCGCTGTTGCCGGCGGCCACGATGCCGTGCTCCTTGAAGCTCCTCATGGGGTAGTAGCCGCACAGCCGCTTCTCTCCCAGGGCCGCTATGTGGCTGTCGCCGATGGGGTAGCAGAAGCCTATGGATGCGGAGACGTTGACTCCCAGCTCCTTCATCTTCTTGAGCTGTCTGGGGAGCACGTAGCCCGCATGCTCAATCCTGTGCATGTGGTCTAGCCAGGGCTTCCGCTTGACCGCCTCTTCGACTGCGTTGAGGGCCATGTCGATGGCCCGGTCGCCTATGGCGTGGATGCATGTCCTTAGGCCGGCGACGTGGCACCTGACCACCTCGTCGGTGAGCTCCTCTTGGGTGCAGCGGACGATGCCCCTGTTGCCGGGATCGTTGCTGTAGTCCTCGTGGAGGGCGGCGGTGAGGCTTCCCATGGCGCCGTCCACGCCCACCTTGACGCTGACCACGTAGAGCTTGTCGCTGAAGCTGAAGGGCGTCCTGATGCCCTGCCTTGAGAGGTCGCTTGTGGCGTGGCCCTTGTAGGGCGTCATCCCGTCCAGCATGAGGCCCACCCTCATGCGGAGCCTGCCTTCCCGGTCGAGCCTTTGATAGGCTAAGGCCTGTGGCGCCTTGATGTGGGCCTCGTGTATGGTGGTGAGGCCCCAGCTGAGGAGCTCCTCCTCTATGGTGGGCCAGTTCTCGGCGAGGAGCTCCACCTCCTCATCCTGTGACGGCTGGGGTATCCTGTCCCTGACCAAGTCCATGGCGGCTATCTCGTCCAGCCTGCCCGTGGGCTCCCCCTTCTCGTCCTTGTCTATGTGACCGCCGTGGGGCTGGGTTGAATCCTTGTTTATGCCAGCCAGCTTCAAGGCCAGGGAGTTGGCCACGGCGTTGTGACCCCCGGCCCTGCCAAGGTAGACAGGGTGCTTAGCCGACACTTTATCCAGGTCGTGCTTCGTGGGGAACCTCTTGTCCTTCCACTGGCTCTCGTCGAACCAGCTCCCGATGACCCAGGAGCCGTCGGGCTTTGAGGCCGCCTTCGCCTTGAGAGCCTTCACCACCTCGGCCAGGCTGCCAAGCCCCTTGCAGTCCACCCAGTCCAGCTGGAGCCCGCGCCTTATGCAGTGCTCGTGGGTATCGATAAACCCCGGGTACAGGGGCTTCCC
>Ga0172371_10012169_pt1 | contig 11369 bp, 15 predicted proteins | sample Lak12m_FD_114543 | JGI IMG/M metagenome (GOLD analysis project Ga0172371, IMG submission 114543) | Freshwater microbial communities from Kabuno Bay, South-Kivu, Congo - kab_022012_12m | ecosystem: Environmental > Aquatic > Freshwater > Lake | place: Democratic Republic of the Congo: South-Kivu...
CTCCCTCCCCTCAGCACCACGAGTCCCGGGTCTATTTAACATAACACGTAGTTATAGTACAAGCCACATATTTCTTATTTTTTCCGGGTGTGGCTTGTCCTATAACCCAATTATGTTAAATATCCCCGTTAGAAGAACAAGAAGTTCGGGAAACGCTTTGTAATGGTGTTAGGAGCCAGTATAACAAGTTTTTTAAGAATTGCTGCCTGCATGATCGGTTATTACCATTCGCGGCTTGCACAGTCTTGGGCTGGTGTAGCCTCTGGCATTTCAAAATATCACTCCTCCATCCCAATCCTCGCCGCTCATTACCCTCGACCCGAAATTACCGACAGCACAGGTATGACGCCATTATTGAATGCCAGAATAGTATTTTAAGGCCGGTTCGTTTACCCTTCTCAAAATGCTGTAATTCGTTACTGACGCTCCTTTACATGGTTCCCGCACCGGTAAATGCATTGCCCTTTAAGAGGTTGTTCATTTAAGCAGCCATTTATCACCAATAACCAGCCACTGAAGAACGTGGCAGGTTATTGTCAGCAAATTTCTTAGTATTTCAAGCAGTTCCTGCCACCTTATTTCGCCCTCGTCCCTCGGGCTCATAAAGTGGCAGATGGTAGGCCGGCCATCACCATCGCCAACCCGTGCTTGCAGCACCGGTTGGCTTTCCAGCATCCACCAAAACTACAAGCACCACGGGGGCCGCTTCGTGGCGCGTCCCGCGCCACTCACCCGCCCCCACCTTCGGTCGCCTCCGGCGGCCATATGCTTCAAGTTTTCTGGTCCACAAAACAAATCTGGGTTTGAGATTGATGTAAAACCTGTCGCATATTTTTACTTTATTTGCGACACAAAATGTTGAATATAATGAATGATACCATAGAATCGAGCCGTCATTGCCTGTTATCCCATTTTGTTTTCTGCCAGCCACTGATCCTTCCTGCTTCACCACATTTTGTGCACTCCCATGCGATGGCCTCATTTGCTTTATCAACCTCGATCTCAATTGTTCCAGTACACTTTTTTTTCAGGCACCTGATCCCGGTTGTGTTTAATGGTACTGGATAAACTTTTGTGGCTGTATCCACAATCAGCGCAAGGAAACTCGCCATTTCCCTACCTTCTTTATTCATTTTCTTTGCGATATTTCCTTTTTCATCGAGGAAATGTGTGAGATTGGATATAAACATATGTTGCGGTTTACGTTTTTTGCTGGATTACTGCAAAGCCGATACTTTTGACAAGAGGTTTATACGTGCTTTCAGTGAGACGCTTTAGCGCCAGGGTTATCCAATAGTCTTTTTCGATAAATACCGTGATGATATTCAGATATTCGCTGGCCGCCTGTATGGCGTTTGCAAAGCTCTTTTGATCTTTATGAAGGTTCATACGATATTCCACCTTTGCTTGTTTGGTAGTATTTCCGTTGAGATGTTGAATTTATATTGCGAAACTGGATTCATGGAGTTTAAGATAGGTTCTGCTGTTTCCGGCTCATCCTTGATTTCTAATATTGCCCCTACCAATGCCCTCGTGGCTGGTTTATATTGTAATGATAAGCTGGCAAATTGTTCTTTCTCCCTTCTGGTAAGTGTCCCGATAAGGTTCATTAGTTTTTTACAGGAAAGTTCAATTGAACTGTCGGGGATCTCTTTGATATATTGAATGGCATCCAGTATCCTTAACAAGGGTATGCTTTCTTTGGTAATTCTGTTGGCCTGTTTGATGAAGCGAATCTGGTACATACCCCGTTTCATTCCTTTTTTTACTTCATTAACGCCTATTTGAACTATTGCCGGTACCTGTGTTGTAAGTCCAATCTGGTTAAAGGTTGAATATCCTGTCAGATATCCCTTTATCTTCCCATCCCGTTCCAACAAATCTTTTACTACCTGGTAAATATCTGGTTTCAATTCACCGAATTCTGTATACCTTGGTTTGTAAAACCGTCCTTTGGAAAGCTTCCTGATTTTACCCTCTTTAACCAAACCATTGAGCGCTTTGTTTACCGCCCCTCCTTTATTCACCGGTATCTCAAAGTCAGCATAGGTGAAAACATACCCAGTGGCAAGCCTGTCGACTTTATCATTAACAATGTCAGTTATATTCATAGAATATTAGTTAGGCTGCAAAGATAGTATTATTCCAGTTTTTACCGGTAAAAACTGGATAAAATATGCCATTTCGATTCCCAGACATCAAACCAAGTCCACCGTCCCCCTCCACCGCCAATCCGTGCCTTAGGCAAGTCACTAAAATGTAGTTTCTTGCCTTCTCCTTTGGATACTTGCCTAATGCGCCGGTTGGCTTGATAACCTATTCACTAAACCAACCATTCCGGGTACCCCTGGTCGGGACTCATTCTTCACCCGCCCAGCAGTACCCGGGTTATTAAAAGTTATAACATCCAAAGTAAAACGGGAAGCCGCAGGCGAAGCATTTTGCCGGGATATGCCATTGCACTTTTCGTTTTTGTGCTTCGCTGCGCTCAGCGAACAAAAACTCAAAGAGCAATGTACACAATAATTACCGGCAAAATCCATCGCCTGCCGACAGACAAGTCATATTAGAAAATCTATCGATCGAATAGGATAGAGGTCTGATTCCTCTACTATAAATTCCACGGACAATCTATTTGTCTTTTTCGTGAAATAGAAAGCAAAGCAATGTATAATCATTCATACTATAAAGATAATCAGTGTATTACACTATAATTTCAATAGTTAGAAAGTACTTTTGTGATCAATTAAACCGGATAAAGTACCTGTCAACTCCGTACCAAGTCCGCTAAAACAAATTATTAACTCTAAAACTTTCAGCTATGGCAATCGTTCAAAATCCAATCACAGGCAGAACCCGGAACAAGTTCGGTACTGCCGTTTTTTCCAAGCAGTTTGGTCATAATACCATGCGCACCAAACCTGAAGGAATGAAGAATCCCAACACACCTGCACAGGCAAGCCAACGGTCTAAGTTTTTGACCGTAGTGTATCTGATCCGGCAGGTTTTAACTTTGATTAACGCTGCGTATGCGGGAAAGATCAAAAACATGTCACCATTTAACAAAGTGGTAAGCCTCAACTTAAAGAACGCATTTTCAGGCGATCCTCCTGAACTTGATCACACCAAAGTTGTTTTTTGTGATCTTGAAGGCAGTACTGTTACATCCGTTGTATTAACAGCACAACCGAACCAGATAATGGAAGTAACCTGGGAACCCAACTCTGATAACCCTGATGAACAATCTTCACTTCTCACCTTCATACTTATTAATACCAGAACAAACAAGGTGATGATTTATCCTGATGCAGTGTCCCGTAATGCAGGTTCAACTTCAATTACCGCACCTGCAGATTGGGTAAACGCACCCACGGCTTTACACGTGGTTACTTACGATTATTCTCAGATGAATTCCGGTCAACCCCAAAAGATAATCCAATTTAAGGCCGGATGCGATACTGCCAGTGCGGTACAATAACCCCTTTTGATATGATGCCCCGGGATTTTCAGACTCGGGGTTTCATTTTTTCAAACAATAACATAAGACTTCCTTCCAAATGACAATCAAATCAAACATACTCGGCATGTCACTTCCCAGAGTAATCAGCCTTATGACTTTTTTTCTGGCGATAATATCCATCTGGGTTCATATGGAAATCCGATTGGCAGAATTGAATGTTGAGATTACCAATCTTAAACAGGATTTAATCCTCCATAAAGCTGATAATTCTAAAAACTTCGACATCATCCGATCCGATATTAAATCCGACACAAAGGAAATTCTTAAGCGAATCGACGAAATTCAGATATATCTGCGCAACAAATCAAAATAGTCATGACATCATGGTTGCAATACACTCTATCTTTTTCCATTTCCAAACTATTTCATTATTCACAAGTTTAAATTCAACTCAAATGAGAACAAGACTCTTCATCAATTGGCGATCCACACTAATTGGTTTGGTTTTACTCATCGTTAGCCTGATTCTGGTATTTCATCGGATAATCACCTTCACCGAGTTCACTGCCTTTCTCCCAACGATCTTAGGTTTACTCTATGTTCAGGATACCATTTTCAAAATCACTCCTAAACCATAACCTGATTCACCATTTACAAATTTCTTTCTATGGCTTCAATTATTCCTTTGGCAGATAAAATCCTCCGGCGGGAGGGAGGTTTTGTAAATGATCCAACCGATCATGGTGGCATAACAAACCTGGGCATAACTCTGACCACCTGGCGAAGTATCGGTTACGATAAAGACGGTGATCATGATATCGATGTCGATGATCTTCGTGTATTAACCGAAGATGATGCGATTAGAATTCTGAAGAAATATTATTGGGATCGCTGGCATGCAGATGACATCAATAATCAGAAAGTGGCCGAAATACTTGTCGATTGGCTTTGGTGCAGTGGGAAATGGGGTATCGTCATTCCTCAACGGATTCTTGGAGTCAATGCTGATGGTGATGTTGGTCCGGTAACGATCCAGAAGGTCAACTCCGTCAATTCCTACCGGTACCATATGCAGATTTACAACGCCAGGGTAGCTTTTATTCTTAATATCATTAAAAAGGATCCCACCCAAAAACGATTTGAACGTGGCTGGTTTAACCGTTTAAATGATTTCATATGATATGCTCAATACTTTCAGTTTTCAGCCTTGCTACTATTGCAAGATGCAATTATGTCAACATCTCGGAATTTCTTCATATCCTATTTCATTCATTCATCAATTAATAATCCTGTTATGAAATCATTCCTTGCTCTATTTATACTGTTATTATTAGGAACCTCCTGCTCACCAACACGTCGGCTGGAGAGGTTGATTGCCTTACATCCTGAATTCAAAACTCCGGACACCCTGGTATTCCATGATTCTTTCGGCATTCCGGAGATCAGAATCGATACAATCCTTCATTTCGATCTTATTCATGATTCTGTACATATTCGCAAAGACCGGCTGGAATTTACAATTCATCGTCGTTCTGACAGCCTGATTGTTCAAGGGAAATGCAAAGAGGACACCATCTATATTGAACGCAAAATTCCCGTTGAAAAGATCAAAGTCCTTCAAACGGATAAAATAGATAATCTCATTTCAAAGATTCCCTGGATTGTTCTTGGTTTGATTTTTACAGTCATTCTTATATTCTTGAAGTCTTTACGGTCCAAATAAACTCTTTAATAGCTGATGTATCCTCTCAATAAAGGTAAAATTCTACAAATTCCGAATCATAGTTTATTTTATAAATTGCAAATCTTACTCAAAGGTAGCTCCGTAAATTTTAATTCTCAAGGCCAGGCCCTTCGAGTGCCGTCATTTTTATAACATCTTCAATTTTCTTCTTATGGTATAAAAATGACCGGCAGCCTTGATAACCGCTACGCTTTAAAATTTACTCCACTTCATTGTTGCCTAAGATTTTCAATTTTTCCAATTCTTGCAATTAATCATTAAAACGGAGGTCAAAATGAATCCATTACCAAACTCCACAGGCAACGAAGCACAAAAGTTACCAGGTAATCAAAAAATACTGCACCGGTTAACCATGAAAGTACCAGGCACCAAACTCCTTGCTGATTATTATTTCGCTACTCGTCTGGAGCTCGACAATTTCGTTGTCCTGAATGAGGTGAAGGTTTTTACCATCAAAATGGGGTTTATGAAAGCCTTCTCTGGTGGGTCCAAAAAATCAATTACTCCAGAATCCTCTTCAGTACAGTTAACAGCTCATCTTTGACCTTTTCGAATTCTGGAAAGTTACCGCCAGGTATTTGGTGGCCAAGACTGCTATTCCAGGCAGTTGTTAACACCTTGTCCTTCCCTGGGTCAATGAGTTGATGGATTCCTGAATACTCGAGATTCTTATAATGCATTTTTTTATGAAAGGCCTGTCTGATTTCATGGTAATCAAGATCCACGAATTTTTGGGTCAGGTACCATAAATCATACAAATCTCTCGGTGCTGAATAGGATCTTTGGATCAGTGCACGGATCTTCTCAACAATGATCTCCTCGATAGAATAACAAGGTATCGAATTTTGCATCAAATTAACCTGATCGGAATAGGAATGTGAGATCGCTCTTTCTGCTACCGGGAAGAGTAATGTTTCAAAAAGGATTATCTCGATCTTGACACTGGTTGACCACCTTTCATGGTCAGGTGGAGCGGCATTTGCCGGATGGTCGGCACCCCAGTACTTAATCTTTGCTTCATAACCGGTAAGTTTGTCTTTAAACTTAAGTTGCCGAAGCGATTCTATATGAGTTGGAATTCCTGCAGTCGTCCAAATATAGTCACCAATCTCTCTTAAATGTTTCCGGGTAAAGATGAATTCCGGATCGATCGAAGTAAAATCAAGGTCTTCCGAAAATCGGTAATCCGGAATCCAACATTTCTTGAGACAGGTACCTCCCTTAAAAACCAATACTTCTCTAAGAGCTGACTGGCTATAGGTTGCGGTAATGAAATGTCCAAGCACCCAGTCCTTCTCGACCGTGCTTTTGGCAATACCCAACCGCTCCGCGACCGTAATGATTTCTTTCTGTAATATCATCAAAAAGGGTTGTTGCAGATTTGTAAAATTCTTTCCCGGCTTATATTCAGGCGAAGCCGCCAGGTTTTAACAAACTCACCCTGGTCTTCACCTCTGGGATCGAACAATGTATATCTCTCGTTAATGTTCCCCTTAGATTCCGCTATAAAGCGCTTTAATCCAGGCTTAATAAGTAGTTCCGCCAGGTATCCCATTCTTTTTGTGATTGCGAAATTCCTGACCTCCTTCGTATATTTGCTCAGCTTATCCCCATTCAGTGTAGCCTGATAAAAGGCCCGGATCAGTTCATCATATCCACCACTATACTGTGGAAGATCGAAACAATCAACAAAGGTCTTTTCAATATCAGTGATCCGGAATGTACGGTTACCATATCCTGAATTGATGATTCCGGATTGTTTGGTGGGCTTGATCTTAATAAACTTATATTGAATCCCGAATACCACCTTTGGTTGCTTGATATGGGTGGTTTGGATAAAAGTTGTGTTCGGAAATTGAGTGGTCATTCCATGCTTGTTCAGAGCTGACCAATATGCCACTGCTCCATCCACCACGAGATGGCATCCGATCACACTTTCATCATGGAAATTTGCCCTACAATACTTTCCCCGTTCGATGCGTGAAAGAATTTTTTTATCGACAAGATTTTCTATAAGTTCGGATACATTCTTGAAATCCTCTCCAGCTACCCGCTGCAGATCCGTCAGAGAAAATATGTCAAGCTCAAGGTCATCCAGTAACAACATCAACCGGATTTGCTCCTTATTAAGATTAGTAGATATATAAGTGCTTCTTGCCATTGCATTTATTTATATTATGAACCCCAAAAATTAGGGTTTAAGTCATATCGAAATGTAATGCAAATATAGTACATAAAATTAATTGACAAATCAAAACCAAAACCAACATTATACCTGTACCATCTTCAAAGACCTAAAAGTTCTGTCACAAATTAAAACAAGGTTGTATCAGCGAGCTTTTATTCCTCTGAGTATAATTCCATCTTAAAGTAACATACTCTGCATTTTTGTTAAAATACGTTATGTGACGTTGATTATATCATATTCGTTAACACAATTTTTAATTGAAGAATTCTGTAAATTTTTTCGTAACTTCGATAGTCGAAAGTGGTACTGAATTAGCAAAATGAAAGCATTCCGAAGTGAACTAAGGTGATAAAGTGATTCAAATGTTGTGCAAATAATTGTGCAAATAAATTATGACCTTTCAAAACACTTGCCAAATCAATGATTCAGGATACGTACCTTAGCTTCCCAAGCTGAGGGTCGCGGGTTCGAATCCCGTTTTCCGCTCAACGCGAAGTTCTTCAAAACCTTGATTACCGGTTAAGGCTCTTGCTTAAAAAAATTTATTCGATCTTTATGATTTTGAAATTCAATATTTTTGTTCTACCGAACCTGACCGTCAGAAAATAAATCCCTTTTGCGTAGGCGGATAAATCAAGTGTGGGTGAATCCGATACATTTAAAATAGTTTCTCCATATACATTACGGACGGTTATTTCCAGATCTTGTTCTTCGGAGCCTTTGATATTAACGATTCCGTCTGTCGGATTCGGATAAATTACAAGTTCATTTTTCGCACCGGCCTGATCATCGATTCCGGTCAGGATAACTTCAACTGTAACCGAAGCGGTATCCGAACATCCCAGAGTAGTATCTGTAATGTTGACAATATAAGTTGCCGTGGACGTTGGAGATATAATGGGATTTTGAAGTGAAGATATGAATCCTGGTGGAACCGATGTCCAGGAATAAGTGTATGTTGGATTGTTCTCCGTAATTGAGGTAGCATGAGAATACAGGGTATCCTCTGTTCCATCCAATATCTCTAAAGATGAGGCGGCGGCGTATGCTACCGGACCCCTTATGTAACATTTGGAATAACGCATTGCATTTGTGACATTTCCGCCAGGATGAAACTCCCAGAGCGTCGTTCCATTATGATCAATTTCAGTGATCGAATTGCAAGTTGTAAGACTGATCAATGAATTACCATTGGGTAATTGCTGCACAGAGCTCTGAACCTGACTTTGACAGGAAGCCGTGTAACGCCATGCATAGGTTGCAGGGGCATAAGCCTCACCCTCTGTTTTTGAATAATTATATCCATCATAAGGCGGACAAATAATATCAACACAGGAATTGCCTCCGGCCCCTCCCTTATTATTAAATGCACACAGATAATTGGGGTAAAATGGATCATCAGAAGAAAGCCAATGGGCATTGTGAGCCACATTAAAAACAGTTGGGCCATTAGTTTCATAGGCAGCCGGATTCCCCCACCTGTATAGAATATCTCCCCCATGACCGGAATTTCCGTCGGTATGACCTGCTGCTTCTGTTGTAGTAGTGCTGTGATCTATTACAAAAATCTCGCTGAATCTGTAGGAGCTGAAAGTGATCTGGTCGAGCGCAGCATTGTAGTCAATTCCATTCATATGGAAAAAATCACTAAAATTGTTGTAATTTATATTTATTAATTGCGGGTTTTGAGATATGGATGGAACATAATTATTTTTTGTAGGATCATGGTTCTGACACAGATGGTCCCATAGCTTCCACTCCCATACGATGGTTCCGGTTGTGGGACCGGTTTGACGGACCTCTATGATCTTATCCATAAATCTGAAAGTATTGAAAGAAGCTCCTGCCTGAATACATTGGGCGGCAGTTTTAACATCCAGCGCGATCATAAGGATATTCCCATTGGATAAAGCACAGATGTCATGGTGCAGAACTGTTGAATCTGTGGAATAAATAAAGTCCCAAACAACATTGTTATCCCAGTCAACCTTTTGAACCTCTCCTGAAATGAAGAAACTGTTAATTAGATTGCCGGTGTAATTGACTGTTCTCACAAGCGTATCACCGGGAATTAAATAAGATGAAAAGTGGGTTTTTTTATTGGCAGCCATAGTCCATGTCTTATAGACGTTATTGTTCGTGTCGATCAGATATACTTTGTTGGTGCCTGATTTGCTGTATAACGTGTATAATCCCCACTGCTGGGCGTTTGCTCCGCAAATTAGTAATACAAGGACTGAAAGTAGGATGGATTTTTTCATTTCTTTTTTCTCAAATTTACGTAAAACTATAAATATTTTTACAATTGAATCTTAAAATGTCATAATAAGTTGTACTGTATCACAGGATCAAATATTGATTCCATAAATTGAACCTAAGCTGTCAAAGTAATCGATTTATGACTTTTGAAGGAAAAACAACCTATTGGAGTCAGCGGCATATGAGATTGCAATTTTTTTATTTCCTCTGTTGTTCGCAAATCTTGTGACTTTATCCCATACATTGAAGTCAGGATGGTCGAGCAAGTTGAGAGGGAAAACGACAAAACAAGACAACAGAAAATACTAACTGACGATAAAGTTGTTGAATGTAGATTAGTCATTAGTTCATTAAGTCATTTTCAACTCTTCACATTTTCAAATCCTCAAATCACTATTGAAACACTTCACCACTCTGCATTTTTACATCCACACTCACGCCCAAACCCACACTCACTTCCCCCCTTCTCCTTGAGGAGAAGGAGTTGGGGGTTGAGGTGCAATATCAATCTTTTACACACCTCACCGCAAACGCATTCGCCTTGCTGCTCTCGTAAAGTGAAACACTCTGGTTGCGTCTGTTCACTCCATTGTATTCGAAAAAACTTTCACCTTGATCTCCCAGAATAACTGCAGCAGCGCTGGTATCTTTATCATATACCCTGTCCTTGAAGTCCTCCTGCCTGATCTTTGGAAAGGTATAGGGCTGTCTTTGTGCCAGGCAATGCATGGCAATAACATAAAAGATAATCCCGGGAAGGATAATTCTGAAAAGTACGGTAAAATTATGCATCGGAATGTAATTAATTTGTTAGGTGGTTAATTGTAACTGCAAATATAAAAAATCCGACATTGTATTAAATTCGTCTGGAAAGAGTCTTTAACATTGACCATGTCATATAAAACAATAATAGGAGAGCCGTGATTATCACCTCAAACAATACCTCACCGGTTAGTGGTCTCCCCAGCGCCTGGCACCCGGCAAAAAAAACAATCATTCCATTCAAAAACAATACTCGCTTTATACATAATTCATTAATCTTAAAGCATGCGATATAAAAGTACAAAAATTGAAAAAATGCCAATCTTGGCAGTTTGGGAATCTTTTAAACTTACAGCCAGGCATTTAACATTTTGTTTTAAAAATTTTTATTAGTATATTGCAGAGTTGAAAGATGAGGTTTAAGGTGATAATTATTTATTGACAATCAAAGACCAGAACTAATGAAAACAAACATATTTATGTTAAAGTACGAGAGGCAGGTTTATGTGATCATCCGTATCGTGACCGGATTCCTATTCCAGACCGGAGTTCCCAAATACATAATTGAGTGACTTATTAAAGCCTTCCGGTCGGAAACAGACTCTCGTTACGGGAAATTGGTGAAGTTTTAAGGACAAAAACAATTGTTTATGAAAACTTTAAACATTCTTCTGCTCCTTTTGTTTATCGGAGTTATGTGTTCCTGTAAACGAAGTAACACAAATGATCCTGATCAACCCATTCAGGAAGAGCATGACTGTGATGATCATGTTTTAAAAGAACCCTACATTGTTTATGCCGGCGATCCGACAGGTATGGCTGTCATGGTTCAAACCACATACTATGTGCATGAAATGGGTACTGTAAAAATCAGATGGGGATATGACAGCCCCGACAATCTTGGATCGTATGTTACAATGGATAATTACAAATGCAAGGTAAGCGGAGGCGATCAG
>Ga0172371_10012171_pt1 | contig 11368 bp, 9 predicted proteins | sample Lak12m_FD_114543 | JGI IMG/M metagenome (GOLD analysis project Ga0172371, IMG submission 114543) | Freshwater microbial communities from Kabuno Bay, South-Kivu, Congo - kab_022012_12m | ecosystem: Environmental > Aquatic > Freshwater > Lake | place: Democratic Republic of the Congo: South-Kivu...
AAAGATACCCAAACTGTTCTAAAAGCTGTTCAAAATGCTGTCAAAAAGTATGGCGCGACGCAGGACGAATTAATTCCCATTCTGAATGAGGTGAATCGCGAGATTGGCTACCTGCCCTCCGAGGCACTTGATGAAGTCAGCCGGTTGCTCCGGGTTCCAAAAAGCCACTTGTTCTCTGTTGCTTCTTTCTACCGGATGTTATCCACTAAGCCCCGGGGTAAGCACGTGGTTAAGTTCTGCGAGAGTGCCCCATGCCATGTGGCTGGTGGTCGCGAAGTTTGGGAAGCTGTCAAAGATTCGTTGAAAATATCCGAAAATGAAACGACACCTGATGGTAAATGGACACTGGTCACCACCAGTTGCCTGGGTGTTTGCGGTGTTGGTCCTGTAATGATGATTGACGATGATGTCTTTGGGAATGTCGATCCAAAGCAGGTTCCTTCCATTCTAGCCAAATACGCCTAAAAGGAGCCAGTGATGAGAGCGATCCGATCTATGGTTTTAGTCTCCAGCGACCCTGCCAGCATTGAACAGGGTGCCAAAGACGTCTACCAGGAACTTCAGCACGAAATAACTGCTTTTGGTTTACAAGATGAAATTTCACTCACGATGGTTGGTGATATTGGACGACACGATGCTGCACCTTTGGTAATCGTTTATCCAGAGGCTGTTATCTACGGTCCAGTGAAAAAAGAAAATGTTCACGACCTTGTTGAAGAACATTTGTATAAAGGAAGAGTTGCGGTTGGATTGCAAGCACCAGTTAGAGAATTATCGGGCAGAATCGCCTGGCTTTCAGCTCGCAAGGGAACTCTTCCCGCGGAACAACGAATAGTCCTCGAACGTGCTGGATTAATTGATCCTGCCTCGATTGATGACTATATTGTTCATGATGGTTATACCGCGCTTGCTAAAGTTTTAACTGAAATGACTCCCGAAAGCGTTTTTGCCGAACTTGAAAAATCAGGATTGCGCGGCCGTGGTGGAGCCGGATTCCCAACTGGAACTAAGTGGCGTTTTGTCAATAAAACGAAGAGCGATAAAAAGTATGTGGTTTGCAATGCAGATGAAAGTGAACCCGGAACTTTTAAAGATCGCCTGATCCTTGAAGGCGATCCTCATGCAATCGTTGAAGCATTGGCAATTGCTGCTTATTGCGTCGGAGCTGATGAAGGATATTTATATATCCGGGGTGAATATTCTTTAGCCCAGGAACGTGTAAAAAATGCGATCCATCAGGCTGAAGAAATTGGTCTCCTCGGTGACAATATCTTTGGAACGGGTTTCAATCTCCACTTGCATGTTCATGCTGGCGCAGGTGCTTATATTTGTGGTGAAGAGACTGCTTTGATTGAGTCGATTGAAGGAAAACGTGGTGAACCTCGTGCTCGTCCACCTTATCCAACGACTCATGGACTTTGGGGCAAACCAACCCTTGTGAACAATGTTGAAACCCTGGCGAATGTTGCTCCCATCCTTAGAAATGGCGCTGACTGGTACAGATCCTTTGGTCCAGCCACAAGCCCCGGCACAAAGGTTTATACGATTCTCGGAAATGTAAATGTCACCGGATTGATTGAAGTTCCGATGGGTATTACATTGCGTGAGGTAATCGCCATCTATGGCAAGGGTATGAAAAACGGAAAGACCTTCAAACTTGCGCAGACAGGTGGCTCTTCAGGGTCTATCGTACCGGCAACTTTGCAAGACACCCCAATGGATTTTGACTCATTCAGCAAGGTTGGCGTTGCGCTGGGTTCTGGTGCGCTCTTAATCTGCGATGAGGATACCTGCGTGGTCGATCTGGCAAAAGTACTACTCAATTTCTTCCGTAAAGAATCCTGTGGGAAATGTAACCCATGCCGTATTGGAAACCAACGGGCTTACGAAATTCTCACAAACATCTCTGAAGGAACCGGTACTTTAAAAGACTTAACAGACCTGATGAACCTGAGTGATAATCTCTATCAATTATCCAATTGCGGTCTCGGGCAGACAGCTGGAGCTCCGATTCGTGATATTTTGAATCACTTCCGCGCTGAAGTTGAAGCCCATATTCGTCTAAAAGTTTGCCCATCGGGTGTTTGCCCGATGAGTGGTAAGAAAATTTAGTTATTTTCCCATGACAGGAGAGAATAAATAATGGTCAACATAACAATCAACGGTAAGACACTAGAAGTAGCGGAAGGAACAACCGTATTACGTGCTGCCCAGGCAGCCGGAATTGACATTCCAACTCTGTGCGATCATCCCCATCTAACACCATATGGTGGATGCCGACTTTGCTTAGTCGAAGTAGAAGGGGCTCGAACCCTTCAGCCATCTTGTACATTACCTGTAAGCAATAATATGGTCATCAAAACCGACACCAAGAAAGTGCTTGACGCGCGGAAATTCGTTTTAACCCTTCTCTTTAGTGAACGAAATCACTTCTGCCCATATTGCCAGGTAACCGGTGGTGACTGCGAATTGCAAAATGCCGCTTACCATGAAGGCATGACCCACTGGCCTTTATCCCCCAACTACCAGCCCTATCCGATGGATGCATCTCATCCATATATCATCATGGAAAATAACCGGTGCATACTTTGCCGGCGTTGTGTGAGAGCATGCGGCGAATTGGTTGGCAATTACACACTAGGATTTGAGGAACGTGGTGCGAATTCCATTCTTGTGGCAGATACTGGTATCCCATTAGGTGAAAGCTCCTGTATTTCATGTGGCACTTGTGTTCAGGTCTGCCCAACCGGAGCCTTGATTGACCGCTGGAGCGCTTACCGCGGTAAAGAGACCCAGGTTGAATCGACCAAAACCATTTGCGTTGGCTGTTCACTGGCATGCGGTATCAACGTGTTGACCCGCAATAACAGCCTTGTGCGCATCGAAGGGGATTGGGATGCAAAACTGAATGAAGGAGTAATTTGTGAGATTGGTCGCTTCACCCCCATGGCAGAGAAATGCGACAGAATCGCCACACCAATGATCAAAAAGAACGGCACACTAAAGGCAGCCACCTGGGATGAAGCACTTGCAGTTATTGCATCCCAGATTAAATCGTCTCCCAAAGATGTTGCTGCACTAGTTTCATCTCGACAACCCGTTGAAACCATTTCCCGGTTTGCTCAGCTCTTTAACAATAAACTCGGCGCTGATATGGTCACAAGCACTGAGGAAGGACAATACACGCGGTCTTTGGCAGCTTACGCTAAGGATCAAAAGAAATCCTTCGAATGTAATCTCGAAGACTTAAAATCAGCCGATTCGGTGATGATTTTGGAAGAGGATCTAAGCAAGGATCACCAGGTTGCAGGTTTCTTTATTAAGCGTGTTTTGGCTTCAAATGTAAAACTGCTTGTTGTAGACAGCCAGGAAAATGGTTTGGGTAAATTCGCAAATAAATATTTAAAACTTTCCAAGGGATCCAGGAGCGAGGCGCTTCTTGCTCTCTCAGCAGCTATCGCTAAACTGGGCATTGCAAAGGGAAAAACCAAAGCTACTGCTTCTGAATTGAAATCATTGGCAGAGAAAACCGGCTTGACATCTGATGATTATCTTGACGCTGCATACGTCATTGCTTCATCTGAGCATCCGGTAATTCTCTACAAAGACGGTGCCGATATTGAATCAATTCACGCAATTGCAGAATTGATTAATGCCAAAATGATCAGCGTCAAAGGCAATGCAAACAGCCTCGCATCCTCTCTACTGGGTGTCGAAAAAGCGTTGAACCTACAAGGAAAGAAAGTTCTGTTTGTCGCAAACGGTGATGAGGAATTATCTCAAAAATCGATTAAGGAATTCGAGAAAATCCCATTCAAAGCTGTTCAATCAGCCTATGCTTCTTCATTAACAAGTATTGCAGATGTTGTTCTCCCCTCCACGGATTGGCTGGAACAGGAAGGGCATTACATTAGCGCCGAGGGAGTCGTAAACTTAGCCAAACGATCATTAATTCCCGCAGAAGATTTATTATCTCCATTTGAGACACTTGGGCGATTGGCTGATAAACTTGGTGTTAAGCTTGATGACGAGTGGACAAAATTGGTTCACAACCGTGTATCTCCGGTAGAATTATCGAAGTAATTTGATTGGTAGCAACGAGGAGAAAATATGGGAAAACCAAAGGTAGCATCAGATTGGTTAGCAGGTTGTGCAGGTTGTCATATGTCATTACTTGACATTGATGAACGAATTGCTCAGGTTCTTGATCTAGTTGAATTAAGGTCAACTCCTATTACAGATATGAAACATCCCGATAAATCCGGTGTGGATGTTGGAATTCTTGAAGGTGGAATCAACAATTCTGCAAATGAAGAAGTTGCAAAAATGATGCGCTCTCGCTGCAAATTACTTGTCGCTTTTGGTGACTGCGCAGTATTTGGCGGTGTGCCTGCCATGCGTAACTTTTTCACGATTGAAGAGTCGCTTCGCAGGGCATACATTGAAACCGAGAGCACCGATGGCTCAGGTAAAATCCCCAGCGATCCTGAATTAGCGGTTCCCACGAAAGTTCGTGCCCTTCAGGATGTTGTCCCTGTCGATTTCTTCCTGCCGGGCTGCCCTCCTGAAGCTGACACTATCTTTTATGTATTAGCTGAGTTGGGTCAGGGACGAATCCCTGAATTAAAAGGGAATACTTTACACTGGCAATAACCCAGGAGGTATTGAATGGTAGCTCAAAAAATTACAATTGAACCCGTTACCCGTATCGAAGGACATGCGAAGGTAACAATTCGCATGAATGAAGCAGGTAAAGTTGACCATGCTTATCTTCATGTAAATGAATTTCGTGGTTTCGAAAAATTCTGCGAAGGCCGCATGGTTTTTGAAATGCCTTTGATCACCCCGCGCATTTGCGGAATTTGCCCGGTAAGCCATCATCTTGCGTCAGCCAAAGCTGGCGATGCAATTCTTGGCGCTCCGCCTCCGCGACCGGCCTCTTTGTTGCGCGAATTGATGCATATGGGACAGGTGGTTCAATCTCATGGCATGCATTTCTTTGAATTAGCTGGTCCTGATTTACTGCTTGGTTTTGATGCCAATCCCGAAATCCGCAATGTTGTTGGACTATTGGCAGCCGACCCCGCGCTTACCGTTAAAGCTGTAGGGTTAAGAAAATGGGGACAGGAAATTATTCACACGTTGAGTGGTAGGAAAGTTCATCCAAATTTTGCCATTCCTGGCGGCGTGAATAAAGCACTCACAAAAGCAGACCGTGATGAAATCCTTTCAGGATACGATGCCGCCCTCGAGACAATCAAAATTGGTCTCAAAATCATGTATGAATGGGCTGAAAAGAATGCTGAAGATATTAATAAATTTGCGGTATTCAAGACAGGTTATATGGGTCTTGTCAATGATGATGATGCCCTTGAATTGTACAATGGCAAAATTCGACTGGTCGATTCAACCGGGAAACAGCTTGAGAAATTTGAGCCAAAAGAGTATCTAAATTACATTGCTGAACATGTTGAGGATTGGTCGTATTTAAAATTCCCCTATTACAAAAAGATGGGGTATCCGCAAGGTGTGTATCGCGTTGGTCCTCTCGGCCGTTGTAATAACTCGAAGAGCATGACTACCCCGCTCGCTAATGAAGAACTAAAGCGATTTAAGGGATTGAATAATGGAAAACCTGTTGAAAACACGCTGCATTATCATACAGCGCGATTGGTTGAAACTCTTTATGCTGCAGAACGGGTTAAAGTCCTCCTGGATGATCCAGATATCCTGAGCAATGATGTTTTGAATACCTGTCGGGATCCGCAACCATCCGGGGTCGGCGTTATCGAAGCCCCCCGAGGAACATTAATTCACCATTATTGGATGAATGAGAATCAACAACTCACTAAAGTCAACTTGATCGTATCGACAGGTCATAACAATTGGGCAATGAGTGAAGCGGTTGATTCTGTCGCAAAGACATACATCACTGGACCCGAAGTTTCAGAAGGAATTCTCAACCGGGTTGAAGCTGCGATCAGAGCCCATGATCCTTGCCTCTCCTGCTCAACACACGCTGTCGGCCAAATGCCAATGATGGTGGAGGTTGAAGATTCTGCCGGAAAATTGGTGAAGACCCTCAAGCGAGATTAGTCCCCAAGTTTCTCACTAACACGCGATGCCGTTAATTCGTCATCGCGTGTTTTAGAAAGGAAATAATGACTGTTTTAATGTTGGGTTATGGAAACTTGGATCGCCAGGATGATGGCATTGCCTGGCATATACTTGGAGAGCTGTTACTTAAATACGGCCATCCATATCCTGAATCTATTGACATCAACACCTTAGATACAAAAAACGATATCCATTTTTTTTACCAACTCCAATTGCTTCCTGAAATTGCTGATGAACTTTCAAGGTATGATCGTGCGGTATTTATTGATGCTCATACGGGGGATATAACAGAAGAAATAGAGGTAAAACGTATAACACCCGAGTTTCAAAGTTCACCCTTAACACACCATTTAACGGTAAACTCTTTATTATTCTTTGCTCAATCCATCAATATCAAAGTACCAGATTCGATTTTGGTTTCAGTAAAAGGGTACGAATTTAAGTTCACTCAAGAATTATCACCCAGAACCAAAGCCTTGGTGCCTGTTGCAGCCAATCAGATATATAAATGGGTTTCAAAGAATGAATTAGGTTAGGCCAAAGGATAAGATATGTCAGACCAACCAAGTCGGGATATTTTATTACCCCCAGAAATGCGGGAAAAAGTAATCCAGTCAGGTGTTGCAAAAAGCAAGATTTCGATACTGAGTTTGTTAATCTTATCAATTTTTGCGGGAGCCTATATCGCCCTTGGTGCAGTATTTTCTTCGATAATCGCATTAGGGATGCCAGGGGTTTGGCCTTATGGGTTTATGAAGGTATTACAAGGTCTGGCTTTTTCACTGGGTCTGATCCTGGTGGTTGTTGGAGGTGCAGAATTATTCACAGGGAATAACCTGATGGTAATGGCATGGCTGGATAGAAAAATTCGCGGAACTGCTGTCCTAAAAAATTGGGTGGTTGCTTTCGGTGGCAATTTTGTTGGTTCTGTATTGGTTGCTTTGCTGATTATCCTGAGTAAGGAGTACCTGGTTTCTGAAGGCTCGTTAGGTAAAAGCATAATTTCACTCGCAGTTTTGAAGGTGGGCTATCCATTCATCAGAGCGATGGTCCTTGGTATCTTGTGCAATATTCTCGTTTGCCTTGCGGTTTGGTTGACTTACAGTGGACGGTCAACGATTGATAAGATCCTGGCGATAGTCTTTCCAATTACCGCATTTATCGCAGCAGGCTTTGAGCATAGTGTGGCAAATATGTACATTATTCCAGTCGCATTGTTACTGAACAAGTTCGATCCAGCCTTTGTAATGCAAACTGGAATAAATACCTCTACTCTGACCTGGACTTCGTTTTTCGTTAGCAATTTAATCCCGGTAACGATTGGAAATATCATAGGCGGAGCACTGTTTGTTGGTTACTTGTATTATTTTGCATATAAAAAACCAAATCCCTGAAAAATAAATGATGTGACTTGCTGCTATACCATCGATGACGTAAAACACTTCTTAAGTTGTCTAAACCATGTTATTTTTAGAGGGATACTTTACTGGGTTGATACATGAATAAAGACCTTAATATCATTGAAACCTTAAAAATCGTCCCTCTATTTTTGGATTTTAACTCCGATCAATTAGGTCGTTTGAGCGAGATTTCTGAAGTAGTCGAGATGGATCCTGGCGATGTTCCAGTGGAGGAAGGAATGCCGCTTGATTATTTATATATCGTTATTGATGGCGAAATGCAAATCGAGGTCTTTGTTCCTTCCTATGGGAATATGGAAACTGCACGTTTAGGTCCATTGGATATTTTTGGCTGGTCTGCCATGACTCCGGTTGTTCGACAACGTACAGGAACTACCACAGCCATCACACACTGTCGATGCCTGCGCATTATGGGAAAACAGCTTTATTCCTTATGCGAAGAAGATCATGATATCGGTTACTACATTTTTCGTCGCATTGCTAACGTGGCTGCCAGGAGTTTTCTGGCAACCCGACTTCAATTCATGAATTTACTTGTCGAAAAAATGGACCGTAAACAAAATCCTTAATCAAACCAAAGTTATCCGATTTCGATTATAATTTCACGAATGCATGAACTTTCAGTGACAGAGAGTATCCTCGAAGTCGCTTCCACTCACGCCAATAAAGCAAATGCCAAAAAAGTTACCCGGATAAACCTGGTAATTGGCAGGTTGTCATCCATAGTCGATGATTCTGTTCAATTCTATTGGGAAATGGTTTCAGAGGGAACGATTTGTGCCGGTTCTATTTTGAATTTTTCACGACCTCCAGCCGTTTTACACTGTAATGACTGTTCTTTTGATTATGAAATTGAGCAATTGCTCATACCCTGCCCTCAGTGTGGAAGTTATAAGACAACAATCAAGAGCGGTGAAGAATTCTTTATCGATAGTATTGAAGTTGAAAAAGATACGGAGAGTCTATTATGACAGCAAGTACTATTCGAGTGGTTGAAAAAATCCTCAGCACAAATGATCGTTTGGCTCAACTGAATAAGACCGAACTATCTAGGCTTGGAGTCCTTGGAATTAATTTAATGGCCTCTCCTGGTGCAGGAAAGACCAGTTTCATTCTTGAAACTATAAAAAGATTATCGGGTAAGTATAAAATTGGAGTGATTGAAGGAGATACCGCACCTGTCACGATTGATGCTGATAAGATCTCAGCTGTTGGGATGCCCGCAGTTCAAATCAATACAGGTGGAGATTGCCACCTGGATGCATCCATGGTATCCGACGGCTTAAACCAGTTACCCATCGCTGATCTCGATCTTGTAATCGTCGAGAATGTAGGTAACTTAATCTGCCCGGCAGCCTGGGATTTGGGTATGCATCTAAATTTACTAGTTGCCAGCGTCCCTGAAGGGGATGATAAACCCTATAAATATCCCAATATCTATCGGGGTTTACAGGTTCTAATTATCAACAAAATCGATCTTACGCCTTATGTCCAATTTGACATGGATTATTTTCGAAAAGGGGTAGAGCTTTTAAATCCAGGATTAGTTACTTTTCCGGTTTCTTGCCGGACTGGAGAAGGTTTTCCTTCCTGGATTGATTGGATAACAAAAAATATTTCCAAATCCTGACCGGACCTCTTTATCTGTGAAAACAATACAGGTATCTGTTAGTGGAATTGTCCAGGGAGTAGGATTTCGTCCCTTTGTCTATGCTTTGGCAAAAAGCAATCGATTGACCGGCAAGGTGTGGAATACCTCTTCAGGGGTTGAAATAACGCTATCGGGAATCTCTAAGGATATCGACTCCTTTTTAATAAGCCTTAAAAATAATCCACCACCCCTTGCCCGTATTGATCAAGTTGAGGAAAATCCTCTAGAACCACAGAAATTTATTGATTTTGAGATTGTCGAGAGCCAATCAGAACAAAATTCGTTTGTTCCCATCTCTCCTGACATAAGCATTTGCGATGATTGCCGGCGTGAATTATTTGATCCAAAAGACAGGCGTTTCCGTTACCCATTTATAAATTGTACAAATTGCGGTCCACGATTGACGATTATTAAAGATATTCCTTATGACCGGTCTAAAACAACCATGTCCGAGTTTAACTTATGTCCTGACTGTGCATCCGAGTATAGAAATCCTTCGAATCGTCGATTTCATGCACAACCAGTGGCTTGCCCCACTTGTGGACCAAAAATCACATTCTTTCCTTCTGGATCACAAAAAATTGAAGGCGAAGAGGCTCTCCAGCAAGCCCGTGATTATCTACGGCAAGGGAAAATTATTGCCATAAAAGGGCTTGGAGGATATCACATCGCCTGTGATGCCTCAAATAAATCTTCAGTAACAAAACTTGTCACAAAAAAACACAGGTCTCAAAAACCCCTGGCACTTATGGCTTTTGATTTGGACAATATCAGAAAATATTGCCTGGTAACACCTGAGGAAGAAAAATTGCTTTCTTCAATCCAGCATCCTATTGTCCTTTTACAGAAAAAACCGGGGATAAGTTTACCTGATAATATCGCCATTAACCAGAAAACGCTCGGATTCATGCTTCCCTACACACCTCTTCATCTCCTTTTATTGGAACCTGAAGGAGATTTTCCTGAAGTACTCATCATGACAAGTGGTAATTTGGCTGATGAACCCATTGCGTATATGGATGAAGATGCAATTGATAGACTGAGTCCTATCGTTGATGGCTTCCTGATTCACAATCGTGATATTAATATTCGGGTTGATGATTCGGTTTTAAGGGTCTTCGAGAACTCACCCTATTTTGTACGAAGATCGCGAGGTTATGCCCCAGAACCCATCCGGATCAATGAAAATTTGCCGGAAATTCTAGCCTGCGGTGCAGAGCTGAAGAATACGTTCAGCCTTTCGAAAAGTCAGTATGTTTTTATGAGCCATCACATTGGCGACCTGGAAAATTATGAAACTCTTCAAAGTTTTGAGGATGGCATCCTTCATTACCAAAAACTCTTCAGGATATCTCCCCAAATCATCGCTGCAGACCTTCATCCAGATTATTTATCAACGAAATACGCTGTCGATCGGGCAGAGTCGTTCAAAACACCTTTGATACGTATACAACACCACCACGCCCACCTGGCAGCGTGCATGGCAGATAATAACCTCGGCACAAATGAGAGCGTAATCGGATGTATCCTCGATGGCACTGGTTATGGAACCGATGGGACAATTTGGGGAGGAGAGTTTATAACAGGGTCCTTTAAAGGGTTTTCAAGAGCGCTTCATCTCCGAGAAGTCCCCTTGCCCGGAGGTGATTCATCCATAAAGAATCCATCAAAAATAGGTATCTCTTATTTATTTGAAGCTGGAATCGGTCTTGATAAAGATTTGCCACCGGTTAATGAATTCACCTCTGGCCAGCTATCCACATTGGTTTCTCAGATCAGAACCGGGATTAATGCGCCATTAACCTCAAGTATGGGCAGGCTTTTTGATGCAGTTGCTTCTATTCTTGGTATCCGCCAGTCGGTGAGTTATGAAGCCCAGGCAGCTATTGAATTGGAGAATATCTGTGACCCTGATGAAAAAGTAAGTTACAGCTTTGAAATGACTGATAAAGAGATTAATGTCTTTCCAATGCTTAGGTCACTTGTTAATGATTTTCGATTGGGGATTGGTATTCATACTATTGGCGGCAAATTTCATAATACAATAGCCCATGTTTGTTTAGCAGCTTGCTCACAGATCCGCAGTGATACTGGGTTATCGATTGTGGCTCTTTCTGGTGGAGTGTGGCAAAACGTTTCCCTTCTAAAGAAAACGAATGACATCTTAATAAATAATGGT
>Ga0172371_10012173_pt1 | contig 11367 bp, 6 predicted proteins | sample Lak12m_FD_114543 | JGI IMG/M metagenome (GOLD analysis project Ga0172371, IMG submission 114543) | Freshwater microbial communities from Kabuno Bay, South-Kivu, Congo - kab_022012_12m | ecosystem: Environmental > Aquatic > Freshwater > Lake | place: Democratic Republic of the Congo: South-Kivu...
TACACGACCAACGAGAGAAACATGTTGTTTGGTTGTAGACAATGTTTCAAATTGATCGAGCATCTGCTCACTCGTATGTGTCCGATGTGCTGTTTCAGGATATACTGTCCCAAATGCCTCTGTGAGCTGAGCCAATTTTTCTTTTTTAACCGCAATAATATCTTCACGCATAAAAAATTTGTTCCAAAGAAAAACATTCGTATAAAGCCATTCTACCCCACTCTAAAGGAAAAGACAAGATAATACATGGCATCTTAGAAAATTTTATGCAGGTGTTTCATCAACTTCCATGTATTCATCATGGTTTACGATATATTCATCATGGTTACGACTAGATATTTTATAACACGTTATTGGTGAGGCATTTCTATGTTTTGCTACTACATTTAACACTCCGGTCTCGGTACTCAATTCAGATAATCTATCGAGAATATCAGCGGAACAATTAGGGTTATTGGCTATAACCATTTTAACATAGTCATTGGCACCCTCGGCTAAGCGACGCAAAGAATTTGCTGGAGTTTTAGGATTACATCCAGACAATGTTCGAACATTAAAATTTTCATCCATTGATAATAAATTCAAGACGAATGGGTCTTCTGAATCCATTGCCTCTTTTCTTTTTCGTTCGTCAGGCCATTTTATTACCTCTCCCTTTCGTGTTTCCAATCCGTTATCAATCTCACCGCAGAGATCGTCTATTTCGGCTAATAAACGTTTACCGCTGGTTGATTGTTCAACCTCGGTTAGTAAGTCATCTATTTGGTCAAATTGTGATTCAAAATTTTTGCTCATAGTTTTTAATTTAATCAAATGTTTGATCTATCAATTCCTCGACCTTACGAATAAATTTTGTCGATAACTGTTTTGAGTCAGGGACTTCTAATGAATTTTTACCGAATTCTTTTTTGATTGATTCGGCTCCTTGAGCAAGCCCAACTCCCAAAATTACAGTTTCTTTCTTAAATTTATCAACTAAATCATGCAATGAGTCTGTACTACAAGCCAGTCCATCGGTCAAAAAGAAAATAAAGTTATGAGCTCGTTTAAATTTATCAGCATAGCGTGTTTGGCTAGCATAGGCGGCTCGTAGAAGGTCGGTATCTTGTTGGTTACCAATGGATGCTTGTAGAAGAACAGCTTTTTGCAGATCATCTCCATACGCTTCCTGCTCAAATGTTTTCAGGAATTGGTATCCACCCTCTGTATAAATTACCATCTCAAATGGTATATCTAATCGCTTAGTAACTTCCATAAGAGCAGTGGCCAATTTCTTTTCATCTTCAATCATCCCTCCGACCGATCCGGTGTTATCAAGAATAATAGTCCATACGAATTGGGGCATTTCCGGAGTACGCTTTCTTTCAAAAGATTTCGGACTAAGAACAGGTCGACCATCTTTTGTGCCTATAATATTTTTTGTGTAACCTCGTTGAAGACGTACTCCTCGTCTTTGATTTCTTTCATATACATAATCTTTATCAAGATCAAATTTTTCAATAAAAAAATCCGTAAGATCATCCGTCAAATCTTTCATAGATTCCATATACTCTACATAAAGTTGCAATGCTTCACCCTCTAATCCAGACATTTCTTTATACAGAGCTTCTGTTTTTGCTTGATGTTGACGTTTTAGTTCTTCTAAATTTGATAACTGTGCAGTTGATTTGCGTTCGATTTCTGCCAGTTGTTCCGAGCTTATTCTCGACACTTCTTCAGTGGCAATCTCTTTTGACACAAATGCTCCATTTTCATCCTGTTGGGTAAATTTACTCCCAATTAAAGTTTCGGCATTTCTTAATTGTGCTAAAAGGCTTCGGTCTGGACGACTAAAAGTCACACCCTCTCCCTCGACCGTATTGCCAGCACCCCCTTGATTATTGGGATCATGGGGACTTGATTGATTTTCAATTTTTGATTTTTCAAAACCTTGTTCGTCTAATTGACCGCCAGACTGTTTTTCGGTTGATTGATTATGTTCATCAAAACTGTGCTGACCCTCTCCTTGACCCGGTTCACCACCCTCCATTCCGCCCATCATTTCGGAAAGTTGTTGCATTGCATCATGCATTTGTCCGGCCATGTCTTGTGGACTTGCACCAGATTCAAGACTCTGTTGCATCTGGTCAAACTTTTCAAATAGTTGATCTATGGCTTCTTGACCAGCCCCCGGCATACTACCTTGACCACCTTGTTCTTTGGCCTGATTTAACATGTCTTGCATTTGAGACAACATTTCCTGCATCTCTTGTACAGAGGGCATACCATCACCCGATTCTGATCCGCCCGGTTCACCTCCGCCGTCTCCTCCTCCCATTTCTCCGCCAGGCTGACCACCTTGCGATCCTTCTTGTCCACCCTCGCCAGAGCCTTCGCCCTCTCCCTGTCCTGATTCAGAACCCGATTCTGAACCTTGTTCTTGACCCTTGCCATGCTCGCCATTTTCTGAACTCTGTTCATCACCATTTTCTTTTTCAGAATCATCCGATTCGTCTGATCCGTTTTCCTGTTTTTCTTTTTCTAAGGAATAATTTATAGCTTCCCACAAATAATAATATTGTTTAGGATCGTGCTGTCCAAAAGAATTCAGTCGATTAAGATAGAGACCCGACATTTGGGAACGATCCACGCCATTATAAATAATAGGCATACACATTCTGTAAAAATAACCCCATTCAATTTCACCCTCTTTGACCGGTTGGGATTTGCTCCCATTACCACCTTTATACCAAAACTTTGCCAAAGGTTTTGGCAATTGGAAATTAACCAAAAAATTATCACTAAAACTATCAATACCAAGCTCGGCTCGCTGTGATAAAAATTCCTGAGCTGATTGTGATCCGTGTATTGAAAAATCTGGCACATCATATCCACGCTCCTTCATTTTCTGTATCATCTTATCCGTGAAGTTTGGATTTTTTTGTTGATAGCCAGTCATTAAAAGACGCATGACTGTGCGATACGCCTTTGATGTGTTTTGAGCGAATGTACGAACTTTTTCTAAACCCTCTAATTGTTCGGGAGTTAGATTTGCTTCGTCAATTCCATATTCTTTGATGTTATAAGTTATCGGTTCTTCTTCCGACTTTGCCAGCTCTTCTTCCAAAGCTCCGCTTTCAGCAATCTGCTTGGCAACTTCTTCTAATTGCTCCAATTGCTCCTTTAACTTTTGCAGTTGTTCTTCCGTGATTTCGTCAGTACCAGCCTCTTTGGCTTCTTGCATTGCTTTCTCAGCTTCAGCTTTCATCTGCTCGGCTTGTTTGCCGATTTCTTGCATGGAAGATTTTTCCTTTGGTTTAGGGGCTTCAGGTTTTTGACTCGGCTTCTGCAATTTTTCTAATTGTTCTTTAGCCTGTTGAAGTTGCTCTTGCAGATTTTCTGTCAAAAGACTTTCTTCGTCTTTTCTTTCCTGTTTTTCCGCAGGACTGAGTTCTTGCGGTTGCGGTCGTTTCGATTCTTTTTTCTGCTTATCTCTGGATTCTTGAGACGGTTTCTTGCCAGCTTTACTTTGTGGCTTTTGCTTCATTTTTTGCATAAGCTTCTGCATTCTTTCCTGTATCTCTTTTGCTTGCTGTGCTCGGGATGAAGCTTCCGGACTTAGTTCGGTTCGTGATGCATCTTGGGTTTGCTCGGTATCCTTATTGTGTGGCTCGGCAATACTTGGATACTCTTGATCTGGACCGGATAGGGCGACTAATTTTGAAAATTTCGGCCAAATAAAATCACGCACAAGTTGGACTTGTTTTTTTGGCACAGCCATTTTTACGCTCTGATCCAAAACAGATCGTGTTTGCTTATCAAAAATTTCTTGTACTGCTGGGTGAGCACTTCCCAGAGCTTGCTCGAATTGCTCAGACTGAACGAGGCCGACTTGTGACAGAGAATAGAGGAGAGTGAGGTCAACCGCTTGTTTATAGGGTGCGGATTCCGCAATACCGTCCGCAATTTGTTGAGTGTTTATTTCTTGCTCATACAAAGCACGGAAGTTTTCTTCCGGTTGATCACTATGTGAATTTTGCATCTCCAAATAGTTAACCGAGGCTTCATGTGTTGCTTCAACAAGGGATGTTAAAAGTTCCGGAGCAACTTGATTTTCATAACACCAGCCACGCAAAGCGTTCAGTTCACCATCGATTGGATAATTTAAGTTTCCAATTTCATGACGAAGTTGTGCGTTAACAACTCGTCTATCACCAGAAAGAGATTCTCGTGGGTAAATAATAACATTTGGAATATCCGTTGAGTTATCTGGACTTTTTGCCACACCCCAAGAATCACCAGCCATGGCTTGCACCCGGACTTTACCAGAGAACCCTTTTTGTTCTATTCTACGAACTAAGCCGTGCGCTAAAATCGGGATAATCTCATTGAGATCCCGTTCAGCTTGGGATACTTCTAGCTTAGGCGGATGTTCCAGTGTAAATTGTGGACCGTGTGATTCTATTGACATAATATTTACTGTTCATTTCTATCGAATGCCCTCGGCAAGAATTAGCATCATTGCATCCTTATCGGTCTTGCCACGGCGATAGGTGTCTGTGTGAGGCAGATAAGTCATGGCAATCGCGTATTGTGCTGGATTCCAGCCAGCTTTCCAATTCGGCATTTTGGAAAGATCAGCCTCCCAGAGATGATTCTCAGAATAGAAACGAGCCGCCTCAATTGATCCACGAAGGGAGATGTCTCGTTCCATTCTCGTTTCGCCAGTTCTTGTTTTATATGCTTCTACAACTTGGCGAGTGCGATCAGAAATAGCCACAATATTCTTGAGATCTTTCATAATCTTTACGGTTGTTGCATCAAGTGAAATTTGCGCTCCTACGCCATTGATTACATAATCCCATGCTTTGCGGAATTGTTCATCATCAAGACCTTTAAGTGGACTAATATTCTCTTTGAGAATAAGTGCCTCATCATGTGTAAATCTTTCTCTATTGGTAATTGAGTCAGTTTCTCGGAATGGAGGATAACCCATAGTCATGATGTTTGAGCGGTCGTCAATTGTTTCCGGTAAATCCTCCACACCATCGTATTCAGCTGGGTTCATCAGACCAACGAAAGTTACTCCCGGAGCCGCCTTTATCACTTGGTCGTTCAAGAAAACAGTGCGATCACCATCAAATAGGGAGTTAAAGAATTTAGCAACATTTGGTCGAAGTAGGTTTAACTCGTCTAATTCCAATACTGCGTTTGGTGTGGTTACCGCTGTTAAGATACGAGTTGGAATTCTTACCACTTCGCCATCGGAAAGCTCGACATCGTAAGTAAGATCACGCTCTTCTTTGTCAGGGGAACATGCATATCGGAAAAGAGGTCGATTTGTCTCACCGCAATAAAAGTCAGCTAACTTGTTTTTACCAGTACCACGAGGACCGACAATGACAGTCATGCCTTTAGCAGTTAATCGTTCCCACTCTGGTGCTTGTTTGTTTTTTACCAAATCTTCAAGGTAAGCATTATTACCAAGACCAAGTTGGCGATTTACCAGTGTGGCAAACCATGCAAACTTTTGTTCAAAATATGGAGTAAGTTTGAAGTGGGTATCACGAGGTGGAATAAATTCGTTAAGACCTTCATCAATTGAACGCAAGAATTGCTGGGTGCGGATTATATCCGATGCACGTTCAGCAAAATCATCAACGTCTTCAATCCCAGAGCCATTGAGTTTAAGAAGTTCTTTTAATTGCTCCAGGTCAGTAAACGCTTCAATCTGAGCTCCTAGTTGTTTTGCTTTTTCATCATAGTCGGCATCATCCGGATTTAATTCACCATATTGTCTTACCAACTCCCCAAGATTGGTTAACACCTCATTGAAAGCTTTAAGTTCGCCTCGTCCTTCAAGAACAGCATCAACAGATTCCAATCTTTCACCTCTATGTTTTTCGGAGAAGTTCATCAGCTCTCCCGGTTTAGCAACATGGGTTAGTCCGTGAGCATCTTTAACAAATTTTACTTCAGAAAATTTCTTACCGCCCGATACGAATACTTTGCCTGGAACAGCATTCCATTCCGCACTTTCTTCCGGTGTTTGACAAACAGGGATGTGAACTTTGCCAATAGTAATATATTGGCCAGCTTGAGCAAATTGTCGTTCCGGCTCATCAGCTTTTGTTGAGGTGACAGTCTCTCTTTTTCGTACTACATGTAATCCTTGGTTTTCCGTTCGAGCAACGGGTTTTTCTTCCACTGTTGGTTCAGGTTCGTCTTGGATACTTGTTTCTAATGCATCAAGCTCTTCCAATGATCCTTCCAGTGCAGTTATCATTTCATCTCGACTCTTGCCAGCCGTACTTTTCCATTCTGAAGGTAAAAGGCGAGCTTTTTCTAAAGACTGCAAAACCTTTCCTCTTTTTTGAGAAATTTGTTCAGCAGTAAGTTTTTCCGCCTTTGGTTGAGTTGACGGAATTTGTTCTTCTTGTGGTGCCGGTTGTTTGTATTCAAATGATTCTCTCATATATTTATTGGTTGGTTTCTACCGTCTCTTTTAAAGAGGAGACGAGTTCGTGGACGACCTTTGGAGATTCTTTAGGATAATATAGCAAGACCTTATCATCAGCCGGCACGACTCTGATATGGCCCTCGTAACCCGGAACCCCAAATAACCAACGGCCGACAGTATCAACAGCAATTTTTTTGCCGTCATTACTTTCGCCGTGGGCATCACACTTTACTGATTGATCGTAGAGGGGCAGTGTGCGAGCCTTTTCTTGTATAAAAACTTTCGCTGTCAATCCGAGAGACTTTGGCGTTTGAATGTCAACCAACATATCAAGCGTCATTGCATCACACGGAAATGTTATTGCTGTTTTTCTCATATGTTTAAATTAATTTATTATATTATTATTTCTTCGTGACCAGCGGAGAAATGAGAAATGGGAACCTTGTAATTTCTTCGGCCGTAAATCCTGCCTCTATTGTCTTTACTGCCACTTCCATATTACCGGCCTTGGCGATTGCTATGACGACATCTAAGCCACCTTTTTTGAGAGATTCTTTTAAGGATTCAGATATACCATCATCGCTACTACCATAACGGCGAGATCGGCTACTGTCGCCATTAATATAATTGTTTACTTCAATAGCTTTATCAAGGCGACAACTTTTGGCAACAATTTTCCTCACATTATCGATACCAAAAGCATCTACGGATTGCGAAACGTAATGCCTCTTACTGTAATCACCGGCATATTTTTCAAATAAAATTATCTCTTGTAAGTTTGTAGTAATTCCTTTTGTTTTGAAAGCATTACCAACATCCAAGACGCCACTAAGAACCGATCCTTTATCAAGGATTTGTTCAACTTCTTCTAACGTAAAGGTGTCGAGGGTAGAATCCAAATTATAATATTCTCGTGTCCTTTTTAATTTTTTTGCCAAAGAGTGAACAGCTGTAAAACCTGAATCGAGTTGATGTTTTTCAAGGGCTTGTTTAACCTGCCCATATTCACTATAAGCAATGCCATCAGAAAAAATCTTTTCAACTTCTTTTAATGGAAGACCCCTCAATGCAGATGTAAAATCATTTATATCTCTGACGTTTTTTGCGACATTGGTTATTTGTACAACATCTAACTCGTAGCCAAATTGTCGCGTGTTATTTAAAACAGCTACAGCAATTGATAAATGAACGTCTTGTTTTAGTAATACCCTAATATCATCCAAACTAAAAGACCTTAACGATTCATCCAATCCATCAATATTATGAGACGCTATTTCTGCAACTTCTACTGGAGATAATTCGTGACCATACTTCTCGGTAACTTTTTTTACTGTAGTAATTGACTGTAAATTTATACCCTGTGTCATGAATTGTTTGACTTGATCCAAGTCAAACATCTTGAGAGCTTCAGTCATTCCGTAAAAACTTTTACCAGCCAAATCAGCAACTTCAGCGAGAGAAACTTCGTAATCTGATACAGAGAGGATATTTCCGACTTCCATCATTGATTCCAATGTGTGCCTTGCATTTTGATCCTGCCACTTGGCTTTCTCAACTAAACCATGTACAAACTTCAAATCTTCTCGTGTTGCTCCACGAGCCCCTGTAATAATATCAGCTAAAGCAAATTCAGTAATAGTCTCATCGCTCATTCCTAATCGCATCATTTTGTGTCCACGCTTTATCGCACCAAGAGGAGCATAATTTATCCAGTCTACAATACCCCCAAGCGGTTTACTGCCATAGTCACCACCTGTATGATTAATCCTAAAATGTAAATCTAACGCTTTTTGAGCAAGACTCTTTCTTTTCTCATAACGCTCGTTGACCACAATTTGTCTTTGTTCCAAATCAGCCAACAACTGTTCCGGAGTTCTTTCTTGGAGGTGTGCAATTTCAGCTTCGTAGTCTGCTCGTACACTGGCGATAGCATTCTCATGGCGTTCTGCCACAGATTGCAATTGCAACCCTTTTTCTTCTTCAGGAAGATTTGCTTTTTCTATTTCAGTTCTTGACTTTTCAAATTTATGGTTAAGTCTTTCGGTTTCTCTTTCAATCCATCTCTGTTGTTTCTGGATAGCAAAACTATTTTCTTGCTCTACGAATGCTTGAGCGGCCTCTTTGTCTGTTAACTTTTGATCTCCCCATGTATAGATTTTCCCACTATGTACAATGCCCAAATATTCTTTTAAAGCCTCAACATTAGTATCAAGTTTCTTTTTTTCTGGTGCATATCTATTATCTCCAGATTTTCCGATAAAACGATCTATGTGTTCAAAATTAGTTTCTTGAATCTTATTTCGCATACCACGCATCTGACGCATAACTTTGTGGCCAAGCTGTCCAGCAGAAACAGCTTCCTTGAAGCCAGCACTATAAGGAGATCTGGATACGTTAACTATGCCGTTATACTCGTATGCTCCCTCAAGTTTTCTAGCCATTGAAAGTACGGCCTTGTGTTCCAACTGTTCATTGGTCAATTGTTCTTTTTTGTATCTTCGTTGAGCTTGGTTAGCACATTTTTTATATAACTCCCGAAGATCTCCGTATTGACCTATCACACCCTCATAAATACCTGAATAATGTCCAAAAAATTCAACAGCACTCTTTATTTTTGATGGCTGTCTGGACAATCCGATTTTTTTAGCTCTTTCAACCGAATCTTCGTTTATCCATTTTGTAGCAATTTTGACCGCTCCCATTTCTGGGGTTCCTTGCATTGCAGAATATAATATATCTCTCAAAATACCCAGGCGAATTGTTGTAGGAGTAGCATCAGAAGGGTCGATAGGATATGTTTCTGTATTGTCCTTCCACCGGCCATCTGAAGCATATCCAGACACAGCCTCTTTTCGAGTGGCTTTTCCTTGGATGAATTTTTGATAAAAATCCAAACGGCTTACTAAGTATCGATATTGAATATCACTATCTGAGTATTGTTTTAAACACTTAATAGAATCCTTAAGAGACATCGATGCTAAAATTTCTAATCGTTCAATCGAATCCAATGTCTCACTAAACTTTTTAATTTTTTCGTTATCGTGAATTTCTCTATCTTCTTCAAGATAGGAAAATAATTCTTCAAATCTACGAAGATTCTGACCCAAGACTCTTTCCTCACCCTCCAGTGGACTATCTAAATCAAGGGCTTCACGCCATTCGCTTGGATGAGAAATTCCAGCATCTTCCAATTCCGATTGGATATGCTCTTTTGGATTCATTGATTGTTCAAAATGTTTTTCTCCCATATTTTTATCTGACAGGGTTGCAAAAAATGCTCTAGTTTCTAACAATTTAAGTATACTACAAAAAGGGAGAATAAAGAAAACGCGAGACAGAATTTCTCGCGTTTGTTTATTATTCAATAGAGATAATTTTGTAATGGATCACTCCTGCTGGAACTTGAACTTCTATAGTATCACCTTTCTCTTTTCCGATAAATTCTTTCCCGAGTGGAGATTCATTCGAAATTTTTCCCTGTGCCGGATCTACTTCGTTAGATCCAACGATTTCAAAAGAAAGTGTCTTATTATTTACTTTCACTTCTATCTTGGAACCAATACTCACAGCAGAAGCATTCTTGTGTTTTTTTGTCACAATAGAATCTTTGAGCATAGCTTCGAGTTCTGCAATACGAGCCTCATTTTCATTTTGGCTATGTTTGGCTTCGCTGTATTCTGCATTTTCAGAGAGGTCTCCCTGCTCCTTTGCTTCTTTGATAGCAGAAGCAATCTCATGGCGAAGTTTTAATTTTCGTTCATCCAATTCATCATTTAATTTTTTCAAACCTTCTTCAGTAAAAATCCTTGCCATATATTTATATCTTTACAACAAATAAAAACTCCACCCAAAAGGAAAGAAGTGTGCCGATAATTTATCCATAGTACCAAAAATATGAAAAATGTCAATCCTTCATATTTCCCTTTATTTTAAGCATAAATAAACATCTCTGTCTTTATTCTTCTCGAGAATTGGCACGAGTGAAGTACCACTCATAGATAGACTGAGTGAGAGGCACTGCATTATATCCTTCTTCTTCTTGTCCTTCGACGAGGACGATCATTGCCAGAGTAGGATCTGTATAAGGAGCAAAAGAAACAAACCATCCATGTGTTTTCTTGGCATTGCCGAATTGTGCTGTCCCCGTCTTTCCGGCCACTTCTACTGAGAGAGATTGCAATGGTTGAGCCGTTCCTTCTGTCACTGTTTTTCGCATTCCTTCTCGCACAATACGCAAGATATTTTTATCCATAAAATCCTTACGAATAATCTGTGGATCGAGAGAAGTAATCACGCCTTCTGGAGAACGCACTTGAGAAGCAATTCTCGGCACATACAATATGCCGTTATTAGCAATAGCACAAATAGAATTGAGTATTTGAAGAGGGGTTGCTGTAATAAAACCCTGTCCAATAGATGCATGATAATCATCACCGATATACCATCGCTCACCCAAAGTATCTTGTTTCCACTGTGGATCGGGAATGAATCCATCAGCTTCTCCAGGAAGATCAATATTTGTTTTGGATCCATAACCAAAAAGATTTTCGTATTTTTTCATACGATCCATACCAAGTCCTGATACTCCTCCATATCCACCACCTACTGCATAGAAAAAAACATCACTCGAAACAGCAATGGCTCTCCTCACATCGGTAAAACCATTGACTCTCCAATCACCAAAAAAGAATTTTCCGACACTGATACCTCCGCGACTCTCTACTTGTCTACTCTCATTGATCACACCTTCTTTGAGAGCAGCTGAAGCAATAACCGGTTTAAGAGTTGATCCTGGAGGATACTCCCCTGACACTGCTCTATTGAAAAGAGGAAGTGCTGGATCATCAATTAATTTCTTGTACTCTTTGGACGAAATACCTCCTACAAAAAGATTATTATCATAACTCGGAAAACTCACCAGCGCTCGA
>Ga0172371_10012174_pt1 | contig 11366 bp, 6 predicted proteins | sample Lak12m_FD_114543 | JGI IMG/M metagenome (GOLD analysis project Ga0172371, IMG submission 114543) | Freshwater microbial communities from Kabuno Bay, South-Kivu, Congo - kab_022012_12m | ecosystem: Environmental > Aquatic > Freshwater > Lake | place: Democratic Republic of the Congo: South-Kivu...
ATTATGTTCATAAAACACATTTTTTGCTTTTTTGTTTTTGTTGTCTTAAATTAGAAAATGTTGTCCAAATTTACTTGACAGATACCGGCGTCGATAAGGTCATCTTAGCTGATATGAACAATGATGGCGATCTGGATATTGTTGTTGGTACCGTCGTTATGAAAGGAAATGACGCTTACTGCTTTGTTCTTGATAATGATTCAGTTAATGCCGACTTCGATGTTCTAAATAGGACCTACTGGCCTTCAGACTTTCAAGATACACATGACTTAGCTATAGGTGATGTCAATAATGACGGTAAAATGGATATTGTTACTGTAGGTATTTGCGGGGATGTCTTCTTATGGCTGCAGGGTAGTAGTACTATGGCAAAACCTCAGACTGATAATCCCTCAATCTACAATTATAGTTACCTCGATTTTGATAATACGGAAATGTATCCTGGTATGATGGTAGAACTGGGGGATTTATCCGAGGATGGGAAGTTAGACTTAATTATCAATACCGATGGTCGTCCTACGTTGTTTACTAATACAGGAACAGGAAATTATTTTTCACAGAGCAATATGTATAAACCCAACTCGAAAGATCTTGCGAATTGTGGTACAATAGGAAGACTGTACTATAGTAATGAGTGGCATATTGTATTCGCCGGTGGAACGATGCGACATACAAGTTCACTTTATGCTCACGAACAGCGCGGAAGTAATATCTATTATTTTAACGGTTCAGCTCTTACTGAAATCGTGAGGACTCTCCCGATGACCGGAAGCAATTACCAACTGGATGTCGATATTCAAATGGGGGATATTGACAACAACGGTTATATGGACTTGGTCACGGGAGCCTATCCTACTCTTAATAGCGCAGGAAGCGCATATCAAGATGGTTATGCCGGGTGCGTTTATCTAAATGGTTCGCCATCTTCAACCGAAAGAGTCGACTGGAATAATGAGGATAGTTATTTGACCACAAGCATTGCATTAGGCCAGTTTAACGGTAACACTACCGTTACAGATACTCTTATCTTTAATTTTACCGGTTCACAGAGTGATACATTCCTGAAATATTTCGATGCTTCTCCCATCGACAAAATTACCGTTGTTAAGGATACAGACGGGGATACTATCGCCTTGTCAAAATATACTTATGACATTAAAACCGGCTGGATTTCTTTCAAAAAAGGTGATGCATCATTAAACACTACAACCTATGTTATTTATAAACGCTGGAGTGATTTGGATCTGGCTTTAGGCTGCGATGGAACCAATAAAATCTTCTACAACGGAGATGAATATACTGGAGCTGTTTCCCTGCCCGCGCCAACATCTTATAGTATTAACGATGTAACCTATACTCCTGGCAACGGATTGACAAGCAGCTTGATGGATACCAGCGGTCCAATAGGATTTAACTTTTCAGGGATAGATTATAGCTTAATCGAAGAAGCCTGCGATAGACTGCCTGATGTGGAAAAAGCAATTCTATGGTTTGGATGGGGTCCGGTCGAATATTTAAAGGGTCATTATTTCTGGGATGGACTCGATAAAGCGCTGGATTTAATGGTTAATGATGAAAACCTTAATGTCACACTTTTTGTCGATGGATTTGGCGGTCAAGAATGGACTTATCCGCCGCAATATGATGGTTCAAGTTATACAATAGGCGCAAGACCAAGAATACCTCAGTATGTTTCTTATTATCTCAGAAACCTTGTGAACCGTTACCGCGTCGGCGGAGTCATTGATACCTATTCAACAGGTGCCAACGGGTACAATTGGGATGCAAAAGGCATCAATGCAATTATTCAGCAAAATGAACCTAATCTGCCTCCCGCTTCTCCGCTTTCTGCGGAAAATGGCTCTTTCAACTATGGCGGTTCGGAAGCTACGGCAAAGGTTCAATGCTTCGCCAATATCCTGAAATATGACTATTCGATGATTAAAAATATCGATGATGATTTATTGGTGGTTGGACCCAGCCTGGGCAATCCCACAGACGCTAATAATATTTCATTCGTCGACACTACTTATATTAAAGTTATGTACGACAACAGCATTAGCGGACAAGCCTTCAAGTATTATACCGATATCTTAGCTCAGCAAACTTATCTGATCTATTATCCCGCTACCCCCGATTTAGACTTAGACCCCGTACGGTCAAGCAAGCTGAATGATTATTTGACTCTCATCGACAATATATGCAATGCTAACGGCGACTCCGCTAAGCCACTTCTAACCGCCGAATTTGCATATTGCCATAATTCAGATGAATTTAGGAAAGCTAATCTATCGATTAGTCAAGCCGGAGTGTTCTTCTCTCATAAAAGAGGCTTCCAAGAATACTTTTGGGTATATGGAATGACCACAGATACTCTTGACTATTCCGATTATGGCTTGAACGCTATCAATGAACAGGCTAAATTATTCGATGGCCATAATTTCTACACACCGGCGTCCGGCAGCAATCCGCATACCTATTATAATAATCCGGTAACAATTAAAGATTACATTTTCCAAAAAGGTTCCGGTGCAAGCTCAACTTATCTCCATCAGGTTAGAACGGACACGCTATACAACACTTCGACCTTAGATTTGTTGACTGTCGAGGATGATTCCACAACTATGGACAACCATCAGGCGACCTTAGTTACTCTGAACTGCAATGAATGGGACAGAGCTTACGGGTGCATCGGCGCCGCCGATCCAATTTATGTCAAATTTAATTCCGCAGAAATCGATACCACCCCGTTTTGGATTAAGGAAGTCTACAACAACACCACTTCCAATGTCTCCGTCCAAAGCAATCTCCCCAGCGGACAGTGGAGATTGATTTCGTTTAATGTTGAACCTGGTGACCCGGATATTGAAGTAGTTTTCGATGGCGTGGGGCAGGATTTGATACAAGATTATAGAGGATGGGAGTGGAACACCACAAACCCGCAATTCACTTCATGGAATGTCGAACAGGGTTTTCAAACCCATGTTCCCTCGTCACATGCCAATTCCTGCGTCAATGTCACCGAATCTTCACTGTACGGCGAAACCGAATTGATTATTTTTACACCTGACAGCATAGGGGATACGACTGTTCATGACAGAAGAGTCAATTACAAGCGTTTTTATGCCTCTTATTTGCCGCAGACTTCAATGCCCGTGTACACCGCCTTCGCAAATTTAATGACGCCGACCAGCGCAGTCGTATGGATTCGCAACTCCGAAGGACAATTTTATTTCCCCTCTTATCCCAACAACAGCGATAAATTTATGTGCCATCCTGGTGAAGGGTATGATATAAATATGAGTTCTATGCGTCAAGATACCCTCATTTATAATACTCCCGGATTTACACCTGATGTTTGGAACGGCGGCGGAAAGGGCCTAGAAGAAAATGACAATATCTTATCGTTCGACCCCAATCATTTTGTATATAAGAAATATACCCAGGATGTTTATCCGGTATTGGTAGATACGCTTATAATCGAAGGGGTCGAAATTGAAGATGGCGACGAATTGGGAGTATTCACTTCCGACGATATCTGCTGCGGCGCAAAAATCTTGACTTTTAACCAACCGGGATTTATATTAACTGCTTGGGAAGACGACATTGCCACCGAAGAAAAGGACGGCTTCGAATGGGGCGAAACTATGACCTTCAAGTTCTATGACGCCTCCCTCGACACGGAATATGTGATTGAAGGATCCGTATATACAATTTCTTCAGCAGGGAATCAAATCCAGCCTCCGGTCGAGGACATTTCCGGCGGCTTTGGAGCTGGTCAATACACCATCAGAAGTTTGGTATTCGACGGTCCGGCGATAGCTATTCCTAACAGTTATGCTATGCGCCAGAACTACCCCAATCCCTTCAATCCTGTAACGGCTATCAGCTATGATTTGCCCTATCAATCGAAAGTGACTTTGGAAATCTTCAATGTGCTGGGTCAAAAAGTAGCGGTCTTGGTGGATGGAATTCAGCCCGCCGGTTTCAAGAAGGTCATATGGAGCGGGAACGAATCGGCCAGTGGCGTGTATATTTGCAAATTCCATGCTGAATCTTTGCAGGATGGTCAGAAGTTCAATTCCTTTAAAAAGATGATATTAGTTAAATAGCTTTTACGGCTTAACCTTAAGGGTGGAGCATAAAAAGCTCCACCCTTTCATAACAAAAGGAACTTTGTATGAAGGTTTTCTTATTTATTTTATTGACACCACTAATCCTATTTGCCTGGGATTTCACACAGGAGCGCAATACTATCCCGATCTATTTCGACAGCGTTCAATGCCAATCACCCTGGGGGACGGGTTACAACTATATCAATCCGACTTTTTGCGACATAGACGGGGATGAGGACTACGATTTGGTTATAGGGTCGGATTGGGCCAGGGTTTCACTTTTTACGAATAATGGGAATCTTAATAACTGAAGTTTCGCATATAAATTTCGACCTTCATCATATTCAGGATTAGGTCGGTTTATAAGCAGATATTATATATTTTAAATACAATACGACAAATTCCATTTTCATTCATTAAGCGGCTTTATCGATTGGCGAATTGAAATCCGGCGGCAGTAATCCGCAGATCAGACTTCGCAATACCGCTTCGGCTTTTTCGGAATTTATCAATTTATAGAAATAATCGTCGATGTCGATTTCAAAAATTTCCGCCATTATTTTTTGTAATTCTAAGAAAATCAGCCACAACCTTTCGGCAATAGTAGCTTCCAGAAGCTGGTTTTTCAGATGGTCGAAGAGCCTTCCCATAGTTTCGTAAGCGTGCATCCTTTTATGGAAAGCCAGCATGGTGTAAAGCATAAAACTGATGGTAGTTTCGGCGATTTGAGCGTTGAAATCGTTGGATTGGCATTTTCCCAAATTCAAATATTGCTTGCACTCTTTGAAAACAACTTCAATTCCCCAGCGAAGTCGATATATCTCCATAGATTTAATATAGTTAAGACTTAAATCGGTGGTGGCTATCAGCTTCCATTTGCCTTGATGCGTAAAGCGGGTGAAAAACAGTTTCAATTTACCGGCGGCTTTGTATTCAACCGTCACTTCGACATATCTGGAATTTAGCTTCCGGCAGCGTTTGGCGGAAGGTTTCAATAATTTGAGCAGTTCTTCCGCCGTAAGTTCTTTGTCATTATATAGATACTTTCGCTTATCCTGACGAACCATTCCCAAAAAGTGAATCGCCCCCTGCTTAATTTTGCGGATTGATATGATGAACTTTTCCGCGGCGAACCAGCTGTCGCAAAGCAGATATTGGGGAACAAAACCGCGCTTGGCGGCGCGTTTTATCATCGAAAGGGCGGTATTAATTTTGTCCCGATACAATTCTTTAATCCGTTTGCCGCCGGGACTTTTGGGGTCGCGGTAATGGGAATAACGCTCTTTCAGCTTCTTTTTAGTCAGCCCGTAGGGCCGCTTTTTATCTTTCCCTTTTTCCGCATGAAGCGAAAAATCAAGCGGATAGATGCTTTTTCCGTCATAGAAACAGTAAAGCAGACATCTGAAACCCAAAACCCATTTTTTCTTGATATGGTCGAAAACTTTGCCGATACCTTCGATTTTTTCCCCGGTTTTTTCCAGCAGGCTGTCGTCGACGATCCCGCATTGCGGCAGTTCGCTCTTTTCCAAATCAGCGGTTAGAGCCCGGAATTTCTTACCGGTTACGCTTAACATTTTCCGCCAGTCGAACCATTCTTCGTTAAGAAAGCGGTAAAAAACATCCTTTTTCGCCGAAGTCAGCGGATATTCGCGAAGGAGAAAACTGCGGATAGTTTTGACCAGCATAAAGGGAAAGAAAAATAAAATGTTCAGGATTTCGCTGGCGGAGTATCCTTTGGCTCTGACGATTTTGCTTCTGAGGCAAAGCGAGGTTAGATCGAAGGATTTTAAAAGAGCGAAGACCGTTTCGCCCAGCAGTTCACCTTTTTCTAGGAAAACGGACTTTAATTCATAAATTGAAAAGGCGTTTTTTTGATAAATCATATTTCCGGCTCCTTTTTGGAGTTATATTCTAACTACATATAATATACCAATTTAGGAGTCGGAAATCAATTATTTTAAGCTGTTTTTTATGCTTATTTTTTAAGTGCGAAACTTCAGTTAATAATTGCAATTTTGAGTTCCAGAGTGATATGCTTGTTATTTTACCAGATTCTCTATTAGGTTCTCAACAGACGAATCGCCCTGCTTTATGTGATATTGATAACGATGGTGATTTAGATTTATTTATTGGTATGTATTTAGGCTATCCCATAAATTACGGACGATTATATTTTTATAGAAATATTGGTAACAATACTAATTATCAATTTGTATTGGAAGAAGAATCCCTCTGTGTCATAGGAAAGTTGGACAAATATAGATCAATTGATTAATATACATGAGAGGGCAGAAAAAGAGAGAAAGACTATATGAGAAAAGAGACAGAATTGACAGGGGGAAAGGGGACGGCTTCAACGGAATTAACCCGTAGGGTTAATGGAGTTGAAGCCGAAAAAGCGGTATTTAGAGGGGCGGTTCCCGACCCGGAAGTGTCGTCTAAGACAGCCCGCCGCCGGTTCAGCCAGTCGTATAAGATTCGCATTTTAGACCAGTTGGACAATTGCACCAAGAAGGGTGAGAAGAGCGTAATTTTGCGGCGGGAGGGGTTGTATGCCCGGACAGTATTGTCCTGGCGCCGTCAGCGGAAGGCTGGTAAATTGGAGGGGGAATCTTCATTAGCCTTGAAAGCTTCACCGAAAAATGTTCAACAGAATAAGCGATTGAATGAATTAGAGTTGGAGAACGAGCGTTTGAAGAAGAAACTGGACATGGCCAACAAGATAATCGACTTCCAAAAAAAATTGCGGAGATAATGGAGATACCGATGGGGGAGATAGACGGGAAAAACTGATGCTGAATATTCAAGAAGGTTCGGCGGAAATAGGAGTAAGCAATGCTTGTAAATCTGTGGAAATAGCGCGTTCCAGTTATTATTATCACTTCAGGAAATACCGTAAAAAGGGCTCGGAGAAGCCCCATGAAAAGCGAGAACCCGCCTGGACGTTATCTTCGACGGAGCGTGAACAAGCTTTGGAAGCTTTGCATTCCGACGAGTATATCGACAGCGCGCCGCACCAGATTTATGCAAGGCTTCTTGATAAAGGGATATACATATGTTCCATAAGCACAATGTATCGGATATTGCGGGAGCAGGATGAGGTTCGTGAGCGGCGGAATCAGCATAGTCATCGGGAATATTGGAAGCCGGAATTATTAGCGGAAGCTCCGAATCAGGTATGGTCTTGGGATATAACGAAGTTGAAGGGACCGGCGAAGTGGACATACTATTATTTATATGTGATATTAGACATATTTAGTCGGTATTGCGTGGGGTGGATGGCAGCTTATCGGGAATCGGCGCAGTTGGCAGAGAAGCTAATCGCAGACTCCTGTTTGAAGCAAGGGATTGAAAAAGGTCAGCTTACGATACATGCGGATAGAGGATCCAGCATGAAATCGAAGAGTGTTGCGCTGTTGTTATCCGATTTGGGAGTATTGAAGACTCATTCCCGTCCGCATGTCAGCAATGACAATCCGTATTCTGAGTCGCAGTTCAAGACTTTGAAATACAGTCCGGGTTTCCCTTCAAGGTTCGGTTCCCTGGAAGAAGCCAGGGCTTTCTGCCGGGAATTTTTCCCGTGGTATAACAGTGAGCACCGTCATACGGGGATAGGTTTATTGACTCCGGAAATAGTTCATTACGGGAAGGCTGAAGAAGTGATATTGAAGCGGAATGGCGTGTTGCTGGAAGCGTATTTTCGGAATCCGGAAAGGTTCAAAGGGAAAGTGCCTGAAGCGCCGCAAGCGCCGGAGAAAGTGTGGATAAATCGTCCGGAAGCGCAAAGTGGGGAGAACAGTAAAATTCAATTACTCAAATAAATGTAATAAGTAATATAAGAATATTATTATATTTATTTTTGTTATTTGTATATTAATTTAATTACATAATAACAATATAATTTAATTACATATATACATTATGTTCATAAAACACATTTTTTGCTTTTTTGTTTTTGTTGTCTTAAATTAGAAAATGTTGTCCAAATTTACTTGACAGATACCGATTTTATCAGGGGATAGATTATCATAATGAACAATACCCCATTTTTGTAGACATTGATAATGATGGAGATTATGATTTGTTTTTAGGATTAGGCCGTCATTGGAATCCTACAGATGGTCGAATTGCATTTTATAGGAATAATGGATCATCTGAAGTTGCTGATATGGACTCAGTAACGAGTTTTTTCTTAGGTATTGATGTTGGAGATGATGCAATTCCTTCTTTCTGTGACATTGATAATGACGGCGATTATGATTTATTTATCGGAACTGACGAAGGGAGTATTCATTTTTACCGCAATACCGGTACGCCGGAGATATACAATTTTGTATTGGAATCGGATAATTATTTCAATATCGATGTAGGATTAATCGCCAGTCCAAGTTTTTGCGACATAGACGGCGATGGAGATTATGATTTATTTGTGGGGAATCGGAGTTGGGGTGAAGATAATACGCATGGGGATGTATATTTCAACGAGAATACCGGTACTGCGGAAGAAGCTGATTTTGAATTGAAGACGCAGAATTTTGTGGGGATAGATGTGGGAGTCGGCTGTACTCCTACTTTTACTGATATTAATAATGATGGTCTTGATGATATGTTTATTGGTGAAGGTGATGGTAATATCAATTATTTTTCTAATATAGGGACGGAATCGGAACCGGCGTTTTCGCTAACGGAAAATACTTTTCAGAATATTTGGGCGACTTACCAGAGCCGCCCGACCTTTGGCGATTTGGATGGGGACGGCGATTTGGACATGATAGTGAGTAAATGTTCTTATATTAACGGTTCATTGAGCCTCTACCGTAATAATGGCACTCCGGAAGCGCCGGATTTTGAGTTAGTAAACGGTAACTATTTAGGGAGATTCTTAGGGATAAGATTCCCGCGCTTGGTAGATATAGATGCAGATGGGGATTTGGATTTATTCATGGGTACTGACAGCAACAGAGTATTATTTTATGAGAATCAGGGCGATCCGACCACGCCTGATTTTGTATTGGTAGATGATAATTTCTTAAACACGCCTTTACAGGTTTCGGAAAGATGCGCGATAAGTTTTGGGGACATGGATGGCGATGGCGATTATGATTTAATACGAGGTCATATGGCTAATGATGCTTATTTGACATTCTATAGGAACATTGGGACAGCGCAAGTTCCGAATTTGATATTGGAAGAAGATCATTTTTTAGATATATCATTAATCAATATGTCAGAGCCTTATCTTGAAGACATCGACCATGATGGTGATTTGGATTTATTCGTAGGTGATTTTTGCGGCGGAGTCAGTTTCTGGCGGAATAATGAGATAAGCTGGGTGGCGGGGCGGCCGCCGGAAGGGGCGCTTTATGAATTCGTCCTGCGCCAGAATTATCCGAACCCCTTCAATCCGACTACGATTATAAGTTTCACCCTGAATAAAGCCCTGCCGGTAAAACTATCCATTTATAATCAATTAGGTCAGCAAGTTTCGACCATTATCGATAATCAAGTAGTCCCCGGTAACTATCAATATACTTGGGACGCCGCGCAATTCAGTTCGGGAATATACTACATTTCCCTTGAAAGCCCAGAGCAGAAGCAGACTCAGAAAGTCATTCTTTTAAAGTAACCCCCATCCTTCCCATAGAAGCAGCCCCTCAGCAATGCGGGGCTTTTTTTATCCTGCGATTATACTTTCTACATCCTGAATTTCCCTCGCCAATCCCGCCTGATGACTGTGGAGGGAAATAATCAACTATCCTTGCTTCAATAAGGGATTTTTCTTTATCGACAGGGCAATTCTTTTTCTTGGCGCATCCACTTCTAAAACGGTGACCCGCACTTTTTGATTTACCCGCACTACTTCGGACGGATGCTTTACATAACGGTCAGCCAACTGGCTAATGTGTACCAATCCATCCTGATGCACGCCAATATCGACAAACGCTCCGAAATTGGTCACATTTGTGACTACTCCCGGAAGGTTCATTCCCGGCTTTAAATGCCCGATTTCTGTGGCCTCCTCGGAAAAATAGAACATTTCAAATTCCTTGCGAGGATCGCGTCCGGGTTTGGCTAATTCCGCCAATATGTCCTGCAAAGTCGGCATGGCTGCTCTGTCATCGATGTATTTTTCCAAATTCAAGCGCGCCCTCAAATCAGAATCTGTCATTAAATCGGCAACTCCGCATTCCAAATCGTGCGCCATCGCTTCCACAATCCGGTAACTTTCGGGATGTACCGAGCTGGCGTCCAAAGGATTTTCACCTCCGCGAATCCTGATAAATCCTGCTGACAATTCGAATGTTTTCGGCCCGAATCCGGGAACTTTCATTAACTCCTTCCGCGATTGAAAACGACCATTTTGGCTCCGATATTCCACGATATTTTCAGCGATACTCGGTTTCAAACCGGAAACATAAGCAAGCAGATGAGGGCTGGCAGTGTTCAAATCTACTCCAACGGCATTCACACAAATCACAACGACATCCTCCAAACTTGATTGCAATTCCTTCTGGTCGACATCATGCTGATATTGCCCGACGCCGATAGATTTGGGGTCGATTTTCACCAGTTCCGCCAAAGGGTCCATTAAACGCCGTCCAATGGAAACCGCGCCCCGCACAGTCACATCGTAATCCGGGAATTCGTCGCGCGCCGCCTTAGAAGCGGAATAAATCGAAGCGCCGCTTTCATTGACTGTCATTACAGCGATATTCCAGCCGAATTCCAACGCTCTTGCGAAAGTTACCGTTTCCCGCCCGGCGGTTCCATTCCCCACCGCAATGACTTCCACTTCATACTTTTTAACCATTTCGATTAGTCGTTTACCGGCTTCAGCGAGGGCTTTTTCGCCTGAAAACGGGAATATCGTTTCATTGTGCAGTAAATCGCCGGCCCGGTTCAAACATACGACTTTACAGCCGGTGCGAAATCCGGGGTCGATTGCCATCACATTCTTCTCGCCCAAAGGAGGAGCAAGTAGAAGCTCCCGCAGATTTTCCGCAAATACCCTGATAGCTTCTTTATCCGCGCGGATTTTCAGTTCCACCCGCAGTTCCGTCTCCATCGAAGGCCCCAGCAAGCGCTTATAACTATCCCGGATTGCAGTGAGAACTTTATGCGCGGACAAGCTATTATTCTTAATGAAAAGCCTGTCCAGTATTTTCCAGACCGATTCTTCCTCCGGGAGTATCCTCATACTTAAAAATCCTTCATTCTCACCGCGGCGGATTGCCAAAATGCGATGCGAAG
>Ga0172371_10012176_pt1 | contig 11366 bp, 8 predicted proteins | sample Lak12m_FD_114543 | JGI IMG/M metagenome (GOLD analysis project Ga0172371, IMG submission 114543) | Freshwater microbial communities from Kabuno Bay, South-Kivu, Congo - kab_022012_12m | ecosystem: Environmental > Aquatic > Freshwater > Lake | place: Democratic Republic of the Congo: South-Kivu...
GCGTCGGCGGGCACCGGCCCCGTTGTGGTGACGAACGCCCTGGGCCGGGAATCGAACGAGTTCTCCTTCGAAGTGCCGTTCGGCTTCGGAGCGGCGAGGTGGTCCGCGCCGATCGTCACATATCGGGTGAACACTTCCGGGGTCGACGATGCGTTGCGCACGAGTCTTCTCGATGCCGCCGCCTCGATGTGGAACGCTGCGGGCGCGAGACTGACTCTCGTCGACGGCGGCCCGACCACGGCGGGCGTGACGCCCGACGGCCTCAACGTCATTTCTTGGGCCGATGGACTCCCGTTCGGGGTCCTCGCCATGACCTACTCAGACCGGTCGGCGGGCGTCATGTCAGAGGCTGACGTCCAGTTTAGCAATGCGTTCGCGTGGGGAGAGGGAACGCCCGGCTCCGGCAGCTACGATATCCAGTCCATCGCGGCACACGAATTGGGCCACTGGCTTGTGCTGCTCGATCAATACATGGTGGGCGACGCCGAGAAGATCATGTACGGGTACGGCGACAAGGACAAGCAGAAGCGCACACCCACGAGCGGTGACGTCGCCGGTATCCAGTGGGTGTACCCGGGCGCAAGCCCCTCTCCGACGCTCACACCGACGCCAAGCCCGACCCCGAGCGTTACACCTACGCCGACGCCGACCCCCACCCCGACGCCTGTGGACCTGGGTCCGGTGTGCCGCGTCAAGAGCGCGACGGCCAGACGCGGCACCATCGTGGCCATCCGGTACATGGTGACCGACGACAGGGACCTCGTGCTCAGACGCACCATCTCGATCAGCACGACGGCGGGCGCGGTCAAGCGGACGTGGACGGGGGTGACCAGGAGCGCCATGTCGTGGCAGTCGTTCCGCTTCAAGTGCGACCTGAAGAAGGGCACGTACCGCCTCTCCGTGACCGCGGTGGACCTGGCGGGGCACCCCGCACGCATCGTCGGGCGCGGCACGCTCACCGTGAGGTAGCTCGCCGCGGCGGGAGTGCGCGAGGCGCGGCTGCTTGGTATCTGCCGCGCACGGACATATACTCTCTTGCATACGTCTTATGCAAGGGAGCACACCTTGGACCGGACCACCTTGCACGTCGATCTGCGCAAGATCGAGGAGAACGCGCGCCGCGTGACGCGCGCGCTCGGCGCGCTCCAGGTGGTCGGCGTCACCAAGGTGACGTGCGGCTCGCCGCAGGTCGCTGCGGCGCTGCTCGAGGGCGGCGTTGCCGCGCTGGGGGAGTCGCGGCTCGGCAACGTGCAGCGGCTGCGCGACGCCGGCATCGCGGCGCCCGTGTGGCTGCTGCGTGCGCCCACCCCCGAGCAGGCCGGCGAGGTCGTACGCCTCTGCGACGTCTCACTGCAGAGCGAGCTCGAGACGGTGCGGGCGCTCGACCGTGCCGCCGCGTCCGCGCACCTGTCCGCGGCAGAGCCGGGCGGCGCCGGGGCCGGCGGGCGGCAGGGCCGCCGGCACCAGGTCGTCGCCATGGTCGAGCTCGGCGACCTGCGCGAAGGGATGATGCCGGACGACCTGCCGGCCTTCGTCGACGCCGTGGAGCGGCTCGAACGCGTCGAGCTCGCCGGCATCGGCGTGAACCTCACCTGCTATGGGGCCGTGCGCCCGAGCCCGCAGAACCTCGGGCGGCTCGCCGCCCTGGCGGCCGCCGTCGAACGGCAGATCGGCCGCCCGCTGCGCTACGTCTCGGGCGGCAACTCCGGCTCCATACCGCTGGCGCTCGCCGGCCGGTTGCCCGCCGCCGTCAACACGCTGCGCGTGGGCGAGAGCATCCTGCTCGGCGTCGACACGCTCACGCGCGAGCCGCTGCCGCTCGGCCTGCACCGCGACGCGTTCGTCGTCGCGGCGCCCGTGGTCGAGTGTCTCGTCAAGCCGTCGTTGCCGGAGGGCGAGGCCGCTCAGGACGCCTTCGGCAACAGGCCGGTCTTCAGCGACCGCGGCCTGCGGCGGCGCGCCATCTGCGCCCTGGGGCGACAGGATGCGCCGCCCGAGGGCCTGCGGCCCCTCGATCCGCGGGTCCAGGTCCTGGGCGCCTCCAGCGACCACCTCATCCTCGACGTCCACGACGTCGACCCCGTGCCGGCCCTGGGTGACCCCGTCGCCTTCGTGCCGAGCTACGCCGCTGCGCTGCAGCTCTACACGTCACCGTATGTCCGCAAGGTGTTCACTCCGCCGGCCTGACACTGGATCGTGGCGCGGAGGGACCTGGAACCACAGGAGTGAGCATGGCTGAGAAGACCCGAGTCCTCGTCATGGGAGCCGCCGGGCGCGACTTCCACAACTTCAACACGTTCTTCCGTGAGAACGAGCTCTACGAGGTGGTGGCCTTCACCGCCACGCAGATCCCCTACATCAACGACCGCAAGTACCCGGCGGAGCTGGCCGGACCGCTGTACCCGGACGGCATCCCGATCCACGACGAGTCCGAGCTCGAGGAGCTCGTCCCGGGGCTCGACGTCGACCAGGTCGTCTTCGCCTACAGCGACGTGCCCTACGAGTACGTGATGCACCGCTCGGCGCGCGTGAACGCCCTGGGGGCCGACTTCCGCCTCATGGGTCCCGAGCGCACCATGGTGAAGAGCACCAAGCCGGTGATCGCCGTCTGCGCCGTGCGCACCGGCGCCGGCAAGAGTCAGACCACGCGCAAGATCCAGACGATGCTGCGCGAGGCCGGCAAGAAGGTCGTCTCCATCCGTCACCCCATGCCCTACGGCGATCTCGTGGCCCAGCGCGTGCAGCGCTACGCGACCCTCGACGACCTCAAGAAGCACGACTGCACCATCGAGGAGATGGAGGAGTACGAGCCGCACGTCACGGCCGGCAACGTGATCTACGCCGGCGTGGACTACGAAGCGATCCTGCGTGAGGCCGAGAAGGAGGCCGACGTCATCCTCTGGGACGGCGGCAACAACGACTACAGCTTCTACAAGGCCGACCTGTACATCACCGTCGCCGACCCGCACCGCCCCGGCGACGGGCTCGTGTACTACCCCGGCGAGGTCAACCTGCGGCTCGCCGACGTGGTCGTCATCAACAAGATCGACACGGCCGACAGGGCCGGCATCGACGCCGAGATGGCGGCCGTGCGCTCGGTCAACGACCGCGCGCAGCTCGTCATGGCGGCCTCGCCGGTCACCGTGGACAGGCCCGCCGAGGTGCGCGGCAAGCGCGTGCTCGTGGTCGAGGACGGCCCCACGCTCACGCACGGCGAGATGAAGTACGGCGCCGGAACCGTGGCCGCCAGGCAGCTCGGCGCCGCCGAGTTCATCGACCCGCGTCCGTTCGCCGTCGGCGAGATCAAGGCGACGTTCGAGAAGTACCCCGGCGTCGGCGTGCTGCTGCCGGCCATGGGCTACTCGGACCAGCAGCTCGCGGACCTGCAGACGACCATCAACGCCTCCGGCGCCGACCTGGTCGTGATCGGCACGCCCATGGACCTGCGGCGCATCATCGACGTCAAGCTGCCCGCGGTGCAGGTGAGGTACGACCTGCAGGAGATCGGCAGCCCCACGCTCGCCGACGTGCTGAGCGAGCGCGGCTTCATCTGATAGCCTGCGCGTGATGCGGCGGCGACCGGGCGCGCTTGCGCGCGCCGGCCGCCGCCGCGCCGCCGCGCGCGGCGCACGTCGTCCTCATCACCGAAAGGGGAGCCCATGCCCGAGAAGGCCAAGCGCCACCTCTCCGAGCTCGACCTCACCGGCCGCAGCTTCCTCACCATCCACGACTTCACGCCCGCCGAGGTCGTGACGCTGCTCGACCTCGCCGCCGAGCTCAAGAACGTTCAGAAGCGCCGCGTCCCGCACGCCTTCCTGGAGGGGCGCGCCGTCGCCATGATCTTCATGAAGACCTCGACGCGCACACGCATGAGCTTCGAGGTCGGCATCGAGCAGCTCGGGGCGCAACCCATGTTCCTCAACGCCAACGACATCCAGCTGCGCGTGGGGGAGACCATCAGGGACACGGCGAACGTGATGAGCCGCTACGTGGACTGCATCATGATCCGCACCTTCGCGCAGAAGGACGTGGAGGACCTCGCCGAGTACGGCCAGATCCCCGTGATCAACGGCCTCACCGACACGCACCACCCCTGTCAGGGCATGGCCGACGCGTTGACCGTCCGCGAGCACTGCGGGCGGCTCGAGGGCGTCAAGCTGGTGTACGTGGGCGACGGCAACAACGTGACGCACTCGCTCATGGAGGTCGGTGCCAAGACCGGCATGCACGTGGTCGCCTGCACGCCGCAGGACTACCGGCCGGACGCGACCCTCGTGGCACGCGCCCAGGAGGACGCAAGGCAGACCGGCGCGACCGTCGAGCTCACCGACGACCTGCGTGCCGCGGTGCAGGGCGCCGACGTCATCTACACCGACACGTTCACGAGCATGGGCCAGGAGGCGGCGCACGACGCCCGCCTGGCGGCGCTCCGCGACTACCAGGTCAACATGGACCTGGTGCGTCTCGCCGGGCCGCAGGTCAAGGTGATGCACTGCCTGCCGGCGCACTGGGGCGAGGAGATCACCGAGGAGGTGCTGTACTCGCCGCACTCCGTGGTCTTCGACCAGGCCGAGAACCGCCTGCATGCGCAGAAGGCCATCATGGCGGCCGTCATCGCCTGAGGCCGGCTGCGCGGGTGTGCACGACGGGCGGGGCGCCGGAACGGCGCCCCGCCCGTCGCGTCTGCGACTCACTTCCAGGTGACGAACCAGGTGAGCCGCCGGTAGAGCTCGAAGGCGACCGGGTAGCCGAGCAGGAACGGCAGCCAGGCCAGGCCGAGCCCGGCTGCGGCGCCGACGTAGGCCCAGGCGCCGGCGGCACGGGCCGGAGCGCCGGCGGCGCCGGCTCCACCTCTGCGGCCCGCACGCATGCACCACGCCGCCGCGGCGGCCGTCAGGGCGGCGCCGGCGAGGAGCGCCGCGAGCCGCCACCACGGCGCCGTGCCTGTGCCCAGCACGCCCTCGCCGACGCCGGCGAGGCCGAGCGCGGCGCCGGTCAGCAGGGCGCCGGCGCCGAAGCCGAGCGCCTGCGGCGGGCACGCCGCCGGACGCGGCGCCAGGCGGGCCAGCGCCGAAGCCACGAGCACCGCGAGGAACGGCACGACCGGCGTCATGTAGTAGATGTAGGCCTGCCGTACCGTGGCCAGCCACGGCAGGTAGAGGATCGCGACGAGGAGCGGCACGAGGCCCAGGCGCAGGTCGCGCCGCACCAGGGCCTGCACCCCGAGGACGACGAAGGCCGCCGCCGCCGCCCACCACAGCAGCGGGTTGCCGATGGCCGCCACGCCCCTGGTTCCGTGCTCGCTCTCGAGGTACTTGTACCAGATGGGGTGGACGTCCGCGGGCCAGGTGGCCGGCCGCGAGGCGAAGCTCACGCTGCCGCGGACCGCCCAGTCGAAGCCGATCATGTACCGCTGCAGGTGCAGGAAGTCGGCGGCCGAGTGGCCGCTGGCGAAGTAGCCGGCGTAGGACGCCACGTACATGACCGCCGTCAACCCCAGCACCGTCGCCGCGGCGGCCGCGAGCCTCCGGCCCCCGAGCCTGCGGCCGGCGAGGGCCAGCAGCACCAGAACGGCGATCACGGCGAGGGCCCCCGACCACTTGCTGGCGAAGGCGGCGCCGCCGGCCAGGCCGCAGAGGACCGTCCACAGCCAGAACCGCTGCCCGGGGGCTGCGGCCCGCAGGGCGCAGTAGATGCACGCCGCCGTGCCCAGGGCCACGTAGATGTCCAGCACCGCCAGCCGCGACTCGACCACCAACATGGTGTCGGCCGCCGCGAGGACGGTGGCACCCAGGGCCCACGCCGGCGGCAGCCGCAGGCGCCGCGCCAAGGGGTACACGAGGGCGATCAGCAGCGTGCCGGCGAGCGCGGCGGGCAGGCGCCAGGCCCAGGGCCCGTCGCCGAAGACGGCGATGCTTCCGGCTGTGAGCAGGGTCACCAGCTCAGGGTGGGCGAGCGAGCGGGCCGCACCGGGTCGCCAGGACTCCGCGCCCTGCCTCCCGAGGTCGCCTCTCAGGAGGGCGGCGGCGTCGTGCGCGTAGTAGTGCTCGTCGAAGACGTACGAGGGGAACGTGTCCAGGGCGGCGAAGCGCACCACCGCTGAGAGTGCGACGGTGAGCACGACGAGCGTGAGGACGAGGCGCCGGCGGCGCAGCGCCCCGGGGTGGGAGGTGCGGCCCCGCCCTCCGGTCTCGCCGCCGCGTGCGGCGGCCTCGTCTGTCAGATCCAGGTGCGGAACCACATGATGTGCGAGAAGTGGCCGATGCTGATGGGGATGTTCAACACGATGGGGAGGAAGGCGACGCAGATGCCCATGGTCGCTCCGGCCACGACCATGGCGAGAGTGGGCCGCCAGGGGCGCAGCCGGGGCAGGAAGACGGCGATCACGACCAGCAGTGCGAGGAAGATGCCGGCACCGACACCGACCCACGAGAAGGTCGGGCTGATGCGGCCGGGCAGGCTCCAGAAGAGCCACTCCGCTGCCCTTCCGTCGTAGTCCCACAGCAGGGCAGTGGCGATGCCCTCCCCGGCCATGACCCAGACACCGCGCCGGGGCAGCTCGACCCTGCCGGCGTACAGCAGCAGGAGGCCGGCGACCAGGACAGCCATGAACGGGGCCACCGGCGCCATGTAGTAGAGGAAGGACGTCCGCGACGCCCCGAACCACGGGAAGTACAGCAGGGCGATGATGAGCGCCGCCGGCAGGAGCAGGGTGGAGCGGCGAAGCAGGCCCAGCACGACGGCGACCCCGAGGCCGAGGGTCGCCAGCCACCAGAGGAACGGGTTGCCGATGGCGACGACCCCCCTGTACGTGGTGCCGCCCTTGAAGTAGTACCAGACCGGGCGGTAGTCGATGATCCAGGTGTAGGACGGCGATGCGTACGTGTGGTCCTGCTTCAGATGGAGGTTGAAGTACACGGCCTGTCGCTGCAGCTCGACGAACTGGCTCCAGGTGTGCCCCGCGGCGAAGTACTGCGCGTAGCTCAGGAACCACACCGCCGCCGGGACGAGCACGAGGATGGCGGCGGCGATGAGGGCGGAGGGGAGCGCTCTGCCCAGACTGCGCCAGAGGGCCGGCGCGGCGTCCTCCGTCTGCGAGTCGTCATCGCCGACGGCGGCGGCGGACGCAGCGCGCACGGCCGCGCGGCGGTCCAGAGCCCAGACGAGCACCAGGATGACACCGACGACCACGAGGGCCAGTCCTCCGGACCACTTGGTTCCCACTGCCATGCCGCCGGCCAGGGCGCTCAGCACCAGCATCAAGCGGTGGTGTCCGTCCTGGACGTACCGCAGGCCCAGGTAGATGCACAGCACCGTCCACACGGCCACGAAGACGTCCAGTGTGGCGATGCGCGACTGGGCGATGCCCAGGGGGTCGGCCGCCGCCAGGCCGAGCGCGACGAGCGCCCACGGCGGCGGCAGGCCCAGGCGCCGGGCGAGGGGATACACGAGTCCGAGCATCACCATCCCTGCGATGACGGCGGGAAAGCGCCAGCCGAAGGAGCGGTCGCCGAACACCAGGACGCCGGCGGCGATGGCGAACTTGCCCATCTCCGGGTGCGGCCACGAGACCTCGTCGCCGGCCTCCCAGGGGAGCGGCCCGTCGGTGCCCACACGGCCGTCCACGATCGCCTTGGCGTCCTTGGCGTAGTAGACCTCGTCGAACATGTACTCGGCCGGGTCGGCGAGCTGGTACAGGCGCAGGGCTGCCGAGATGAGAAGGATGACGGCGACGATGAAGACGATCCGCTGTCTGCGGGCTGGGTCTGCTATGCGGACCGGCGGTTCGAACACGTGACGGGGCGTCCTCGGGGTCGGGGTCCGGCCCATTATAGGGGGCTCACATTGTGGGCGCACGGCCGTCGTGATAAAACTCACAAGGTTTGCCTTCGGCGGCGATCGCCGGCCGGAGGAAGGGGGCTTACTATTCTTGCGCGCGCCGCGGCGCGACGCGTCAGTTCTGAGCGGAGGGACACACCACATGGCAGACGACAAGACGAAGACGGTACCGGGCACCGAGTTCGGCCCGATGGGCGAGCGCGGGGTCATCATGGCGACCCTGCGCGACGCCTCGGCCAACCCCGGGCCGCTCGGTCTCATGGCGTTCGGCATGACCACGGTCCTGCTCAACATCCACAACGCCGGGTTCTACGAGATGAACGCCATGATCCTGGCGATGGGCATCTTCTACGGCGGCATCGCACAGGTCATCGCCGGCATCATGGAGTGGAAGAAGAACAGCACCTTCGGCATGACCGCCTTTCTGAGCTACGGCCTCTTCTGGCTCACGCTCGTCGGCCTCATCGTCTTCCCCAAGTGGATGGGCGTGGACGGTCCCGACGAAGTGGCCATGGGCTGGTATCTCATGGCGTGGGGCATCTTCACCGGCCTCATGTTCATCGGCACGCTGCGCATCAACCGCTCACTGCAGGTCGTGTTCGCAAGCCTCACCATCCTGTTCGTGCTCCTCGCCATCGGCGACTGGACGGGCAATGCGACGATCAGCAAGATCGCCGGCTGGGAGGGTATCTTCGTGGGGCTCAGCGCCGTGTACGGTTCGATCGCTCAGGTGTGGAACGAGCTGTACGGCAAGATCATGCTCCCCATCGGGCCGTACAAGGCCAAGTGACCGACCTCTGAGACAGCGATACGTCTCGAGGGACGGGGCGGGGCGGCCGGCGGGGCCGCCCCGCCCCGTCCGCGTTCTGCGGGCGCGCCCGCCGCGCCCGCCCGGCTTCCGCTGGATGGCGTCGACCGCGTCCTTCCCCCAGCGCAGGTCCGCCAGCGTGGCGATCGCGGCGGGGTCGTACAGCGGCGGCGGGTAGGTGGACACCCTGGGTCCGAAGCACTGCCGCCCGCCGCTGGCGGCCCAGGGCCCGTAGCCGGAGACGCCGGTCATGTCCGCACAGACGCTCGCGATGAGGTCCACCCCGCGCCGCACGAGGTGCAGGGTGACGTTCACGCCGGTGTTGCCCGCCGGCAGCGCGAGCTCCCTCCTGGCCTCGGCCGGGCTGAGTGGGGCATCGCCGCTCGGGGAGAACCAGCGCCCCACGGTCGAGGTGCCGCTCCAGTACCGTTCCATCGCCGCGGGGGCACGCAGGCCGCAGGGAGGTCTCGCGGAAGAGGGGCCTTGGGCAGCGTGAACGTCAGGGTGACGGGCGACGCGAAGCGGACGGTGCGTACGTCCCACGTGCAGGTGGCGCCGCGCAGGAAGACGTTGCGCGCCGGGAGAGCGCCCAGGGCGGCGGTCTGCGTCGCCGTGAGGCTCCCGAGTGCGGGCGCCGCCGCCCCATGGAGTGCCGTCAGGCTCCCGGTGAGGAGCAGGCCGTGGCCTTGCGCAAGGACGACTGTGCTGCGGCCGGCTCCACGCCAGGTGCGCGGACGGCCGGCGCGGCTGCGGCGACGGCCAACGCACCGGAGACGGCGAGCGCCGCGGTGACGGCGAGCGCGGCGAGCAGGCCCGCAGGACTGAGTCGGGCACGTCGGTGCCGTCTCGGCAGGCCGCCGGCGCTCTCCGTCGGCCGCGGTGCGGACGTGCACTCCACGACCCGACCCGGGTCCGTCCCGGCGGCCGGCTGGTGTCGCTGCTGCAGCGTTCCTCCCGGGCGTGCCGCGCCGCGGCGCCGCTCGCCGTTGCTGTGTCTGCTGGCGGTGTCGGCCCGCGGCTGGATGGTCTTGACCGCGGCGGGTGTATCCTCTGCGGCCAGACGACCAGCCGGGCGGCGTCCGCTGCCCCGGGCGCGGAGGTGACCATGTCGACGACGCACAGCTGTGGGGGGCACGACGGAGTGACGCCCGGCGCGGAGGCGGCGACGTGAGTGCCGTGTATGCCGATACCGTGTTGCGCGGCGCTGCGGAGCTCGTCACCATGGGCGCGCCGCCCGCGGAGGGCCTCGGGTCCATCCCCGGCGGGGCGCTCGCGGCTCGCGACGGCACCATCGTCTGGGTGGGTCGCGAACAGGACCTTCGTGACGCCGTCGAGCTCGCCCCCGACGCCCTCGACATCGACGCCGAAGGCTGCTGCGTGCTGCCGGGCTTCGTCGACTCCCACACGCACGTGCCGTTCGCCGGATCGCGCGCGGCGGAATACGGTGAACGTCTGGCCGGCGTCACCTACGCCGAGATCCTCGCCCGCGGCGGCGGCATCAACGTCACTGTGGAGGCCACGCGCCAGACCTCGGAAGAGGACCTGGCGCGCCTCTGCCGCGCGCGCTACGACAGCATGCTGCGGCACGGCACGACCACGGCGGAGGTCAAGAGCGGGTACGGTCTCACGGCCGCCGACGAGGTCAAGCAGCTCCGTGCGGCGGCGGTCGCGCACCCGCTGCGCCGCGAGTACACGTTCCTCGGCGCCCACTTCGTCCCCCCGGAGTACCAGGGCCGCGCCGACGAGTACGTCGACCTCGTCTGCGAGGAGATGCTCCCCGCCTGTGCGCTGCTCGCCGGCTGGTGCGACGTGTTCTGCGACGAGGGTGCGTTCACCGTCGCCCAGTCCCGCCGCGTGCTGCAGGCCGCGCGCGAGGCCCGCCTCGGCCTGCGCATCCACGCCGACGAGATGGCCCGCTCGGGCGGGTCCTTTCTCGCCGCCGAGCTGGGCTGCGCCTCGGCCGACCACCTCATCCACGCGACGTGGGAGGAGATCCAGGCGCTCAGGCAGGCCGGGGTGGTCGCCACCATGCTGCCCGGCACCAGCTACACCCTCGGGGTGCAGTTCGCGCCGGCGCGCGCCTTTCTCGAGGCCGGGGTCACGATCGCCCTGGCCACCGACTTCAACCCGGGGAGCTGCAACTCCGAGAACCTGCAGCTCATGGTCTCCCTCGCCTGTCAGGGCATGAAGCTCACGCCGGACGAGGTCTTGTACGCGGCGACGCGCGGCGGCGCAGCCGCTCTGCGCCGCGACGATGTCGGCAGCCTCGAGGTGGGCAGGCGCTGCGACTTCATCGTGCTCGACGCCCCGGGCCGCACCGAGTTGCCCTACCACTTCGGCGTCAACCTCGTCACCGACGTGGTCGTGGGCGGCCAGGTCGTCGTCCACGATCGGACCGTGGCGGCGGACCCCGGCGCTCCTGTCCCGGTGCCGGTCACGGCCGTCGGGCCTGCAGAGCGGCCGGGCGGTCCGCGGGCGTAGCTTCTCGCAGGCGACCGTGTGACGGTATCCGGGCCCGGCCGCGCGTGGCGCCGCCGGGCCCGGCTGCGCGTGCGCACTTTTCCGTCCCGACCCCACCGCATACTGCTCCTTGACACGAACATGGGTTCGCCCTAGGCTCCATACGAACACGTGTTCGCTACTGAGGAGGGAACGGTGGAAGGTCTCACGCGGCGGCAGGAGCAGGTGCTCGAGTTCATCCGCGAGAGCGTGCGCGTCA
>Ga0172371_10012177_pt1 | contig 11366 bp, 16 predicted proteins | sample Lak12m_FD_114543 | JGI IMG/M metagenome (GOLD analysis project Ga0172371, IMG submission 114543) | Freshwater microbial communities from Kabuno Bay, South-Kivu, Congo - kab_022012_12m | ecosystem: Environmental > Aquatic > Freshwater > Lake | place: Democratic Republic of the Congo: South-Kivu...
AGCCTGCAAACCGGCGACAGCCTGCTCTTCGAGGCTCACCTGCCCCATTGCTGGAGAAATTTAAGCAAGACCATCTCGCATTCCCTGCTGATCCTCTGCCCGGCGGATGAGAATGACACATCCACCGAAAGGCACTTTACCACAGAGGTCGAGAAGGACGAAGCAGGATGAACAAATACATTATTGACTTAAACCGTTGCAGCGGCTGCAGCTTATGTGCTGAGCACTGCCCGGAGCAAGCCATTTTGATAGAAGAAAAACAGGCACGCATTTTGGCGGATCGCTGCAATGCATGCGGGACATGCCTGACCATTTGCAAGCGCAGCGCCATCCGATTCATCAACCTGCCGCTTTCGCCTGCACCTGTGATCATCGATCGATCAATGATCCGGGCGACCCGCTGCCGGGCGCATCGTCAGCGCCGGCATGCAGGTCATGACAGGCACCTGAATAGAACACACCCATACCAGCGCGAGGCTGGTTTATGAATGCGAACGCTTTTTCCAGGCGCATCTATACCTGGCCTGAATTTAAAACCGCGGCGAGGTATGTATTCGGTCAAATGGACGATCTGCGCAGCGCAGCCCGGGCGGGCAGGATCAGCAAGGCATTTGCAGAAAAGATCATGCTGGCTGTTACGCGTGTCAATGGCTGTCGGTATTGCGCCTATGGGCATACACGCGCCGCCCTGGACGCCGGAGTGCCAGAAACAGAAATCCAGTGCCTCATGTCAGGAGAACTAGGCTGTTTTCCCGAACAGGAAGCTGTAGCCCTGGCTTTCGCCCAGCACTACGCCGAAAGCGCCAGTCAGCCTGACCCGGCCGCACAGCAAAGGCTGCTGGATTATTACGGCGCTGAAACTGCCCAGGACATCCAAGCTTACCTGCGCATGATCACCTTCGGCAACCTGTACGGCAACACTTTTGACGCCTTCTTGAGCCGCCTGGCATGGAAGCCTGCCGAGGCCGGCAGCCTGTGGGGAGAACTGGGCGTACTCCTGGGTGTATTTGTGCTTGTTCCAATTGAGATGATCAAACATCTTTTTCATAATCGATCCTCCCGGAGTAAAACATCCGGGTTTCACCCTGATATCTTAGTTAAGGAGAAGTAAGTCATGAAAATTGCAGCCATTACCGATGAAGGAACCACCATCAGCCAGCATTTTGGGCGGGCAGCGTATTACATGGTCGTGACGGTTGAAGACGGCAAGATCGTCAACCGTGAACTGCGCGAGAAACTCGGCCATTCCCAATTTGCAAACGAACCCCACCCCGTGGAGCAGCCCGGTCAGCCACACGGAATGGACCCTGCTTCCCACGACAAGCACCTGCGTATGGCCGAGGCAATCGCTGATTGTGAAGCCCTGCTCTGCCGCGGCATGGGCATGGGCGCCTATGAAAGCATGAAGGCGCGCGGCATCCGGCCGATCGTAACGGATATCGCCCTGATCGACGATGCGGTCAAGGCATATATTGAAGGCAAGATCGTCGATCTGACAGACCTGCTGCATTAAACATTTGATGAAGCAAAGAGAAAGGAGGTGGATCAAGAACATCCATACCCCTACACACACGACCTCAACCGACAGGTATAAATAACGAAAAGGAGAACCCATGGCAGAAACTGCAGGATGCGCCCGTGTGACGGGTGCCGTACAAGGCGAACCGCCGATCCCCGCCGGTCCGCAGACATCCATGCCCCCTGAACGGAAGGAGTCTTTTATGATCGCTCGTGTTGGACAGAAAGCCCCGGATTTCACCGCCCCATCCTATTACAAGGGCGGCTTCACCCCTGTAAAATTATCCGATTTCGCCGAGAAATGGGTGCTGGTTTGCTTCTACCCCGGTGATTTCACCTTTGTCTGAGCGACGGAAGTGTCGGCGGTCGCCGACAAATACCCCGTTCTGCAGGAACTTGGCGTGGAGGTCATCTCGGTCAGCGTGGACAGCCATTTCGTCCATAAGATGTGGAACGACAACGAACTGAGCAAAATGGTAAAAGGCGGCGTGCCTTTCCACATGGCCTCAGATCAAGCCGGAAATGTCGGTCGTGCCTATGGCGTCTGGGATGAGAACCAGGGCATTGAGTTGCGCGGGCGTTTCATCATCGATCCGGATGGCATCATTCAGGCGATGGAAGTGCTGACCCCACCGGTTGGACGCAAGTTCGCCGAGTCGGTGCGCCAGATCCAGGCCTTCCAGCATGTACGCGCAAGCGGCGGCAAGGAAGCCACCCCAGCGGGTTGGGAGCCCGGCAAGCCCACTCTGAAACCCGGACCAGATCTGGTCGGCAAGGTCTGGGAGGTGTGGAAGCCGGAAATGGAAAATAGTTAATCCACGAGGGGCTGGTACAGCCCCTCCCACCAATAACAAGGAGAAAAATGATTACACGATTATTACGCAACCGCAATGGTCAGGGGGGTGGAGGTGTCGGAGGCCGGGGCCAGGGAGGTGGTGGAGGATACAGAAGAGGTTACGGAGGCGGCAACAAAGCCGGTCCCGGCGGGAACTGTGTCTGCCCGAAATGTGGAAAGAAGCTGCCGCATGTCGCCGGACAACCATGCACAGAACAAGTCTGTCCGGACTGCGGCATCAAGATGATCCGCGAGTAATATCGATGAGGATCATCCTTTCCACGCTCTCGACCAATCTTGATTCCGCGATTGACCCGCGCTTTGGACGCAGCGCCTACCTGATGGTAGTGGATACCGATACCATGCAGGTGGAAGTCCATACCAATCCTGGTATAAATGCTCAGGGAGGCGCAGGTGTTCAGGCTGCACAGTTAACAGCCGATCTACAAGTTAAGGCAGTCATCAGCGGCGATTTCGGACCCAACGCCTTCGATGCGCTCAAAGCTGCCGGTATTTCCATGTATCTTTATGGTGACTGCTGTACCGCCCGCCAGGCTGTGGAGCATTACAAGGCTGGGCAGTTGCGGTGTGTCACCGCGCCAACCCAGTCCGGTCATCACGGCTGATCCATGCGCATCGCCGTCGCCAGCGGTAAAGGCGGAACCGGTAAGACGACTGTGGCCACCAGCCTGGCGCTCAGCCTGGCTGAGGAGGGTTTCGCCCCGCCGCCCATCTTCGTTGATTGTGATGTGGAGGCTCCCAACGCCCATATCTTCCTGAAACCGCGCCTGGAGCAAAGCCAACCGGTGGGAATCCTGATCCCGGTCGTAGATGAGTTGCGCTGCACCTACTGCGGCAAGTGTGCCGAGGTCTGCGTCTACCACGCCATCACCGTGCTTGGAAAAAAAACATTGGTCTTCCCCCAATTGTGCCATGGCTGTGGGTCTTGCACCGCCATGTGCCCGGAACACGCCATCTCTGAAACCCCCGATCACATCGGGGTCATCGAACGCGGTCCTGCCCTGCAGGGGATTGACTTTCTGCGAGGTGTTCTTAACATTGGTCAACCAATGGCTGTCCTCATTATCCGCGAACTTCAGCATAAGATCAATCCACTGCCCGGACAGGCGGTTATCTTGGATGCCCCACCCGGAACATCCTGCCCGGTGGTGGCAACCATGCGCGGCGCGGATTATCTCCTGCTGGTGACCGAACCGACCCCCTTTGGACTGCACGATTTAAAGCTGACTGCACAGGTCGCTGTGGAAATCGGACTCCCTACAGGTGTGATCATCAACCGTGAAGATGGTCCCTTCCCGGATCTTGAGCAGTTCTGCGAATCAGCCGGATTACCGATCCTGATGCGGATCCCTTTTCAGCGCGAGATAGCTGAAGGCATTGCCCGGGGGAAGACCCTGGTTGAGATCCACCCTGAATATACGGATGCTTTCCAGGAGCTTTCCGAGCAGATCATAGAAAGGTTATCGGGATGACGAACATGGAACTTAAATGTACGATCTGCCGGGTACAGGTCTGCCGCGAAGAGCCAGGAACAAAACCCGTCCCTGCCTTCTGTCCAGCCGTGACTGGGTTGGAGGTGCTGGATGATGCCCGCCAGATCTACCAGTCCGATACCGAGGCGCAGAACCTGGCCTGCTCAGCAGCCCAGGTGGAGGCGGCTGGGTATTGCCGTTGGCCTCGAGTGCAGGAAGTCATGGAATTTGCCAGGCGGCTGAAGGTCTCCCATCTGGGAATTGCCACCTGTGTCGGGTTGATCCATGAAGCCAGCCTGCTGCAGGAGATCCTGGAGGCGAACGACTTCCAGGTCAGCAGTGTCTGCTGCAAGGTCGGCTCGATCCCCAAGGAAGAGATCGGGCTTCAGGAGGATGAAAAAATTCATCCGGGCCAGTTCGAGGCATTATGCAATCCCATCGGTCAGGCTGCCTTACTGAACAAAGCCGGCACCGGATTGAACATCGTCGTCGGTTTGTGCGTGGGGCATGATTCCTTGTTCTTCAAACATTCGGAGGCACCAGTCACAGTCCTGGTGGCCAAGGACCGCGTCACCGGCCACAACCCGGCCGCAGCCCTGTACACCAGCCATTCCTATTATCAGCGTCTGCGAGCGGAAGGGGCTAAGAGGCAAAAATGATGAGGGACAGGAAAATGCTCCTGCGGGGCATCCTGCTGACTGCGGCCGCCGTCGGACAGATCGCTCTGGCCATTGTGTTATATGATCGCGAGGCGAACACGGACATCATCAATCTCGGCTGGGTCATCCTGTGGATCTCGGCGGTCTTCGGTTGTCTGCCCATTTTTGCATTCAAAAAATGGGGCATGGTATTGGAAGGGAAGGAGTACGTCCATACCACCACCTTGGTTGATCGTGGTGTATATGCAATTCTCCGACACCCTCAGTACCTTTCTTTCATACTGGTTGGCCTTGCCCTGCCGCTCATCGCCCAGCATTGGATGGTTGCCCTTCTGGGAGCAGTGGTCATTGTGCTCACATACTTGCTGATCCTCAATGAGGAGAAGTCGAGCATCGAGAAATTCGGCGATGCCTATCGCGAGTATATGCGGCGCGTGCCGCGGCTGAACTTCCTGCTGGGGATGGTGCGCTGGATGGGGCGCAGGACCCGCAAGTGAAACCGGGATCCGCCGCAAAGGAAAGGACGAGAAGCGATGCCTCAATTGGCTAAAGGCGGCAAATGGGTGTTCGGGTGGGCGATTGTCAACCAGGAAAACGAGGTGCTGATTCCGCCCGCCGCGTTCTCTGAATACGGTTTCCAGGCGGGGGAGGCGGTCTTCTTCGCCCGCGGCAGCCGGACCTCGGGCGGCTTCGGCATCGGCAGACAGGCCAGGCTTGCGGATTCTATCCTACGGCCGCGTTTTTTCGCGGAAGCCAAAATTGGGGCTGGCGGGCGGGTGTGCCTGCCGCCCGAGGCCGGTGCACAGCCCGGCGAGCGCCTGCTGGTTGTGCGCGGCAGCGGGTTGGCACTGGGCTTCATACAGCGCGGGCCAATCTACGAAGAAGCGCTCCGGCATTCAGAAATCGAGGTCCCTCACAGGTAGATGATATGTACACAATACGCTGTCTGGTAGATGATCACACGTTGGATCCTGCTGCTTTCCAAGCCGAACATGGCGTCGCCTTCGCCATTGAAACCCCGGCCGGACACGTCCTTTTCGATACCGGGCAAAGTGGGGATGTTCTGGTGCAGAACGCCGACCGGATGGGATACAACCTGCGGCAGATCGATGCACTCGTGCTCAGCCATTCGCACTACGATCATACTGGCGGATTGAAAGCTCTCATGGCATCCAGCATGCCCGGTCTGCGCCTGCATGCCCATCCGGAACTCTTCCGCCGGCGCTTCTCCCAGCGGGATGGCGAGATGCGCAGCATTGGAATGAACTCAACTCAGCTCGACCTGGCACATCATTTCGCCCTACACCTGAGTACTGAACCCGTAGAAGTGTTACCCCACGCCTGGACGACCGGGGAGATCATGCCACGAACCGAATTCGAAGGCAGGAGTCCCCATCACTACATCCAGGGTGAGCACAACTTGCAGACCGACCCGTATCTCGATGACCTGTCGCTGGTGCTGGAAGGACGTTCTGGATCGATCGTGGTCTGCGGCTGCTGTCACGCCGGATTGTTGAACACCATCGCACGGGTCCGGAGTATTTTCGACCGGAATATCACTGCGATCATCGGCGGTGCTCACCTGGCAAGCGTGGACGCAAACACGTTGCAGCATGCCATCGAGGGTATCCGCACCACCTGTTCAGGTCTGATACCCGATTTTTTCCTGAATCACTGTACCGGCGAACGTCCAATCGCGACCCTGACACAGGCCTTTGGTGAAAAGGTTCACCCTTGCCCGGCAGGCACGGTGTTGTTGTTTGATTAGAACTTGAATTTACTATGAAGCAACTTGTCATTCTCAGCGGGAAAGGCGGTACAGGCAAGACCAGCCTGGCAGCAGCATTTGCTCACCTGGCGCATGCAAGTACGTATCCCGCTAAAACTATCCTCGCCGATGCCGATGTGGATGCGGCCAACCTGGAACTGGTCCTGCATCCTGAACGGCTGGAAACGCATGACTTTACCGGCGGTCTCTTGGCTTACATTGACCCGCAGCGCTGCAATTCCTGCGGAATCTGCCAGCAGGTCTGCCGTTTTTGCGCGGTGGTAACCGATCCGGATTACCGCGTGGACCCCGTTGCATGCGAAGGCTGCGCGGCATGCCTTCATCAATGTCCTGAACATGCCATTACCATGGAACCGCAGATGGCCGGACAATGGTTCCAATCAGCAAGTCGTTATGGACCGCTCTTCCATGCCGGGCTAAAACCAGGACAGGAGAATTCAGGCAAGCTTGTCACGATCGTCAAGCAACACGCACGCCTGGCCGCACTGGACAGGAATTTCCCGCTTCTTCTTGTAGATGGACCACCCGGCATTGGTTGCCCGGTTATCTCAGCCCTCTCCGGGGCGGACCTGGCACTGGTGGTGGCCGAGCCGACTGCATCCGGCGTCCACGACATGCAGCGCATCGTTGAGACCGCCGCTCATTTCTGCATTCCCGTGCTGATCTGCATCAACAAGGCAGACCTCTATCCCGATGGGGTGCAGCAGATCGAGTCTTTTTGCAGGGAACAGACGCTTGAACTTGTGGGCAGTATCCCCTTCGACGAAGCCGTCACAAAAGCCATGATGCATGGACACCCGGTGACTGCCTATCGACCAGGATCGCCGTCAAGTAAAAAAATAATCAAGATCTGGCACAGATTGGTCGATCTTCTTGCCATCCCGCCAGTAACCCAATCAAACCAGGAGAACTGATGAAACCCACGGTAACCGAACAACAAGTACTCGAAGCATTATCGCATGTCAATGACCCCGAACTGCATCGCAGCCTGACTGACTTGAAAATGGTTCGCGAGATCCGGGTGTATGGAGAAAAAGTTGATATAACCATTGCCCTGACCGTACCCGGATGCCCGATGAAGGCACAGATCGAAGCAGACGTGTGCGCGGCTATCTCTGTGCTACCGGGTGTCAGACGGGTATCCGTCAAGATGACCGCCATGACCGACGAAGAGCGCAAGGCGGTCCTGGGCGAACCCAAGGAAGGCTCAGCCGTCCAGTACAACCATATCAAGCACGTAGTAGCAGTAATGAGTGGAAAGGGGGGCGTCGGGAAATCCCTTGTCACCAGCCTGCTTGCCTGCGGACTGGCGCGCCAGGGCTTCCAGGTTGGTGTGCTGGATGCCGACATCACCGGGCCCAGCATCCCGATGCTGTTTGGGATGCATGGACCGCCGGAACCGGGCCCGGTGGGCATTCGACCGCTGCAGAGCGGAACCGGTGTCAAAGTCATGTCGATGAACTTCCTGCTGGATAACGAAGACAGGCCAGTCATCTGGCGCGGTCCGCTAATCGGCAGGGCGATCACCCAGTTGTGGGGTGAAGTGATGTGGGGCGATCTGGATGTCCTGCTGGTGGATCTACCGCCTGGCACATCGGATGCATCCCTGACGACCATGCAGTCGCTGCCGGTCAAAGGGATCATCATGGTCACAACCCCGCAAAGCCTGGCTTCCATGATCGTACGCAAGGCGGTCAATATGGCACTGGCGCTGAAAACGCCCATTCTTGGAGTGGTGGAGAACATGGCGTACTTCACCTGCCCGGATACGGGGAAGAAACACATGATCTTCGGCAGAAGCCATGCAGACGAGGTCACCCGGGTGGCCGGCGCACCGCTCATGGCGCAGCTTCCCATTGACCCGGATGTGGCTGCTTTGTGCGATTCAGGCCAGATCGAGGCGATAAAACTGACCGAGGTGCAGGGCATGCTGGATGCTTTTCTCAAAGCACTGCCTGTCAGTAAATGAGCCTCATGGATCCTGAGAAGTTACGTGCTGCCATTCTTGAGAAGCTGGCGACGGTCATCGATCCTGAGACCGGCGTGGATGTGGTACGCATGCACCTGATCGAAGATCTGGTTGTTGACGAAAGTGGACACGTTTCATATCAGTTCCGGCCTTCATCAGCATTCTGTCCGATCGCCGTACCGCTGGCGAACGAGATCCAGCTTGCGGTCGCTGATGTGTCTGGCGTGACATCACAGGAGGTGAAGATCGTCGGCTTTGCCCTCGCAGAAGATATGGCTGATGTGCTCCAGCGGGCAATTGAAGAGAAGTTACGGCAAATGCGAGATAAGGCTGGGGAATAACCCCCGGTCCATAAGGAGAGTTCATGAACAAAACAACCAAGATCGGGATCATCATCTGCGACCGTTACCATAACTGTGCAGGTGGTAAATGCCTGCGAGCCATGCGCAACCGGGAAGGTGCATTCAGCCTCTATGCCGGCAAGGAAATTGAACTGGTTGGTTACACCACCTGTAGCGGCTGCCCGGGTGGCAATGTCGAGTATACCGGTGAAGAAATGATCAAGAATGGTGTCCAGGTGATCCACTTGGCGACCGGGATGCTGGTCGGTTACCCGCCCTGCCCGCGCATCCAGACCTTTAAGGCTTTCCTGGAAGAAAGATATAAAGTTAAGGTTGAATTCGGTACCCATCCCATCCCCAAGAAATACCTGGACATGCACACAAAACTAGGCACTTGGAACAGCCCCATCTGGAAGGAATTGCTGGCAGCGACCATGGCAGATGAAGCCACGCCCGCCGCTTATGATTAACCTCAACCATGGAGAAAGGATCGAAAAAGCATGAAGCCGCAGAGAATTCTACCTCCCACTTATCTACTGGTCCCCCTGGTCATCATGCTGGCGATTCACTTTATATTCCCCGGGGTAACGATCATCCCTCTTCCCTGGAATTTTCTCGGTTTGATACCGTTAACCGGAGGTATTCTCCTCAACCTCAACGCTGATCGCCTTTTCCACCTGGCAGGCACCACCGTAAAACCTTTTCAGGAATCCACGGCGCTCATCACACAGGGCGTTTTCCGTATCAGCCGGCATCCGATGTACCTTGGCTTTGTTCTGATCCTAGTAGGCGTCGCTATATTGCTGGGGTCGCTCACCCCTTGGGTGATCGTTCCCGTTTTCATTGTGCGAATGGAAATCATCTACATACGGGTCGAGGAGCATATGCTGGAAGAGAGATTCGGCCTTGCCTGGATGGAATACAAGAAAAAAGTGCGTCGCTGGCTTTAACCTCATGAAATATGTCTTCGGTCCTGTCCCCTCCCGCCGGCTCGGGAAGTCGCTCGGCATCGACCCGATTCCGCTCAAGACCTGCAACTGGAATTGCGTCTACTGCCAACTGGGGCGGACTGTACCCCTGACCCTGGAACGCGGCGAGGTTGTACCCCGCCACGAACTACTGGCTGAGGTGGAGCAAGTTCTGGCAGCCCAGCACCCCGGCGAGGTTGACTGGTTGACCTTCGTTGGATCGGGCGAACCGACCCTGCATGCCGGCCTGGGCTGGATGATCCGCCAGGTAAAGAGGATCACAGACCTGCCAGTAGCCGTCATCACCAATGGCTCGCTGCTCCACTTGCCGGAGGTACGCGATGAACTGTCCGCTGCCGATGCCATCCTGCCCACGTTGGATGCTGGGAATGCCAGGTTGTTCAAACAGATCAATCGCGCTGCGCCGCGCTTAACCTATGACCGGCATGTTGAAGGATTATACATCTTCCGCCGGATGTATTCCGGCAGGCTGTGGATCGAACTCATGCTGATCCGGGGGATGAATGACACGGAAGAAGCCCTTCAGGAGCTGGCGCTGGTTCTGAAAATGATCAAGCCGGACCAGGTCCAGATCACTCTACCATTGCGCCCACCAGCCGAAGCCTGGGTCAGACCGGCGGACAGAACGGGACTGCAACGCGCGAAAGAGATTCTGGGGAAAGTGGTTCCGGTCGTGATCCCGGAATCTTCGCAGGCACAGGCGGCTCGCATCGGAGACCTGGCAGATACCATATTGAGCGTGGTCACCCGGCATCCCATGCAGGAAGAGGAGCTTTTCCTTCTGCTCAGCCGCTGGTCTTGTGAGGAAGTACACGCGGCGATCAGGGAACTGGCGGCGGCGTATAAGATCCAGGCCGTGGAACAGAGCAGGCACATATTCTGGAGCGCAGCCAAGGCACATTATCCAAGAAAAACCAATCATGATCAAGCACCAGAGCGTTGATGTCAACGGGATCGAGATCATGGGAAACCCAAGAAGATGAATACACTTGTCAATGTATTTCTGATCAGCCTGGTAGCAGGATTGGGAACCGCCCTGGGCGGTCTGTTGGCGATCCTGCGTAAGCCGGGCAAACGCTTGTTCGGCTTCCTGATGGGTTTGACCGCCGGGGTAATGATCGCTTTGTCCTTCCTAGAACTGGTAGCCGAGGCATGGGCTCTTAAGGGTTTTTGGACGGCAACGATCGGCTTTGCCGCTGGTGCCTTTTTTATGCTTGCCATGGACATGACCCTGCCTCATATCCGGTTTGGCGAGCAAGAGACGCCCGTTGGAGAAAAAACTGCGATCCAGGGTGTTGAACATCCCTGTGGCCGGGGCAAACATCGCCGTGGACGCTTTCGGCACACGAGCCAGATCACCAATCGTCCGCTTTTTTTGACTGGTGTATTGTTGGCGATTGGCATCAGCATTCACAACCTGCCCGAAGGGATCGCGGTCGGGGCAGGTTACATGCATAGTCCAAAGTTTGGATTGTTCATCGCCCTCGCGATCCTGCTGCACAATATTCCTGAAGGCATTGCCACTGCCCTGCCGCTGTGTACGAGCGGGGTGTGCAAATGGGCTTCCTTCAAAGTGGCACTTTTTTCCGGCCTGGTGGAACCGATCGGCGCACTCATTGCCGCCATCTTCCTGAAATCATTCACTGACCTGATACCCGGCGCGCTTGCCTTTGCCGGCGGCGTGATGATGTTCATCACGCTGGATGAACTCATCCCCGCTGCGCGTGAATATGGGCATCAGCATTCCACCGCCATTGGCATCATTCTGGGTTC
>Ga0172371_10012178_pt1 | contig 11365 bp, 13 predicted proteins | sample Lak12m_FD_114543 | JGI IMG/M metagenome (GOLD analysis project Ga0172371, IMG submission 114543) | Freshwater microbial communities from Kabuno Bay, South-Kivu, Congo - kab_022012_12m | ecosystem: Environmental > Aquatic > Freshwater > Lake | place: Democratic Republic of the Congo: South-Kivu...
ATTATGTTCGCAGCTTTATCCACATCAACATTAATTTTTTCAAACAAATCTCGTTTGAGATTTCTCAAACGTTTATCATACTCTTTATCAAAACCCGGTTTTTCGACAGCAAACTCTTTTCGGTACAATTTTTTCAAATAATCTAACTCATCAAGAGTTTTTTGCAAATGTTTATTCCTTAATTGCATAAAATACTAACAACCAACCTATTTATAATAATATGTATTATATACATATTATATGCGTAAAGTGTATGTTGAACCAAAATCAGAAATAACTCTCAAAAACATTGAAGGTTATTTCACCAAAATAGTGAACAAATACGGAACTGGCGCAAAAATTGATTGTCCAAAAGAACATTTAGGAAAAACAGTTTACATCATCATTCCAAAACCCAAAAAATAGACCCTTTATATACTTTTGTCCCAGAGTCTTTTAAAGGATTAATTTTTATATTAGTTTAATCTAATTAGTAATATGAAAAAAATAATTTTCATTTTATTAATTTCTATATTTTTGCTTTTTGGGTGTGTACAACCGGTAGATACCAATACAAGTGTTGGTCGTGATCAAGAAAATAATGATACAAATGTTGTTCTTTTAGAAAGCCAACTTGTAACTTGTCTAAGAAGTAAAGCTGTTTGTGAACAAGACTTAGTTAATAAAGTGGATATTAATTGTCCCGAATGTGATGAATGCCCACAGTGTTTGATAGCAAACGATTGTAACGCAGTAGCGGAGGTTTTAGGGACACAAATAAGTACTTGCAGTGCACAAAAAAGTGTTTTATCTGGAGAGCTTGATGAGTGTGTTGATGAAAAAAAGAATTTTTCAAAAGAACTTGAAACAAAAACACAATTGTTAGAAGATGAACTTTCAAAAAAAATGGATTTAACTGTTCAGCATTATGTGCCGGGAAACCTTGGCGGTTCTGGAACTTATAGAATAATTCAAGCTGACATAGCTAATGGCACAAAAATTGTTGCAGTTGGGTTAGAGTACAGCGGGGGAAGTGATAATTTTTTTATGGAAGGACTTCTCAGCGGACTTGTAAGATGGTATGAATTAACAAAAAATGATTCTAATGGATTTGATCCTGTAATAATAAAATCAGTTTATGAATCCGAAGCTGGAGACACTGTACTATTAGAACAAGCATCGCCTGGTTCAGATGTTTATTATTTGAAAATAAAATCTGACGAATTTAATGCAGGAACATCAAAAGAAGGACTTGCAATAAGAAGAATAATGGTTGTCTACACTAATTATTCAAACTAATTTTCATAGTAATATATGCTAGTAATAATTCTTCTTGGATTTATTTTATTCTTACTTTTCAAGAAAAAGAAATCACGTGATAAATCAGGTTTTAGATAAACTGTTTTTCCATTGAACAAAAACATCCTTGTCTTTGCTTGTAAAATCATACCCTGGCCAAAATTCTGAAGTTTGTTTAACTATGTTAATCGTTTGAATTGAAGCATTAATATTTAATAAATAATTATACATGGTAAGAGTACAATCTGATTCATTATATACTAGTCTTTTCTTGTTCTGATAACCATGGCACGCTTCGTGAATTATAATTGATGAAACATATTCTGTGCTTCCTGAAAAAGACGCTATTGAAGCAGTTGATTTATCAGTATAATACTGCCCACTACTAAACCAGCCAGGGGTTGAGGATTCAATTTTTGAAAGATTGTCTGAAACAAAATTTAAATAATCACAATTTCTTTCCTCGATAAAAATTAATGCCTCAAAAGCTCTCTGGCGATAAATTAAATCCCCAGAAACAATTATTGGGGAATTTTCACACTTTTGTGAATAAAAAGAAGAATAACTAAAAAATAAATAATAAACAAAAAGTCCCAAAAAAATAAGGGTTGCTATAACTATGCTTGTAATTATGATCCTTCTCTCTCTTTTTTTACTATTATCTTTTGAGAAACTTTCTTCAACTAATAAATTAGCTTTTTCTAGAACTTCTTTTCCAAACTCTTTCTCTAATTTTGAGAGAATTATTTTCTTTGAAAAACCAGCTTTTTTTAGTAATTCAATTCTTTCCTCAACCAAAACCATGAATATGCTATGCCTTTTAGATTAAAAAAGACTTATTATGGGGAATTTATTTTATCTCATGAATGAAGTGTTCAGGTGTGTATTTTTTTCTTTGTTCTAAGTACTTTAAATGATTCATTTTTTCTCTTAAAAACTTGTCAAGATCTGTACCATACATCTCAATCAGAGTGGAAGTAAAATGTCCTCCCAAAAATTGAGGAATAACAACATAAGTTGCTCCTGCTTCATATAATTTTACAGCTTCTTGAGCATGATATGACACTACAATTATTATTGCTGACTTATTTTTTGCACGTGTTTTTGTTATAACCATATAATTTGTATCATAATTAGGGATTGTGGAAACAATCATCTTAGTTTTATTTAGAGGCAAATCATTTAACAGCTCCGAATCATTAGAATCCCCATACTTACAAGGAATTCCTTCCTTGGTTAAATCCAAAATAGTATCTGGATTATAATCAACAACAATGTAATTCGCTTTTATTTTCTTTAAAGACTTAAGCACATCATAACCTATCCTGTTACACCCCAAAAGAATACAATCAAAATCCTGATCACCTAATTTAACTTTCTCATCAAGTTTTTTTCCTTTTCTTTCAAATAATTTTAAAAATGGGGAAACAAAAGGATAAAGTTTATCCGAATAAAGAATCATATAACTTGAACCTGCAATAGTAATCAAACCAACTATTGTGATTAGTAACAAAATTTCTTCATTTAAGTGGCCTAATATTATTCCCATTGACACTAAAATTATTGAAAATTCACTAATTTGTGCCACAGTTAAACCTGCAAGAAAACCATTTCGTTTAGTGTACCCTAAAAGACCCATCAAAGCAATAACAATTAATGGATTTCCAAGAAGAATAAATATTGAAAATACAATTATTGGAAAAATTAATTGAGAAATGTTTCCAAAAGTTAATTGAGAACCAAGTGAAATGAAAAACAAAAGCAAAAAGAAATCCCTTAATACTCTCATCTTTGAACTAACCTCAAATCTATATGGGGACATAGCAAGAGTTACTCCTGCTAAAAGTGCTCCTATCTCCATAGAAAATCCAGCTGTTTTAAACAATGCTGAAAGAATAAAACACCAACCAAGAGAAAATAGTAAAAGGAACTCCTGAGAGTTTGAAATAAAATCCATTATCTTTGGCAGTATCTTTACTCCCACAACAAAAAGAATCGCAAGAAGAATAATTCCTTTTATAAAAATAAACAAAATTGTTTCAACAAAATCGCCCCCACTTGGCGCTGCCGAAACAACAACAATAATTAACATTGCAATAATATCTTGAACAACAAGAAAACCAATCGCAATCTTTCCATAAAGAGTTTCTGTATCTCTCCTGTCTGAAAGAAGCTTCATTATTATTATAGTACTACTAAAAGTCAAAGCCACAGCAATATACGCTGAAGAAACATAATCAAAACCCAAAAATACAGCAATAAAAAAACCAATAATTGAAGTGAACAAAACCTGTCCCACACCAGTAATTAACGAAACCTTACCCACTTCTCTAATTATTAGTGGGCTCAATCCCAAACCAACAATAAACAACAACAAAGCAACTCCTATTTGAGCAAATAAACCAAGAGCTTCAAATTCTTGAGTCAAGTTAAGAAAATAAGGGCCAACAATAATTCCTGAAATTATATAAGAAATAATCAAAGGCTGTTTTAGAAACTTAGCTAAAAAAATAAGAAAAATACTAACTCCAATAATAAGTGATATCTGAGTAAAAAAATCCATTTACTAAAGAAACACTTAACTTATTTAAATACTTTTCAGAAAGATTCATAAAAATCTTCAAAAATAGTCAAAATTCGAAATTCAAACAAGAAGATTTGGATTTGTTTAGGTTTCTTTCACTAAAAGTTTATAAACAACCCCTCCCCTTAGTAATGTGATTTTTTGTTTGCCTACAAAAAATTATTAGGGTGATATTATGAGTCTTACAACATTAACTTTTAGTGGATCAAGTGAAGAAAGTGCTAATTGTGTGGGGAGAGGAAAAGTTCAAGTAATAAAAACAGAGAAATTTGTCGGAATTGATGCTGTTTGTTTAATAGGAAAACTTGTTGATGGAGCAGTTGCAAAAAAAATGTGCGTTGATGGAAAAAATAGCACTAATGTTTTAACTGTTGAATCAAAATACGGTGACGGTGCTTGCACAAAAATAGGGGCCCAAGTAGTACTAATGATAGAAGGTATCAATAAAAGTGATTTTCCTGCCGGAACAGAAATAATTCTAACAAAAGGGGCTCAATGCGAAAATGCAAAACCTAAAGGAAAAATAATAATTACTTAAAATTCAATTTAATCATTTTTTTAGTATTCTTCTTTTAGAGTGCTTTAAGAAAGGTTTTTATTTTACAAAAAGGCATAGTGTTTATGATGCTTCACAGATTAAGACACGAACTCAATACTCCTGCAATAAAAAAATTCAGGGATTTTTACATAAGCGCAGCTATTCTTTTTGTTACTCCCTTAGTCTTACAAAACCAATTCTTAGTAGGGACACTTGTTAATGCAATTTTAATACGATCAGGAATAAGACACTCTGATGAACAATTACTGTTAGCATCAATCGTGCCAAGTATTGGAGCACTAGCTAGTGGATTACTTTTAGCAAATCTAACCTCTCACCTAGCACTAATGATTCCATTTATTTGGCTTGGAAATTTATCAATCGCACTAATATCAAGATACTTTTTTGTGAACCAAAAAAGAAATTATTTTGCGTCAACATTTTTTGCAGCAGGAATAAAAACAATTATACTATTAGCTGCAGCATTCCTTTTACTACAATTTGCACTAGTTCCGGTAGAATTTTTAACAATATTTGGGGCAAACCAACTAATAACAGGAATATTTGGAGCAATACTAGCTTTTTTTATAATAAAACATAAATAATTTGTTCTAATATTTCTTACCAAATTTGTTTTCATATTCTTTAACTTTTTCTTTAATCTTCTCGTGCGCTTTTTTTCCAGGTTTAATGTGAGAATTATCTAAAGCCTCTTTAAGAGTGGAAGAAGAACCCCCATAATTGTGTCCTGGCCACAAAATAAGTTTTGGACTTAAAGCTGAAAGATACTCTAAAGTCTTAGTTAATAACAAATCATTTCCACCATAAGCTGTTGTTCCAATCCCTCTCACAAACAACGTATCTCCGGTAAAAATATTATTTTCAATAACAAAACAAACACAATCCTTGTAATGGCCAGGAGTACTAATCACTTTAACTTTCACTCCTGCGATTTCAATTTCTTTCTCTAAAAAAGGTTTCTTTATAATTTCTTTAAAATCAATTAACTTTATTCCCTTTGATTTGAAATAATCTACTAACTCATAATGATCCGGATGAGAATGAGTCAACAATTGAGCAACAACATTAACTTTATTTTCCTTTACAACTTCTTCAATAATATCTTTAGATCCAGTAGGATCAATAAGAAAAGCTTCCTTATTTTCACCAATAATCAAATAAGAAAAATTATTATCAAACCCCTCAACACTAATTTGAACAACTTTCATAAGAAACAAAACCAACAATCAACTTAAAACCCTTTCAAAAAATAACTTCTTTTTTTAAACCCAATAACAAGATATATAAATTTGGTTACAATTATTCTGTAATGGTATAAAAAACTGCTATAATTATTTCATTAATAATGCTTTTAGGGGTTGTATTTGCAGTTCCATCCCCAACACCAAGCGTGACTATTTTACAACCAAACGGAGGAGAAATAATTAGTGGAGATTACAATATTGAGTTTAATACTTTTGGATTTAGTTCTATAACAAGTGTTTCTAGTAATGAAATTAATATGGCTGATTCTTCAAAGTTGACATGTGATAAAATTGATGCTAATACTCATTTTTGCATTTTCTTTTGGAAAACTAGGGATAATTTTGATAATAATTTTACGTCTTTTTCAATATCGGTTCATGGGTTGGATATCAATAATGTAAGTAAGAATTACTCTGATTCTACAGATAATACTTTCTCAGTAGATAACACTCCTCCAGTTATTGATTATAATTTTCCTGATAATAATTCTTGGTTTAATCCTGAAAAAAATCTTTTTTCTTTTGATTTGAGTGATGCAACAAGCGGGATTGATAAAAATAGTATTTTAGTTAGTGTTCTTGGAAAGGATTACAATATTTTAGATTCAAAAGTTAAGTATAATTCTTTAACAGGAAAATTAGATTTTAATCCAAGTGAAATTGATTTTAACAATGGGCAAACTTATTTGATGGATGTTGATGTTAATGATTTAGCAAAAAATTCTGCTACAACAAAAACACTTTCTTTTTATGTTGACAAAAATGCTCCAATTGTAATTGATTTTAATTCAGAAAAAACAACAAACAAACAAAAACCTGACTTTAATATTTTTGCAATAGACCAAAATGGATTGTCTGGGTTAAACAAAATGTATTTTTCTTGTGATCAAACTAATTGGTTTGACAAAAATTATGCGGACGGAACAATTAGTGATTTTAATATAATTAATCCTGCTTATGGGTGCAACTCTGGTGATGGAAACAAAACAATTTACTTCAAAGTAAGTGATAACGCGGGAAATTATAGTGATATTATTGATACAAATATTTACTATGATTCAACTTCTCCAACAACAACAATAACTATTAGTGATGAAAGTTGGGTAAAAAGTTGGACTAGTGATTTAAATTGGACAAGCGATTCTTCAGTTGATTATAATATTTCTTGCTCTGAAGAAAATACAAACATAAATCTTTGGGTTTATAATCAAGGAATTTTAATTAATTCAAATATTATTAATTCAAATTTTTACGCCGGGAATATTATTCTTGATGGAAATTATAAAATAGTTGCAAATTGTGAAGATGTTGTTGGAAATACAGATTCTAATAAACAAATTATTTTTGGAATTGATGTTAATTCCCCTTTAACTTCAAACATTAGTCTTCCAATAGCTCAAAATGATTTAAATATTTTAATTTCTTGGAGTAATGCAAAAATCTTTTCTGATGTTAATTATTTCTTGTGGGGAAAATTAAGCGATGAACTTGATTTTAATTTAATCAAAGGTCCGACAAATGATTTAAATTATTTAGATATTAACAAAACTGTTGATAAGAATTATTGTTACTTTGTTCAAACGATTAATCTTTTTGGAAAAGACACTAACTCAAACATAATTTGTGTTTTGATTGATATAACAGCTCCAATAATTTCGGATACAAATCTTGTTGCGAGTGTAAGTTCTAATAATGTTACTTTATTTTTTTATGCGACTGATATTAATGGGTCGGGAGTAAAAGAGTATTATGTAAGTAAGGACAAAAATATTTGGGATTACACAACTAGCAATTCTTATTCATTTAGTGGACTTGCAAACGGAAATTATACTTTTTATGTAATAGCTACTGATTATGCTGATAATAATTCCTTAGACAAAAATATTTCGGTTACTATAAATGTAGTTAAAGTTACATCAGGGGGCTCTAGTGGGGGAAGTTCTGGTGGGGGCGGGGTATTACCAAAACCATTAACAACATCTGATGTTAATATGGTGATTTCAACTGAAGAGCCAGAAATTTTTGATTTTAATAATAATTCCTCAATAGAAAATATTGACTCGGGAGAACAAAACGAAAGGCTTCTTGGGGGACTAATTGAAGACACAAACCAATCTTTTACAGCAATAGGTGCTTTTAGTTTAATCGAAATGCTACAAAGCTCTTGGTTATCATTAGGGTTATTGTTAATACTCGCAATATTTTTGATATTCTTATTCGTTGTTAAAAGTAGAAAAAAAGAAGGACTAAAAGGAAGTGGAAGAATACTCCTTGAAAATGATACAGATGATTTTAGTGTTAATTATTCAAAACCCAAATGGGCTTATAACGAAAAATAAAACCTAAAAATAATCTTTATAAGGCTTCGCTAACTAAAATATTTTATTAGTAATCTGCTTTTGTGACAAAATTAAAAATTTTGTTATAAACAAAAGCCTTGGTCGTCCAGTGGTCTAGGATCTACCCCTGTCACTCTAAAGTTTTATCCCAAAGAAAAAATTTTGGGGATATTGCTTGGAGCTGTTCGGGTGGGACCCGGGTTCGAATCCCGGCCAAGGCGTTGCTTAGTTAATAATTTTTCCAGTAATGTCCTTCTTTGTAGTATATTGTTTTCCAAATTGTACTTTTTAGTTCTTTTGTCTTATTTTGCATAATTTTTATTGCATTTTTTAATTTTTCTTGCTTTCGGTTTATTGAAAAGCCAATATTTTTGTAGTAATTAAGTGTTGAATTGAATCTTGTTGTTTCTAGTAAATATAGATTTTTTGTTCTAGTTAATATTCTTTCATTAATTATTGAATCTTTCATTCCTATTTTTTTTGTCTTGTATATTTTTGTTTCAATTTGAAACATTTGCCATAATAGTTCTTTGCAGTAATTAAGCAAGTTTAGATTTGTGCTATTTGCTATTCCTATACTAATAGTGAATTTTTTTGTTGCATTTATTAATGGCCCGCCTTCTGAGTCAGCCAATCCTTGAATAAACTCTGTAGGAAATTCTTCAATAATCGGTTTTGCTTTTTCAAAATCCATTTTTATAGCTTTTATGAAAGTGTATAGTTCTTTGCTTCGTATATTTGTCATGTAAATACTTTTACATTTGTGAAGGGGGTAAATTTCTTTGTGATTTAATATTTGTGAAATGCATTTGCAGAATTTTTCACCAAACTCTTTATCGATTGTGCCTAATTTTAATGAGTAATCATAATTTTTTTTATCACAAGTTGCGCAACCATCGCCAAACATCACCCCTATTACATATGCTAGTTCTTTACTTGGTTCGTTATTAAAAGAGTTTTTTCTTAAGCGCTTTGTTTGGTTATTGCACCAGTATGAAAGGGTGCTTAGTGAAATTTTTATTTCTTGGTTTGCAAGTGCGCGTTTAATTTTTTTGTAACCTTTGCCTTTTGAAAGCATTGTACAAATTTCTTTTTTAATTTCTTTTTGTTGATTTACTGGAAAGTCTGAAAAGCATTGCATTATTGAACTAGCTTCTTTTTGTTTTTAATTCCTTTATTAGTTTCGTGCCAGTGGTGGTTTAGAGTGTGTTTGTTACAATTTCTTGGACAACTTTGTTTACCATCATCTTTTTATTTTACAAAAACCAATCTTTTATTGATTTTTATGGTTGCTAAAAAAACAAAAAATATAATTTCTAAAAAAGTTGTTTCTAAAAAGAAACTTTCACGTTCTTCAAATAAAAAAGTTTTTGGGGGAGTAATTGCTGGTATTGGGGATTATTTAAATATTGAAGTTGTGGTTCTTAGAGCAATTCCCTTTTTACTTACTTTACTGACATATTTATTTTTTGGATTAAATTGGGCAGCAATATTTGTTTTAGCGATAGTATTCATTTATGTTATTTGTTGGATATGGATTCCTGAAGAGTAGTTGGTGTAAAAAATGTCTGATTTAGATACTCTTGTTAAAGGAAAAAATGTTTGTGTTAAATGTGGAAATAAAGTTCCGTTTGACAAAGTGGGGCATAATTGTGAAATAATAAAATGTCCAAAATGTTCAAAAGATAAAGAAAAAGAATTACAAAAAAAAGCGCAAGATCTTGCAGAAAAAATATAACTAAAAAATTATAAATAAAAAAAGAATCTGATTCTAAAAAAACTTATTTTGGAAATTAATTATTTGAGAAAATGAATTTTTTTTAAGCTTCAATCATTTTCTTCAAATCAATTTTTCTTATAGTGATTTGTAATCCACCAGCAACTTTTCCATTAACAAGTTCTCCTGTTACGGGGGTAAACCCTGTTGCTGATATTAAAATATTAATTTTTATTTCAAGATCATTTCCTTTTTTATAAATTTTTCCGCTCATCGCATTAACTTCAAATTCTTTTGAACGCTGAGTCATTTTCTCAACAGAACCACGTCTTCCGTGAGAAATCATTTCAAACTCTTTAATTGCTCCAAGAGCGCCTACAATAAAACCATTATGGATTTCATTTTGTTTAGTGAAATTTTTTATACCTTCAATTATGTCTTCCCCGTCAACTAAATCCAAAACCATATCAGCCATTTGTACTCACCAAAATATTATTTTACTGCCATGCTGCCTTTTCGCTAATATTTGAAGATCTAATTCTTACTGATTCAATAGCTCTTATTTTTTTTCTTAAAGAATCCATCTCTTCTTCAATTTCTCTTATTTCATCAAGTAATTGTCTTTCATAATTTTTATCTAATAAACCTAATTTTTTTCTTCGATCCAAATTCTTTTGAAGACTATCTCTCAAACGGGCAGCTTTATCATATTCATACTTTAATTCAGATAACTCATCAGCACCATTTCCTTGTAACTTGAAAGCCATACTAAAATCACCCGTATTTACTGAATCATACTAAAGAACTCTTTAAAAATAGAAGTTTTTGATCAAATAAATAAAAGCTTTATTTTTGCCAAACCCCTAACTTAATGGTTACCTTTAAATACAGGGTATGTTATATTTCTAAACATGAAGAAATTATTGTTTTTATTCCTCTTAGTTATTTTGAGTACTTTTGTTTTTGCTGTTGATTCCAATAATACCTTAGTTGATTCAAATAGAAACACTGGATCTGGAAGTAATAATACTTCCCAAAATAACTCTAATTCAAATAGTGCAGTATGTACTAGGGAGTATGCTCCTGTTTGTGCACAAATACAAGTACAATGTATAAGAGCTCCTTGTGATTCTATTAAAAAAACTTATTCAAACAAATGCCTAGCTATTAATGACGGGGCAAAAGTAATTTATGAGGGAAAATGCGAGCTTGATTGCCCACAATATATACCTCCTTATTGCCCTAATGGGGAAATAGTTGATTCATATGATGAAAGAGGATGCTCAAAACCAATATGTAATATATCTAATCCAAATGAAACTTGTGGATCAATGAGTTATGCTAAAGCAAAAGAAATTGTTCTAAAAAATTGTGGAGAAATAACTGGGGCACGTTTTTGCAATAAAGAAACAAACACTTGGTGGTTTGATTTGGAAATGAGCGTTCCTTCATGCGCTCCTGCGTGTGTAATTGATACTCTTACAGGAAAAGCAGAAATAAATTATAGGTGTACAGGATTATTACCTGAACCTTCAAATGAAGTAACTGAATATGTTAAATGTATTTTTAATGATAATAAAAATCCTCAAACATGTACTTCTTCAAAAGGAGATACTTGTACTACTAGACCCAATTCTTCAAATG
>Ga0172371_10012179_pt1 | contig 11365 bp, 10 predicted proteins | sample Lak12m_FD_114543 | JGI IMG/M metagenome (GOLD analysis project Ga0172371, IMG submission 114543) | Freshwater microbial communities from Kabuno Bay, South-Kivu, Congo - kab_022012_12m | ecosystem: Environmental > Aquatic > Freshwater > Lake | place: Democratic Republic of the Congo: South-Kivu...
CAACTCGTGCAGCACCTTGCCGTGGCTCCGGAACACGACGTACCGGTAGCCGACGTAGGCGTTGGCGATGGCCACCACGTAGGACGCGACGATGATCACGGCGTAGCTCGTGACTCCGCCGAGCAGCGCATAGAGCACCGCGAACGCGGCGTAGCCGAACAAGGTGTTCCAGCCGCCGACGGCGAGGTACAGAATCTGCTCGCGGTAGCGCCGGAGCCGTGCGGGGATCAGACGGTCGGCGGCGCGCTCGACCCAAAGGCGTGTCGGATGGCCGTCGGCAACGCGGCCCGATGGATCGTCACGCGAGGTGCTCATCCAATGCAGCCCGGGAGCTCCACGAGGGACGCGATGACGCAGTCCGCCAGCGACCGGGAGGCGCCGTCGGAGGCGATGAGCACAGAGTGACAACCCGCGGAAGCGGCGGCAGCGATATCACTGGCCTCACTGTCACCCACCACCACGATTTCATGCGGAGACAAATCGAGATCCCCGAGCAGGAGATCAAGCATGTAGGTGCCAGGCTTGCCAACCACGACGTCGTGCCGCCGGCCCAGCAGATCCTCGATCTCCCCGACCACCGCGCCGCAGCCTTGGCGCCGGAGACCTCCTTCAACCGGGTATGTGTCGTCGAGATTGCACGCGATCACAGTCGCCGTCTCCGACAGGCGCTCAAGCTCCGGATGATGGAGACGCCACTGGTCGTCTAACCCGATCACGAGCGCATCCGCCACAGCGGCGTTGGCGCAGAGCGGCACACCTGCAGCCTCCAACTCGTCCGTCAGCGATCTCTTCCCGACCACATGAATCGCACGAAAGCCGTTCTGGCGTACGTACTGCGCGGTACTCGCCGCGCTCGTGTACACCAGCGCCTCCCCGCCTGGAAAGCCCATGCGGTCGAGGCTCGCGGCAATCGTCGCCCGCGACCGAACGGTGCTGTTCGTGACGTAGACGATCTGGTGATCGGCGTGGAGACTCCGGACGACGTCCACTGCGCCAGGCACCGTCTCGGAGCCACGATAGAGCGTCCCATCAAGGTCGAACGCAATCGCACGAACCGCGAGCATCACTCGTACCGGCCTCCCGCTTCCTCGATGGAGTGCTTGTAGCGACTCTCCAGCACGTCGATACGAGCGCGGTCCTCCTCGTAGATGCAGCCGTAGAAGTCGCGCTTGTTCTTGAGCCACATCAGCTCGAAACCCACGGCCTTCAGGATGCCTGCCTCGGCGCCGTCGGCAAAGCCCTCCGGACACCCGAAGATCACTTTTCGCGTCTCGAAGCGGTCGAGAGTGCCCTCCGGCAAAGCCCGCATGAACGGGAGGCTGTGTGCGGACACGCCACCGCCCATGGCGCAACCAAGGCCCTTGGCTTTCGCTCGCGCGAACAGGTCCTTCGCGATCTGCAGGACCTGCGGCTCGTTGATGTCGTCGGGCGTCAGGCCGAGAGAACCGCACATGTCCGTCCGCCCCAGAACGATGCCGTCAAGCTCTGACGCATCCGGAAGTTCGAGCATGGCCGCGAAATTATTGACCCCTGTGACAGTCTCGACATTGATGCAGAACTCGACTTGATCGCGCTCATCCGGTGGCACAGCGAGTTGCACCGCCTTGAGGAACTTATGCATCGCCCAAGGCGACTCCACCATCGGACCGACGATTCGGTCGACACCGATGACTCGAGCCTCGTACATATCCCGCAGCGCTTCAGAGCCCCCAACCTTCATCGTCAGGCCGAGACCCGCCCGAGTGATGATCTCCTTGAGACGGATCGCCTCCTCAAGACGCGTCCCCTCTGCCTCGAACTCCGCCTTCACGCCGACCACATGGTGGTTCTCCCGCAGGTCGACGAGCGCGTCGACCATCTTGCGTTCCAATCGATTCATGGCGACTCCTTGCCTGTATTCCAGGGTTGTATCAGCAGGTTCTCGGCGAGTTCGTCGCGTTCAAGGAACGGATACATGTCTTCCAGAGGTCGTGACACCATCGAGCCATCCGGGAGCTTGGCCGCGGTCACCTTGGGCACGAACTCCTGCGCCGGGTCCATCACGACCGCAAGCAGAGCCGGTCCCTCCCGTGCGAGAGTCGCCGCGACAGCCGACGGGACTTCATCAGGGCGATCGATGCGCCGGGCCGGAATACCGTAGGCGCGGGCAATGCCGATCATGTTGGGGAAGCTCACGCCGCTGTCTCGACCTTCACCCACACGGTGCCCCCCGAAGACGTTGTCCTGAGTCTGGCGGATCGACGAGTAGCCGCCGTTCTCGAATAGAAAAATCTTGATCGGCAGCCGATGATGGATGATCGTCTGCAGTTCCTGCAGGTTCATCTGGATACTGCCCTCTCCGGCCATGAGGACGACACGCCCGCCACCCGAAGCGAAGCAGGCACCTATCGCGGCCGGCAGGTCGTACCCCATGCTCGCCGTGCCGGAGTTCCCGATCAGCTCCTGATCCAGTTTCACTTTGAAGGCTTGGAAACCGATGATGCAGCATGCGCCGTTGGCCACCACCACCGTCTCGTTGGACTCACAGTGGTCCGAGAGTGTCTCCACGAACGCATACGGATTGATGGGCCGGCTTGGGTCTCGGTACTCGGGAAGCACCACCGGATAGCGACAGCGACGCTCGACGCACCACTCCAGCCAGTCCCGTGAGCGCATCCCACCGTCCCAATGGCGCTCCCCCAGACGAGCCTGCAGTCTCCGGAGAAAGACGGCCGCATCCGCGTGGATGGGCAGGTTCGGCGCGATTGTCGGCTTCCTCAACTCCAGTGCATCCACATCGACGACGACCCTATATGCGTCTCGCGCAAAGGCGGCGTGCTCGTACCCGACTTGGCGGAGACTGAGCCGACACCCTACGCTCAGAAGAAGGTCGGAGTTCTGAACGGCGAAGTTGGCCGCCCGCTCCCCATTGATGCCTTGACGCCCGACGTACAGGGTGTGAGCGTCGTACATCACGTCATGCGCGTTCCAAGCAGTCACGACTGGTGCGCCAAGCGTCGCGGCAACGTCGCGGAACAGGTCGCGAGCCCCGGCGGCACGAATGCCGCGACCTGCCAAGAGGACCGGGCGCTCGGCTCTCTCCAGTCGGGAGATGAGAGTATCCACCTCAGCATCCAGGAGACCGTCATCGATCATCGAGTCGGGATCGCGGGGCTCGGCCTCAGCTCGCCTGCGACCTTCTTCGAGCGCCGTATCGTCGACCTGAGCACCCTGGACATCGACGGGGACGTCGATCCACACCGGGCCCGGACGGCCAGCGGTCGCAAGATACAGAGCCCGCTCAAGGTGAAAGCTCACATCCTTCGCGCGCGTCACCATGGCGGCATACTTCGTCACCGGAGCGACGATGTCGATGATCGACCCTTCCTGGTCGCCGAGTTGCCGCAATGCCATGCCCGTACTGGCGACCGTCGTGTCGTGCCGCACCTGCCCCGAGATGTAGACGACCGGAATGGAGTCGTGCCACTGCCCGAGAACCCCCGTGAGGGTGTTGGTGCCACCGGGGCCGGTCGTGACGCAGACTCCGGCAAGACCATGGCCGACGCGGGAGTAGCCTTCGGCAGCGATCGCACAGGCCTGCTCATGATGGTTGCATACGTAACTCAGGTCCGCGCGTCGCCCAAGAGCATCGTCCAGATGCATGGCCCCGCCTCCAGCGACCATGAAGATGTGGCCGATACCCGCCTCGGCAAGCCGCCCCACGATGTAGTCCGCAACGCGTATCGTCGTCATATGCACCTCACTTGTCCACGAGGAGCGCCGCCCGGTCGAGCGAGTCTCGTCGGCAGAAGTACTGCTCGTACAGCCGCTGCACACCCTCGCGCAAGGGGGTGAAGGCCACCTCCGGAAGCGCCCGACGGAGTCTCGCGTTGCTGCCCGAGTACTCTGGACCCAGACCTTCCTTGGCGACGACGACGGGCACGGTATGGCCGTGGATGTCCAGAATGAGATCCGTGATCGCCCTCAAGGAGACTGCCTTGTCCGGCACCACGTTGTAGGCGCCAGCGGCCATACCGCCAGACTCCCCCGGGGACAACGCCTTTTCGATCACTGCAGCCAAGTCGTCGACAAGGATGTAGCTGAAGAGCCTGTCCTCCCGAAGAGTGATCGGAAGGCCCAACACCGCTTTGCAGCACACGTTGGATATGAAGCGGATCGCGTAGTCCTCCCCGAAACCGTACACGCCGAAGGGGCGTAGCTCAACCGCATCGGGATCCCCAGCCAGCCACAGGGCCTCGACATACTTGGAGAAGCCATGGGCATCCTCGGGCACGGTTTCCCCGAGAGCGCTTTCATCCACCCGCATCAACGTCCGCTGCATCCCGTAGGCAGCGCCCGAGGTCAGGACCACGAAGCGGCCAAACCATGCACGGGAGCGGACCAGGCTGAAGAACTGACGGAGGTTCGTTTCGGAGATTGCGGAGAGATCCTTGGCATTGCGATGCGCAGGTTTGACCGCCGCGTGCACGACAGCCTCCACAGCATGCTCGCGCAGCCACCGATCGACTGCAGCCGAATCACCCAGGTCCAGCTCCGCGTGCGTCGGCGCGAGCACCTCGTGCCGAGCGACAAGACTCGCCACAACGTGCCGCCCGATGAAGCCGCTCCCACCTGTAACCAGGACTCTCATCACCCGGACTCTCGCCGCACGACGGCGTCCCCCTGTTCCAGCCCGGCATCCGGCACGGCGGCATCAGGTCCGGAATCGCCCGCCCCGCGCCAGAGTGCGACGACGATGAGCCCGATCAGCAGCACAGGGTACCCGAGAGCCGCCGAACTCACCCACGACCGTGAAGACCAGAAGATGAAGTAGTAGTAGTCAAGAGGAATCAGAAGCAAACCGAACAGAGTGGCGGCGACCCACACCGTACGACCGGTGCGCCACGTCCCGGCGAACAGCGCGAGGGGCAGGAGAAGGTGGATCAAAGTGTAGTCCTTCGCCTCGTACGGCAACACCAGGGTGCAGGCCACCAGGGCGGTGGCCTTCTGCCAGTCGTGGAAGCGGTCGCGCATGAGCCGTCGAGTCACGAGCAACAGGATCACGACCGCCCCAAGGAGGTAGATCCGCTGCATCGGCAGCCGATACAGGGCGTAGTCGGACCAGCGCTGGACGCAGATCACCCAGTCCCAGAGGCTATGGTTATGCGCAGCGACCCTCAGGGTCCCGATGCCGTCCACATGCCCGGAGAGCGTCGCGAACAGACCGCCCGCGACCTCGAAGACGCTGTAACCACTGGCAGCGACGACGACCAGCATCGATCCAGTCGTGATGGCCAAGGTCCCGAGCACACACCACACGGCCTGCCGGAACTGACGATCGAGGAGCAGCAACACGATGAGCGTCACCCAGTAGTACTTGGCAGAAACGGCAAGGGAAAGCGGCAGCCATGCGAATGGCGACCGGCGCACGTAATAGAGGTAGAAGAACGCCGCCAGCATGATGAACACCAGCATCTCGAGATTGCCGCGGTCCAGCACGAACAGGACGGGATAGCTCAGCAGGCCCAAGATCGCGACGAAGAGTGCGCGCACCATGCGGTTGCCGACCAGACGCATCGTCCACGTCCACAAGAGACCCGCCAGCGTGACGACGAAGGCCACGACCATGGTCGCGAAACCGACCCAAGGGGGCATCATGTTCAGTGCTGTCATGACCACGTGGAGCACCGGCGAATAGACCATGTTCCTGGATTCGCCGGGCCTGAATTCGACCGCGTGCCGGTAGACGTTGAAGTAGTCCATGAAATGGTCTTCGGGGAAGAACAGAAACGTGCTGAAGGGATACTCGACCTTCAGGTAGACCCCCATCACGTAGTGATAGGCCGCGGAGACAGACGTTCCGACAAGGACAATCAGGACCACCAACGCTATGGGAGGCACGGGTCCCGCGCTCCACAGGTTCGTGCCCGACGGTGTCGTCCCTGGGCGATCGACGAACGTCGGCGTAGTCATGCTTGTGCGCATCATCCGGACTCGCGAGTGACGACCCGATGGAGACGCCCATCCATTCGACGAGGCACCGACGACTCACCACGCGATATCTCCGGGACCTTCTGCCGGTCGAGCACGGCGAGCACCACGAGAGCCAGCAGCGCGATCGGGTACACGATCACCGAGATGCTGATTCCATCCTTGGCGAGCGTCAGGTAGTAGTAGTCGACGGGTATCAGCAGCACGCCGAACAGAACGAGGTAGACGATGTCCCACCGTGACACACGCGGTGCCCGCAGAAAGAAGACGAGCGGGAAATACAGGTAGATGAGCGTGTAATCGACGGAAACGAAGGGCAGCAGCAACGCCGGCACCACGGCGAGCAGAACACGCTTCCACCGCTCCGCCTCACGGAAGACGACGTGATATGCCAGCACAAGGAAGATCAGTGCCGCCGCCACCGAGTACGCAGTCGTCTGCCAGCCTTGAACGGCCGCTCCCCAGAGGAACCCCGGGGTGCGCAGCAGACCCCATAGCGTATGGCCGTGCTGCAGACCGCCTCCATCGATGACCTGGATCTGCTGATAGACATCCTTCTCGCCGGTACTCATCTGCCAGACCCCTGCGATGCTGTGGCCACCGATGAGACTCAGAGCGACCAACCCGATCAGCGTGAACGCGAGTGCCAGGACCACCGTGAGACTCGCCGATCTGTAGCGACGCTCCGCCAGAAGCACCAGAAGAAGCGTCGCCGGATAGATCTTGAACGCTATCGCCACAGCAAGACAGATGGCGGCGAGCCACGGCGATTCACGCTCATACAGGAAGTAGAAGAACCCCGCGACGAAGACGAACAGAAGTAGGTCGACGTTCGTCCTATCGATGGCGAACACGACGGGATACGACAGCACCACGAGTATGAACGCGTATTGCACCTTGACGGGCAGATGCTCCTCGTTCTCCAGCACCCATCTCTGCAGCATGAGAACAAGCACGACTAGGAATACAAGGATAAGCAGAGCGAATCCAACGCGCATCGGCAACAGAGTCGCGATCACCATGGCGAGAAACGCGAAAGGGAAATAGATGGATGGGGCCGGGTCTCCTCTCAGAAACGAGGCCGCGTAGCCGTAGGAGTTGTCCCAGTCGTTGAAGTGATCACCTGGGATGAACAAGAACGTGGACTGCGGGTAGCCAAGGCCATGATAGAAACCAGCGATGTAGTGGTACGCGATGGCGGACACCGTGCCCACCAAGACGATCGTCACCAAGAGACGGACCCGGCGGCGTTGAATATCCGGGTCCACAAGCACCATCCCAGAACCGAGTCCCACGGTCATACGTACCCGGGCGTCGCGACCCGAAGCGAACACGACCGCCCGAACCACGATTCGAAGCACACGTCCTGGCCGCTTCTCACGTCACGGCGTGCATCTGCCAGACCCCGGCGTTCAGATGTCATCGCTCGAGCCTCCGTCTGCCCCCCGCTGAACCACCTCGGACACCACGTAGAGCGGCCGCCGTTTTGACTCCATGAAGACGCGCGCCAGGTAGGCCCCGAGCACTCCGACCGAAATGAGCTGGACCCCACCGAGAAAGAGCACGACGAGAAGCACGGAGGTCCACCCAGCCGTGGTCGACCCCGGATCGACCAGCCTGCCGATGATGACCCATAGGGCGCCAAGAACTGCGACCCCGGTGACAAGGAAGCCGAACTGCGCGGAGAGCAGCAACGGCTTGCTCGAGAAGCCGGTGATCCCATCCGTCGCGAATCTCACCATCTTCCGCAGCGGATACTTCGTGGATCCGGCGAAACGCGGATCTCGATCATAAGTCACGGCGCATTGAGGAAAACCGACCCACGAGATCATGCCGCGCATGTAGCGCCCTGTCTCGCGCAAATCCCCAAGGGCATCGACGACCTGACGATCAAGCAACCGGAAATCGCCGCTGTCGACTGGGAGCTCTGTGTCACTCAGCCGCTGGAGCACGCGATAGAAGAGACTCGCCGTCGCACGCTTGAACCACCCCTCGCCCTGCCGCCGACGCCGCTGACCGTACACGACCTTGAAGCCCTCACGCCACTTCTCGACGAATGCGGGTATCACCTCAGGGGGATCTTGGAGATCAGCGTCGATGACGACCACCGCGTCACCGCGGGCGCTATCGAGACCTGCCGTCATCGCGACCTGATGGCCGAAGTTGCGCGAGAGCCTCACGACGCGGACATGCACATCGGCTTTCGCTACCTCCGTCAGCATCTCGAAGCTCGCGTCGGTACTGCCGTCGTCGACGAACACGATCTCGTGGTCAAGTCCCGGCTGAAGGCGGACGAGAACGTCCTTGAGGCGTCGATAGGTCTCGCCGATCGACTCCTCCTCGCAGAACACCGGTACCACGATCGAGAGGACCGGCTTCTTCGTAGCGCTCACCCTACAGCCCCCCGTCGACGTGGCACGAAGCGTCTTGCAGCACCCGGGTCAGACCATCTCTGAGTGAGACGTCCGGCTTCCACCCGGGCACCCGCCGTCCGCCGCTCCAAGGATGCATCACTTCGCGATCGCGGTATGGTCGCTCACCCCAGGTCACATCCAGCCTGGCGTTCGTCAGCGTCTCGATGAGTCCGACGAGTCCCCGCAGGCTCACTGGCTCACCGGTCTCGACAGCGTAGCACTCACTGGCGCCTCTTCCGGCAGACCCGTCGCCCCTCAAGCTACGTTCGACCAGCATGCCCGCAGCCGTCATGATGGCACGCACCACATCGTCAACGTAGACAAGATCGACCTCCTGTTCGCCGCCGGAGAGACCCAGGTGCCCCCCATCTCGGCACGACCGGATGAGCGCAGGCACCAGTTTCCGCCGCGTGTCGCCCGGTCCGTACGTATCGAAAAGCTTCAGCGTCACCACGTTCAGTCCGCGTGCCTGCACGTAGTACTCGGCCAGGTCCTCGAAGGCCTGCTTCGTCGCAGCGTAGAGACATACCGGGTCGTAGCCCGGCCCCTCGAAGTGCTGCCACGAGGTACCGATGTTGACCAAACGTCGACACCCGACGCCGGTGGCCGCGTCGAGCAGCAGACATCCGAAGAGGATGTTGCTGCGCACGAGAGGCTCGACGTCCTCAGCGCGGTGTTCCGCAAGAAAGAGGGATGCCAGGTGGAAGACGACATCCGGACGCAAAGCCGCCACATCAGCCTGCCAGGCAGAAGGATCGTCGAGCACTGGATGAGGATGCAGCCCGCGATGGACGAGATCGGCGACAGCATCCTCGGTGCCCGGCTCATGAAGACAGTGGACCGACCAGCCCGCGCTGAGGAGACGCTCCAGCAGCGCCCTGCCGATGAAACCCGTGCCGCCGGTCACGAGAGCCACTTGTCTCAACGCCGGCACTCTCCCCGGTTCATGTGGATGTCTCTCTCTCAGGAAAAGGGCTCACGAAGTGCTCAAGGCGCGGGAGCCCAGCGTCTCGTTCGGACACGATCGCGTCCGAGAACGGCCAGTCGATTCCCGCACTGTCCCAGCGCACGCCACCGTCACACGACGCCTCCCACACGTGGGTGACCGCGTACAGCATCATCGCCGGAGCAGACAGCACTGCGAACCCGTGCGCGAAACCCACCGGTACATAGAGCACGTCGCCGTTGTCTTCGTCAAGGGAGACCGTGACGTGCCGCCCGAATGCAGGCGAGTCGCTGCGAAGGTCCATCACCACGTCCAACACGCTGCCGGTCAGACAGCTCACCAGCTTGGTCTGGGATGCAGGCGGCGCCTGAAAGTGCATGCCACGGACGACCCTCGGCCCTGAGGAGGTCACGAACAGCTCACGCAGTTCACCCGTGAACCCGATGCCCGCCAGAGCATCCGTCTGAAAGAGTTTCATCAGCCAACCCCGGTGATCCCGGCGACGCCGCGCCTTCAACACCAGCGGGCCGGGCAAGGCGAGTTCGCGTACATCAAAGAGGGAATCAGCATCCTGGCTAGGCCGCATGGCCACCGGCCCTTCTCGCCAAACGAACGTACAAGATCCTGCGTGCCGCCGCCATGAGTCTGGCCATCACGCAACCCGCCAGAACGTCTTGCCGACGCAGGCCGAGATTGCTCTGGGCAGCGACATGTCTGAGAAGAGCACAGTACTGCTCGGCCTGCATGTGGGCGAGCGACACACTCCAGGACCCCGAAGAGACCCGGAATCTCGCCAGCACGTCGTCCACGACGTGAAGGTCGCCGCTGGCGAGCAGGCGCAACCAGAGATCGAGGTCGATCACGTAGCCCGCATCCTCGCGGAAGAGCCCGACGTCCTCGGCGTTCTGACGACGGAACAAGACCGCGGCAGGCTCACCGATCGGATTGCTGCCTGACCAGGCGACGCGCCTGGCCGCCTGGGTCTTGCCGACGCGCCCTCGCAGTCGCGGCTGAAAGCCTCGTTCGACGATGGTGCGTCCACGTTCATCGATGACGCGTCGCCGCGAGCACACCAGTGCCGTGCCTACGCGGGTCTCTTCCGAGAACGCGGCCACCTGACGCTCGATGCAACGGGGTTCCAGAACATCGTCGGCGCACAGCAGCTTCACATACGTACCCCGTGCGGCCCGGACGGCCCGGTTCCAGTTCGCCCCCGCACCAATGTCTACCGCACTCGTCAACACCCGCAGCCGGTCATCAGTGAAGGCCTCGACGACGCGGAGCGTATCGTCGTCAGAAGCATTGTCCGCGACGACGACTTCCAGGTCCGTGAAGGTCTGGTGCAGCGCAGACTCGATAGCCTCGCCGACGAACGAGGCCCCGTTGTGCACCGGGACCACGATGGAAACGAGCGGTCGACTCACGTCACTCCCAAGCATCGGTGCGGACGGCATCTTCAGGCACCCCCCGTCCGGCCAGCTGCGCAGAGAGCGCGGCGAGCATCTCCGGCGGGCCGCTCAGGTAGAAGAGCGGATCGTCCAGGGCCTCTATGGCCGGCCAGGCCGCCTCCACGCGGAGCACGCCGGAGGTCTCCTGCGAGACGAGGCTGCACGCGAGCGACGGCACGTCGCGCGCGCACTCCTCAGCGAGCGGACCGTACACGAAGAGGTCCTGCGTGCGGGCGCCGTAGAAGAGCAGCACCCGCGGCGTCCGCCCGGCCTCGAGCGACCTGAGAAAGGCCGTGAACGCCGTCACCCCGGTGCCCCCGGCGAACAGGACCGCGTCGCGCGACGGGTCGACGACGAACTCACCGTACGGGAGCTTGACCCACACCTCCACGCCGACGGCGAGCTCACGCTCCATCCGGGCCGTGTACGCGCCCTTGACGGCGTAGGTGATCGCCAGACGATCGCGCGTCTCCGGTGAGCTGGCGATCGAGAACACGCGCGACTCCGGCCAGAACCCACCCGGCCGGTAGGCGTCGAGAGCGAGATGCAGGAACTGCCCCGGCTTGAACCGCGGTACCGCCATGGCC
>Ga0172371_10012182_pt1 | contig 11363 bp, 14 predicted proteins | sample Lak12m_FD_114543 | JGI IMG/M metagenome (GOLD analysis project Ga0172371, IMG submission 114543) | Freshwater microbial communities from Kabuno Bay, South-Kivu, Congo - kab_022012_12m | ecosystem: Environmental > Aquatic > Freshwater > Lake | place: Democratic Republic of the Congo: South-Kivu...
CCATCACCTTCTCGATGGCCAAGCAACTGATCCCGGTGGCCAACAAGCCGATCATCGAGTACGGCCTGGAGGACCTGGCCGAGGCCGGGATCGCCGAGGTCGGGATCATCGTCTCGCCCGAGACCGGCGGGGAAGTCGAGGCGGCGGTGGGTGACGGGACCCGTCTGGGCCTGCGCCTGACCTACATCGTCCAGGACCGGCCTCTGGGCCTGGCCCACGCCCTGAAGACCGCCCTGCCGTTCGTGGACGGGGACGACTGCCTCATGTACCTGGGGGACAACCTGGTCAAGGACGGGGTGCGCGACGTGGTCGCCGACTTCGCCACCCACCGTCCCAACTGCCAGATCCTGCTCTGCCCGGTCGACAACCCCTCATCCTTCGGGGTGGCCGATCTGGGCGCCGACGGGCGCATCGTCCGCCTGGTGGAGAAGCCCAAGGTGCCGCCGTCGAACCTGGCACTGGTGGGCGTGTACCTGTTCGACGGCTCCATCGGCGAGGCCATCGATGCCATCCGCCCCTCGGCCCGGGGCGAGTTGGAGATCACCGACGCCATCCAGTACCTGGTGGAAGCGGGGCGCAACGTCCGGGCCTCGGTGGTCAGCGGGTGGTGGAAGGACACCGGCACCAAGGCCGACCTGCTCACCGCCCAGGAACTGGTGATCGCCGGCCTGGCCCACAGCATCGACGGGGAGATCGTCGGCGGCCGCCTCGAAGGCGCGGTGCATGTGGGGAAGGGTTCGCAACTGGTGGACTGCGAGGTGACCGGGCCGGTCATCGTCGGCGACGGGGCGCACCTCACCCGGGTGCGCCTGGGCCCGCAGACCTCGATCGGCCACGGCTGCCGCCTGTCGGACGCCGCCGTGGAGGGGTCGATCGTCATGGACGGGGCCGAGGTGCACGGCTGGCGGATCCGCAACTCCCTGCTGGGGCGCGGCGCCCGCTTGGGCGGGCCGGCTCCGTCGGACTTCGTCGAGGTCACCCTCGGCGAGCGCTCGGAGATCCTGGGCGCGTGATCCTGGTCACCGGCGGGGCCGGGCAACTGGGCACCGCCTTCCGCAAGGTGGTCCCCGGTGCCCGGTTCGTGGATGTGGGCGACTTCGACCTGACCCGGGCCGAACTCCTGGTGGCGGCCCTGGCCGAGATGCAGCCTGAGGCCATCGTGAACTGCGCCGCCTTCACCGCGGTCGACCGCGCCGAGCTGGAGGAAGACCTGGCGACCGAGGTCAACGGCACCGCCGTGGGGGTGATGGCGGCCTACGCCGCGGTGCGGGAGATCCCGTTCCTCACCTTCTCGACCGATTATGTGTTCCCCGGCGATGGCGCGGTCCCGTACCTGGAGTCGTCGCCGGTGGCGCCGCTCAGCGCCTACGGCCGATCAAAGGCGGCCGGGGAACGCGCCGCGCTGGGCATCTGCCCCAGCGCCCTGGTGGTGCGGACCTCCTGGCTGGTGTCGGGCACCCATCCCAACTTCGTGGCCACCATGCTGCGCCTGGCGGCCGAGCGCGAGGTGCGGGTGGTGGACGACCAGTGGGGGTGCCCGACCATGGCCGACGACCTGGCCCCGGCGGCCTGGGCGGCGCTGCGGGCGGGGGTGAGCGGCCTGCTGCACCTCACCAATGCGGGGGAGACCACCTGGTTCCGCTTCGCCCGGGCGGTGGCGGCGCAGGCCGGCCTGGACCCGGGGCGAGTCGTGCCCTGCACCACCGCCGAGTACCCCACCACTGCGCGCCGCCCCGCCTACTCGGTGCTGGGCTCGGAGCGGCGCGGGCCGCTGGGCCTGCCCGACCTGCCGCCCTGGGAGGAGTCGCTCCCCGCTGTGGTGGAAGGCTTGCGGCGATGAGAGGCTTCCCCGTGTGGGCGGTGGTGCTCAACCACCGCGAGGCGGCCGACACCCTGCGCTGCCTGGGCGCCCTGGACAAGGTGGGCTACCGGCCGCTCACCCGTCTGGTCGTGGACAACGACTCGGGGCCGGGAGAGGTGGCCTGGATGCGCTCGGCCGGGGCCACGGTGGTGGAGTCGGGGGGCAACCTGGGCTACGCCGGGGGCAACAACGTGGGCATCCGCCGGGCCCTCGAGACCGGGGCGGAGGCGGTGTGGATCGTGAACCCCGACGCCTACGTCGAGCGGGGGAGCCTGCGGCGCCTGGTGAAGGTGCTGCGCCGCCATCCGGAAGTGGGCATCGTGGGGCCTCGCATCCTGGAGGCGGAGAGCGCCACCCCGAAGATCCAGTCCGACGGCGGGCGCATCGTCTGGGAAGTCGGCGGGCGCAGCGAGTTGATCGGCCGGGGTACGGCGCCGGGCCGGGGGCGGGAGATGCGCTTTGTGGACTTCGTGCCGGGGGCGGCGATGCTCGTCCGGAGGAAGGTGTTCGAGGACGCCGGCCTGCTGCCCGAGGAGTGGTTCCTGTACTTCGAGGAGACCGACTTCTGCGTGCGGGCGGCCAAGGCCGGGTGGAAGGTGGTGGTGGAGACCGGGGCCCGGGCGGTGCACCGCTTCGCCTCTCCCGAAGGCCTGCCCGCCGAGACGCTCATCTACTACTTCGTGCGCAACCGCATCCTGTTCGGAACGCGGCTCACCGAGGTGCCCTTCGAAGCCCTGCTCGCCGACCTGGACGGGTTCATCGCCTCGTGGCGCCGCCGGGTGCTGGAGCGGAAGCCCGAGTGGCTGGGCCGTTTCGAGGAGCTGGTGGCGATGGCCGTCGAGGACGCCCGCGCCGGGGTGATGGGCAAGCGTGAGGGCGTGGGCCGGGGGTAGGGCCGCGCGCTGTCTTGTTACAGGGCCAAATGCAGGCGCAGGGCCTCATCCACCCGAGTCATGAGCGGGGCCGGCACCCGGCCGACCCGCTCTCCCAGGCGGGCTACGGCAACGGAGCGGACCTGCTCGGCCTGGGCCTTGGAGTCCCGCGGCAGGCCGCAGTCGGCCGCCGGCAAGAGCACCTGGAAGGGGTAGGTGCGGGCCGTGCTCGAGGTGACCGGTACCACCGTCACCACGCCCCGTCCGAGGCGGGCGGCCACGGTGTTGGCGCCGTCGTTGCTCACCACCACGGCCGGTCGGCGCTTGGCCGCCTCCGACCCCTGAGCCGGGTCGAGGACCACCAGGAAGATGTCGCCCCGCCGCATCACGTCGGCGCCCCGATCCCATCGGCGGTCACGGCCTCCCAGGCCGCGCCCTCACCACTCTCTTCCCAGTCCGTCCAGGCATCGGCATACTCGGCGCCGAGGGTGGCGGAGCGCAGCAGGCGGACGGCGCGGTGCACGGCGGCCGAGCGGGAGGGGAGGCCCTCCTGTTCGGCGTAGGAGTCGAGGTAGGCGACGTCCTCATCGGGGAGGCTGACGCTGAGCTTCATACCGTCATGCTACGACAGGTAGGACTCTGCTACTACCAAGTGACCCCTTGCCGCCCTAGTCGGGTAGGCAGGATGGCTGCTGTGGCGGTTGGGCGCCGGCGATTGGGCGGGGGTGGCCCCGGGGCCGAGGGTCTTCCCATGCCCCCGTCGCGCATGTATTCTGCATGCATGCCCCACGTTCAGATCCGCGACGTGCCCGATGCCGTGCACCACACGTTGGTACGACGGGCCGGGCTGGCCGGACAGTCGCTGCAGCAGTATCTGGCGGCGCAACTGACTCTCCTGGCCGAGACACCGACCCTCGATGAGGTGCTCGATCGTATCGAGGAGCGTCGTGGGGGCCGGGTGAGCGGGCGCGAGGCCATCGCCGCCATCGCTGCAGAGCGTGCTCGTCGTTGACGCTTCGGTGATCGTGCCCGCCGTGGCCGCCGACGGCGAGGAAGGCGCTGTCTGCCGGCAGCGCCTCCGGGGCGAGCGACTGGCCGCTCCCGATCTGCTGCGAGTCGAGGTGCTGTCCGCCCTCCGCCGACGGGTGCGAACGGGCGGGCTCAGCGCGGGAAGGGCCGCCGACGCCGTCGAAGACCTCCTCGCGTTGCCCGTCGCCGTGTACACGAGCACTCTGCTCCTGCGGCGCATCTGGCAACTGCGCGACAACCTGACGAGCTACGACGCCTGCTACCTGGCATTGGCGGAGGCGCTGGGCGCTGCGCTGCTCACCATGGACTCCCGGTTGGCCAAGACGCCCGGTGTGCGCTGTCCCGTGGAGGTGCTCGGGTAGGTGGCCGCAACCGCGTCTCTGTGACCTCGGGGGGCCTGGCCGCGTCGCGCCGCTAGTGTCACCCGGGCCCCGTGGAGCCGGCAGAGGAGGTCAGCGCCTTGTTCGACTACGCCATCGCGGCGGTGGAGGGCGCCCTGGCGGCCGGCGCCTCCTACGCCGACGCCCGGGTGGTGGCCACCCGGACCGAGAAGATCGAGGTCCTCAACCAGAAGCTGCAGGACGTCGACCGGGCCGAGACCATCGGCGTGGGGGTGCGGGCGCTGATCGGCTCCTCCTGGGGCTTCTTCGCCACGGCCGACCTGACCATGACCGCCGCTCGCCGGGCGGGGGAGCGGGCTGCGTCCATCGCCGCCGCCTCCTCCAGGGTTCCCGGCCCGGCGGTGGAACTGGCCGACGTCCCGGTTTCCTCGGCCTTCTGGGAGTCCCCGTTCGTCGAGCACTGGGCCGACGTGCCCCTCGCCGACAAGGTGGACATGCTGGTGGGGACCACCGCCACCATGCAGGGCGTCGCCGGCATCGCCCTGGCCCGCGCCGAACTGGGCTTCTACGACACCGAGAAGTGGTTCGTGTCGTCCCAGGGCCACCGCATCCACCAGCACATCGTGGAGTCGGGCGGCGGGTACGACGCCACCGCCCTGGGCGAACGGGAGACGCAGCGGCGCTCCTACCCCCAGTCCTTCGGCCAGTACGCCACCGGCGGCTACGAGACGATCCGCGCCTGGGACTACCCGGGCAACGCGCAGCGGATCGCCGAGGAGGCGGTGCAGTTGCTCTCCGCCGACGCGTGCCCGGAGGGGGACAAGACCGTCATCCTGGAAGGCAGTCAACTGGCGCTGCAGATCCACGAGTCGGTGGGCCATGCCATCGAACTGGACCGGATCCTCGGCTGGGAGGCCGCCTTCGCCGGCACCTCCCACCTCGACCTGGCCCTGCTGGGCAAGCACCGCTACGGGTCGGAGGTCATGCAGATCACCGCCGACGCCACCATCCCCGGCGCGCTGGGGACCTTCGGCTACGACGACGAAGGCACCCCGGCGCAGTGCGTGGACATCGTCAAGGACGGGCTCTGGGTCGGGGTCCTCTCCGGCCGCGACTCGGCGGCCCGCGCCGGGCTGCCTCCCGGGGGCATGGTGCGGGGCGACGGCTTCAACCGTCTCCCCATGGTTCGCATGACCAACGTCGGCCTGCTCGCCGGCGACTCGTCGTTCGCCGAGATGGTGGCCGACACGGAAGACGGCATCTACATGGCCACGAACCGCTCCTGGTCGATCGACGACCGCCGGCTCAACTTCCAGTTCGGCACCGAGATCGGCTGGGAGATCAAGAAGGGCAGGCTGGGCCGCATGCTGAAGAACCCCACCTACACGGGGATCACCCCGCTGTTCTGGGCGCAACTGGACATGCTCGGCGGGGAGGCCGAGAGGGTCCACTGGGGGACCCCCAACTGCGGCAAGGGCCAGCCGATGCAGATCGGCCACACCGGGCACTCGGCGTCGCCGGGACGGTTTGCCAGCGTGAGAGTGGGGGTGAGGGGATGATCGACCAGGCAGCCATCGCAGAGCGCATCGTGGAGATGGTGGGCGGCCGGGCCGAGGCCCAGGCCACCGTGGTGACCGGCGAGGCCGCCCTCACCCGGTTCGCCAACTCCTTCATCCACCAGAACGTGGCCGACGCCACTCGCCTGGTCTCCGTCAAGGTGGCCGTCGAGGGCAGGGTGGCCCGGGGCACCGATACCCGCACCGACGATGCCGGCCTGGCGGCGCTCGTCGAGCGCACCATCGAGGCGGCCCGGCTGGCTCCCGCCGACCCCGAGTGGCCCGGGATGGCCCCGGCCGCCGAAGCAGGAGCCATCGACAACTACGACGAGCAAACGGCCGCCGCCTCTCCGGAGCAGCGGGCCGGGCTGGTGGCGGAGTTCATCGCGGCCGCCGAGGGCACCGATGCCGCCGGGTTCTGCGACACCGAGGCGGAGGTAGTCGGGTTCGCCAACAGCCGGGGACATCGGGGGACCACCCGGCGGACCCGGGCCACCATCGACGGCATCCACCGGGTCGGCACCATCGCCGGCTCCGGGCACCAGACCTCCCAGCGGATCGCCGACCTCGACGGCGCCGCGGTGGGGGCCCTGGCCGCCGAGCGCTTCCGCCTGGCATCTAGCCCCTTCGACCTGAAGCCCGGGGAGTACGAGGTGGTCCTCTCGCCCGAGTGCCTGGCGACCATCGGCATCTTCCTCGGGTTCTACGGGTTCAACGGCAAGGCGGTCACCGAGGGACAGTCGTTCCTCGACGTCGGGGCCGCCCAGTTCGACGAGCGGATCGACATCTGGGACGACCCGGGCCGGGCCGGGTCGGTGGGGCTCGCTTTCGACGGTGAGGGCACACCGAAACGCCGGCTCGACCTGGTGCGTGGCGGGGTGGCCCTGGCTGCGGCCCACGATCGCAAGACCGCCGCTCGCGCCGGCACGGAGTCGACCGGGCACTCGGTCCCCGGAATGGAGGCCTGGGGAGCCATGCCCATCGACCTGGTCATCGGCGGGGGCGACGCTGCGGAGGCGGAGATGATCGCCGCCGTCGAGCGCGGCCTGTACGTGGCTACCTTCAACTACTGCCGGGTCCTCGACCCGAAGAGCCTGGTGGTCACCGGCCTCACCCGGAACGGCACCTTCATGATCGAAAACGGCGTCATCACCGGGGCGGTGACGAACCTCCGGTTCACCCAGTCCTTCGTGGCCGCCCTCGGCCCGGGCCGTTTGCTCGACCTGGGCGCCGAGGTGCGCTTCGCCGACTCCGAGTTCGGCCCGGGGTTGGTGCGGGCGCCGGCAATGCGCCTCGCCGCCTGGAACTTCACCGGAGGGGCGGAGGGGTGAGCCGGGAGTAGCGGGGCAGGTTGCCGGGGCGCCCGGCTGAGAGCGGGTTGCTGCCGGGGAGAATCCAACCTCCGCGGAGACCGTATCCTGGGGGGGTTCGCCCTGTTCCCAATCGATGGAGATGACTGATGAACGCTGAGATGCTGGCCAAGGTCCGCGGCGAGGCCGGGTTCATTGCGGCCCTCGACCAGAGCGGCGGCAGCACTCCGAAGGCGCTGCGCCTTTACGGCATCCCCGAGATGGCCTACTCGGGCGACGCCGAGATGTTCGACATGGTGCACGCCATGCGGACCCGCATCATCACCAGCCCTGCCTTCAACGGCGACCGCATCCTTGGGGCGATCCTGTTCGAGATGACCATGGACCGCGACATCGCCGGCATGGGCACGGCCGAGTACCTGTGGACGGCGAAGCGGGTGGTGCCGTTCCTGAAGGTGGATCTGGGGTTGGCTGCCGAAGCCGACGGTGCTCAGGTGATGAAGCCCATGCCCGACCTCGATGCCCTGCTGGCACGAGCGATCGGCAAGGGCGTGTTCGGCACCAAGATGCGCTCGGTTATCAAGACGGCGAATCCGGCCGGGGTGAAGGCCGTGGCCGACCAGCAGTTCGAGATCGGCCGCCGCATCCTGGCCGCCGGGCTGATGCCGATCATCGAGCCCGAAGTGGACATCCACAGCCCGCAGAAGGCGGAGGCAGAGGCGCTGCTCAAGGCGGCCATCCTGGCTCACCTCGACAGGCTTCCCGCGGGGCAGCAGATCATGCTGAAGCTGACCCTGCCCGAGGCGGACGGCTTCTACGGCGACCTGGTCGCCCACCCGAAGGTGCTCAAGGTCGTGGCCCTCTCCGGCGGCTACAGCCGGGACGAGGCCAACGCCAGACTGGCCCGCAACCCCGGAATGGTGGCCTCGTTCTCCCGGGCGCTCACCGAGGGCCTGACGGCCCAGCAGAGCGACGCCGAGTTCGATGCGGCGCTGGACGCCTCGATCGGGAGCATCTTCGCGGCGTCCATGACCTGAGGAGGCTGGGATGACCCGTTGGGGGCGGCGGGTGATCGGATTGGCGGCGGCGGCCGGCCTCGTGCTGGCCGCCGCTTCCTGTTTGGGGGACGGCGAGCCCGCCACCACCACTACGGGGCCGGCGACCACGGCCACCACGGCTCCCACCGCGACGACCACCGTCCCCATGCCGACGGGGCAGCAGGCCGTCGATCTGCAGGCGCGAGCGATTGCCCGAGCCCGGCCCGGCCCGCGGCTGTGCATGGCTGAGGAGGGCACGCCGGCAGAACTTCGGGTGGCCCTGGCCCCGTTCTACGACGAGATCCTCTACGTGGAGATCGACGACCAGTTCGCTCCCAGCGTGGGCTGGGACCACTGCACCCTGGTGAGCGCCACGCCGGTGAGGAGGCTCGGCCCCGGCGTGATCGGCGTCGATGTCTGGGTCCTGCGCGGCTTCCTGAACGGGATCGGCGAGACCTACCTCTTCCGCTGGGACGGGACCGCCTGGGCGGACACCACCCCGGAGGAGACCGGGGTCACGGTGACCACCGCGGTTTCCTGACGGCGGCCTGCGTGCGGCCGCCGCTCAGTAGCTGAGATCCTCGTCGGTGGGAGTGTCGGTGTCGAAGTCGACGAGGACGTGCTCGTGTTGCTCTCCGCCGTGCCGGAGCACGCCGCCCACATAACGGCCAGAAGCACCAGAAGCCAGGCCCCCCGCTTCATGGCAGGCAGCCTACCCGCGACGCCTGTGAACGAACGCGGGTCCGCCCGGTACCCTTGCCTCACCATCAGGGGGTGACATGGGCAGCAGGCCGCAGCGGGGAACTGCCATCACCGTCGGCATCGCGGCGATCCTCCTCACCGTCGGCGCGGGGTGCAGCGGTGGCGTCGAGGCAGGCAGGGATCCGACGGGTCTCATCGTCGGTACGTCTTTCATCGAGTGGGAGGCGCTGCCGCCGGCGGCCCAGCAGGTGCGGCCCCCGGAAGGACTTGGAGGCGGACGCGGGGTAGCCGTCATCCTCCCCGGGTCGGAGTCGCGCCGGTTGCTCATCGCCGTGTGGCACAACGCCTGCGAGCCCGCCGTCGAGGTCTCCGCCCCGGGCGAGGAGGTCCCGCTCCGTCTGGCGGTGCGGATTGCCGATGCCGAGACCGGATGCGCCGAGATCCTCAAGATGTGGCCGGTCGAGGTCCGTCTGACGCGTGACGTGGACCCGGGCGCGGTGGTCCTGGAGGTGACCGACCTGCGCCCCCTGTCCTTTGCCGACGCCATCGGGGAGGCGGAGTGGACACTGCGGGCCCGGGCGCTGCGGCGGGCCTGCGACCGGTTCTCTGGAAGCGAGGGCTGCCCGCCGCTCCCTTTGTGTGTCGACGAGGACGCCGACCCCGAGTCCGTGGCCGCACTTGGGGAGGTCTTCCCTGCAGGGGTGCGGGTCGTCGCCGACGTGCCCGGTCCCGGCCTCACCACCACCGCCCCGGGGCTCGACTGCCAGATACTGTTCGTCGAGTCCGAGATTCGCTACCTCTCCGATGCGGTCGTCGGCTTCAACGTCTGGTACGGGACCACCGCCCACACCTACTGGTTCCGCAGACAGGATGACGGCTGGGTAGACGTGAGCCCTGAGGACGTCGGGGTCACCGACACCACGGTCATCACCTGAGCCGGCCCCCGGCTTCGGAAGTGCGGCCCTACCGCCCATCCGATTCTGTCGTACCGGGTTGATACATAGAGGTGTGACCAACCAGGCTGAGCAGCGGGAGGCCTCTGATCCGGTTGAAGCAGTGCCGGAAGAGTGGCTTTCGGATGCCGAAGTAGTGCCCGAACTGCAGCGTCTCGATCGTCTCGTGGCCCGCGCCCAGGCTCGCGCCGCCCGGGTGATCGCCATGGCCCATCGCCGGGGCCTTCCCCGGGCTCAGGGTTTCGGCTCCTCGACGGCCTGGCTGATCGCGACCACCGGCCAGCCGCCCGCGGTGTGCCGCAGTCGGGTCCGGGTTTCTCTCGCCCTGCGGCACATGGCCGCGACGGCGCAGGCCTTCACCGCCGGCGATCTGTCTGAGCCGCGGGTGCGGCTGCTGGTCGAAGCCCGCGAGGCCGCCCCCGAGATCTTCGCCCGCGACGAGGGTCTGCTGGTGTCGCAGGCTCGCTCTCTGTCGGCCCGGGTGTTCCCCAAGGCCTTGGCCCACTGGCATCGGCTGGCCGATCCCGACGGGGCGCTGGCCGAAGCCCGGAAGGCTTTCGAGCAGCGACGCCTCTGCGTTTCGGCTACCTGGGATAACCGGGTTCGCCTCGACGGCGACCTGGATCCGGAGTCCGGCAGCGTGGTCATGAAGGCCATCGGTTCGCTCGCTGATCCCTGGGCCCTCGACAGGGGCGACCTCAGGACCCCACACCAGCGCCGGGCCGATGCCCTGGTGGAGATCTGCCGCCGTCACCTCGACTCGGGCAACTCGCCGCAGCAGGGCGGGGAGAAGCCGCACGTGACCTTGACGGTGAGCCTGAAGGATCTCCAGGCGGACGGCGTCGTCGACCTCGAGGCCGGGCCCATCCCCGCCGAATCGGCCCGCCGCCTCGCCTGCGACGCCGCGGTCTGGCGAATCCTGATGGCCGCCGACGGCCGGCCGGCGGTGGCCGGCGCGGCCAGGCGGACGATTCCCTCCGGGCTGCGGCGGGCGCTCGACCTGCGCGACGGTGGCTGCACCCATCCGGGGTGCGATGTTCCCCCTGCCTGGTGCGACGCCCACCACATCATCCACTGGGCTCACGGCGGGAAGACCGAGTTGGAGAACCTCCGGCTCCTGTGCCGCCGGCACCATGGCTGGGCGCACGACGATGCGCCGCACCCCAGGAGGGAGTGATGCTGGCGCGGCGCCCTACCCCTCTGCCGGCGGGAGCGGCTTGTCGTCCTTCTTGGGCTCGTCGGCCGCGGCGTCCCGGAAGGCCACGCTCCCTACGACCACCGACCCGATCAGCGCCATCAGGGCCACTCCCCACACCACGGGGATCGTGACGTCGCCGCCCGGTGAGCTCACCACGAACTCGCCCTCGGCCGCCACCCCGATCACAAGCACCGCCACCCACATGGCGATGATGACCAGCGCTCCCCAGAAGTACTTGGCCTGCAGCATGGCCTCCTCCTCGCGGTCAGCCCGCCGCCGGCTCCAGCCGCCGGTAGAGGGCGAGCAGCTTCTTCTCTTCTTCGTCCCAGTTGTACTTGTTGATGGCCACCCGGGTCGCCGCCCGGAAGCGGGCCTCGGCTGCGGGGTCGTCCACGATGGCTCGCACCGCGGCGGCGATGCTCTGGGGGTCGTCGGGGTCGCACACCGTTCCCACCCCTTCCTCGCGCACCACCCGGCCCATCTCTTCGAAGTCGGAAGCGACGA
>Ga0172371_10012184_pt1 | contig 11362 bp, 5 predicted proteins | sample Lak12m_FD_114543 | JGI IMG/M metagenome (GOLD analysis project Ga0172371, IMG submission 114543) | Freshwater microbial communities from Kabuno Bay, South-Kivu, Congo - kab_022012_12m | ecosystem: Environmental > Aquatic > Freshwater > Lake | place: Democratic Republic of the Congo: South-Kivu...
CCGAGGCGCCCTGCCGGCAAGGCGCGATGACGAGGCATACCAGAGGTATGTCGAGGAAGAGCAACGAAGTCGGAAGGGATGCATCGGCGTCCGAATTCATCGGGTTATTTTGAGACGGACCCATAGTCAGTTTCTCTCCCTACTTCTCCGGGTCGGATGCGGAATCGTCCGCACCGGGGGCCGGTTGTTGAAGCTGGCCCCAAGGATGACTAACGGAGACCGCCATGAACACGAACGTCAGGAATCTGCCCGAGAGGTTGTCGCATTGGAGCATCATCGGCATTGTCGTCGCGCTCGCTGCCGCACTGGCTCTGGCCGCGGTGCTGCCCGACACAAAGTCCTTGACTTCGGCAAGGGCTGCGTGGCTCAATCGTGGTACCGAGTCGGGGGAGGTTGTAATGACGAGTCCGCTGTCAGTGTCGAACGCCAGGGTCAGAGATGCGTTCCGTGACCCGTACAACAGGCCGCTGTCGCGAGACGAGATCGTCGTGCTGATCGACGAGGAAGCCCCGGGTGCCGACGAACGCACGAGGAAGTACTTCTGGGGGGAAATCTACAGAAGCTACGTAATACAGCCCAACAAGCTTCCCATGCTCTCCAAGTACGGATCGCTCGGAAGCTCGGCATGCGAGGACTTTGCCAGCATGGACAGCGAGCGCACCCGAGTCAACATGCTCGTCGGGGTCTTCAAGTGCCGCGTCTGGTACGAGCTCGGCCGGCACGGCGTTGAGTGGCCCACGGTTCTCCGGCAGTGGATGGTCGACCGCAAGGTGTTCGCCCGAACCGGCAAGCCGCGGTCGGGCACGGACAAGTCGGGGAATCCTGCGGAGTTCTGGATCTTCCCGCCGCCCCTGGACAAGGCAGAGAGGGCCAAGGCGCTAGCGGGCGAGCAGAATGATCTGGAGAGCTTCGCGTACTACATGCGCAGAGGAACGGACTGGCGCGCAAACGGGTCCGCTCGGGCCTATTGCAGGGAGCAGGGGAAGCTCGTTCAGTTTCCGACCAGGACCGGGCCGAACGCAGCCGAGGACGAACCTGACGACGACAACGATCCGATCGAGGATGGGGCCAGCCCGAATGCGGGAGAAGACCACCCCGGCGACGATGATCCGACGACGGACGGAGGCGGCCATGAAGACGCGTGAATGCGATGAGATGCGGGCCTACTTCGCGTCGGTGGACGCAGGCGAAGTGCCTGACCGTGCATTCGCTGGAGCGGCGGCGCATCTCTTCCGGTGCACGGACTGTGATGCGAGCTGGCGGAGGTCCCTGCGTAAGGCGGCGGGTTCGGCCGCAGCGAACGCGGAGGAGCTGAAGGCAGCACTCTACGAGATCAAGTTCGCGTCGCTCGCCAAGCTGGAGATCGACCCGGTCGAGTGGAGCATCCGGGACGCGTGCGGAGAGAACACGGCGACGGAGGATCTCCGTGCTACGCTGGCCACTGTGGGCGCGCTCGTCGCCAATGGTCGATTCCCGCAGCACCTGGTTCCCTCTGCGGGCGAGATGCTGGCACACCTGGCAGGCAGCCGCGAACCCGAGATCGCTCAGGCGGCGAAGAAGGTGGCAGAACACATGGCCGGCACGGACGAAATCGTCGTCGTGTGCGTGGAGGAGAAGAGGGTCGTCCGGACCATCAGCGCCGCGCTTGCGGCCGCGACCGGGCTGCTGGACAGCATCATGGCCGGGCTCATGTCCCCCGCATACTCGGAAGCGAAGCTCCTTCGCGCAAACCCTGCCCTGGACGAAGACTCCAAGGCATACGTGGAGAAAGCGATCACCGATCCCAACAGGGGAAGCCCCTCTCCTCGCTTCTTCGGATCACGGTTCCAAGCTACCTTCTTCGTCAAGTTCAAGGAGGAGCACGAACCCTCCGACCCCCGGGACGTGGACGTGTGCGTGGTCGTGAATCCTCCAGTCAAGGAAGTCGGCGAGACGAAACTGCTCGGAGTGAGAATGCCCGGCAGGATCGAGCGCAGGCCCGACCTGGGCATTGGCAGGGACCAGACGTGTCCCTGGCTGGTGACCTTCGATCACGAGACCAACAGGAAGACTCCCAGGCAGAAGCCCGTCGTCACGGTCGGTGACAAGTTCTACTCCCTGCGCGTCACGTGCAGGAACAAGGCACCGAAATGACCCCATTCGTTTTCAGGCCCGGGACCATCAAGGCCCCCAAGGGCGTTGACCCGTTCGCACAGTTCCAGGCGTCGAAGTTGGTCGCCGGCGGCCCGGGATCTGCAAGGATCTGGTTCAACGAGTGGCTGGAAGAAGCACTGAAGGAAGAATACGCCCAGTACATCAGGGCCGAACCCGATGTCGTCCTGGTGGAGCACTCGACCGCCTGTCCCTTCTCCAGGAAGTGGCCGTGGGAGCTCCTCCACGACGCGACCGGCCACCTCTTCCTCGACAAGGACAAGTCCCTCGGCGGGCGGTGCATCTCGCACTACCCGCAGGAAGCCTCGGAAACACACGGCAAGTTCAGCCGCAGCCTCCCGGGTGCCCCGGAAGCAAAGCGGCTCCTGCCACGCGTTGGTTCGCACCCGGCGGACGTCGAGCCGCTGAGGCGGCCGGCCAGGGCGTTGGTGCTGGTCTGCCCCGAGGTGCTGCGGGAGGATGCTCACGCGAGGTTCAGGTATCTGCTGCGGTCGTTCCATGACGCCTGTCGTGCCGGGTACATCGATGCGCACGAGAGCCTGATTGTCCAGGCATCCAGGGGCAGGATCGATGCTGAGATCGAGGGCGCAGCGAAGGAAGCTGCGGTCCGAGTGGAGTCCTACAACGGGACAAATGAGGACGAGATACACACGCTTCTCCGGCGTGGTTGGGATCTCATCCACGTCGTGGGTCACGGGGACGACCAGCTTCCCATTATCGGTGTCGATCAAAGCCAGATCCGGCCCCGGGATCTGTTGCCCCAGGACAAGAACAGTGGGGCGCCGAGGCTGGTGTTTCTTCAGTCTTGTCACGTGGGGCCAGACTTTTCCTGTGAGCTCAGGTCGGTGGAGGCGGTGCTCGGCTTCGACGGCGAAATAGAGCAGCTCACGATCCCGGACGTCGTCGAAGCGTTCTACGGCAGTCTCGGGGAGAGCTATTCGGAGATCGCTGCCATCGTCCGCTGCGCGGCGTCAGGCCGCACCGGCGCAGACGGCGCCCGCAGCGAGGAGGCGTACAAGCTGAGGTTGTGGGCCCGTTCGCCCCGCTCTCGCCCGTTCGGCACTCAACTTGAGCTGTTCGAACAGGCAGCACAGCGCAAGTGGAGGAAGTCGCGAGGCGGCGGCCGGGGCGAGGGTTTGGACCGGGCCGACGACCGGCCGGCATATGTACCCCCCAAGCTGGCCATGGGAACCGCACAGGGCTACTCGCGGGCCGGCGACGTACGGACCGGCGACGCGGGCTCCGCGTCCGAGCCGATGGACGTGGACGAGCTTTGCAGGCGATGGACAACCGAACCGTGGAATCCCGGGACGTGGATCATCGTTGGAGACCGCGGCTCGGGCCGGAGCACCTGGGTGGAGCACGCCGCGATGGAGCTTGCCGGCAAGAGTGGCAAGGTCCGAGGCATACCGGTGCTGCCGCTCGTTGCGCACTTCCGGAACCTGGCCAGGGCTGGGAAGGTCGAGGATGACGTCGCCCCTCGTCTGTTCGCTGCGTTTGCCGGGACCTTGGGACCCTTCGCCAGCCCATCCGACGCAGAGGCGTTCTGGCAGGAGCTCAGGCGCGACCGGGAAGCGGTGCTGAAGCGTGGGACAAGCCTGGACAAGGCGCAGGTCGCGGTCGCTCTCCTGTTCGAGGACCGGCTCAACAAGCCGGGGACGGTCTTGTTTCTGGACGGATGGGACGACGTCGCTGCACGCAGTCCCCTCGCAGACCTCGGTCATGAGCTTCCTCACAAGTGGATCGTCGTCGCAACGACCAGGCCCGCGGACGTGCAGTCGCTTGCTGCCCGCGTCCGCAGAGGCGGCGCACAGCCCGGGGTCCTGCTGCTGCAACCCCTGGACATGGAGCAACTCAAGACGTTGGGCCTGCCGGAACGGCTGCTGAGGACCCGGCAAATGGCGGAGCTGCTGTCGAACCCGCTGAGGGCGAGCCTGGCGCTGCAATACCATCGCAGGGTTAGCGGCAAAATGACCGAGACGGGCTTGTACGAGGCTCTTGTCGCAGGGAGCCTGGATCCTGGCGGGGCCCATGGCCTGGACGATTCCGCAATGAGTGCGGTAAGAAGTGTGCTCCAAGCCGCAGCGTGGCGAGCAGTCGCGGAGGGTACGGGACTGACCGTGTCCGCGACCGACATCAGCGTCTTGTGCAGGCGCCTCGGGGTCGGAACAGACATTGCGAAGGTTGTCGGCACAGACCTCATTGCGAAGGAGGAAGGAGACCGGAGCGGCTACCGATTCCAGCATGAGCTGTTGGTGGAGTTCCTGGCCGCATGTCAACTGGAGCAAGCGCGCGGCCGCGGTCTGGAGCGCGGTATTCTGAGCTTGGTTCGGGACCCCGATGCCTGGGGGGTTCTGCGGCTGTATGCAGCGTTGCTCTCCCGCACGTCAAGTGGCGCCGCTGGTGCAAGCGCCAGGGCTGCTGCGGGGCGTCTTCTCTTGCTTGTCGATGAGGCGAGGGGAAGGGGCGCAACCGCCATGGAAGAGCGGACGGCGGATGCGGCAGCGAGGGGAGCGACCGCAGCGAGAAAGCGTGCGACGGATGCCGCAGCGACGGGAGCGACCGCGGCGAAGAAGCGGACGATGAGAGCCAACGTGAAGCAGGCGACGCAGCTCCCCCACGCCGCGGGCGTGCTGGCCGGCATGTTGGGCGCAGAGCTCTGGCCGGTGCTGGACGACGAACAGAAGAAGTGGGTCAGGGAGAAGGCGCAGCAAGGGCAGGTGGGAGACCTGTGCTCCCCTTACGTCATGGCCGGGGATCCAGTGGTGAGCGGGCTGGTCCCGCTGGCCAGAGTCGACAGGAAGACCGTCGGCAAGTGCCTGGACGATGGCAGCTTCAGGGTTCTGCTCCTCGCGGGCGGTTCGCTGGTCAGGCGAGCGATCACCGAAGCCGTCGAGAAGGAACAAGACCCGTCGAGGTTGCGCTCTTTGTTTGGCCTTGCGGCGCAACTCAGGATCGGCGACGCCGCGGAAAGGATCTGCAAGAGGCTCGAAGCCCGCTCGTGGCCCGATGAGGCAGCCGGATTGATGGCCATCCACGTCCTGGGATTCCTGCCGCATCCTGATGCTTCGTGTCTTTCGCCTTTGGGCGGTCTGGCCGCCAAAGGGACGGTGGCAGAGAGGGTCGCAGCCATCAACGCGCTTGGGAGAGTCTGGGGGGAACTCGGCTTTCCGAAAGGACACGTTCCCAGAGATCTTGAGGCGGCATGCCGAAGCCCGGTGCACCCCGGCGTTCGCAAGGCTGCACTCCAGGCGCTTGGCCGCTTGAAGGACGACGCACACGAAGAAACGATTCGGGAACGGCTTCAGGACGATTCCGCGGAGGTGCGAATCGCGGCCGTCGACGCTCTTGCAGAACTCGCGACCCAGACCGCGTGCGCAAGCCTCCTCGGCATCCTGGACGCAGGGCCTTCGTCGGAAATGGGCATTTGCGCGGCAGCCGCGATCCTCCGGGCAGACTGGGAGCACAAGGGGGGGGCCGACCCACAGCGTGACAGGGGCAGCGACGCCGCAATTTCGAGGGCAAGGACGTTCCTCGCCAACGCCGGAGCGGAGGGCGGTGCCGGCTGCGTAGCCCGGACGGTGCTGCGCAGGTGCGGTATGAGGCCCTCGTTGGACAGGCTGGTCGACGGCCTGGGGCACCGTCATGCCCACATGCGCAGTTGGGCAGCGGATGAGCTGGCTGCGGGCATGTTTGCTGACTCGGTAGACCCGAATGCCAAGGCGGAGATGGCTGCGAAGATTGTCGATGCGTTGGGACGCGAGCCCAATCCGGCCGTGCGCAAGAAGATGCTGGGAGCCATAGGCGCCTTCCTGGCGTCTTTCAAGCGAGCACACAACGAGGCCGACGCAGCGGGGTTGTCGCAAGCCGTGGATAAGGTACTTGGCCGGTTGCGCGAATTCGCCACGCATGAACCGGCCGAAAGCGTTCTGTGTGCAGTGGCGACGGCAGTGGGCAACTGCGATGGAGCGGGCGCCGTGGCGATACTCGACGACTTGCTCGCCAACGCGGATGACATCAGCGCTGAGGCCGCTGCGTTGGCCCTGACGTCGGTCCCCGGCGAGGAAGCTCGCGATCTGCTCAAGACCGCGACGAGCAACCCCATTCCTGCGGTGAGCCTGTGCGCCGCTGCGGCTCTGGCCGCGCGCTCACAGCGGGAGAGCGGCAGCGCTGCCGACCTGTATCGGAACGTCTCGCCGGTAGTCCGGCGCTATTGGGCGATCTACTCGTCGCTGGGGGACTGGGAGCGCTCGCTTCTTGCACACGTGGTAGCTAGGCTGGTCCAACCCGCTGCCCCGGTGCCGCCGCTTCCCAGCCACGAAGGAGATACACCATGAAGGGACGTCCGAGTCACGCACTTCCCGGTTCGGACGATCTCGTAGCGCTCCTGCGTGCCGCCGTCGTCAAAACGATGTCGGAAGATACTCCGACCACGGGTGGGCCCGTTGCAGCCGCGACCGAGCCCGGTTCGAATGATCTGCTGTCCGCCTGGGTCGCGCACCTGGAGGAATCCGCCGGCTTCCTCTCCGTCCGCGGGCTCACTCTGCCCAAGCTGGAATCGGGAATCGATGCCTGGGATGTGGTCCCGGACCGGGGGAGGAGGGTCGCATCGAACGCGGTCCTGCTTTCCGAGTTCGTCGAGCGGTGTTGCGCCGCGCTTGTCCAGGTGCTCTGTTCGTCAGACGAATTCGATGGGGAGGAGTTCCTGCGCCGGATATCGAAGGCGGCATCGAGCGGCAAGGCCGCGGGAGAGGCATCCAGGAAGCGTACCGTCGAGGCGTTTGCTCGGATGTGGCGTCAGGGGCGGATCAACCTTCTGCTGGCGGTGTTCTGGCAGGACCGCGGGGATGCCGCCAAAGCCCTGGCGCAGGCCACCGAGGGCATCGCTGCCGCAAAGCCCTTCCGCAACAGCTTGCGCACGTCGCCACAGAACTCCATTGAGTTGAAAAGGTCTCTGGAGATTGAGTTCGAGCTCCTGCTGGTGAGGGCGCAGGCAAACGGCATCTCGAAGAACCTCGAGGATTTCAGGAACGACATGAAGGCCGCGGCGGTTATCCGGCCCGACTCGCCGGTCTGGCACCTGGTCTACGGGTTCGTGCTCCAGGAGCAGCCCGACAATCGCGACGATGCGATCGCACACCTGAGGCTGGCACGTGACGCCGCGTGGTCCGATGCTCGCGTGCGGGCGCAGGCCGTGCATCTCCTGGCAAATGTCGAGCGTGGTCCAGCGGGACCAGGAGAAGTGCTGGAGAAGCTGCGATTGGCGCAGCGGCTCTATGCCAAAGCGGGGTACTTGGCAGGCGAAGCCCAATTGATGGACACCAGGGCAAACGTGTATCTGTGGATGTTGCAGGACACCGGGAAGGCGCGGGACTGGTTCACCCGGAGCCTGGCCCTGAAGGAGCAAGTGGGCGATCTGAGAGGCAGGGCGATCTCTCTGGGCGGCCTGGGCCGCACCGAGCTGATTGAGGGCAACATCGAACGAGCGGCCGAATGCATGCGAGAGGACCTTCGGATCTCCAGGCAACTTGGCGACGTCAAGGGGATCAACACGTCGCTCCACACGTTGGGGCTGGCGTACGAGCTCGCTGCGGAGTTCTGCGAAGACGACCGGACCAACTCGTATCGGGCGCAAGCAGTCGAGTGCTTCATGCAAAACATCGAACATGCGCGGGAGCCCTCGCACAGGGATCCTTGGGCACATTTCCTGGCCCTTTGCGGATTTGTACAACTGAAAGTCGACATGTACAGATGGCGGGAAGCTTCCGCATACGTCGGTCTGATGGGTGAGCTTGTCGAAGAGAGGCCCGGCCAGTTGCGTCCCCATGCTCCCTCGGTGAAGACCTTCTGGAGCGCCGTGGTCGCGGCATCGAGCACCGGGGACGAGACGCAGCGCCGCGACGGTATCTGGCGGGCATACCGGCTGCTGGCGCCGGATGCGCAGGCGCTCAGGCAAATGTCGCCGGAGGAGCGGAAGCACGCAGACGCCGTTCGCCGCGCGACACAGTACGAGCAGCTCTGCGCTCTGTTGGAGCTGCGCAAGATCCGCACGCGCAAATCGAACGAAGACACGCTGGACCAGAGTTGGATACTGGAGATGATCAACCGGTCGAGTGAGCCGTTTTTCGGTTGGATGCTGAACCGAGAGAGAACCGGCATGATGGACCTGAAGGAGTTCGGCGGCCAAGGAGCGTGAAGTGACTGGAACATCGTCGAAGTTCATTGTAGTGGCGCCGGAAAAGCCGGAGCAGCAGATGCAGATCCTTAATAAGGCACTGGGGAGGGCGGGAATAGAATTGGTCTACCTGCCGAGCCTGAAGGAGATGCACAGGTGCGCGAAGTACGACCCCGACGTCGTGGGGATGGTTGTGCTTGCGCAGCGGGACACGGCGCTGGACAGGGCGATAGCGACTGCGGGGCAGGCCGCTTCCGCTGCGGGCGACGTCGGGATCGTGGTGGCGCTGTCGGACCCGGCGACCGCGGGGCAGGCGTGTGCGCTGGCGGTGCAGCTCTTCGACGTAACGGTGGTTCCGACGAGCGAGCCGAAAGCCGTGGCCGACGCGTTGCTGGCGTCTTTCCGGCGCTATAGAAAGCGGGTGACGGAGCGGGAGCGGGCGTTGCAGGAGAGGTGGAAGGCGATGGCCAGGACCTTCGACAGGGCAATCGAGCTTCGCGACCGGGTAACGCAGATCCACTCGATAGGCGTGGCGAGGCTGTCCAAGATGCTCCTGGAGAAGCTGGATTGGCGGGAGCTGCCCGACATCCCGAAGTTCTCTCGGGACCTGCGGCTTCAGTTCATCATCGGTGCGCTGCTGCACGATACGGGCAAGATCCTGATGGAGACCGACGTCCTTCAGAAGCCCGACAAGCTGGACGACAAGGAATGGGACCTGATGAAGCGGCATCCGGAGCTTGGGCTTCAGGCGCTGCTTTCGCAAGCAGGCTTCGGGGCACTGATAGATGCGGCAAGCGGCGAGGCGAAGCAGCGTGCGTTCGTGGGCAAGCTCCTGCTCTGGCCTTTGCTGGCGCTGGTGCACCACTGGACCCCTGCCGCTGCACCGGAGAGCCGCAGCTACCCATGCGTGGTGAGCAACGACGAATGCAGGAGGTACCTGCGCATCCTGGGCTGGGAGGATGAAGGGCAGTCGTTCACCCAGTTCGTAGTCGGGCTCTTCGAAAGTTCGCTCCTGCCCGGCATCGTCACCGGACCCCAACTCCTGCTCGCGTGGGCGATTGTCCACACGGCAGACGTTGTGGAAGCGCGGCGTGCTCCGCGGCCGTACCACGTGAAGCGCCTGCCCACGATGGCAACCGTGATCGGTGACCTGGCTTCCGAGGCCAAAGGCACGTCCGACCGTAATCCGAACCTCGGCAACGCTTTGCGCGTAGTCGTGGATACGCTCTACAGGTGCCTCCCCGACGTCGAGGACTGCCTTGCGGGCCGCACTGCTTTCCCTCTGGAGGTCGTATGAACACCAGAATCGAAGAGATCGATTTCAGGTTCGAGCCGATGGGCAAGGTGCTGGACCCCGTGGCCGGCGTCATCGCGGTTGACGTTGGCTGCAAGTGCATGCCCGGGGTGGTGGATCACCATTTCAAGGATACCAGCGAGGATTGTGCCGCGTCGCTCATCCGCAACGACCCGGCGCTGGTGCTCTCGCACTTCCGGGATTGGCCGCACAAGCGTGCCACGATCGTGATGCACCAGTGGCCCGATTTCGACTGCGTGGCGTCCGCGTTTCTTGCAAAGAGTCTGCTGGTGGCAGGCGAGCTTCCGAGGGGTGCGGGTGCGATTGCCCGGTATGCGAGGGTAGTGGACGCCGGGCGCAAGCTTCCGGACGGACTGGGGGGGACATCCGTGTGGGCGCTCTACTCTGCGGCCATCCATTTGATCCAGCGGAGCCCGGTCTCGGGCGAAACGGAGCAGGAGCGCTTCACCCGCTGGGTACGCAGGGGGCTTCGTCTTCTGCACGATATCTCGGGGATCTGGAAGCTGGACGGCGACAAGTTCAAGGTGGCGGGTCCGTTGCCCGGCTGGGAGAAGGAGCAGGAGTTCCTCCGTGAGGACGCGGCGAGGTACGCCAAGGACCTTCAGACCGGCGAGACGTTCAAGGTCTCTCTTCCGGTGCCCAAGGGCGGGCGTCTGTATGTGCCCGGCTTCAGGATCAAGGATCCGAGGGCCGCGTTCTTCAAGCACTATGCGAGGGCTGACGGGTTCGTGCTCACGCATGTGATTTACTCCAAGGGATCGCCCGGTGCGTCGAAGGTTTCGGACAGGCATGTGATCGCGGTGTCGCCTGACCGTGGGGTGTGGCTGAAGGGGCTGGGTGCGCAGTTGGAGAAGCGGGAGATCGAGGTGCGCGCCGTGCGGCACAAGGACCGCGCGGGTCCTCCCCGCTGGAGCGACGTGACGAATGCGGACCCGTGGTACGACGGCAGGTCTCCCCTGCACAACTATACGATCGTGGACACTCCGAGGGGGGGTACGATTCTCGGGTCCGATGCGGTGGTGGCGCTGGTGAACGACACCGAGGAATGGATGGCGCTGGGCAGGTCTTCGGGGGAGAAGATCTGTCCGGACGGGCACAAGCACAGCGAGTCACTGCCCGGGATGTTCTGTCCGCACGACGGAAAGCGGCTCATTCCGTGCCTTGTCGGCGGGAAGTACGAAATCAACGGCGTCATTGGGAACGGGGCGATGGGGGTTGTATACGCGGTGACGAATCGGGAGGACGGCAAGGCGCGGGCCTTGAAGACCATCTTGCCGGAGAAGACGACGTTTCCGCCCCGGAGCCAGGACCAGCGGATGCTGCATACCCGGTTCGTGAGGGAGGCGGAGGCGTTGAACCAGGCGATGCACCCGCACATCCTGCGCTTCATCGAGCTCGCCGGTGATCCGACGGCCGGGCTGTACATGGTCACCGAGCTTCTCGAGGGGATGACGTTGCGGGAGGAGATCTCGGTTCGCCAGAGGCTGAAGCGTCCCTGTCCCGTGGCTCGTGCACTGGAGATCGGCTTGCAGGTATGCGATGCCATGGCCGCAGCGCACGCGAAGCGCGTGTTGCACCGGGACATCAAGCCGTCGAACATCATGTTGCTTTGTGCAGACGCCGTGCGGATCCTGGATGCTCCTCCGGAGGTGCAGCGGCGGGTGCTGGAGGTGCCTCCGAACGTGAAGCTGCTGGACTTCGGGCTTGCGAAGCTGGAGAAG
>Ga0172371_10012186_pt1 | contig 11360 bp, 11 predicted proteins | sample Lak12m_FD_114543 | JGI IMG/M metagenome (GOLD analysis project Ga0172371, IMG submission 114543) | Freshwater microbial communities from Kabuno Bay, South-Kivu, Congo - kab_022012_12m | ecosystem: Environmental > Aquatic > Freshwater > Lake | place: Democratic Republic of the Congo: South-Kivu...
AACTTGCCGGCCAGGAGGCCGTGGTGGACCGGTTTCTGGCCAAGCCGTTCTCCAAGAACGCCATCCTGGAGGTGATCGCCCAGCTTTGTCCGGGTCCGGCGCAGTGAACCCCACGTTTCTGGAAGACCCGGCTGCAGCCGGCGGCCTGCCGGAGTGGGTGCTTTCCTATGCCCGCCGGGAAGGTTTATTTACAACCGGCGGCCGGGTCCTGGTGGCGGTCTCCGGCGGGCCGGATTCGGTGGCCTTGCTCCACCTCCTGGTGCGGCTGGTTCCCCAACTGGGTCTTACCTTGGGCGTAGCTCACTTCGACCATGGCCTGAGGGGAGAGGACTCCCGGGGGGACGCCGATTTTGTGGCCGATCTGGCCCGGCGCCTGGGGCTGCCTTGCCACCATGGCTGCGGCCAGGTGCGGGACACGGCCCGCCGGGACAAGATTTCTCTCCAGATGGCGGCCCGGAAGCTGCGGCTGCAGTTTTTGCAGGAGACCCGCCGGGGCCACGGTTACGCCAAGCTGGCCCTGGCCCACACCGCCGACGACCAGGTGGAGCTCTTCTGGCTCCGGCTGCTCCGGGGCGCCGGGCTGGAAGGGCTGAAGGGCATGTGGCCCGCCACCCCCGGGGGCCTGGTGCGGCCGCTGCTGGCCGTGGGCAAGGCCGTGCTCCTGGCCTGGCTGGAGCAGGAAGCCCTGCCCTACCGCCTCGATGCCAGCAACCTGAGCCGGGCCTACCTGCGCAACCGGGTGCGCCTGGACCTGCTGCCCCACCTGACCCGCGGCTACAATCCCCGCCTGGCCCAGACCATCTGGCGCACCCAGAGCCTCCTCCAGGACGATGAGCGTCTCCTGGCCCGGGACACCGCCTTGGCCTGGGAACGGATGGCCGAGGAACTGGCTCCCGGCTGCTTTGCCCTGGACCTGGAGCGGTTTTTCCATCTTCCGCCGTCGTTGCAGCGCCGGGTGCTGAGATTGGGGGTGTACCGGCTGGGGGCGGATTTGGGCCTCACGGCCTCCCAGGTGGCCTCACTGATGGCCCTGGCCGGGGGTGAGAAGAGCGGCGGCCTGATCTCCCTGGGGGGAACGGGAGAAAACGTCCAGGTGGCCCGGGCGGGCGCGGTCTTGCATATCATGGCCGCCCTGCCGGAACCTCCCCGGGAAGCGGCCCTGCTGCCGGATTGCCCGCCTACGGTTGCGTTCTCTGACGGCTGGCGTTGGCATATCTCACGCCGCGCCTGCCGGCCCGGCGACCCCTGGCCGCCCCCGGAAGTAGCCTGGCTCAATCCGGTCCGGGTCTCCCTGTCCCTGACGGTGCGCACCTGGCGGCCGGGGGACCGTTTCTGGCCCCTGGGGGCCCCGGGGCCCAAAAAACTCCAGGATGTTCTGGTGGATGCCAAGATTCCCCGTTGGCTGCGGCCGCATATTCCCCTGGTGGCCGCGGCCGGGGAGATCGTCTGGGTGGCGGGCGTTAGAATCGCCGACCCGGTGAAACTCCCGCCGGACAGCCGCGAGGTATTAGAAATCGCCGTGGCCCCCGCCAACCCTGACACGGCCCGCATCTGGAAAATCCTGCGCCGGGTGCGCGAGGGGTGAGGCCGTTTTATCGGCTCTGAAAGTGTCTCTCTCAGGGGGCGTTTTACGCGCCAAAAAGGTGCGTGAGACGCACCCTACGATTTCATGGTTTCGGGTGTTCCCTTGGAACATGACTGCCTGGTTCCCAAGTGCAACTTGGGAACCAGGTATTGTTCGGCATATAATGTTTGCCAAAAGTTTTTCCCGATAGAGGAACCATCCTAATCCCCCCTACCCCCCCTTTAGAAAAGGGGAACCATAAGGAATTGCTGTTAAAGTCCCCCCTTGAAAAAGGGGGATTTAGGGGGATTTGATACCAAGTTGCGGTCAAAGAGCAACATTACTTGTAGGGGGGCACCGGCGTGTGCCCCCTCAGGGCGGACACCTAGGTCCGCCCCTACAGAAAAATTGCCGTTTGACTGCGACTTGGTATGAGAACCTCCAAGCGGAAGGAATTAATGGCAAACGCTATAAGAGGTCTTGTCCTTGCCCCACCCCGGCCCCCATCTCCTCCTGATCAACCCCTGGATCTATGACTTTGCGGCCTATGATTTTTTCGCCCGGCCGCTGGGGCTGCTTTATCTGGCGGGGTGGCTGAGGGCTCAGGGGTATGGGGTCCACTTCCTGGATTGCCTGGGCGCGCCCCACGCCCGCACCGGGCCTTTCGGCACCGGGCGCTACCCCAAGGAAATCCTCCCGCCGCCCCCGGCGTTGGCGGGGATCACCCGGCGCTACGGGCGCTACGGCATCAGCGAGACGGCCTTCCGGGAGCGCTTAGACCGGGTTCCCATTCCCGCCGCCATCCTGGTGACCTCGCTGATGACCTACTGGTACCCTGGAGTGGCCGCGGCCATAAAGCTGGCCCGGGAGCGTTTCCCTGAGACTCCCGTCATCCTGGGAGGGATTTACGCCTCCCTGTGCCCGGAGCACGCCCGGCAGCACAGCGGCGCTGACCGCGTGGTGGCCGGGCCGGGAGAAGCGGCCATCTTGCCTGTCCTGGACGAGGCCACCGGTTTGGCGCCGCCGGGGACCATCCTTGCCGGCCGGGAAGACCTGGACTCCCGGCCCTATCCGGCCCTGGACCTCCTGGAGCAGCCGTCCTTTATCCCCATCCTCACCTCCCGGGGCTGTCCCCTGGATTGCACGTATTGCGCCTCCCGGCAGCTCCAGCCCACCTACCGGCGGCGGCAACCCCTGGCCGCGGCGGCCGAGCTGATTTACTGGCAGGACCAACTGGGTCTGGCGGATACCGCCTTCTACGACGACGCCCTGCTCCTGGGGGCCTCCGGCCACCTGCTGGTGCTCCTGGAAGAACTGGTGAGAAGCGGGCGCGCCTTCCGGTTCCATACCCCCAACGGCCTCCACGCCCGCCTCATCACCGGGGAGGTGGCGGGCTGGCTCAAGCGGGCCAACTTCGCCACCCTGCGCCTGGGGGTCGAAACCACCGCCCTGGGAGAGGCCCGGCTGGACGCCAAACTCCAGGCGGGAGAACTGGAAGCCGCCCTGGCCCATCTTCAGGAGGCGGGGTTTACAGCGGCGCAGATCGGGGTCTACCTCCTCATCGGACTGCCAGACCAGGCGGAGGCGGAGGTTACGGCCTCCATCCTCCGGGTCAAAGAACTGGGCGCCACTCCCATCCTGGCCCAATACTCCCCCATCCCCGGCACCGCCCTGTGGCCCCAGGCATTGGCTACCTCCCGCTTTGATTTGACCGCCGATCCCCTGTTCCACAACAACTCGCTCTTTCCCTGCTGGCCCGAGTTCTCCTGGGAACGCTACACCCGCCTCAAACGCCTGGCCGCGGGGTAAAAGTTGTGGTAGGGTGGATGTGGAGGAAGGGCTGAGGGCTTTTTTGTCAGCGGCCCTTCCCTGATGAAAAGCACCCGCAAGCCTCTTCCCTAATCCCCACAGGGGCTGTAGGGGCGGGTTTTAAACACCCGCTACGGTGACGTCGGGGTGACGCACAGGCGGAAGCCTGTGCCTACAGATGCCGCTTTTATAGGGGACTGTAATCGCAGTTGCAGTCGACAAGCATTGAATAGTCATGTCATCATGACCGGAGCGCCGCTGAGTAAAGAATCTCGACGGCCTCAAAAGCGGGATTCTTCGCTGCGCTCAGAATTACGAATAATCGTCTTTTGATTGCTGGTTGCGCAGAGGTAACTCATGGGAACCTCCAGTGCCCGGCGGGGGCCGACTACGGGGTTGTGGCGGGCCGCCAAGGGGGCGGCCACCCGGTATCTGTCGCCCGGGGCCGGGGCAGAGGTGAGCGCCCGGGAGGTGGTGGCCCGGTATCTGGCCGCCCTGAAGGAGACCCCGGGGCAGGGGGAGGCGCTGGCGGCGTTCCGGGTTACCCGGAAGGCGGCTCAGGACCTGGGGGCATTATGGCAGGAGGTGGCCTCCCGGGGGTGGGAGGCGGCCCTGGAGGCTGAGGACTTGGCGCCGTTGGTCCGGGAACCGGCTTCGACGCAGGCCATAGGGGTGAGCGGGGCGTTGGCCGGGAACGGCGGGGGGCTGGAAGCGGCTGTGGTCCGGACCGCCATGGCAAGCGTGCTCAGGGAGTCAATGCAGTCCCAGGACCGCCCGGACCCGGCGCAGGTGGTGCGGCAGTTTCTGGTCACGGCGCTGCACCTGCGCCTGGCCCTGGACCTGGGAGAGTCCCTGGAAGCCGCAGCAGTGGGCTTCGGGCGGCTCCGGGACGGCCTAAGCCGGATCAAGGCTGTAATCGAGGCTGGCGCTTTGCCGGCAGGCGCCCGGCCGGAGCCTCCGGCCACCCCCGGCCTGTGGCAGGGGTTCACGGGGTGGACCTGGGTTACCGAAGTCATGGCAGGATTGATGGGGAACCTGGAGCAGGGCGACCCGCCGGGTCGCCCCTGCGCTCTGGGGCGATAGGGTTTGTCTGGAAACCAGCCGCATCAGGCAACGGCTCATGGCTGCCCGGGTGTGACGCTGGTTTAACAGTTCATAAAACGGGACTGCGGCATGGCCGATGAACTCTACCTGAGGGCCCCTGGCGAAAAACGTCGGCCGCCGCCGGGAGTGGCCGCGGTCCTGCACCTGGATGAGCCGGGCCAAGGTGGGTATCCCCTGCACCACAATCTGGCCCGGCTGCCGGCGGCTCCCGGGCTGCCGGATCAGGCGGCGGCGGCCTTTTTGCTGGCGGCCCTGGGAGTCTGGGCGGCGGATAAATTTTTGCCTCGCACCGCCGCTCCCGATGCCTGGACCCGGCAGATCACGCTTCACCTCCCCGTCAGTCCGCCTTGGCTGCCCCTGGCCCCCCGCCTGAGCCGGCTGCTCGATTTCCTCACCGGGGACGACTGGACCCTGAACCTGCGGCCAGCCTCCCTGGATCTGGGCCTCAAGGGAGCATGGCCCCACGCCTGGCGCCCGGACGGGGTAATGCTGTTTTCCGGCGGCCTCGATTCCCTGGTGGGGGCCCTGGATGCTTTGGAGGCCGGGGAGCGCCTGCTTCTGGTGAGCCACTACGATTTCGGGCAGCTGGCCAGCATCCAACAGACCCTGGCCGCAGCCCTGAGCCGCCATTACGGCCCCGACCGGGTGCACCACCTGGGGCTTAGGGTGCAGTTTCCCCAGGCCCCGGAGCTGTCCCTGAGGAGCCGGTCGCTCCTTTATCTGGCCCTGGGACTGGCCGCGGCGGCCAGCTTCGGCGCCGCCACCCCGCTCATCATCCCGGAAAACGGCTGGATCAGTCTCAATCCCCCTTTAACCTGGAACCGCCTGGGCAGTTGCAGCACCCGCACCACCCACCCCTATTTTCTGGAACAGCTCACCGGGCTCTGGCGGGAAGTTGGCCTGGTCAATCCCCTGGTCAACCCTTACGAAAACCTCACCAAGGGCGAGGTGGTGCGCCGCAGCCGCAACCGGGACCTCCTGGGGAAACTCTTCGGGGCCAGCCTCTCCTGCGCCCGGCCGGTGGTCTCCCGCTGGCAGGGACGGGCCATCGGCGCCTGCGGCTACTGCTATCCCTGCCTGATGCGCCGGGCGGCGCTCCACAGCCTGGGGTGGGACCGGGGGGAGGATTACGGGCGGGACGTGCTGTCGGACCCGGACACCCTGGCCCACCGGGTTCGGGGCCGGGACCTCCGGGCCCTGCTGCTGGCGGCAAAATCCTGGGAGGAGATTCCGGCCGAGGTGGAGGCCCGTCTCATGCTGGGGTCCGCCCCCGAAGCCTTGCCTGCGCAATTTCTTCGGGCCAGAGCACTGCTGGACCGGGGGTTTGGGGAAATCGCCGCCTGGCTCCGGGACCAGGGGCCGGAGTGGGTGCAGGCGTATAGAGCTTGATAACCGAGATACATTCAAATAGTTGTTATTGACGCCGCAGGCTTCGGCCTGCGGCACACAACCGAGACGATTGCGGCCATCAGAAGAGTTGGAGTAAAATATCTGATTAACCATAACTTGGAATTAAGCCCCCTTTTGTCCCTTGCCTTTTAGCCCCTTTCTCCAGAAAATCATTTCATTGTCCAATTTTTTTGAGAAGAATTGAGGCAAACCAGCCTCTGTTGGACAGTCATACCTACCCTCATAAATAGCCTTACCGGCTTTGGCTGGCACTTCATGAAAAATTATCTGTCCAATTAAAAGCCCAGGATATAAAACAATAGGGCTCTCACTTAAATTCGCTAGCTCAAGAGTTAAACAACCTTTAAATCCTGGCTGTACAATAGACGCAGTAGCAATGACAAGCCCCAACCTTCCCCAAGATGAACGACTAGCAATCGCACCAAATATGTCATATGGAAGAGAAATATATTCAAATGTAACCCCTAATATTAGCTCATTTGGATGCAACACAAATTTCTCGTGATATTTAAGCCTTATCCTACTATATAGTCTTTTTTCGATTTGGCGGACAATTTCTGGATCAGTTACATCCTGACTTTCCATATATGTCTTTCTAGATACAATAATAGATGATCCAAGCCTTATATCAATAGAAGCCGGCCCTATTTGATCATTAGATAGTAATGGCGTGACCATAAGTTTCTTACTATAGTCACTTTCCTTCATTTTCTCAATAATTGTGTCCCTGTGGAGTATTCCCATATTTATCTCTCCACATCTCTCAGAGAGAATTTACGTTGAACATATGAAACTTCTAGTGCCTTCGCTGTAAGTCTTTCTATTTTTTCAATATTTCTACTGACCTTTTCAATCGCTTCATGATTAGTTTCTTCTAATAAGATATTCAAACGATATAATGCAGATGAATTAAGAATTGTCTGAAACTCAGCAGGATTACCTAAAAGCGTACCATCTGGGATTATATTAGGCAAAATATCATTTTCTAGTCTGATCAAAAGCTCAGAAATATTATGTAAATTCAGGGATGATAACTTATCTTTATACTCTCTATTGATTAATCCATTGCAATTCTCTAAGAATAAATTGTAACTATCTTTCAATTTATCCATAATCTCATTTAATACCCCTATTATTGTTGGGCGATCATAATCTGATTCTGGTCGTGCCAAAAATCTTTCTGTTTCATCGGTAATAGCTATCTTTGAAAAAACTGAAGATACTTTTTGGAGTCTGGTGTCATTAATTTTACTAAACTCTTTCTTGGCATCTTCTTCGAATTTACCTATATTGATAAAATCTCTAATACATTTTAGTCGAAAATTAAAACTGGGGTAGGCCGTAATATTATAGGAAATTGGTGAAAGCAGAATTGGCCAAGTAGAGCTATTTCCTCCCCAAGACATTTCAAAAAGCGACAGAAAAAATGCGGGTCCCATCACTAATGCGGCAAATAGATCAGCTAAAAGTTCTTTAGCTATACTCAAAGTAATAGCCTTTATTCTTACCATTAATCTGGGTGCTTGACCTTTATCTAAAGTTTCAAGGAGAGTAAATATATTATTATGAATATCATTAAATCGTTTATCCCATATATTAAAAAAATCGTCTCTATGAATATTGTAAAGAGGATGTCCAAATTCATGAGCTATATTAGCGTAAAGAGGAAGGTTTGTTTCTTCTAAAGAAGAAAGATGTAAGCAATATAATTTGCGGTTGCCGATAATGTTATCAATATCAACTGATGGAAGTATATCTGACAGTAACGTTGCTAACTGGGAGGAAAAAGGTGAAATATAATAGTTGTGTTCATGTGTTAAGGTATAAAATATTCTAGGGCCAGATAAACCAAAGAATGAGTCCCATAGATCATTGCAATAGCTAACTAATGGCCACGATATATGATTGATTGTAGATCCTTCCACATTTTCGATAAGTGATTGTATGCTGATAAGCCTGTTATAAAGAACGCTTGGGTCCATTGGCCTAAGGGAATCAAGGTTTTTAATCTTTTTTAATGCGGATAAAAGTAACTCTCGAGCTATTTCTGAAGTTTCCGTGGTGGGAAAGAGTCCATCATCTATCTGTAGGATTCTTTCCTCAGCTTTATCGATTAGCGCGAGAGATTTTGAGAAGATTGCGGCTTTTTCAAAAGATTCATCCATGTTCATATCATAGATACAAGGCAGATTGGGTTTCGCTAAGTATGGTATGGAGGATTGCGCGAAGAATTTTAAATTCTTCAACGGGGACATCTTTCTTGAATATCTCTTTGGGGGCCTTATCTGTAAATTCCTCTAGAGCAGTTATGAGTTTATCAATTTTCTTTTCTAAGCCCATTTTTGACGCCCGATGCCAGGCTCTTAGATCGGAAACTTCTTGGAGACGCTGTTTAATGTCAAAATCTGGAACAAACTTTGCCCTTGAAGCCGATTCGTGGGGAAAGGAATCTGGATCAAAGGCTAGAGCATTATTCGGGGAATTGGCAAGGAAATTTTCGCGAAAGAATATAGCGAGTGCTCCGAGCCGTTCCTTATCCAATTGTTCCATTGACAATACTTTTAAGTCGACGCAGCGCTCGAGAGCATAGTCCATTGATTTAAGATGACTCCAAAAATCCGCGTAAGCTCCTGTGCTCGCTAACGCATTGGGTATCATTTCCCTCTCCTTATGTTTGTGAAAATTATAACATAATTAGCTTGGAAAAATTTCCTCAAAATTATTAAAAAACCCGATTTCAAGACTCAGGATAGTTATCCTCTATTTCTCCCCTCTCTGTCCTCTGAGCACAACCCAGCCATAATTCATATCTAACTGATATTACAGATGATTAAATCAGTTCTTCCCCATGTTATTTAAGAAATACGCTTTAGTATTTCCCACTTTCCGAACGCAAATATCGCCATAATCCACCATCGCGTCTAAATAGCCTGAAACTATGGCTTTATCTCTTTTAAGTTTTTTAGCAATATCCACGTGGGTGAGAAATGTATCTTTTTTCAAAAGGGATTTGACTAAAATGAGGAGAATCTTGGGAGGCATTTGAAAATGGTCCAGGAATTTATATAAAATCGATTGATTAATCGGTTGGTTAATCATCAGACTAAGCTCTTGATTCATTGCCAAGCCCATCGATTTACTTTGATTTATATACATAATTTAAATGGGTTGTCAAAGGAAAAATAAAGAGCTTAAAAATTTATCTGGGCGACGGCCAATGTTTGCGATTAAGAAAAATAGAGAGGTAAAGGCCGTTTGCGATCAGGCATAGAGATACGCCGTTACCAGGAGCCAGAGGCCGAAGCCCAGGAGAATCACGGCGGTGGTGATGGCCATAAATTTCATGTGCTTATGTTCGATCATCTCTCTTCTCCTGTGGTGAGGGGCCACCGGAAGACCATCGGCAGCAGTTCCTTGAGGTTGGCCAGCCGTATTTTGCCGGCGGTAGTGGCCATGAGCACCCGGCAGTCCGGGCTGAATTCGGCCAACACCTGGCGGCACAGGCCGCAGGGGGCGACGGGCTCAGGGGTGTCGGCGACCACGGCCAGGGCGGTTACGTCGCGGTAGCCGGCGGCCACCGCGGTCATAATCGCCACGCGCTCGGCGCAGATCGTAGCCCCCAGGGAGGCGTTCTCGATGTTGCAGCCGGAGAAGATCTTACCGGCGGCGGTCAAGACCGCGGCGCCCACCTTGAAAGTGGAATAGGGGGCATAGGCCATCTCCCGGGCGCGCCGGGCCTGGTCCAGGAGCTGCTGTTGCACCGTTTCATCCAGCATGGAGAGGCCTTTGGAAGCGGCCGGGCGCGGTCCCGGCGGCTATACTCGTTGCCAAAAGTTTTCCCCGCCCCCCCCTCACCCTGGCTCCCCCATCAAAGGGTAGGGAGAAAAAACTGCAACCATTGGTTAAGGTAATCCTGGGACAATACACTATCCCCCCAGGGAGATGGCCAGGGCGGTGGTCAGTTTCACCACGTCCTGGTTGGTCTTGCGCAGGTGCCGGGACAGGATCTGGGCCAGACGCAGGAGCAGTTTTACCCCCATGGCCGGGTTCTGGTCAATCAGTTCCAGAAATTCCTCTTGATGCAGTTCCAGGAGGGAGCAATCGCTGGAGGCGGTCACCGTGGCCGACCGGGTTTCATTTTCCAGCAGGGCAATTTCCCCGAAATACACCCCGTTTTCCGCCTTCAGGCGGATCATCACCCGCTCTTTAGGTGTGTCTTCATCCAGCACCAGGGTGAGCTGCTTGGTGATCTCCACTTCCCCGGCCTGCATAATGAACAGGCTGTCTCCGGGCTCGCCTTCCTGGATGATAACCGCCCCGGCGGCAAATTCCCGAAGGCTGGTACGGCCCAGCACCTGATGGATTTCTGCTTCTTCCAGGTCCTGGAAGAGAAAGAGCTTCCGGAAAAAGGCGGCATCCATCATAAGAGACTCGGCCTCTGGGGGGCGATGACCACGGCATACTGGTGCGGCCCCAGGATCAGGGTGGCCGGGGGATTGATCTGGCATTCCACCTTGGTGCGTCCCAGGAGATGGGTCATCTTGGTTTCGGCAAACTTGCGCCGGATAAAGTCATCGATGGGCGACGGTTCTTCGGACAGCAAGTCCTCGAGGCTCACGGACTTGGTCTCAGTGTAAATGCCGATGAGAATACCCTGGTGAGTCTCCTGCAGGTAAGCGGATAGCTCATTCAGGGGACGCCCGTGGAAGCGGCTGGGGACCTCAACATCCCATAAGCCCTGTCCATCACCGAGTAACAGTGTGGTATAGACGCGGAACAGGGCTGGGGAAGCGATGGCCCCGGCCAGAAGCGAGCTGTCGTATTGCCCCCGGATCAACACATCCTCGGCCCCGGCGCGCTCCAGGTAGGAACGGTTTTCCGGCCGCAGCAACTCCCCCATGATGCGAATTTTGGCATGCAGGGCCTTTAAGGTGAGGGCGGTAAACAGAGTTCGTTGATCCACCTGGGCGGCGGTTTCCCCCGGTTGACGGTCGGCCAGGATGATGGCCTTGATCGCCCCGCGCACATTGGCCTTCAGGAGGATTTCTTCCCGGGTATAGTCCCCCCGGAGATAGAACAACGCGTTTTGGGGGTATTTTTCTTTGATGGTGTCCATCTGCTCCGGCGGGGTCTTGTTGATCAGGACTACGGCGACGGTGGGAGGCAGGCGCTTGAGCAACTGGTCCAGCAGGACCTCAGCATCCTCGGGCCACCCCAGGATCAGGATATGTTGTGTGGCTTTAACGGCTTCCAAACCTTTCTCCTGGCGAAATTTGCGTTCAATGAAGACCGAGGCCACGGTGGCGGTCACGAGCGACAGGCTGAGAAAGCCTATGACCATAAGGGCGACGCCCACCAGCCGGCCCAGGAAGGTGACGGGGACCACATCCCCATACCCCACCGTGGTCAGGGTGACCATGCCCCACCACAGGGCGTGCCCGAAACGGGTCCACCACGGCCCTTCGGCGGGTTC
>Ga0172371_10012189_pt1 | contig 11356 bp, 10 predicted proteins | sample Lak12m_FD_114543 | JGI IMG/M metagenome (GOLD analysis project Ga0172371, IMG submission 114543) | Freshwater microbial communities from Kabuno Bay, South-Kivu, Congo - kab_022012_12m | ecosystem: Environmental > Aquatic > Freshwater > Lake | place: Democratic Republic of the Congo: South-Kivu...
AGTATAACCAAGCCGGAGGATGACAGTATAACCAAGCCGGAGGATGACAGTATAACCAAGCCGGAGGATGACAGTATAACCAAGCCGGAGGATGACAGTATAACCAAGCCGGAGGATGACAGTTATAGTTGCATTTTCATTTAAAATATCAAATCATCGTCGATTGTAGGTGATAATACGGTGGATTGTTTTTGTAGCGTTTTATCGCCATCTTGATAATAGCCTCGAGAAATTCCCCGTAATTCATGCCGGCGATTTCGGCGACGTGGGGAATGAGATCCTCAATGTTAATGGAAGGATTGGGATTTAGTTCCAAGACGTAAGGGTTATTGTGCTCGTCCACGCGAATCTCTACCCGGCCGTAGTCATGACAATCCAAAATGCGGTACGTGTCGAGAGCGATTTCCGTGATAAGCGAAGCCAACTTTTTGCTAATGTTTCTGGGCGGCCGCTGGACGATAATGTTGTCATAAACCGATTCTTCCGAAGACCATTTTACTTGATAGGGATAAATGTGCCAGTAACCGGACGGCATATTTTTGAATATCGAGCGGGAAAGCGGCAGTACCTGGAGTTCGTCTTCGTCGTTGCCAATAATGGTAACGTCATACTCGTCCCCCTCGATGTATTCCTCAATTAGCACGGGCCGGCCCATTCCTTCAATGACAAATTCCATCCTTTTTTCAAGTTCTTTTTCGTTTTTAACCACCGACTCGTTGGTGATGCCAATGGAATTATCGGTGTTACCCGGCTTTACGATTAAAGGATATTTTAATTCCTCATTTATATAATCATCCATACTGTAGGCGTAGTCCCATTTGGGCGTGGGGATGTCGTGAAAAGTGAGCAATTTTTTTACCCGAATTTTATCGATACAGAGAGCCAAGGTTAACGGATTGGATCCGGTGTAAGGGACTTGCAAAGCATCCAATATCGCGGCTGAATGAGGTTCGAGCAAGCTGGAATTATTTATTCGTTCGCATACGTTAAATATAATATCCACGTCGCTTTTCCTAATCTCTTCAAAAGTTTTCGGCAAATTGTTGAAATCAAAGAAGGTTATCCGGTAGCCTCTCTCGCTCAAAGTTTTCTCGATGTTCTTCCCCACTGACATCAAGTCGTTTAGGATCGGATCGTCGCTGGAAAATATATTGCAGGCGATTCCGATATGTAATTTTTTTAAGTCTTTTTCCGAGACTTTGCGGATTTTTTCAATTTTCCTGGCCTTATTGATAAGATCCTTTTTGGCGATTAGAGCCGAAGAAAAACGATTTTTTCGAAAAGTCTTTCCAAAGGAGGAGTAGCTTTTGAAAGGAGCCAATTCAATGGTAGTTTTTTGGAAAATGTTGTCAATGACGCGCTCCGCTTCCGCGTAGGAATCTCCTCTCACCGAGACCCAACCGATATTTTCGTAACCGTCCGGAGGAATGAAAACTTCGTCTCCCACCTTTTTATTTAACAGATAGCCAGCCACCTTACGATTTTTTTGGAGCGTCTCGAGGTCTCTAATTTTGGTTATCACGCCGGAATTTTTAGGGATGAAGTAGCGGCTCAAGATGTATTTTTTTGGTTCTTTGGGAGATTCGTCAACGTTTATCCCTAAAGCGATGTTGCAGCTGGCTTTAATTAGATCGAAAGAGTAAATATCCAAAATATTATCGTGGGTGTAGTCTCCTCCGAGTCGGGAAGCCACCTCAATTACCCGAGGTTCCTTGCCGTTTAGTTTTATTTCCACGTGAGCCAAACTGTTTCGAACCCCCAAAACGATCAAGGCCGATTCGGCAAATTTTTCCAGTTTCTGAAATTTTTCTTCGCTGATTCGGGGAGGAATATAATCGCCCGTTTCCAGGAAGAAAGGCAAATCCATTACGGTTTTTTCGTGAACGCCTACCACGTAAGGGATTCCGTGCTGCACGTAGCACTCGACGCTGAATTCTTGCCCCTCGATAAACTCCTGGTAAATGAAAAGACTCTCGTTGTAATTGAATATCGGGTCGAATTCCGGAGTACAGTTTTTGATAACATAACCATAAGCCTGCTTCGCTTCTTCCGGATTGTCTATTTTTATCACGAATTGGCTTTCGGCGCCAAAAACCGGCTTCAACACCGCCGGGAAACCGATTTCTTTAATGGCTTTGGCCAAGTCTTTTTCGGACTTTAACAATTTTTGTTTGATGTAAGGCAAGCCGCACTTACGGAGCATTTCTTGCATCCGATATTTATCGCGCGTGTTGTTGGCCGCTTCCCAGCCATTACCGATGAATTTAAAAGTCTTGCAGATCTTGGCCAGTAGAGGAACGTCATCTTCCCAATAAGTTATCGCTCCTTCAATTTTTATTTCAGGGTTCTCTTCTCGAAAGAGTCTGGTTTTTTCGAGAGACTCTTCATGGTCGTAGGTGTCGGCCAAAATCCAATGATCAACATAAGGTTGGGCCCAGTTTTTTTCTTTGTTGAGCAAAACGATTTTTAGTCCTAGCTTCTTCAGCTTTTGAAGAATAAATTTTTTTTTGATGGAGCCGGTGTTGACGACCAGCAGGGTTTTGTTATGCAGAAAATTAACTTTATTCATGCTCGGCTAACAATCTAGTAATTATAGTTAAGTCTATATATTTGGGTTTAATTTGAAATTTGAAATTTTTAATTTGAAATCAATTTTCAATGCTTTAATTTTTAAACAAACTCTGGCTCAAGCTCTTTAAAATTTCGAATTAAAAATTGAATAAAAATTTTAAATTAAAAATTAAAAATTTAAACGTAATCAGTAAAATTACTGAGTGACAAATTCCCTATTCACCGCCGCTTTCACATTCAGCATTCCTCCCGAGACGATCTTGTCGACAAGCTCTTCTTTTTTGCGGGCGTTATTTAATATTAAATTTTTAATTTCAGAATTGGAAATCGATGGGTTGGCGGAAAGAACCAACCCGGCCGCGCCGCTCACGAGAGCGGCACTGAAAGAAGTCCCCATTCCTTCGGTGTAATGGTTGGTTTTGGTGTCCAAACTGATAAGAGGAACATTCTCCCCTCCCGGAGCGAGAATATCAACACTCTCTCCATAGTCGCTATAGGTGGTGATCTGATCGTCTTCACTGCTGGCTCCCACGCAGATAACGTTATCCAAATCAAAGTCACACGGATAAAAATGGTTATCTTGATTGTGCTCCATGCCTTCATTGCCCGCGGCGGCCACTACCAAACCATTGTAAGCTTTGATTGCTTCATAAAGTGCCGAATCATATTCTTCTGTTCCCCAACTCATGTTGAGAATCCGAATTCCTCTGGCTTGAGCCATGGCGATAGCTGAGATGGCTTCATCGGTCGAAAAGTCAAACTTCAGGGAAACCACTTTTAGGCGATTTAGACGACTCAAGCCGGCGATTCCTTTACGGTTGTTTACCGCCGAAGCGATTAGTCCGGCAATGAAACTGCCGTGCCCTTCCTTGTCTCTCATTTTTTTCTTTCTGCCGTGAACGAAGTCATATCCGCGGATCACGTTTTTCTTTAGATCAGCATGCTTTTGGTTTATGCCACTATCGATGATTCCGATAGGAATGGCGGGCCAATTGGCTTGTTCCTGATTCCAAACATTCAACAAATAAATGTCGGAGCTGGGAGTACCCCACGTTCCGTTATTATAAATCCACCACTCTTCATCAAAAAATCGATCCTGACTGGATTTATTTTTTGTTTTTAGGAGAGTTTGATTTTTTTTAACCGGAACGTCAGCAGAGTGAAAAATAAAATTTGGCTGAGCGTTTTTTACCCGCGAATCTTTTTTTAAGGAGTTGATTTTGTCTTGAATCGGCTCGCCAGTTTTGGTTTCAAAAATAAAATAGCCACTTTCTTTAGAGGAATTTTCTTCTGGATCATACGATAAACTATATTCGTTGGCGAAATTATTTAAAAAAGAAGCAGGAATTATTTCCGAACTTTTTTTGAATAGGATCAAGATTAGATTTTTTTCGAAATTCGATTGAGAAGAAATATTTTCCGCGCAAGCCGCTCCACAAGCGCAGGTTAAAAAAAATACCACGAAAAAGAAAGAGATTAAATATTTATGTTTTTCCATTTTTATAAGTGTGTATTTTTAAGATAAAGTACAAAGAGCCAAACGGGTAATAGAAAAAGAATAGAGAAATAGATACGGAATAGAAAAAGAATAAGAGACAGAAGAAGAATAAAGAGAAACTAGAGTCTATTCTGCATCTATGTACTTTATTTTTACTTTGTACTTTCTACAAATCGTAGTCTATCTTCATTGCCTTTTTTACTTCTCGCGTAGTTTGTTTTGCCCGCTCGCGAGCTTTGGCCGTGCCGGTCTTTAGCACTTTTTTGACGAAACTTTTATCACGCGCCAATTCTTCCCTTCTCTTTCGCATCGGGCCGATTAAATTTTCCAGTACTTCAATCAATCTTTTTTTCAAAACCACATCGCCGAGTCCGCCTTTTCGATAAAGTGTTTTCAGTTGGGCCACTTCTTTTTTGTTTGGATCAAAAGCGTCAAGATAAGTAAAAACCGCATTGCCCTGGATCTTACCGGGATCGGAAATTCGAACGTGTCCCGGATCAGTGTACATCGACATTACCCTTCTCTCGATTTCTTTTTTTGAGTCAGAAAGATAAACGCAATTATCCAAAGACTTGCTCATTTTGCTTTTCCCGTCCGTGCCGACTAACCGCGGAAAATCTCCCAGCAAGCCAGACACTTTTTTGAATACGGGTTTGTATAACCGGTTGAATCTCTGGCCCACCTCGTTGGTCTGTTCAATCATGGGCAGCTGGTCGGCGCCGACGGGCACCAGATCCGCTTTTACCGAAAGAATGTCGGCCGCTTGACTAACGGGGTAAACAAAAAACCCCACGGGAATTTGCTTTCCGAAGTTTTTTTGCTTGATTTCGTCTTTCACGGTAGGGTTTCTTTCCAGCTTAGCTACGGTTACCAAGTTTAGAAAAAAAACGGTAAGCTCGGCAATTTCCGGAATCATCGACTGAACCAGAATCGTAGTTTTTTTGGGATCGATCCCAACGGCCAAATAATCCATGGCCACTTCCAAAATGTTTTCCCGCACTTTTTCCGGGTGCTCGAAATTGTCCGTGAGCGCCTGCACGTCGGCAATCATGACGAATTGGTCGTATTTATCTTGCAATTTCACACGGTTTTTCAGCGAGCCGATGTAGTGGCCCAAATGAAGCTTGCCCGTCGGTCGGTCACCAGTTAGAATTACCTTTTTCATATAGAGTACAAAATATTAATAATTGTAGCTTAGAACTTTTTTTCAATAATTTGAAATCCTCTTGTTTTTCTTATTTTTTCGTTCTATAGGTAAGAAAACAGGCAAAATTAACAAATATCTATCGTAAGGAGGACGGTATGATTGGTAATAAGCTCATTGTATGTTTAGCGTGTCGCCGTTGTTGCGCGGAGGCCATTAGATGTGATAGAACTCCCTACCAAATCTGTCCGGGTGTGAGGCATCGCGAAGGCGGCAGAAGAAAGAGGAGTGTTCCACTCCAGACTCGAAGAGGAGCGGAGTTCAAACCAAAAACCGCCGTCTGGATTTAGGAAGGAGGTAAAAAAACAAAGACATCGCGTTTTCTGGGGTTGGTTTTAGCATGTCGAGAAGACAAACTATTCCATGGGAGGTGCCTTTTATGAATTTTCAGATGGAGGAAGATGACGAATGTGGTCAAGTCGAGGATGCTATCCTGATCACGGGATGTGCCGATTTGAATGGTCAGTCTGTGAGCAATCAGTCTGTGAGCAAGGAGATGAGTCGGACGGAATATGAGAAAGCGATTTATCAAGAACGCGGAATGTGGAAATCCTACCATCCGACTAGATTCGGATGATAATAGAAGATAATAGTTGATCGAAATGGGCAAGGCCTGGGCGGTGAGCATCCAGGCCTTTTTTCTATTCCTCTATTCTATTTCTTTTCTATCTATTTCTTTTCTATCTATTTCTTCTATTTCCATCTATTCTCTTTCTATTTCCTGTCTATTCCCCATCTATTCTCTTCTATTTAGCGGAACTGTTCGGGCAGGCTCCCGCCGCCCATAAACCGCGGTTATTTTCCCGCGCTTCTCTTTCGGCTTCGCGAAACTGCCCCGAAAATTTTACGTCCGGTGGAAACGTTGCCGCGTGGGCGAATCCGTTTCTGGCTAAAAAATCATTAACAAACAAGTCGCCGACATAAATATATCTTAATAGTCTGCCATACTTGTCTTTGTCTGATACGTCTTTTTCTAACCGTACTTCTTTATCTTGGACCAGCTCCTTATTTTTTTCCGAGGCTTCTTGGCCAAAACACTCAACCTTCTTTATTGGATGTTTGGTTTCCGGCGTATCTACCCCGATATATCTCACTCGCTCTCCGGTTGAAATATCAACGGTATCGCCGTCGACCACATTGGTAACTCGAACGGTACATTCCTGCTTATCGGAGCAAAGCGGCATATCCGTGCTAAGGGTTGGTTTAGAACTCTTTTCTTTCGAGGTTGGTTCAGGGTTAAACCCTGAACCAACGTTAGATTTTAACTCTGAACCAACATTTTTATTCCCAGCTTCAAAATACTGGTTGTAAAAATCAGGTTTGGTTAATTTTACATAAGTCAGAATAACCAACACGACCAAAGAGAGTACAGATAGATGTTTGAATTTTACTTGCTGGATTTTTTTTCTCACCAATTCAATATTAGTTGTCATCATCTGCCCCCGATCTAGTCGGGGGGACCGGAGAATCCAGAAAAAGTAATTCAAAATTCTTTCTGGATTACCCGGTCAAGCCGGGTAATGACAAACACCAAACAGGAAATCCCTCTATTTTAAGCGATTTTCATAAAAAACCGTTTCCCTTTTTGAATCACGTCGTCCGATTTCACTCTTTTTTCAAAGGAGGAGACTTTAACCTGATTTATTCTTACGCCTCCCTGCTCAATGGCTCGGCGGGCTTCCGATCTGCTTTTGCAAGCACCCGATTCAATCAAGGCCGAAACGATATCATGTTCCCGAATACGAAGCACCGGCAAGTTTTCGGGAACTTCTTTCTTGCTGAAAGTTTTCAAAAAATATTCCCAGCTCTCTTGAGCGGTTTTTTCATTATGATAAAATCGGACAATTTCGTAGGCCAGCTTCAATTTAAAGTCTCTTGGGTTGGCGCCCCACTTTATTTCCTTTTCATATTTTTTAACGTCTTTCATCGGTACTCGAGTGGCCAAAGTAAAATATTGAATTATCAAATCGTCTTTGATTGACATTATCTTGCCGAACATCTCATTGGGCTTTTCGGTTAGGTTGATAGTGTTTCCCCAACTGGAGCTCATCTTGCGGCCGTCGGTTCCTTCCAAAAGCGGACAAGTTATAATATCCTGAGACTCCTGGCCGTAATATTGTTGAATCTTTCGGCCAGCCAACAAATTAAATCGTTGGTCGGTTCCGCCAAGCTCAACATCGGCTTTAACCGCTACGGAATCATATCCCTGCATTAGGGGATACAAAACTTCTCTCAGCGATACCCTGTTTCCGGCTTTCAAACGACGCTTGATATTTTCGCGCGTGATAAATTCCGCCAAAGAAAACTGGTTGGCTTGGTTGCCTATCTCGGCGTAGGTTAACTTGCCTAGCCACTCGCTGTTGTAACGGATTTCACATTTTTTTAAGTCGATAATCTTCCCTGCCTGGGTGGCGTAGTTCTTCATGTTTTTTCTCACCACTTCTTTTTCTAGCATAGGCCTCTCGCTGTCTTTGTCCGAAGTGTCCCCGATAACTCCCGTGAAGTCTCCGATTATAAATACTATTTGGTGACCGAGCTCTTGAAAGTCACGCAGTTTAAACAAAGTTACCGATCTGCCGATGTGTAGGTTGGGGCTGGTCGGATCGACACCCAGCTTTACCCGTAATTTTTTTCCAGATTTCAGCTTTTTCTCCAAGTGATCTTTAACGATTGATTCTTCCACGCTCCGCGTAAGCAGTTCTTTGATTTTTTCTTCCTTCGTTTTTTTCATAGTGCGAAATTATTTTAGAACGCCGGCGTTTCGCCGCTTAACTTTTTTTACTCTTATTATTTTTCTTTATCAAGGCGAAATAATTTGGAGACTCTAGGCCTTAAGCGTTTGGCACAAATTTTGATGAACAAGCGAGGATGCGGACAAGTTATTACTAAAAGAAGCAAACTACGCTCCGCGGTGTCGGAGCACCTGGAACTTGTGAAGAAGAAATTTGTGCCAAACGCTTAAGGCTATAACTCTTTCAAAAAGCTGTTTTAATTATAACCCTATCAAACTCTGCAAGCGAGAAGTGTTGAGCGATGTGTCGGTGGATTTTTCTATCCTTTCAAACGAATAACCCAATTTCCTTAAGGCCTCGATTACCGGCTCTACGGCCTTGACTGAGTTTAACGAGGATTGAGTCTCAATCCCTCTCCCGTCGTGAAGTACGATAATTGATCCCGGCCGTACTTTTTTTAGTACATATTCCTTTATTTTATCGGGAGGAATGCCTTCCCAATCGTAGGCCAAAACGTCGGCCAAAACAATTTTGTAGCCTTTTTGGTCGATGTATTTTTTGGCGCTGGGAGTGAGAAATCCGTAAGGAGGACGATAGAGAAAAGGCTCTTCGCCGGTATATTTTTTGATTAATGCGCTGGTGTCGTCAGTTTCTTTTTCGATGTTAAATCCCGAGAAACTGTTGAAGGAAGAGTGAGTGTAGCTGTGGTTCCCGATGTTGTGGCCGCCAGCCTTGATTTTTCTTAACGTTTCCGGCTGTCTCTCGGCGTTTTTCCCGCACACGAAGAAAGTGGCCGGCACGTTTTGGCGTTTTAAGATATCCAGCACCTGGCTGGTAAAAGGTTCGTTAGGTCCGTCGTCAAAAGTCAAATACACCACCTTTTTTTGTCCTTGGGGATTGAATAGGTTTTTAACGTCATCCAGCTTTAGTTTTTGAGGATTTTTTAGTAAGTTCTTTTCTTTTTCTCCCAACATGTTGCTGTAAGTGTCGATAAGATCCCCGAGTAATCCCGGGATTTGAGATTTCTTAATGTTGGGTGTTCCTTGATTCCCGAATAGGTTGCCTAAACCTGGGAGGTTGGAGAAAATAGGCAGTTTCAGGATTTGGTCAAGTGGCGTGGCCGCTTGCGCCGGAACTGTTCCAAAGAAGGAGAATGCGAAAAGAGCGGCTATCGAAAACAAAAAAGAAGCGATGGTTTTGGAAAAGATTTTTTTGTTTTTCATATTCGCACGGGTTAGTTAGTGAGATTTAGGCATCCATCAACGGGAATGCTGTCTTTGGCGGGGTCACATTTTTCTTCAGGGTTAAGGGCTTTTTTGAACGAGCAGCTGTTGGCGAAGCGACGCCATTGTCCTTGGGACAAAAGACACTGCTTGGCTTTTTCGATACTCGCGCTGATTTCTCCGGGAATTCTTTGGGTGATTTGAGATGAGTCAATCGTTAAATTTTCCGGTCGGGTGATCAAAAACACGACCTGATCGGTCCTTCCTTCCGCGAAAGCGAAAATCAGCTGGGAAATTGCGCGCGCCACTTCTCGAATTCCTTGTTCACTCCCCTTCTCGTCCAGACTATTGATGGAATTTTCAAGGTCAGGGAGATTGGGAATATCAAGTTGGGCCCTGGCAATATTAATCGGGCTGAAACTTTCTTTTTTGGAAAGGGCGGCTTCAATTTTAGTGACATCCAAATAGAAAATTTCTTCCACTCCATTTTTCTTGCCTAAAATCGCCCAGGTATCCAACTGGTTATTTTCCAAAGTATTAAATACCAAGAGCTCTTCTTCGGAAAGACTTTCGTAAACATCCAAGACGTTCTGAGAACTGGTATTTTCTTGAAGCTGGGCGCCGACCTCCCCTTCTCCTTGTTTTGATGAGCGAAGAGCTTCTTGAATGGAGTTTACGGTGAGGACGGAATTACTGTCAGTGGAACTGCATTCGAACTGCCACCAGCTTTTATTATTTCCGATTACGGTTAGCAAGGCATGAATAATAATCCAAGCCAAAAGGACCAACCCGAATCCTTTGAGAACGGTCTGAATAAAATATTTAGCTTTGCTTTGCGTCAGTTTTTTTCCCCGGCTGGAGATCAGAAAAAAACCGCCGATAACTAACATCAAAACGGCGGCCGCGAAAGACACCGCCAGAAGCCAGTTAAATATGGCGGATATCGTTTCCAGAATGTTACAAATGTTACAATCAATGCCATTACAGCTCACAAGACCAGATTCGCTCGAAGGCATGTTTTTAATTTTTATTTTTCTGTAAAATGCTTACTTAGAGAATAATATATTTTTTTATCCGGACAAGCCTCTTGATTCTCGATGAGTTTTTGGTACTAGTTCTAAAAAGCAAAAACCCGGGGCTGTCCTCGGGTTTTCGAAAATCGTGGTTCAAATTTTTCCTCCTTTTTTAATAGAAACAGTGATTGTTTCTGGATTGCTTACAGCTCCTGTTATGGGAACCGCATAGGCTTTCTCCAGCTGATAGTCTTTGGTTAAATGACCAAAGACTATTTGGGAAGAACACTCTGCGAATCCGGAACATTCTTTGCAGCTATGAATGATTTGGCCAAGGGAAAACTTCTCACCAAAATTCGCGTAACCAGTCAGGATATCGAAGATGGCAGTAGTTTCTATGGACAAATCACCAGATTGGCCCGAGGATAATCTTCCGCATATCATGAAGATCATGGTTTTTTCTCCCTTCTTTGGCGGCTAGTCGAAAGTCCAGGCTGCTCCTTTTTTCTCCCAGTGTCTTCCGGCAGGACAGGTGATTGATTTTTTCGATTTTTCCGGTTCGTCCTTTTTCTCTTCCTCTTCCTCATCTTTTCTGCTCGGTTCTACGGGGTCTCCTCCGTCGTCGCAGCGAATCGTTTCCCTTTTTCTGAGCACCTCTATTTGTGGGTTTCTGTTAACGGCACTATTTAACTTATCATAGCAGTCGGAACAAAACCCGAAGAGGGACGGTTTCTCTCCCGTAAACTTTTGTTCGTTGGGGCAAGGGCTTGTTTCGTTGTCGCGGTTGGGACAGCTCCTGCATTCCAGAGATAGCCCCCTTGTCCTGTCAGTGCATCCACTCCTCTTTTTTCCGCATTGCTCGCAAGCATGCTCAATGATAGAACCTTTCTCCATCACGTCCCTCCTTCCGTTTTTTTGGAATGAGTTTGTTGGATGCTTAAGACTTCCAGCAATCTTTTTTTTATACACCCTAATAAAAAAACCGCAAAATGTTGTGCTGTTGCAGAGTTAGGGTTACCTTTTGAGGCTGGGTTAGCTGGTAAATATTTGAAAGGGACAAAAGCATGGTCCTGGCTATCCTTTCTCTCGGCGTCATTCGGTTCATGCCGTATCCA